>OCZU010002201.1_pt1 | contig 12520 bp, 12 predicted proteins | sample 1539001 | NCBI WGS metagenome assembly OCZU01 (sample SAMEA3539306, study PRJEB22396) | soil metagenome | biome: tundra; feature: field; material: soil | place: USA | collected 2010-05 | depth 0.15 m
GTCTTTGCGGCCGGGCGCGCGCCGGCGAAGTGCTGTTCTCGGCCGCGGTGGCCACTGCGCTCGAGGCCGGCCGTTTGGCCGACGAGCGGGCAAGCGCATTGATGCCTTGCATCCGGTTGCCCCAATTCGCGTTGCGCGGCAGAACGCGGCCACTCGACATCTGGTGCATGCCGGCGCCTCAGCGCATCGCGGTGTAACTGGCGTCTGGCGCGTACCGCCAAGCGTCCTACGGGAACCGCTGGTCTCGCTTCGCGCTTGTTCCCCGCTCGCGATTGTTCCCGGGTACACTTGCGCGCTGTGCCCCGGTGGCGAAATTGGTAGACGCAACGGACTTAATTCAATTTGAGCGGCGGGGATGGAAACACTCCGCTGGATCCCGTCAAAGTCGGCGAACCCCCTGGGTCACACCGAGGCAACGCCGAGCCAATCCAGCCGCCACGGCGTGGCGCTGGCAGGTGTAGAGAGTGGACGGCGGGGGCCTAACAGCAGCGCGAACCGGCTGCCTCAAGGTCGTGGCGCACTCCAGACTCCGAACGCGCGCTAGGCGCTGCGGCGAAAGCCGTCGTGAGTAAGAAAATCCGTTGACCGCAAGGTCATGCCGGTTCGACCCCGGCCCGGGGCACCACACGACGCAGTCAGCTCTTTCGCCCAACCCTGCACGAAAATGGCGGGGCCGGTGCTGCGCGCCGGATTCACCGAAGTATTGGTCACTGGAATGCTGATCCTAGAAAGCCGATGCCCACGTGCGGAAACGCAGCCGCGAGCACCGCACTGCCACAGCCGCCGAGCACCAACCAGAAAGTGCCGATAAACTCGGCGGCCAGTTTCTTGGAGAGCGGCATGGCTCATCCCCCATTATGTGATTTGTTGGCTTTTGTGCGGTCTGCGCCGCAAAGCCGAAAATATCAGAAAGAAATCGCCCGCGCCCTACGTATATAATCAATGTTACATGAACTGGTTGAGACAACTAATTGATTTCCCTTAAGAGCGCTGGGCAATGAGCGCTCCCGCTTACCGCCTTGACGTGGACCGTGTCCATGTATGGCGCGGGGATCGTCATGTCTTGAAGGGCACGAGCTTTGCGCTCGCTGGCGGCGAGCTCCTTCATATTTGGGGTCCCAACGGGGCCGGTAAGACGACGCTGCTGCGCGTCGTTTGCGGGCTGTTGCGCCCTGAACAGGGCACGGTTGCGTGGTTGGGTCAGTCGATCGCGACGGTTCGCGCCGATTATCAGGCAGCGCTCGCCTACGCCTCGCATGAACCGGCGCTCAAGAGCGATCTGACCGCACTCGAAAACCTGCGTTTTACGGTCGGCCTGAAGCGGCGCGTCAGCGTGCTGGAACTACGTGAGACCCTCGATAAAGCCGGCGTCGGGGCATGCGCCGATCTGCCGACGCGCGTCCTGTCGGCCGGCCAGCGCCGGCGCGTCGCGATCGCGCGCATTCTTGCGGTACGGGCACCGTTGTGGTTGCTCGATGAGCCCTACACCAATCTGGATACGCGCGGCGCGGAATTCATGTCGGCGATGCTCGAAGAACACGTCGATCAAGGCGGTTGCGCGCTGGTCGTCGCGCATCATGATTTAGTGCTGGGCCGTCCCGTACGGCGCCTGGAACTCGCGGCATGAGCATCGGCGCAGGTTCAGCAATGAGTTTGGTGTTGCGGCGGGAGTTGACCTTGAGCTTCCGGCGGCCCGATCAGCTGCTGCAACCGCTGGTCTTTTTCTTGATCGTCACGACCTTGTTTCCGCTTGCATTAAGTCCAGAGCTGTCGCTGTTGCGAGACATGGCGCCGGGCGTGCTCTGGGTCGCGGCGCTGCTGGCGTCCTTGTTGTCGATGGAGGGCTTGTTCAAGAGCGACGCCGAAGATGGAACCTTGGAGCAGTTGGCGCTGTCTGGACAGTCATTGGGCGTGATCGTGATTGCCAAGACGCTGGCACATTGGTTGGTCAGTGGTGCGGCGCTCGTCGTGATATCGCCGCTCGTTGCCACCGGACTCGCGGTTCCCATCGAGGCTTTTCCGATCATGATGCTGAGCCTTGCAATGGGGACACTGACCTTGAGTTGGCTGGGTGCGATCGGTGCGGGGCTGACGGTCGGCCTCAGGCGCGGCAGCGTTTTGTTATCCTTGATCGTCTTACCGCTCGCGATGCCCTTGCTGATATTCGGCGCCAATGCGACGGATCGGGCGATCGGCGGTGAGAGCGCCGCCGGGGCCTTGTATTTTCTGGCGGCGCTATGCGTATTTACCACTAGTCTGGCGCCGCTTGCCGCTACGGCGGCTTTGCGCATAACCCTTGAATAAAGGCTCATAATAAATACCCATGTGGACTTGGTTTTATCGGCTCGCGTCTCCGCCTTACGTCTACCGCACAGCGGCGGCGTTTGCGCCGTGGTTATTGCTGATCGCGGTCGTCGCGATTGCCTATGGCGTCATCGATGGCCTCGTGTTCGCGCCTCCCGATTATCAACAAGGCAATGCGTTCCGGATCATCTACGTGCATGCGCCTGCGGGTTGGCTGTCGATGTTTGGCTACACCTTAATGGCGGTTGCTGGCGCGATTGGTCTTATTTGGCGCATCAAGATGGCCCACGCCGTGTCCGCGGCGGTCGCGCCCATCGGCGCCTCCTTTACCCTGCTCGGATTGGTGACTGGTTCATTGTGGGGCCGCCCGATGTGGGGTACTTATTGGGCCTGGGATCCGCGCCTCACATCCGAACTGATTTTGTTGTTCCTGTATTTCGGTGTGATGTCGTTGCGGGCGGCGTTCGAGGATCCGGGTCGCGGCGACCGGGCCGCGGCGCTGCTGGCGATCGTCGGCGTGGTCAACGTCCCGATCATTCATTTCTCGGTGCAGTGGTGGAACTCGCTGCATCAGGGTGCGACGGTCATGAAATTTGAAAAGTCGTCGATGCCCGGCAGCATGTTATGGCCGCTGCTCGCGATGTTTTTCGGCTTCATGCTGTTCTTCGGCGCGATGCTTTGCATGCGCTTGCGCGGTGAAGTGCTGAATCGCGAACGCCAGTCCAGTTGGGTGCGCGAGATGCTGCGAGCATGACGGTCGACGGCTTCTTTGCGATGGGAGGTTACGCGCGCTATGTCTGGCCTTGCTATGCGCTCGCGATCTCGGTTTTGCTGTGGAATCTTTGGTCTGCGCGACGCTATCACGCGCAGGCTCTGAAGCGCGCGCAGCGCGCGTTGGCGATGGCGATGGCGGGGAGTGAGAGATCGTGACGCCCAGACGCAAGAGATTATTCGTCGTTCTCGGTATTTTGGGGGGCGTGGCCGCTTCGGTGGCGCTCGCCGTCATGGCGTCGCGCGAGAACATCATGTTTTATTATGACCCGAGCCAAGTGGCGACCGGCAAGGCGCCTGCTGCGAAGCGATTTCGCATCGGCGGGATGGTCGTCAAGGGCAGCGTCGCGCGCAAACCCGGCGACCTGCAGGTGCGCTTCGTGTTGACCGATTTCTCACACGAGGTTCCGGTAGAATACACCGGCGTGCTGCCCGATCTGTTTCGCGAGGGCCAAGGGATCATTGCGCACGGCACGATGGGCGCCGACGGCGCGTTCGTGGCCGACGAGGTACTTGCCAAGCATGACGAGAAATACATGCCTCCCGAAGTTGCGGCGTCTTTGAAGCAGAAAGGCGGCACGAAACCGCCCGGTTGAGGCTCGATCACTGAAGGCGTGGCCTTGGGGGCAATCGTATGGCACCGGAATTGGGAATATTTGCGCTGATCTTGGCGTTCGTTCTGAGCCTGTCGCAGGCGTTCTTCGGCCTCGTGGGCGCTTGGCGCGAAAAGCCGGTCTGGATGTCGGTCGCGCGCCCGGCGGTCACCGGCCAGTTCGTGTTCGTCGCGATGGCCTTCGGCTGCCTCGTATACTCGTTCGTCAACAATGATTTCTCGGTCAAGTACGTCGCGAGCAACTCCAACTCGCAGCTGCCGCTGTTCTATCGCGTGGCGGCCGTCTGGGGCGCGCATGAGGGCTCGCTGCTGCTGTGGGTGTTGATCCTGTCGATCTGGAGCGTCGCGGTCGCCGCGTTCAGCCGCGGCATGCCGCTGAGCTTCTCCAGTCGGGTCATCGGCGTCATGGGGCTCGTCAGCGCGGGCTTCATGCTGTTCACCTTATGGACCTCGAATCCATTCGGGCGTTTGATCCCCGCCGCGTCCGACGGTGCGGATTTGAATCCCGTGCTGCAGGACTTCGCGCTTGCGATCCATCCGCCGATGCTCTACACCGGTTACGTCGGTTTTTCGGTGGCGTTTGCGTTCGCGTGCGCCGCCATGCTCGAGGGACGCCTCGATCAGGCGTGGGCGAAATGGACTCGACCCTGGACGATCTTCGCGTGGATGTTTCAAACCATCGGCATCGCATTGGGTAGCTGGTGGGCCTATTACGAACTCGGCTGGGGCGGTTGGTGGTTCTGGGACCCGGTCGAGAACGCCTCATTCATGCCCTGGCTGGTCGGCACGGCGTTGATCCACTCGCTGAGCGTCACCGAGAAACGCGGCATCTTCAAGAGCTGGACCTTGCTGCTCGCGATTTTTGCATTCTCATTGAGTTTGGTCGGAACCTTCCTGGTGCGCTCCGGCGTGCTCGTGTCGGTGCATTCTTTCGCGACCGATCCGAAGCGCGGACTCTATATCCTCGCGTTTCTCGTCACGACGATCGGCGGCTCGCTGTCACTGTATGCCTGGCGGGCACCAAAATTATATGTGCCCGGGGGGTTCGAACTTTTTTCGCGCGAGTTCTTCGTGCTCGTCAACAACGTACTGCTCGTCTGCATCGCGGGACTCATTTTGTGGGGAACCTTGTCGCCCTTGCTCTACGAACTGCTCGGCATCGGCAAGATTTCCGTGGGGCCGCCCGTATTTGCGTTGATGTTCCTCGTGCCGGCGCTGCCGCTGCTCGTATTCTTGTGTATAGGCATGCATTCGGCTTGGCGGCGAGGCAAACTGACCGTCTCGGCGAAACCGGTCTGGTGGCTGCTGGGCGCGGCGATCGTGCTCGCGCTGACGGTCCAAGGCTTGGTATTCCACGAAGTGCATTGGCTGGGATTGATCGGCTTCAGCTTGGGATTCTGGGTCATTTTTTCCGCACTCGTCGATCCGATTCAGCGTTTGCGCCGTCACCAAACCGTGACCGGCGGACTGCTCGGAATGGCAATTGCGCATATCGGCATCGGCATGTTCGCGATCGGCGCGAGCGGCGTCGAGAGCTACAAGATCGAAAAGGACGTGGCGCTGAAGCCGGGCGGCAGCTTCGTGATTGCCGGCTATGACTTCAAATTCTTGGCGGCGACCGAGGTGCGGGGACCGAATTACGATGCGGTCGAAGCGCTCGTGGAAATCACCAAGGACGGCAAGCCGGTCGCGATTCTGAAGCCGCAAAAGCGGCATTTTCGCGTACAGCAGACCGACAACAGCAAGGCCGCAATCTCGGTCAATTGGGCGCGCGATCTGTTCGTCGCAATGGGTGATCCGCTTGGGCAGGGTGCCTGGAGCATGCGTATTCAATACAAGCCGCTGGTGCGCTACATTTGGCTGGGTGCGCTCGTCATGGCAATCGGCGGCTTTATCGCAGCGACCGACCGGCGCTATCGCATGAAGGTGGCGGCGACTTCGGATAACACCGCGACGCTGCCCAACCCGAACCCACAACCGACCGCGGGTATCGCCTGATGTGGAAGTTTCTCGTGCCGATCGCGGCATTCTTGGGGCTCGTCGTGTTGTTCGTGTTGGGCCTGAATCCCAATCGTGACATCCGCGCGCTGCCGTCGCCGCTGATCGGCAAGCCGGCTCCGGCCTTCAATTTGACCGATGTCCTCGATCCGAGCCGATCGGTTAGCAGCACATCGCTGCAAGGCCAGGTATACGTCTTCAATGCCTGGGGCACCTGGTGCGTCGCATGCCGGGAGGAGCAGGAAGCCCTGCTGCAGATCGCGCAACAGCGCGTCGTACCCATCATCGGGCTGGACTTCATGGACGACCGAACCAAGGCGCAGCGCTGGCTGCAGCAGCTCGGCAATCCATACACGGCCGTCGCATTCGATCCGGAAGAGCGCACGGCGATCGAGTGGGGCGTATACGGCGCGCCCGAAACTTTTCTCGTCGATGCCAAAGGGCGCATCGTCTTCAAGTTCATTTCGCCGCTGACTCTCGATGTCTGGCAGAAAGAGTTTCTGCCGAGAATAGAAGCGGCGCGCAAGGGCGGCGCTTGAAATACTGGGTGCCGATCATGATTGCCCTGATGCTATGCGCGGGCGCAGCCTCGGCGCTCGACGCCAACGGGCAGATCGAAGATCCGGTGCTCGAGGCGCGTTATGAAAGCATTACCAAGCAGTTGCGCTGTTTGGTCTGCCAGAACGAATCCATCGCCGACTCCAACGTGCAGCTCGCCGCGGATCTGCGCCGCCAGGTACGCGAGATGCTGCTGGCCGGACAAAGCGATGGCGCAATTTTCGATTTCATGACCGCCCGTTACGGCGAGTTCGTGCGCTTCAATACGCCGGTGGAGGCAAAGACCTTGTGGATCTGGGGCTCGCCCTTCGTTTTGCTGCTGATCGGTGCGTTTGTCGTGGTTCGCGTCGTGCGCGCGCGGTCGCGGATGCCGCTCGACGATGAACCTACGCCTGCCTCAGGCAAGGGGCCGCCCGGGCCGTCCTCAGGGTCGCGCTGATGATTGCGTTCATCGTCGTTGCAGCCATCATGGCTGCGCTTGCCGCGGCCGCAGTGGCCGTACCGCTGCTACGCGACCCGCGTAGCCGAATTCTCGGTACGCTTTCGGCGGTTGCCGTCGTCGGCGCCGCGTTCGCGCTCTATCCATTGTGGTCGACTTGGGATTGGAATGCGCCCGCGGCCGGTCCCGCAGTCGGCCCCGAGGTCGCCGCCATGGTGGCGAAGCTCGAAAAGCATCTGGCCGACCAGCCCAACGATTTGGAGGGTTGGCTCATGCTGGGCCGCTCCTACGACGCGCTGGGACGCGTGGACGAAGCCATCGTTGCCTTCGACCATGCACACGCCCTCGACGGCGGAAAAAACGTCGAGGCGACGCTCGGACTCGGCGAGGCGATCAGCATGAAGGCGGGCGGCGAGGTCACCGAGCAGGCCGCGCAGCTGTTCGAGCAGGCGCTGGCCCAGGAGCCCCAGAATCCGCGCGCGCTGTTGTACGGCGGCTACGCGGCCGCGGTGCTCGGCGATCGAGCGCTCGCGCGCTCGCGTTGGGAAGCGCTAAAAGCGATGCATCCTCCGCCTCAGGTCATGGAAATGCTGGATGCGAGAATCGCCGAACTGGCGACATTGCCCATGGCCGCCGGGGGGTCCAGCACCGCTCCGCAGAGCGCGAGCCCCGCGGGCACGGGCGCAGGTGCGCCGGGCATGGGCGCAGGTGCGCCGGCTATGGGCGCGGCTCCTGCGGCTGCTGACCCGGCCGCCAAAGCGACCGTGAACATCACGATCGCGCCGGCATTGACGGCACGGCTACACGCCGGCACGCCGCTGTTCGTATTCGCGCGCGAGCCCGGCAGCCGCGGGCCGCCGCTCGCCGCGAAGCGCCTCACGAGCGAGGCGATCGGGACCCGCATCGAGCTGTCGGCGGCCGATTCGATGCTGCCTGGCCATGCGCTGGTCAGCGGCCAGCGCGTTTCGATCACCGCTCGCGTCTCCTTCAGCGGCCAGCCGACGCCCGCTTCAGGGGATTTATTCGGCGAACTCTCCTATGATGTCGGCCGCGACGGCGTGCGCGACCTGGTGATCGACCAAGTCGCACCATAGCGATACGGCGGGCGCCGTGAGATTTCACTCGAGTACCTGCAACTTTGCGCGTCGCCGTGTGTATTGAGCATGTGGGGCCGCTTGAACTTGCGCTCGATCCGCCGGTCTGTTGCAGCTTAGGATTGGCGCGTTTATCCCTCGGAATTCCTGATTATGCAATTGGCACCGGATCCGCAATCGAACCGCTTCGCGACCTGGCTGGTCAGCCGCCGCAGCTTATGGGCATTCGGCGCGCTCGTGATCGTGATCGGCGGTTTGCTGGTTTTCCGGCTGACCGCATTGAGTGCGGCCAAAAACAGCCTTTCGGACAAGTCCAACACGCCGACGGTCACGGTGACCTCGGTGTCCTTGAGTTCGGTGCCGACGACGGTCAGCATCATCGGGACGATTGCGGCGCGCTACGACATACCAATCGGCGTCGAGGGCGACGGGGGCCTCGTCAACGCGATTTACGTCGAAGCCGGCGACCACGTCAAAAAGGGCCAGCTACTGGCCCGTTTGAGCACATCCGTGCTGCGGCCGCAAGTCGCGAGCCTCGCGGCCGCGCTCGAGCAATCGCGCGCGGAGGCGGATCTCGCCGAGGCCGAATATCACCGGGCCATCGCGGTCGGCGCCGCCGGTGCGTTGTCGACCGAGGAAACCGAACGGCGGCACTCGACGGCGGTGACTGCGGCGGCCAAAGTTAAAGTTGCTTCGGCGCAGTTAGCGGAGGCGCAGGCACGCGTGGACCGTGCTGATGTACGTGCGCCTGCCGATGGCACGATCCTCACGCGCAGTGTCGAATTGGGTCAAAACGCGACCCCGGGCGGTCCGGCGTTGTTTCGCTTGGCGCAAGGCAACGAGATTGAATTACGCGGCGAGGTCGCCGAGCAAGATTTGCCCTTGTTGAAGGTCGGGCAAGCGGCGAATGTGAGCCTGACGGGGGTGTCTCAGCAATATGCTGGTCATATACGCCTGCTGGGTGTGGTCATCGATCCGCAAACCCGTTTAGGCATGGCGCGCATTGCGATGCAGCCGGATCCGAACCTGCGCCCCGGTGCCTTCGCACGCGCGGAAGTGACGATCAGCAACGCGGAGCGCGCGGTGCTGCCTCAAACCGCGGTTTTGAGCGATGAGAAAGGCAGTTACGTGCTGATCGTCAATGCGCACAACAAGATCGAGCGGCGCCCGGTGCGGCTGTCGGGAGTCGTCCCCAGCGGCGTGACGATTGCGGACGGCCTAGGGGCGCAGGACCAGGTCGTCGCGACCGCGGGCGGTTTCCTGCAGGAAGGCGAGACCGTCAAGCCGGCGCGTGCGAACGCGGGTGGTGCGTGAAGAATATTTCGGCGTGGGCGATCCGCCATCCGGTGATGCCGGTCGTGCTGTTCTTCGTGCTGTTTTTCGTCGGTGTCGTGGATTTCATCCGCTTGCCGATCAACCTCCAACCCGACATCACGTTTCCGATGGTCCAGGTCAGTGTTTCGCAGCCCGGTGCCGCGCCGACCGAGATGGAGACCCAAATCGCGCAAAAGATCGAGGGCTCCATCTCGAGCATCGGCAACGTGCGCAACATTACGACCTACATCATCGAGGGCTTGGTCGGTATCAACGTGCAGTTCCAGATCGGTACGCCGGTCGATCGGGCCGTGACCGACGTGCGCGATGCGGTTGCCAAGGTCCGCAACGACCTGCCGCAGGGGATTTTCGAACCGCAAGTGCAGCGCGTTAACTTCAGCGGTCCTTTCGTCTACTACGCGGTCACGACGACCACCATGTCGCCGGAAGCCCTGAGCTGGTTCGTCGACAACACCGTGACCAAGCGCCTATTGGCGGTTCCCGGCGTCGCGCAAGTCACGCGCACCGGTGGTGTCAGCCGTGAAATTCGCGTGGAACTCGATCCGGCGCGCATGCAGGCGCTCGGTATCACGGCCTACGAAGTCAATGAGCAATTGCGGGCGCTCAATCTGGATGCGCCCGGCGGCCGCGCCCAATTGGGCGGCGGCGAGCAGGCGATTCGGGTTTTGGGCGGCGCAAAGACCGCCGCCGCACTCGGCGAGAGTCAGATTTTCGTCCGCGCCGGAAAATGGGTGCGCCTGCGCGATCTTGCCGACGTGCGCGACGGCATCGAGGAGGTGCGCACGATCGCGCGGCTCAACGGTCGCCCGGCGACGACCTTCGGCGTGTCCAAGGCGATCGGCGCATCCGACGTCGCCGTTGCGAAGGCCGTCGACGAGGAACTCAAGAAGATCATGGCCGAGAATCCCGGCGTCAGCGGCCTGACGACGATATTCTCGACCGAGCCGCATACCGAGCGAACCTACCATTCGTCGATCAACGCGCTGCTCGAAGGCTCGGTGCTCGCGGTCATCGTGGTCTGGTGTTTCCTGCGCAGTTCGCGCGCGACCGTGATCTCGGCGCTCGCGATTCCGTTGTCGGCGATTCCGACTTTTGCATTCATGGACCTCATGGGCTTTACGCTCAATCAGATCACGCTGCTCGGATTGTCGCTGGTCGCCGGCGTGCTCGTCGACGATGCGATCGTCGAGATCGAGAACATCGTTCGTCATATGCGCATGGGCAAGAGCGGTTTTCGCGCCGCGCTGGATGCCGCCGACGAGATCGGTCTTGCGGTCGTCGCGACCTCGTTCACGATCATCGCGGTATTTCTGCCGGTCAGTTTCATGAGCGGCATCACCGGGCAATATTTCAAGCAGTTCGGGCTGACGGTCGCGGCGGCCGTGTTCATATCCCTGCTGGTCGCGCGCCTCATCACGCCGGTGCTGGCGGCTTACGCCCTGAAGCCCGATGCGATGCTACAGCATTCCGTCGACGGCCCCATCATGTCGCGCTATCTGCAGACTTTGCGCTGGGTTGCGTCAAATCGATGGAAAACGATCCTAGGCGGATTCCTATTCTTTGTGCTCTCGATCGGGATGATGTGGGTAATACCGAAGGCGTTCGTCCCACCCGAGGATTTTGCGAGTGCTGAACTCGACATAGAGCTGCCGCCCGGAGGCACGCTCGACGACACGGCGCGCGTCGCCGCAACCGCGACCGCGATCTTGAGAAAATCCCCCGAGGTCACCGACGTCGTCGAATTCGTCGGCGGCGATGAAATTCGAACCGCGACGCTCTACATCAGTCTCGTGCCACGTTCGCAGCGCGGTCTCAGCCAGAAGCAGTGGGAACAGAAAATGGCTCCGCTGATGCAGACCGTTCCCGACGGGCAGTTGAATTTCTCCGATAACGGCGGCGGACGCGACGTGCAGTTGTATTTGACCGGCGACGACCCGGTGTTGCTCGAAGCGACTGCTCACAAGCTGCTCGCGGAAATGCAGGGTCTCGGCGAACTTCGCAGCGGCAGAATCCGCGGCGATTTGCCGCGGCCGGAAATCATCGTGCATCCGAGGCTCGACATCGCGGCGCAGCTCGGCGTCAGCGTCGAATCCATCAGTCAAACGATACGCATTGCGACGCTCGGCGATCTGCCGCAGAACGGTGCGAAGTTCTCGTTGATTGACCGGCAAATTCCGATCCGCGTGAGCCTCATCGAGTCTGCACGCCGCGATTTCACGACGCTCGAGAATCTGCCGGTGCCGACCGAATCCGGCTCGAGCGTACCGCTCAAAGCGGTCGCCGACCTGAGCTTCGGTCGGGGGCCCTCTGCGGTGCGCCGTTACAATCAAAGCCGGCGTGCATTCCTCGAGGCGGATCTCGCGCCCGGCGTTGAGCTCGGGACCGCCAAAGACAAGGTCTACGCGCTGCCGACGCTGAAACATTTGCCGCAGGGAGTGCATCTGGTCGAAACCGGGGATGCACAATTCATGACCGAGCTGCAGGATAATTTCCTGCTCGCGATCGGCGCCGGCGTGCTCATGGTCTTCGCCGTGCTCGTGCTGCTGTTCGCGCGGGTGTTTCAACCCATCACGATTCTGTCGGCGCTGCCGCTGTCCTTGGGCGGCGCCATGCTCGCGCTCTTGCTCACGGGCTTCCCGTTGTCGCTGCCGGTCGTCATCGGCGTGCTCATGTTGATGGGCATCGTCGCGAAGAACTCAATTCTCCTTGTCGATTTCGCGATCGAGGAAATGCGAGCAGGCAAGCCGCGACTCGAGGCGCTGCTCGAAGCCGGGCACAAGCGCGCCAGACCCATCGTCATGACCACGATCGCGATGGTGGCCGGTATGCTGCCGGTCGCACTCGGCTGGGGCGGCGACGGCGATTTTCGTGCGCCAATGGCAATCACGGTCATCGGCGGACTCATCACCTCGACGCTGTTGACGCTCATCATCGTTCCCGCGATATTCACGGTGTTCGACGACATCGAGCGTTGGGTTTCGCCGAAAGCCGGCAAACTCTTGGCGCCCAGCGACGCATCGACGTCGGCCGCTTGAGCCAGCCGCATCGCTAGGCAGTCGTGCGGCACGCCGCTGCGCACCGATTATTAGGTGACGGCCGCGCGGCGAGGGCGCTACAGTAGAGCCGACAACGCGTGCTCGAGGCAACGCGACTATAACAACACTGAAGGGCGCCCCATGAATCTTCGATCGATCGTTTGTGCGTTGTTCGCGTTGCTGCCGCTTAACCCAGCGCAATCCGAAACGGATCTCGCGCCGTTGGGCGCGGGCCCGTTGCTCGGCTATAGCGCCGAGAGCGTTGCGCCGCAGAGGGCCGTCGAGAAAAAATTTCAGGAACGCATAAACGCTGCGGATATCCGTGAAAACATGCGCCGCCTGAGCGCGCGGCCGCACCACGTCGGCTCCCCCT
>OCZU010002202.1_pt1 | contig 12519 bp, 11 predicted proteins | sample 1539001 | NCBI WGS metagenome assembly OCZU01 (sample SAMEA3539306, study PRJEB22396) | soil metagenome | biome: tundra; feature: field; material: soil | place: USA | collected 2010-05 | depth 0.15 m
TCCTCGATCACCAGCGGCGGCAAGTCGGGGTCGGGGAAATAGCGGTAGTCCTGCGCGTCCTCCTTGCTTCGCATCGGGCGCGTCTCATTCTTGTCCGGGTCATAGAGACGCGTTTCCTGCACCACGCTGCCGCCGTCCTCGATCAATTCGATCTGGCGACGGACCTCGTACTCGATCGCCTGCTGCATAAAGCGAAAGCTGTTGAGGTTCTTGATTTCGCATCGCGTACCCAGTTTGGCGTCGCCCGCATGGCGCACCGACACGTTGGCATCGCATCGGAAGCTGCCCTCCTGCATGTTGCCGTCGCAAATGCCGATCCATCTGACAAGAGAGTGCAAGGTCTTGGCATAGGCGACGGCTTCCTCCGCGCTTCTCATGTCGGGCTCGGAGACGATTTCCAGCAAAGGCGTTCCCGCACGATTCAAGTCGATGCCGGTCATGCCACGGAAGTCTTCATGCAGCGACTTGCCGGCGTCCTCTTCGAGATGCGCACGCGTTAGCGCGACCTTGATCGCTGCTCGGGTGGGTGAAACGATCGCAATCGAGCCGCCCTGCACCACGGGAATCTCGTACTGCGATATCTGGTATCCCTTCGGCAGGTCGGGATAGAAGTAATTCTTGCGCGCGAATACGCTGCGCTTGTTGATCGTCCCGCCGACGGCTAGGCCGAAGCGGATCGCACGCTCGACTGCGCCCTTGTTCAATACGGGCAGCACCCCGGGTAGCGCGATGTCGACGGCGGACGCGTGGCTGTTCGGCGGCGCGCCAAAGGCAGTGGACGCACCCGAAAAAATCTTCGACACGGTAGAGAGCTGGGCGTGCGTCTCGAGCCCGATCACGACTTCCCACGCCGGTTTCGTGCTCATGGTGCGAACGCCGCAGGGACGCGCCGATGCCAGTCGGTCGTTTGCTGGTAACGATGAGCGACGTTCAGAATTTGTGCCTCCGTGAAGGCGCTGCCCTGGATCTGCAAACCGATCGGCAACCCTTTCCGGTCGAATCCGCACGGGATCGAAATGGCAGGCGTTCCCGTGAGATTGCTCGCGATCGTGAAGATGTCGTTGAGGTACATCTTCACCGGATCATCGGTCTTGTCGCCCAGACAGAACGCCGTCGTCGGCGAGGTCGGCCCGGCGATCACGTCGCAGTTAGCGTACGCGCGCCGGAAGTCGTCGGCGATCAGCCGCCGCACCTGCTGCGCCTTGAGGTAGTACGCGTCGTAGTAACCGTGCGACAGCACGTAGGTGCCGACCAGAATCCGACGCTTCACCTCGGCGCCGAAGCCTTCGGCGCGCGTTTTCTTGTACATGTCCATCAGGTCGTCGAATTTCGCCGCCCGATGCCCGTAACGCACGCCGTCGAAGCGCGCGAGATTGGACGACGCCTCGGCCGGCGAGATCACGTAGTACACCGGCAAGGAATACTCGACGTTGGGCAGGCTCACGTCGACGGTGGTCGCGCCGAGGGTTCTCAAGCTTTCGATCGCGGCGGCGATGGCTTGCTCGATGTCAGGCTCGGTGCCGGCACCAAAATATTCGCGCGGCAGTCCGATTCGAAGTCCCTCGAGCGGTTTCGTCCCCGCGCTCTCCTTCAGCAGCCGCGCGTAATCCTCCGCGGGCCGCTCGAGGCTGGTCGAGTCGCGCGCGTCATGGCCCGCCATGGCGTTGAGCATCATCGCGCAATCCTCTGCGGTCTGGCCGAACGCGCCCGGAGTGTCGAGGCTGGACGCGAAAGCGATCAGTCCGTAGCGCGAACAAATGCCGTAGGTTGGTTTCAGACCGCAGATGCCGGACAGCGCAGCGGGCTGCCGGATCGAGCCTCCGGTATCGGTGCCGGTTGCCGCAGGAACCAGACGCGCGGCGACCGCCGCGGCCGAGCCGCCGGAGCTGCCACCCGAGACACACGTGCCGTTCCAGGGATTCTTGACCGGGCCGAAGTACGAATTCTCGTTCGACGAGCCCATCGCGAACTCGTCCATGTTGGTCTTGCCGACCAGCACCATACCGGCGTCCGCGAGCTGCTCGGCAACGAATGCGCTGTAGGGCGCAACGAAGTTCTCGAGCATTCGGGAGCCGCAGGTCGTGCGCAGCCCGGCGGTCATGATCACGTCCTTGTGCGCGACCGGGATGCCCGTCAGCGCAGACGCGTTTCCCGCGGCGATGCGCGCATCGGCAGCCTTGGCCTGGGCCAGGGCCCCTTCGCGATCGACCGTGAGAAATGCGTTCAGCGATCCATTTGCGGCGTCGATGCGGCCGAGGAGCCCGCGGGTAAGCTCGACGCTGGAGAGGCGTCGAGCGAGCAAGGCGCGCGAAAGCTCGGCGATGGAAGCGGTGATCACGAAGGACGATGAATCAAAGTTGACAGAGGACGGGACGGAACAAACAAGAGCCGCCAGGAATCGCGGCGCGAACTTACTTCCGGACCCACGCCCGAAGTCACGCCGCTTAGCGCGTCATTCGATGACCTTCGGGACCAGATACAGCCCGCCCTCGACGGCGGGTGCGTTGCGCTGATAAAGCGCTCGCTGGTCGCTCTCGGTCGCACGATCCTCGCGCAGCGGCAAAATAGCATCGTGCGCATGCGACATCGGCACGATGCCGGTCGTATCGACGGCACCCATCCGCTCGATCATCTGGAAAACGCCCTCGAGCTTGTTTCGCACGTCGACAGCCTCGGCCGCGGTGATCTCGATACGTGCCAGGTGCGCAGCGCGTTGAACGTCATCGACGGAAAGAGCCATGATCAGGAGGAAAACGGTTCAGAAACAAGGCTGAATAGGGTATCATAATCGCTTGTCATAAGCCGTGCGCGCCGCACCCTAAGCGGCCGTCCAAATCGAAAGTCTCCATGTTCGAATTCTTCAAGGGCTATTTTTCCAGCGATCTCGCGATCGATCTGGGAACAGCCAACACGCTGATCTATGTGCGCGGCAAAGGCATCGTGCTGAACGAACCGTCTGTCGTTTCGATACGCCAGGAAGGCGGTCCCAACGGCAAGCGCGTGATTCAGGAAGTCGGCCTCGCGGCCAAGCAGATGCTCGGGCGCACCCCCGGCAACATCACCGCGATTCGACCGATGAAGGATGGCGTCATCGCCGACTTCACCGTCACCGAGCAGATGCTGAAGCAGTTCATCAAGAAGGTGCTCGACTCCAAGCTCTTTTCCCCCAGCCCACGCATCATCATCTGCGTTCCCTGCGGCTCGACGCAGGTGGAGCGGCGCGCGATCCGTGAATCGGCGCTTGGAGCGGGCGCGTCGAAGGTGTATCTGATCGAAGAGCCGATGGCTGCGGCGATCGGCGCCGATCTGCCGATTTCGGAAGCGACCGGCTCGATGGTCGTCGACATCGGCGGCGGAACCACCGAAGTCGGCGTGATCTCGCTCGGCGGCATGGTGTATTCGGGCAGCGTGCGGGTCGGCGGCGACAAGTTCGATGAGGCGATCGTCAATTACATACGCCGCAATTACGGCATGCTGATCGGCGAGACCACCGCAGAAATGATCAAGAAGACGATCGGCTCAGCGTTTCCCGGCTCGGAAGTGAAGGAGATGGAAGTCAAGGGCCGTAACCTCGCCGAGGGCATTCCGCGCAGCTTCACCGTGTCCTCCAACGAGATACTCGAGGCGCTGACCGATCCATTGAACAGCATCGTCTCGGCGGTCAAGAGCGCGCTGGAGCGCACTCCGCCCGAGCTTGGCGCCGACATTGCCGAGCGCGGCATGGTGCTCACGGGGGGCGGCGCCCTGCTGCGCGACGTCGACCGTCTGCTGATGGAAGAAACCGGGTTGCCGGTGATCGTCGCTGATGATCCGTTGACGTGCGTTGTGCGCGGCTGCGGGAAGGCGCTCGAGAACATGGAAAAGCTGTCCGGTATCTTCACCTCGGATTAGCGCCCGAAGGCGGCACGCTCGAAGCGGTGCCGCGCGGACGGCCGCCCGCCTGATCCATGCGTCACATCTCGATCGAGCCGCCACCGTTCTTTCATCGAGGGCCGTCGCCTCTCACGCGGCTTGCGTTTTTGGGACTGCTGTCGCTGGCGCTGCTGTTCGTGGACACGCGCTATCGCTATCTCGAGAATATCCGGCAGGCCGTCGCGGTCGCGCTGTATCCGGTGCAACGCGCGGTACAGTTGCCTGGCGAAGCGCTCGCATACGTCAGCTCATACTTTGCCTCGCAGCAGGCGCTGGCCAGCGATAACGCCGCGGCGAAGCAGCAGTTGCTGACTCAGGCTCCGGCGGTGCAGGGCTTCTCCCTGCTCGACCAGGAGAACGCGCAGCTTCGGGCCCTGCTCAAGATGACGGCGCGCTTTCCCGGCGTCGCGATTGCGGCCGAGGTGCTCTACTCCGGCCGGGATCCGTTTACGCAGAAGCTGGTCGTCGACAAGGGCGACATCGCGGGTGTGCAACTCGGCCAGGCTGTGATCGACGAGATCGGCGTCGTTGGACAGGTCACGCGCGTGTTCCCCTACATGTCCGAGGTGACGCTGGTGACCGACAAGGACCATGCGGTACCGGTCAAGGTGGAGCGCAGTGGCTTGCGCAGCGTCATGTATGGCGCGGGCACGGCGCGGCTGCCGGAGCTGCGCTTTCTGTCGCCCAATACCAATGCCGAAATCCAGCCCGGCGACAAGCTCGTCACCTCGGGCATCGACGGGACCTATCCGGCCGGGCTCGCCGTGGCGCTCGTGACATCGGTCGAGCGCGAGACCGGACAAGTCTTCGCACGCGTGACCTGCAAGCCGCTTGCCGGAGTGGAGCGCGACAGCCAGGTGTTGATCTTGAGCCGCGCCGCGGCGGCGCTGCCGCGTCCCGACGAGCCTGCCGAGGCCGATGCGCCTCGCAAGTACCGCGGAAAACGACGGAACTGATCAGCGATGGCACAACTCTCTCCCTTTGCCGCCGCGCGGCCGGAGGAAATCCTCCTCCCGGCGAAGCCATGGTTCGTTCTGTTCACGCTGCTTTGCGGATTGGTGGCGAACGCGCTGCCGCTATCGGGCGTGGCGCTACTGCTCAAGCCGGATTTCCTGGCGCTTATACTTCTCTACTGGTGCATCCAGGAGCCGCGGCTGATCGGTGTCGGTATTGCATGGTGCGTGGGATTGCTGATGGACGTTACCGATGCGACCGTTTTCGGCCAGCACGCGCTCGCCTACGCCGTGCTCGCCTACGCCGCGGAATATTTTCGCCGCCGCGTGCTCCGGTTTCCGCTGTGGCAGCAGGCGGCGCAGGTCGCGGTTCTGCTTCTCGGTTGCTCGGCACTGGTGCTTTTCATTCGCGTTGCCGGCGGCGCGCCGGCGCCGCGATGGACGTACGCGGTCGGACCCTTGGTCGGAGCGCTGCTGTGGCCGCTCATAACGGTCGCGCTGCAGTGGCGTCAGCGGCCACGGCGCTCGGCTGAGCGATAGAGTGGCTTCGATGCGCCGCCTTTTCGCGAAACGTGGCCGTTCCGGCGCGCTCGGCTCGCCGGAGCTCAGGAATCCGCAGCTCGAGATGCATTATTTCCGCCGCCGGCTGCTGATTGCCGGTGCGCTGGTGATCGTGGCGTTCGGCGGCCTTCTCGGCCGTTTCGTCTACCTCCAGTTGATCCAGCACCGGCACTATCAAACGCTCGCGGAAAGCAATCGCATCGCGATCGTGCCCATCGTCCCCAACCGCGGTGTCATGACCGACCGCAACGGCATCGTGCTAGCGCAGAGCTATTCGGCCTATACGCTCGAAGTCACGCCGTCGCGAGTCAAGAATCTCGACGAGACGATCGACGAGCTGGCGACGATCGTCGAGGTGCAGGCGCGAGACCGCAAGCGCTTCAAGCGTCTGCTCGAGGAATCGAAGAATTTCGAGAGCCTGCCATTGCGGACGCGGCTGTCCGACGAGGAGGTCGCGCGCTTCGCGGCCAATCGTTATCGATTCCCGGGCGTCGATATCAAGGCGCGGCTGTTCCGCCAATATCCTTTTGGCGAAGTTGCCTCGCACGTCACCGGGTACATCAGCCGCATCAACGACAAGGACGTCGAGCGCATCGACACCTGGAACGAAACCGCCAACTACAAGGGCTCCGACTACATCGGCAAAGTCGGCGTCGAGCTCGCGTACGAACGCGAGCTGCACGGCACGACCGGATGGGAGGAGGTCGAGGTCGACGCCGGCGGCCGGGCCGTTCGCACGCTGTCGCGCACGCCGCCGATTTCCGGCAACAATCTGAAGCTGGCGCTCGACATCAGGCTTCAGCAGGCTGCCGAGGCCGCGTTTGGCGACCGACGAGGCGCGCTGGTGGCGATCGAGCCGACGACGGGCGACGTGCTTGCATTCGTCTCCAAGCCCGGGTTCGATCCCAATCTTTTCGTCGACGGTATCGATCCGGCCAACTGGGATTTGCTCAACGAGTCTCCCGACAAGCCGATGCTGAATCGCCCGCTGCGCGGCGCCTATCCTCCAGGGTCGACCATCAAGCCCTACCTTGCGCTGGCGGCGTTGGAGTCAGGCAAGCGCACCGCTGCGCAAACGATCTTCGATCCCGGCTTCTACCAGATCGCCGGAGCCGCGCACCGGTTCCGCGACGACAAGCCGGGTGGGCACGGGTACGTCGACATGAACAAGTCGATCGTCGTTTCCTGCGACACGTATTACTACATGCTCGCCGGCGACACCGACATCGACGACACCTACGCATTCCTGTCGCAGTTCAGCTTCGGGCACAAGACGGGCATCGATATCGAGGGCGAGCTCATAGGCGTCCTGCCGTCGCGCGCGTGGAAACGCGAGCGTTTCAACGACAAGTGGTATCTCGGCGACTCGATTTCCGCGGGTATCGGCCAGGGATATAACGCATTCACGCCGATCCAGCAGGCGCAGGCGATCGCGATTATCGCCAACGATGGCGTGGCGTTTGCTCCGCACCTGGTCAAGAGCGTCGAGAACGTGAAGGATGGCACGATCCGGCAAATTGCGCTCCAACCGACGCAAGCGCTCAACGTCAAGCCGGAGCATCTGCTGGTCATCAAGAACGCGCTCGCCGGCGTTCCCAGGGAAGGAACCAGCGCGACGGTATTCGTCGGCGCCCAGTACGTTTCGGCGGGCAAGACGGGCACCGCGCAGGTTTACTCGCTCAAAGGCGAGAAGTACTCCGGCCACGTCGACGAGCGTCTTCGCGATCACGCCTGGTACGTCGCCTACGCACCCGTCGATCATCCGAAGATCGCGATCGCGGTGCTGGTCGAGAATGGCGGATTCGGTGCAGCGGCCGCGGCGCCGATCGCGCGCGCGGTATTCGACTACTATCTCTTGGGGCAGAAGACCCCGGTCCCAGCGGTGCCCGGCGGCCCACCGCGCGAGCCTGACGACGAAAGCGACTGAATCCCAAGCCATGGGGAAACTCTACGCGCTGCTGTCCAGGATCTGGGAAGTGCTCGTGCGCCGTGTGGACAGCTATCTCATGGCGGCCGCCCTGGCGATCGTAGGCATCGGGCTCATCACGCTGTTCTCGGCATCGGACCAAAGCGTTTCGCGCGTCACGAGCCAGGTCCTGTCACTCGGATTCGCGCTGGTGCTGATGTGGATAGTGGCGAACGTTTCTCCGCAACAGCTTGCCCGAGCCGCTCTGCCCCTGTACGTCGTCGGCGTATTGCTGCTGATCGCGGTGGCACTCGGCGGAACGGTGGTCAACGGATCGCGCCGCTGGCTCAATTTCGGCTTTGCGCGCTTTCAGCCTTCCGAGCTGATGAAGATCGCGCTGCCTCTGATGCTTGCCTGGTACTTTCAGAAGCACGAGACACGCGTTCGCTTTCGCGATTTTCTACTCGCGGTGGTGCTCATCGCCGCGCCGGTATGGCTGATCAAGCGCGAGCCGGACCTGGGCACGGCGCTGATGATCGGCGCTTCCGGGTTTTACGTCCTGTACCTTGCGGGCTTGTCGTGGAAGATTATCGTCGGCCTCCTGGTCGGCGCCGCGGCGGCAGCACCGCTTATCTGGCCGCACCTGCACGACTATCAACAGGAGCGGATACTGACTTTTCTCGACCCGACGCGCGACCCCCTCGGTACGGGATACCACAGTACGCAGGCGTCGATCGCGCTCGGATCCGGCGGCGTCCTCGGCAAGGGGTGGCTCAACGGCACGCAGACGCACCTCGATTTCCTGCCGGAGCGGCACACGGACTTCATCTTTGCCGTGTTCGGCGAGGAGTTCGGGCTGATCGGCAGCGCGCTGTTGCTGGTGCTGTATCTGCTGCTGATCGGCCGTGCCTTCGTAATCACGATGAACGCCTCGACGCTCTTCACGCGACTCGCCGCGGGAGCGATCACGCTCATGTTCTTCAGCTATGCATTCGTCAACATGGCGATGGTGAGCGGGCTGCTTCCGATCGTCGGCGTCCCGCTACCGCTGATTTCATTCGGCGGAACCGCGCTGGTGAGCCTCTTCATCGGCCTGGGCATATTGATGAGCGTGCAGGCGAACCGAAAGCTCGTGAAGACGTAGAAGAGAGACCGGTCCTTCGCTGTCGTGCCCTGCCCGCAGTACTACTCGGCGTACCAGGCGCGATAGGTCGCGATGCCCAGCAGCGCGACGGCCCAGTAGCCCACCAGCGTCCATCGCATCATCGTCTTCCAGCCGCGCACGTGCATGCGCCCGGGCAGGATGTTGTTCATCTGCAGCACCAGCCACAATCCCGCGGCGAAAGTCAGCGTGCCGATCACGGCGTGCACGACGATGGTCAGGTTGCCCATGTTGGCCAGGTCGGCCCAATGCGCGATTTTGAAGGTCCGGATCGAGCCGACCATGATCAGTGCCACCAGCGCCGCGTTGACCGACACCCAGATCGTCTGGTTGGTCCGATGCGCTTCGACGCGTCCCTTGCGGACAAGCCCCATGCCGAAGGTGAGCCCGACGACGAGCAACACTTCGAGCGCGACGTTGATGTCCGCCAGCATCGTCCCGGGGCCGAGGAAGCCGTGAACATCGGCCTTTCCCAGCGAGCGCAAGCTGACGACCAGGGCCGCAGTCGCCGCGGCTGCCACGACTCCGCAAATCAGCGCAGTTCTTCTCATCGGATCTCCGGCGTGGTTGTCGCCCTCGCGGGTGGCAATCGGGCGGACGGCGCGGCACCTTGCGCAGGCGCTTCGGCCGGGCCCACGTCTCGGTCAAAGTATAATCGGCGACTATATGTCGGCGACGACCCCCGGTCAAAATGCGCGGCGGCACGCGAACCGCAGCATCCCGTGGCTGCTCGTGGCGATCGTCGCGATGCTCGCGGCGTGTTCATCGGCGATCCATCGCGAACCATCGCCGCTCCCAACGACGGCCGATGTTCCCAAACGCAGCGGCGGCTATTACAAGGATGACGGCCCAGGCGACAACCCGCCGCCCGATCTCGACGCGATCCCCGAGGCAATGCCGAGGCTTGAAGCGCTGAATCGCTTTGCCAATCGTCCGTATGCAGTCTTCGGGCGCGACTACGTTCCTGCGACGAGCCTTCGCCCGTACAAGGAGCGCGGCATTGCCTCGTGGTATGGACGAAAATTTCACAATGGCAAGACCGCCACCGGCGAGACCTACGACATGTACGCCATGACCGCGGCGCACCCGACTCTGCCGCTGCCGTCGTATGCGCGAGTAACCAGCGTCGCCAACGGGAAGAGCGTTATCGTGCGCGTCAACGATCGCGGGCCGTTTCATCCGGGCCGGGTCATCGACCTTTCGTACGCGGCTGCGTATCGCCTTGGCATCGCTCAAAAAGGCAGCGGCGAAGTCGATGTCGAAAGCATCCTGCCGTCAGAATCGCCGCCGCTGGTCGCCGCGGCGCCGTTGTCCCAGGTCGGCGTCGTCGATGCCGGGCCCGCCGCAGCCGTCCCGATCGGCCAGGAGGCGGGCGGATACGTGGTGCAACTGGGTGCCTTCGCTAACAATGCCAACGCCCAGAACTTCGCGGCGCATCTCGCGAACCAATCGACCGCCGTCGCCGTCGAAGCCAGGGTGCGCCAGGTCGACGGGCTCTTTCGCGTCTTTGTAGGACCATATCCGACACGGGACGATGCCCGCCGTGCACTCGAAAACCTGCGCGATAACGCGGGTCTCGAGGGAACGGTCAGGGCTCCGTCGCTCGCGCCGTGATCGTTTACTGACCCGGTTTCGAATGTGCGTTCGTTATAATTGCTTGTGGGTCGCGTGTACGACACGGCTTTGACCCACCTGCACCACGTCCGATTTCGATTGCCTGCTTCTGGAAGTCAATGACCCGCTCCCGTTCCTGCATTCAATGGATCCTTGTGCTGCTATGCCTGCTCACCGCGAGCGCGGCACGCGCACAGCTCACCATCGAGATCGTCGGCGGAGGCGCGACCACGATCCCGATCGCCATCGTGCCTTTCGCCGGCGAATCGGCGTACCCACTGGGCGTCACCGGCGTCGTCGGCGCCGACCTGGCGCGAAGCGGACTGTTCAAGCTGATCGACGCCGGAGGAGTCGTTCCGCGTCCCTCCAGGACGCAGGACGTGCGCTACGGCGATTGGAGCTCGCGCGGCGCAGACGCGGTCGTGGTGGGCAGCATGACATCGCAGCCGGATGGTCGAATCCAGGTGCGCTTTTCGCTACTCGACTCGGTCAAGCAAACCGAGCTCACCGAATTTACGTTTACGGTTTCGCAGGCGCAGCTGCGCGCCACCTCGCACCGGATGGCGGACATCATCTACGAAAAGCTGACCGGCGACGTCGGCGTGTTCAGCACGCGCATCGCCTATATCGCCAAGCAGGGGACGCGTTACGAGTTGCTCGTCGCCGAGGCCGACGGCTTCAACCCGCAATCGATCGTAAGCTCCAACGAGCCGCTCTTTTCTCCCGTCTGGTCGCCGGATGGCAGCCGCATCGCCTACGTGTCGCTCGAAAACAAGAAGCCGGTGGTGTACGTGCAATCGCTGTCGACAGGCGGACGCCAGGTCGTCGCCAACTTCCGCGGCAGCAACAGCGCGCCGGCATGGTCGCCGGACAGCTCGCGCCTCGTGGTTACGCTGACCAAGGACGGCGGATCTCAGCTCTACACGATGAACGCCGACGGCAGCGGCGTGCAACGGCTAACCACCTCCGCCGGAATCGACACCGAGGCGAACTTTGCCGCCGACGGCGGGTCGATACTGTTTACCTCGGACCGTGGCGGCAGCCCGCAGATCTACCGGCTGACGATCGGCAGCGGCGCGATCGAACGAATGACCTACGACGGCAGCTACAACGTTTCGCCGCGCAACCTTCCTGACGGCAAAGGATTCGTATTCGTGCGCCGCGACGGCGGGCGATTCAACATCGCATTACAGGATTTCGCGACGCGGCAGGTGCAGGTCCTGACCCAGGGCTCGCTCGACGAATCGCCGAGCGTCGCACCCAATGGCAAGCTGATCATCTACGCATCGGAGACCGGAGGCCGTGGTATATTGGCGGCAGTCTCCAGCGACGGTCGTGTCAAGCAACGATTGACCGCGGCCGCGAGCGACGTTCGCGAGCCCGCGTGGGGCCCGCTTCTCAAGTGAGCGGAGGCGTCCTTGCCTCGATCCGCAACCTTTCGCCAATCTCAGGAGGTCAGCATGCAACAAACCATCCCTAAGCTATTGATCAGCGCGTTGTTCGCGAGCCTGCTCGCCGCGTGCGGCACGACGCCGACGACCGATTCGGGCGCACCGGTCGAAAGCCGTAACGTAGGAGCCACAACGCCCGGCGCTGCCACTTCGGGCACCTCGACTGGAAATGTCGCTGGAACTGCCACTGGCGCGCAGGGAAATCAACTGCGCGACCCGAACAGCATCCTTTCCAAGCGCAGCGTGTACTTCGAGTTCGACAGCTACGCGGTCAGTGACAACTACAAGGCGCTTATCGACGCGCACGCACGCTATCTGCAGGGCGACAAGAGCGGGCGGATGACCATCCAGGGCAACACCGACGAGCGCGGCAGCCGCGAGTACAACATCGCTCTCGGGCAGCGCCGCGCGGACGCGGTGAAGAAAATGATGCTGCTCATGGGGGCGACCGATGCGCAGATCGAAACGGTCAGCTTTGGCGCGGAAAAGCCGCACAACGCGGGTCACGACGAAAGCGCGTGGACCGAGAATCGTCGCGACGATTTCGTCTATCGCGGCGAATAGCGCGTGGCGCGTTTCGGCGCTCCCGTAGCGCTGGCGTTGTTACTGGTCGTGCAACTGGCCACAGCGCCGGCGCGGGCAGCGCTGTTCGACGACGACGAGGCGCGCAAGCGCATCGACACGCTGCGCGGACGGGTTGACCAGCTCGAGCGCACGCTCGGGCAGCGCCTGGACGAGCTCGAAACGAAAAACGCGGCAGTCGTCGATCTGTTCAAGGATGTCGAGCAGATCAAGGCCGACATCGCCAAGCTTCGCGGGCAGTACGAAGTGCTGACCTACGAGCTTGAGCAGGCGCAAAAGCGACAGCGCGATCTGTACCTCGATCTCGACAGCCGCGTGCGCAAGCTCGAGGGCGGACCGGGTGCGTCCGCGGCGCCGGGCGCGACCGACGCGGCGCCT
>OCZU010002204.1_pt1 | contig 12513 bp, 8 predicted proteins | sample 1539001 | NCBI WGS metagenome assembly OCZU01 (sample SAMEA3539306, study PRJEB22396) | soil metagenome | biome: tundra; feature: field; material: soil | place: USA | collected 2010-05 | depth 0.15 m
ACTACCTGAACGGCGCCGCCGCGGACTGCCAGGAGGGCATCGCGGGCTACCCGGACGCCGCGGCGCACTACCAGGAGCCGGCGGCCAGCTATCCGGATGCCGCCGCGGCCGGTTACCGGGCTGAGCCGACGCCGTACCCGGACGAGCCGGACCCGGCGCGCTACCCGGCTGGCCGAGCCCAGCGGGCCGTTCCGGCAGGGCAGGCTGGCAGCCTGGTTCCGTACCCGGGCGACAGCTACTCGGGCGGACTGGTCCCGGCCAGCGCGTACCGGGGCGCCCCCGATGCCAGCGGCCCGGACTCAGCCGCCTTGCACTCATGCGACGCCGGCCCGCGCGATTATGCGCCCGCCCAGTCCGGCATTGATTACCGCCAGCCGGCACCGCTACCGCCTTATCGCCACGCGCAGCCGGACCGGGACGATGAACGCCATGCAGCGGACTGGGATCCGAGGGGCATAGTTCCGGCAGGCAACGGACTTGAGCCGCTTCCCGAGTCTTTCCCGTACGGCGTGCCGCAGGGGAGTAAGTAGGTCCCGAGCGGCAGCCCGCGCGTTTGCCCGGCCGTATTCAAGTCCGGCCCTGGCCGGCCGCCGGATGTGCGTCATCCGCGGCCGGCAGAAACATTACCGAAAGGCCGTTAGACCCGCCTTCCGCCTGGGGATATACGTGCGGCGGGGGAAGGGGGAATACAAGTGGCTCAGAAAGTCTCAGTTACATTCGCCTGCGACTACGACGAGAAAGAGATTCCGGACGGGGAGGCGCTGACGCGTTCGTTCAGCCTTGACGGCCGGGATTATGAGATCGATCTATGTGCACGGCACAGCCAGAAGTTCGACGAGGTTTTCCGCAGGTTCGCTACTCGCGCTCGCAAGGCAACGAACCGGGTTGGGCGCGCTAAGCGTCGGACGTCGGCGCACCGTAAGCGCAGCGCCGACATTCGCGCATGGGCTAAGCGCGATGGTATTTCGGTGAGTGACCGGGGCCGCATACCGGCGGATGTTATCGGCAGGTACGAGGAAAGTCACCGCTGACGCCGGCGCTCGGCGCAGCCCGCGCGGCCGGAGCCATCCGCCCCGGCTTCCGGGTCGGTCACCGGTCCGTCATGCTGTGGTGCCGCTTGCCCGCGGGGCGGCACCACAGCCGCTGCGGCAAGCGCGGCCACTGCGGCGGCAGCGCCGTCGCCTTGCGCGCGCTTCAGCGGGCCCACCGCGGCGGCAAGGACCTGTGAATTGGGCACGTTGAGCTTACCCTCGTCGGTATCCAGCCGGACATAGGTGATTCCGATATCGGTGACGGTGCCCTCGATCTGGCCGCTGAGCACGCCGGCCCGCATCCGCACGCTGTCACCCACGACGAACGGCCGGGCAACCAGCAGCACAATGCCGGCGAACAGGTTGCCGAGCGTCTGCTGCGCGGCAATGCCGATCAGCACGGCGGTGAAGGCGCCGCCAAGTATCAGGTTGCCGATCGGGACTCTGACCAGCTGCAGCATGAGGAGCAGGCTGAGCACGCCGCCAGCCAGGACGATGGCGTACCTGACCACGGCCGCGTGCGCAGAGCCGATTCCTGGCTGCAGCACCTCGCGGGCCTTGCCGGACAGGCCCAGGGTCGCGGCCAGCGCAAACAGGCAGAAGGCCACCGCGCAGGCAACGTTCGTTATCTTGTCCACCGGGTGCGCGGCCAGGGTCAGCCTGTGCCTGCCCACGTTAGTCGTCGCCCACCAGGATGCCCCCGCCGCGATCACCGCGAGCACGAGGGCGATGATGGACCGCCATGGCCTGGCGCGCGCCCTGACCTTGGCCACCTGGCCGGCCATGTCGAGCTGCTTCTTTTCCCGGAGATCCACGCGTCTACGCTACCGAGGCCAGCAACGCCTGACCCCGGGGACTCAGGCGAGTCCCCGGGATCAGGCGGGCTGAGAAGTACGCGGCGTCAGTTGTGGATGAGAGGAGGGCCCACGGGCAGCCGCAGCTTGCCGCCCATCCCGTTGGCTATCCCGGCCGCCGATGCGTACCAGGCGAGCAGCGCAGTCAGGACGCCGACGTAGCCGCCGAACTTGATCATGTTCGTGTTCGCCGCGAATTGCCCGATGAACAAGAGGATAAAGGCGATCTCCAGGAAGAAGAATACGCTGAAGAGCACGGCGCTCGCCTGCGCGCTGAAGAGCAGCATGTAGAGGGTGAAGATCGCGAAGGCCAGCAAGATCCAGCCCAGGTCATTGCCCACGTTCTCGCCCGCAGTGGGAGCGATGAACCGGACATACAGGAATAGCCCGATCCAGAACGAGCCGTAGGTGCCGAAGGCTGTTGCGCCGAAGACGTTCTTGTTGCGGAATTCCCACATCCCCGCGAGCAGCTGTGCGACACCGCCGTAGGCGAGCGCATAGGGAAGCCACTCGCCGCCACCGCCCCTGGTCCAGCCGGCATTAGCGGCCGACAGCAGGAACGTGGTCAGCGCGAAGCCAGCCAGCCCGAGCGGTGCGGGATCTGCGACGGCAAGCGGCGCGGCTGCGGCAACGGCTGGTACCGCTGTTTCATCTGAAGTGCTCAACTGATTCCTCCTGGTGGAAGTGCGCCGCCCGGACGTGGGCTTGCCGCCGTGGCGGCCAGGCAGGCGCGGCGGAGCGATTGGAAGGACACGACGGCCCTGGCCGCGCGGAAGGACTTGCGCCGGGCCATGCCTCGACAGGCAATTCCGTCCGATGCAGGCGATTCCTCGCGAAAAAAGAGCATGCCTGAACCTTCCCTTGTCTTCACAGATGGCTCAGCAGAACCAGGTGGAAGATCTGTCCTGAGCGTAACGCCCGCTGCGCCCGCGCGGGAGACCCAGTTTTCCGCGGGCCCGCTGAATTCGGGCCCGCTACCTGGGGCGGCTGCGCGTCACGACCCGGCTCAGTCCGTTCCTGGTGGCCAGCACGAAGAGCCGGTCCTGCGGCATCAGCCGATGGTCATGCGGCGGCGACCAGTCAAGGCCGTCCGTGCCGCGCCTGCGCAGCGCGAGTACCCGCACCTCGCCAGTCTGGTGCACATCTTCTACCCGCTGCCCGGCGAGTTCCGAGTGGGCGGCGACCAGCACATCCGCGATAAGAAGAACGTGCCGTCCGACCGGAATAGTGCGCAGCACCTGGTGTTCCAGCATGGCCGCCGCGAATGTCGGCGCCGCGAGGTAGGAGACATTGCGGGAGATGGTGTTGCCGATGGTTTCTGCACTCGCTCGGCGAGATCGTCATCATAGAGCCGCACGACGATCCGCAGATCCTCGGCCAGCGCACGGGCGTGCAGTGCAGTCTCCAGATTCGCGATATCACTGTTGGTGACGGAGACAAGCGCCTGGCAGCTGGCAATCCCCGCGGCACGCAGCGTCTCCTCGCGATGCGTCTCCCCGATGACGATCTTCAGGCCCAGCCGCCGCGCCAGCGGTATTCCGGCCGCGTCCTCCCGCTTGTCCACGCAGACCACGTCTACCCCGAGGTCATGCAGCTGGCCGACGATGCGGGTGCCGACACTGCCAAGACCCGCCACGATCACATGATTCATGATCGGCCGTTCCGAGCCGCGCAACGACCCGGTGAGCCGGGCACCCACCACCACCGCCGCCGTCACCAGCGGCAGGAACGCCATTCCGTCGAAGGTGAGCAGGAACTGCGCGATCTTCTCCGGTGCCGCCAGCCTCGGGCTGGTGACCGCGGTGCCGGCCGCGTCCAGGAACGTCAGGTACAGCGCATTCGCCGGCGTGAAGCCTCCGGCCGTGACGAGCAGCACGAACCCGGCGACCAGCACCGCGAGCAGCACGGCGAACACTGCGCCGATCTTGTGACTGAAGACGATCCGGGCCCCGTGCGCGACTGCCCGGAGCGGATGGCAGCGCTGACGGGGGAACGGGTTGCGCGGCGTCCCGTCTGCCACGGCCAGGACCAGGTCCGCGCTCTGCTCGTCGGGCGGGAGCAGGCTCGGATAGCCGGAGCTTGCCGTCACTGCGGCCAGGCCGCAGACAAGGTGGCCAGCGTCGGTGTCGTCCCGCCTGGCGACATAGAGCGTGCGGCCGGAGACCCGCACATGGCTCGGCGCCGGCTCGCCGAGCGCGGCCGCCACGAACGAGGGCGCCGCCATCGCCGACTCCGATAGCACCGCGCAGTCGCTGAAGAAACTGCGGATCCGCTCGCCCAGGCCGGTATTGAAGATGGCCACCACAAGCCGCAGGTCGGGGTTTATGTCCTGGGCCCGCAACGCGGCGTGGAAATTGCCCAGATCGTCCTGGTGCAGGATAGCGAGCGCACTGGCGGACTGCACCTGTGCATCAAGGAACGCACGCTCATCCAGTTCCGCGCGCTCGATGACCCGGACTCCCGGCAGCCGGGCGGTCCGCGGTCCGTGACCGCGATGGGCCGACGGCAGGATCACCGTCACGCGCTCGCCGTACCTGACGGTGAGCTCCTCGACCATCCGTGACGCGAGGGCGTCGTCCCCGCAAACGATGAAATGACTCCGGCCGGCCTGCGTGCGGGTAAAGGGGGCCACGCGCGTGATCTTCGCTAGGACAAAAGTGATAGACCAGGCAAGATCAGCAACCTATAACGGAGCGTCACGAGACTTACCGGGAGGGCCCTGTCGGGGCCTTCCCGGAACGCTAGGCCTCTTACGGCGAGGCAATACGGCCGAGCTGCGGCGGTACCCGCGCGGCGGCCGCGCGGTCAAGCAGGAACAGCGTCTGCTGCCTGCCGCGCGCTCCCGCGGCCGGCACCTGGACCGGGCCGGCCCCGGACAGCGCCAGCCTGATCGCGCCCGCCTTGTCCGGCCCGGAGGCGATAATCCATGCCTCGCGGGCCGCCCGTATTGCCGGGAGGGTCAGGGTCAGCCTGACCGGCGGCGGCTTCGGCGAGCCGCGGACGGCTACAACGCTCCTTTCCTCCTCGTACAGCGCCGGCTGGCCGGGGAACAGGGACGCGACGTGCGCATCGGGCCCGATGCCGAGCAGCAGCACGTCGAAAGACGGCGACTCGCCGTGGTCCTCGGGCGTCGAGGCGTCGCGCAGCCATCCGGCGTACCTGGCAGCCGCGGCCTCCGGGTTGTCGCCATCGGCACCGTCCGGGCCCGGCATCGGGCGTACCCGGCCGGGACTTATCTCGACATGATCAAGCAAGGCCGCCCGGGCGCCCGTGTCGTTACGGTCCGGGTGGCCGGCCGGGAGGAACCGCTCGTCGCCCCACCAGATGTCCAGGTGCCGCCAGTCCACCGCATCCCTCGCGGGCGCGGCGGCGAGCTCGGCGAGCACCTGGGTGCCGATCCCGCCGCCGGTCAGCACCAGGGACGCGTGGCCCCGGCTCGCCGAGATATCCACCAGCCTGGTCACCAGCCGCGCGGCCACGGCTTGCGCGAGCAACTCGGCGTCGCGGTGAATGAGAACCTGGGGCGCGGTCACGGCTCGTCGCTGCCGCTGATGGCGGCCGCGCTGCCCGCCGGGGCGGCGCCCAGCGAACTCGCGGCAAGCCGCGCCAGCGTCTCGCCGTAGACCTCGTCGGGATCCAGCCGGCGAAGCTCCTCCGTCAGCAGCTCAGCAAGCTCCCTGCGGTGCAGCGCCACCCGCCGGTCCGGCTGGCCCGGCTTGATGAGCGTGGCCGTCCGGCCATCGGGCCTGGCCAGGACGACGTCGCCGCCGCTAGTGGCAAACCGTACCTCGGTGATGCCGGGGCCGCCCGAGTTGTCCCGCTCGAAGGGGACCTCGAGGCGGCCCGCCAGCCAGGCGACGATGAGGTCCGCGGTCGGGTTGTCTTTCTCCGCCGTGACCGACCCGCTGCCGATCGCGCCGTGCGGCTGGTCGAGCGTCGCCGCAAGCAGCGACCGCCAGGAGGTCGCGCGGGTCCAGCTCAGGTCGGTATCGCCCTGCCGGTAGCTGCCGGCGAGCACGGCCAGCGCCTCCCGGGGCACCGGGGCCGCTGCCGCGTCGGTGACCCGGCGCTTGGCGAGCACGCCGAGCGGGTGGCCGGCCGGGCTTGCCGGGCCTTCGCCCGGCCACCACGTGACCACCGGAGTGTCGGGCGCGAGCAGTGGCCTGACCACCGAATCAGCGTGCTGGCCTAGCGGGCCGTACATGCGCAGCAGCACGGTCTGGCTCGGGCCAGCCTCGCCGGTATGGATCTCGGCGTCGAGCCGTGACTCAGCGTCAGGCCGGCGGATGATCACGCCAAGGATGCGGCAGGGATGCTCACGGCCCGCCTCGCCCGCCGCGCGGACGGCGTCGTACTGCCCTGCCTCGTCGGTCACGATGATCAGATTCAGCACCATGCCGGTGGTCTGGCCGCCGAGCCGCTTCCGCTCCCTGGTGAGCGCCTCGCGGATGGCGCCGGTGGTGGTGTCGGTCAGGTCGATCGTCAACGTTGCAGCCTTCCTGCGGTCGGGCGCTCGCTCAGAGCCGGCGCCAGGCGCGCCCGGTGCGGGCAACCAGGGCATCAGCGGACGCCGGCCCGTGCGAGCCAGCCGGGTACTGCCCGGGCGTGCCGTTCGAGGCCCAGAACTCCTCGATCGGGTCGAGGATTCGCCAGGACAGCTCAACTTCCTCCTGGCGGGGGAACAGCGGCGGGTCGCCGATCAGCACGTCAAGCAGGAGCCGCTCGTACGCCTCAGGGCTTGACTCGGTGAACGCCCCGCCGTACGCGAAGTCCATGTTCACGTCCCTGACCTCCATCGCCGAGCCTGGCACCTTGGAGCCGAACCTGATCGTCACGCCCTCGTCCGGCTGGACCCGGATCACCAGCGCGTTCTGCCCGAGCTCCTCGGTGTCGGTGGCCGTGAACGGCAGGTGGGGTGCCCGCTGGAACATCAGCGCGATCTCCGTCATCCGGCTCGGCAGCCGCTTGCCGGTCCGGAGGAAGAACGGCACCCCGGCCCACCGCCTGGTGTCCACGCCAAGCTCGACGGCCGCGTACGTATCGGTGTGCGAATCCGGCGGTATGCCCTCCTCCTCGAGGTATCCGGGCACCTCGACCCCGCCCTGCCAGCCTGCCGCGTACTGGCCGCGGCCGGTCCCGACGGCGAGATCCGCCGGGAGCGTGACCGCGGACAGCACCTTCTCCTTCTCTGCCCGCAGCGAATCGGCCGCGAAGGAGACCGGCTCCTCCATCGCGGTGAGTGCCAGCAGCTGCAGCAGGTGGTTCTGGATGACGTCGCGCGCGGCTCCGATGCCGTCGTAGTAGCCGGCCCGGCCGCCGATGCCGACGTCCTCGGCCATGGTGATCTGGACGTGGTCGACGTAACCGCGGTTCCAGATCGGCTCATACAAGGTGTTCGCGAAGCGCAGCGCCAGGATGTTCTGCACAGTCTCCTTGCCGAGGTAATGATCGATGCGGAACACGGACTGGGCCGGGAACACCGCGTCAAGGACCGCGTTCAGCTCGCGGGCGCTCTTCAGGTCATGCCCGAACGGCTTCTCGATCACCACCCGGCGCCAGGGCTCAGGGCCTGTCGCCGCGGTGCCGGGCGCGGACAGGCCCGAGCGCTTGAGCTGCTGGATGACGATCGGGAACGCCTTGGGCGGCACGGACAGGTAGAAGGCGTAGTTGCCCCCGGTGCCCCGCTGCGCGTCGAGGTCGGCCACCTCTTTCGCCAGGTTGTCGAACGCGGCGTCATCGGCGAACTCGCCGGGCACGAACCTGACGCCCTCGCTGACCTGCTGCCAGACCGTGTCACGGAACGGGGTGCGCGCGTGCAGCTTCACGGCGTCGTGGGCGAGCTGGGCGAAATCCTCGTTCTCCCAGTCCCGGCGGGCGAACCCGACCAGGGAGAATCCCGGCGGCAGCAGGCCGCGGTTCGCCAGGTCATAGACGGCGGGCAGCAGCTTCTTGGTGGCCAGGTCGCCGGTAACGCCGAACATAACGAGCACGCAGGGGCCGGCCACATGCGGGATCCTGCGGTCCCTGGAGTCCCGGAGCGGATTACTGATCATGCGGTCTCCCCGGACTGCCGCTCATTGGCCAGCCGACTCTGTCATCTCGGTCTCTATCGTGGCAAGCAGCTCCTGCCAGGACGCGGCGAACTTCTGCACGCCCTCTTCCTCGAGCACGCTGACGACGTCGTCGTAGCCGATGCCGAGTTCCGCCAGCGCATCGAAGACCCGGCTGGACTCCTGGTAAGTGCCGCGGATGGTATCGCCGCGCAGCTCGCCATGGGCAGCGGTGGCATGCAAGGTGGCCTCCGGCATCGTATTGACCGTGCCCGGCGCGACCAGTTCCTCCACGTACATCGTGTCCCGGTAGGCCGGGTCCTTGGTGCTAGTGGACGCCCAGAGCGGCCGCTGCGGGCGGGCGCCCTGAGCGTGCAGCGCCGACCACCGGGAGCTCCCGAACCTCTGCTCGTACAGCTGATAGGCAAGCCGGGCGTTGGCGATCGCGGCCTTGCCTCGCAGCCCGTCGGCAGCCGGGCTGCCGAGCTTGCCGAGCCTGCCGTCCACCTCGGTGTCCATCCGGCTGACGAAGAATGACGCCACCGAGGCGATCGCCGAGATGTCCTTCCCTGCCGCTGCCTCCAGGCCGGACATGAAGGCGTCGATAACCTGTCCGTAACGCTCCAGCGAGAAAATCAGCGTCACGTTAACGCTGATCCCCTCGCTCAGGCACTGCGTTATCGCGGGCAGGCCCTCAAGGGTGGCGGGGATCTTGATGAACAGGTTCGGCCGGTCGACCTGCCACCAGAGCGCGCGGGCCTCGGCGATGGTCTTCGCGGTCTCCCTGGCCAGCCGCGGGTCGACCTCGATGGACACCCGGCCGTCCAGGCCGCCGGTGGCGTCAAAGGCCGGCCGCAGCACATCGCAGGCCCAGCGGATGTCGTAGGTGGTGATCTCGCGGGCGGCCTCGTCCAGGGTCGCCTCGCGCACGGCCAGGTCAGCGACCTGGTCGTTGTAGGCGGCGCCATGGGACAGCGCGTTCGCGAAGATGGTCGGATTCGACGTCACCCCGCTCACGTGCATGTCCCGGGCAAGCGTCGCGAGATTGCCCGTCGCCAGCCGCTCCCTGCTGATGTCGTCGAGCCAGACGGCGACACCCGCGGCGGCAAGCTGCCCCAGGATGTCATCGGGCTGCGAGGTCATGGCCTGTCGCTCCTCGGGTTCGTTCGCTGGGGTTCACTGCCTGGGCTCACTGGCCGGGCGCACTGACCGCGGCCGTGGTTCATTCGCGGCCGGCCGCCGCGCTCAGCCTGGCCAGGCTCGACCTGGCGGCCCCGGCCACCCGCTGCGCGGTGAAGCCGAACTCCTCGTACAGCTTCTCGGCGGACGCTGACGCACCGAAATGCTCCAGGCTGACGGCTTCGCCGAAGTCCCCGGTGAAGCCGCGCCAGCCGAGTGCGATGCCGGCCTCGACGCTGACCCGCGCCCGGATCCGCGGTGGCAGTACCTGCTCCCGGTAGCCGGCGTCCTGCTCCTCGAACCATTCGACGCATGGCATGGAGACGACCCGGGCCGGCGTCCCGCCGCACTGCAGCAGGTCGCGGGCGGCCAGCGCGATCTGCACCTCGCTGCCGGTGGCGATCAGGATCACCTCAGCCGCGCCGCCGGTGGCATCGGCCAGGATGTACCCGCCGCGGGCGGTGCCCTCGGCGCTGGCGATCCCGGCCGCATTCCCGTCGGCGCGGTCCAGCACCGGCACGTTCTGCCGGGTCAGGCAGAGGCCGGCCGGGTGATCATCGCGCTCCAGGATGGTGCGCCAGGCGACCGCGGTCTCGTTCGCGTCGCCGGGCCGCACCACGTCCAGGCCGGGGATGGCCCGCAGCGCCCAGAGGTGCTCCACCGGCTGGTGGGTCGGGCCGTCCTCGCCGAGGCCGATCGAGTCGTGCGTCCAGACGAACGTGACCGAGATGCCCATCAGCGCGGCCAGCCGCACCGACGGCCGCATGTAGTCGCTGAACACCAGGAAGGTGCCGCCGTAGGGCCTGGTCAGGCCGTGCAGCGCGATGCCGTTGCAGATCGCGCCCATGGCGTGCTCGCGGATGCCGAAGTGCAGTGTCCGCCCGTAGGGATTGCCGGGGAACATCCCGGTCTGGTGGTCCAGCGGTATGAAGGACGGCTCGCCCTTCATCGTGGTGTCGTTACTTCCGGCCAGGTCGGCCGATCCGCCCCAGAGCTCGGGGAGCACGGGGGCTAGCTCGTTCAAAATCTGTCCGGAAGCCTTCCTGGTGGCGACCCCCTTCTCGCTGGCCGGGAAGACGGGCAGCGCGTCGGCCCAGCCGGCCGGCAGCTCCCTGGCCCGCAGCCGGGCGAGCAGCACGGCGCGGCCGGGGCTGGCCGCGGACCATGCCGCGAACGAGTCCTCCCAGGTAGCGCGCAGCTGCTTGCCGCGATCGGCGACCTTGCGGGCGTGCGCGACCAGCTCGTCCGCGGCCGGGAAGGAAACGTCCGGGTCAAAGCCGAGGATCCGCTTGGTAGCCGCCACCTCATCGGCGCCCAGGGCCGAGCCGTGCGCGGCGCCGGTGTCCTGCTTGTCCGGGGCGGGCCAGCCGATGATGGTCCGCAGGCCGATGATCGACGGGGCCGCGGTGTGATCCCTGGCCGCCGTGAGCGCCGTGGCCAGCGCCGCGACATCCTCGTGGTAGCCACCGGGGGTTCGCCAGCTGACCCGCTGCACGTGCCAGCCGTAGGCCTCGTACCGGGCCAGCACGTCCTCGGACTTCGCGATCTCCGTGTTGTCCTCGATGGAGATGTTGTTGTCGTCGTAGAGCAGCACGAGATTGCCGAGCTGCTGGTGCGCCGCGAGGGAGGAGGCCTCGTGGCTGATGCCCTCCTCGATGTCGCCGTCGGAGGCGAAGACGTAAATGTGGTGGTCAAACGGGCTGGTGCCGGGCGCGGCGTCCGGGTCGAGCAGCCCGCGCTCGCGGCGGGCGGCCATCGCCATGCCGACGGCGTTGGCGAGGCCCTGGCCGAGCGGCCCGGTCGTCACCTCGACGCCCGGAGTGTGCCAGTGCTCAGGATGGCCGGGCGTCCGGCTTCCCCAGGTCCGTAGGGCCTTCAGGTCGTCCATCGTGAGCCCGTACCCGGACAGGTAGAGCTGGATGTACAGGGTGAGGCTGGAGTGGCCGCAGGACAGGATGAAGCGGTCCCGGCCGATCCAGCCGGCGTCGGCCGGGTCATGCCGGAGGAAACGCTGGAAGAGCAGGTAGGCCGCCGGGGCCAGGCTCATCGCCGTTCCGGGATGGCCCGAGCCCGCCTCCTGCACGGCGTCCATGGCGAGCACGCGGATCAGGTCTACTGCCCGCGCGTCGGTCTCCGACCATTCGAGCGAGTTACCAGGCTGTGGGCTCACCGTGACCTCAGGCTCCTTCCGGGCAGAACGCAATCACGGCATCGACCCTATCCCGCAGCACGCGCCTTAACCGCCCCGGATGCCTGAGTCAGCGAGCCCCTGTCGCGCAAGGCGAACATCAGGCGAAGCGCAGTGATCCAGATGAGTATCGCGCCGGTAACATGCACCCAGACGAGGCCGGCAGGCAGGCCGGTGAAGTACTGCGTGTAGCCGACCGATCCCTGCACCAGGATCAGGCCGAGTAGCGCCAGGCCGAGCCGCATCGCGCGCCGCGGCGCATCGCTGAACCGCAGGCCGGCTACTAGCGCCAGGGTGAGGCCGGTGAGCAGCCAGCCGATGTCCGCGTGCAGCTGGGTGACCCCGGTGAGCGGGAGGTGATAGCGGGCTACCGAGCGGGCGCCGGCCAGCGGCCCGGTCCCGGTGACCACGGTTCCCGCGGCCAGCATGAGGGCTACCACCGCGACCAGGGCCGTGGCGAGCAGCCGCAGGTCCGCCCGGGCGAGTGGCCTGGCGGGCGCGGTGCCTTCGGTGACCCGCACGTGCAGCGTCACCGCGGCGGCCACCAGAGCCGCGGACAACAGGAAATGCACGGATACCCAGACCGGATCGAGCTTCGTGAGCACCACGACGCCGCCGAGTATCGCCTGCGCCACGATGCCGACCGGCTGGGTGAACCCGAGTATGACCAGGTCACGCCTTCGCCCGCTGCTGCCAGCCCCGCCGCCCTCGCCGGCCGGGCCGCTGGGCCCGCCGCCGGGCCTGAACCGCCAGGCGGCCACCGAGACGATCACCGAGACCGCCAGGATCGCGCTTGTCACCAGCCGGTTGCCGAACTCGATCCAGCGGTGCACCAGGGTACTGCCGCTCGTTCCGCCCGCCACGATGCTGTGCGCGGTGCAGGCAGGCCAGTCCGGGCAGCCGAGGCCGGACTGGCTCAGCCGTACCGCGGCACCGGTCATGATGATGCCGGCCGAGGCGATGACGCCAGCCAGCGCGATCCGCCGCATCGAGGCCGGCGACGGCGCGAGTACGGAGTCAGCGAGCGTGCGCGCGGCCCGCGCGGCCGATGCGGGCGAGAGACGGGCCGAGGGGCCGGGCGCGGCTCTGTCCGAGGCGGAGTCGGTGAGCACGAGGCTGAGCCTACTCGGGCCGGCCGCGGCACCCGGCTGGGCGCCGGCCGGACTGTCCAGCCGGCTCGATGAACCGATGCCGGGCCGGCCTGAGCCATT
>OCZU010002205.1_pt1 | contig 12513 bp, 9 predicted proteins | sample 1539001 | NCBI WGS metagenome assembly OCZU01 (sample SAMEA3539306, study PRJEB22396) | soil metagenome | biome: tundra; feature: field; material: soil | place: USA | collected 2010-05 | depth 0.15 m
TTCCGATCTTGAATTCGCAACCCGCCAGTTCGTAGATGCTCTTTTCCAGCCGAGTCATTTCTTCCTGCGCCTTCGCGGAAATGATCTCGAGCTCATTCTTGTCCACGCGTATTCCGGCTGCTTCCATGCGGGCCAGGACCGGCGCGAGCGGCAGATCAATTGTTTCGTAAACCTGTGTGAGACCTTGATTCTCGATTTCCGCGCGCAGGATCGGCGCGAGACGTAGCAGAAAATCCGCGCGCTCGCCGGGCGCGCCAGAAAAGCCGCGATTCAGATGGCGCAGGACCACTTCTGCCAGCGCATGATTGCTCGTCGTCGGCCGTAGCAGATACGAATAGAGAATCGTGGCGTGTCGGATTCCGGCCACGGTTTTGGCACTGCCCGCAGAGTCTGCCAAAAGGTGAAATAGCTTCGGGTCGTGCACGACCTTTGGTCTCTTCGGATCGGCAAGCCAATCGCTCATCCCGGCGAGCGTTTTATTTTCGACATCATTCGCGATTGAGATCGCCGTTTCCGGCTTGGTAGAGACTTCGACCCCGAGAATCCGCGTCCCGAATCCCTCCTCATCCGGCTCTTGTGAGTTGAGCGAGAACCAAACGGCGGTCTCTTTGCCCTCCGCCGTCGATTCGAGAAATTTATCCAGCGCCGCGGACGAATCGAGCTGCGCATAATTCGTGGGACGAGCATCCACCAGCGGCGCGATTTCTTTCAGCAGTGAAGTAAATCCAAGCTCGGCGTACAGCGCGCGAAGCGCGGCAGCGTCCGGTTCCTGCAAGCGCAGCGCATCGAGCGAGAGCGGCACGGGCGCGTCGGTGGGAATCTTGGCTAGCTGTTTGCTCAGCCTTACGAACTCGCCACATTTCTCCAGCGCCTCACGATAACTCGCTCGCTTTACTTCGCTGGCGTGCGCCAGTGTCTCTTCGGCGCTGCCATACTGTTGAATCAGCTGGCGCGCACCCACCTCACCGATGGCCGCCTTTCGCCGCTCGCCCGGAGCAGGTTTATCGTTGGGATCGCGCGCACCCGGGATGTTGTCGATCGAATCGCCCATCAACGCCATCACGTCCGCAACTTTATCCGGCGGCACACCCATGATCTCCTCGACCTTTTTCTCGTCGATGAGGAGGTCATTCTTCGCCGGATTGAGGAGCCGGACGCGGCCGCCCACAAGCTGCATCAAGTCCTTGTCGCTCGTGACGATTACTACGTCGATATCTTCCTTCGCGGCTTGGCGCGCCAGCGAGCCGATTACGTCGTCGGCTTCGTACCCGGGATATTCGAGAATTGAGAACCGCATCGCCGCGCAGTACTGCCGCACGAAAGGAATCTGCACGGAAAGGTCGTCTGGCATGGGCGGCCGCTGTGCTTTGTAGGCGGCAAAAAGCTTGTCGCGGAATGTGGGCGCCGAGACGTCAAAAACAACCGCAAGGTAATCCGGGCGCAGGTCTTTGCTGTTCAGCAGCCGCCGCATCATGGTGGCGAACAGATAGGGGACCTTTGTGGGCACTCCCCCTGCGGTTTGCAGGCGGTCCATGGGGGCGAAGAACGCGCGGAAGATATAGCCCATCGCGTCAACCAGGAAGAGGCGCTTTGGGTCTTTGGCGAGCATGCGGATTGCCTTCGCTTGCGTCGGCCGCCGAGCGAATTACTTTCTGGCAGCAAATCACGAGCAGGCAGGCGAGTATATCAGACCGAGGGGGTGCGCTCGCAGCCGCGTTGACGACATCGTGGCCTGCATCGAAAAAGTTTAGCCCTTAAGGGTAGTGATGTCTGTTTCGCAGACAAGTACGCTCGTTTGTGGTACTTGTGAAATATTCTAAGGTGGCCACGCGTATTAACTCATGGACGAACGTAAGACGACCGGCGCGATGAGCGAAACGGATTTGGCGCAGCTGTTGTCCCAAGTCCGGGCGGGCGGTTCCGACGCCTGGGGAGAGCTCTATCGCCAATACGCTCCGGCTATTTTTCGATTTTGCCGGCGAGTACTTCCGACTCGCGAGGCTTCGGAAGACGCCACTACGGAAATCTTCATGAAAGTGCGCCAGAAACTCGGCACCTACGATTCGTCGCGGCCGTTTACGGCGTGGCTCTATAAGGTTGCGAGCAACCACTGCTGGGATACGCTGCGGCGGCGGCGCATCCGGCAGGATTTGGAAACCGGCGATCTGGATACTCTTCCGCTCGAGCACCCCGATCCCAGCCAGCTCGAACGCCTGCAGGAGGAGCACACGAGCAAAGAAGTACGCGACGGGCTGGCGCGCCTTCCCGACCGCGCTCGGATGGCGCTTGTCCTGCGCTATTTCGCGGACATGAGCTACGACGAAATTGCCGACACCCTCGGCGTGCGTCGCGCGTTCGTAGGTGTGTTGCTGCTGCGGGCCCGACATCAGTTGCGAGACGTGCTGGGCGATAGTGGAGCAAATACCGCCAGAGTTTTTGCTGGGAGAAAACCATGAACCCTCTCACCTTGAATCCTCACGATGATCATTTTGATGAGATGACCGGCCTGTTGTTTCTCGAGCGCCAGCTCGAATCCAGCCGCGCGCGTGAAGTCTCGGCGCACCTGGATTCATGCACTGCATGTCGCGGGCTGCTTCGCGCGCTTGAGAGCGAGGGTGTCTGGTTGAGGGAGGCGCTTACTGCGGAAGCGGAGACGATTCCCGCTCACCTGATCGCGGCGCCGGAACGCGGCTCCACTCACTGGGGATGGATTGCCGCGTTCGGTCTCGGTCTAGGCGGAGCCTACACGCTCTGGAGTGGCTTTATCGAACCTTGGACGCGGCAAGCATCGCAAGCCGGCTTCACGCAGGGAAATATTCTGACCATGCTCTTCTTCAGCGGCGCTTTCTGGAAAGGATGGGATTCAATGCGAAGTTTCATGGAATTTCTGGCGGTGGCAACTCTGGGGAGCGTCACGCTCTGGCTGCTGCGGAAGCACTGGCAGCGCTTCACCACGGCCGCGGTCGTAATGGGCGCGATTGTATGCGCCTTGGCGTTGCCTCCTGCCGCGGAGGCCGCGGATGTGGAGCACGGCAATCCGAGTTACACGCTGCCCGCTGGTCACGACGTGAAGACGGACCTCATCGTGGCTGCCGAAAACGCCAGGATCGACGGAGACGTTGATGGCGACGTAATCTCCATGTCTCAATTCTTGACCGTGAATGGGCATGTCAAGGGAGACATTATTGCCTTTGGCCAGGAAGTCCGTGTGAATGGCCCGGTGGATGGCAATGTGCGTGCATGGTGCCAGACACTTTCGCTCAATTCTACCGTGGCGAAGAATGTGTTGTTTTTCGGCGAAAAAACGGACTTCGATGAGAAGGCCACCGTGAGCGGCACGATGACCATACTTGCTGGGACCCTCGAACTGAATGGCCGGGTGACGGGCGACTTGCTCGCCCTTTCTGGAGTCCTCGATATCAACGGCACTCTGGGTCACGACGCCCTGATTCGGTCCGATCGACTCACCGTCGGACCGACAGCCGAAATCAAAGGACAGACCAAGTATGAGGGCCGTCTCCAGCCAGAGGTTTCGCCAAGCGCGAAGTTAGGGAACCCTATTGAAGTTACCCTGCGCAAACCGGGCCCCGACTACTCCCGTCTCGCCTACTACTGGCACCAGGTGCTTTTCTGGGGCGCGAGCTTCGTGTTTGGCCTGGTTCTGCTGCTGATCGCGCCGGGGTTTTTCTTCGACGCTGGGCAAACGAGTAGGAAGATCGGCCCGGCGATGGGCTTCGGCTTGCTTTTCTTGCTCGCAACTCCGATTGCAGCGTTCATCATTTGCTTTACGATCGTCGGAATCGGTGTGGCCGTCTCTGTGGTGTTCCTCTATATCATTGCCATCTACGCCTCGCAGGTTGTTGTGAGTTCGTGGCTCGGAGAAACAATATTGGGCGCTGGCGTAGGCGTCGGTGCCGCCGTTGGACGTCTGGCGCTAGGTCTGGCCATTCTGCGAGGCGTCCGAATGTTGCCGTACGTGGGCCCGTGGATCACACTGCTCGTGATAATTTGGGGCCTGGGCGCGATCGTCCTGGCGCTCTACCGAAAAATGCGCCCTCAAATGGCGATGGCCGTGGCTTAAAAATCCGTGCCTCGGAAATGCTGAACGGCGGGTGGCACAGCCCCAACGAACTAGATGGTTTTTGGGTGCCCTAAGCAATTCCCGGCCCAATAAGTCCACACCACACACATCCTTGCGCTCGGATCGTTCCGTAATAAGATGCTCCCGTAAAGATGAAGACTGCGATCGAAAACGGGACGCGACGCTGGCCCTCCCAACAGGCCCGATGGGAAACCTCATCACCTGGCCTTCACCAACGCGCTAAGTCGACCCTTGCCCCTGGTGATCCATTTCGCTCTATAAAACCCGGCGGTCGCAATCTACTCGACAATGAGAGCCGAGTAGAATTTGATCTATCTCATTCAAAACAAAGGATGCGCGGCAAGTCTACTCGACAATACGGTAAGGCATTTCACGGCACCCTGAAGACATCGGGAAGAAAACCTTGAGCCTCGCTCAGCGCTGGGGCGAAATCCGCTCGGGTTTCGAGCGTCCCTTCTGGGTCGCAAATTTCACGGAAATTTTCGAGCGGGTCGCCTACTACGGTATGAGTGCTGTGCTCGCGATCTACCTCAGCGAGCGGCTGCATTTTTCAACCGAGCTGACGGGTTCGCTGCTCGGCATCACCGGATTCGTGGTGTACGCGCTGCCGATTCTTTGCGGAACGCTGGCCGACCGGTTTGGTTTTCGGCGCTCGTTAATGTTTGCGTACTTGGTTCTGACGATCGGCTATTTTCTGCTGGGTTCGCTCGAGACTTCGTGGATGAGACCGCTTCGCACAGCCCTGGGAGATAAATGGCTGGTGCTTGCGGTTCTGTTGATCCCTGCACTTGGCCCCGGTTTAGTAAAACCTTGCGTTGCCGGAACGACGGCGCGTGCCTCCGCCGAAAACGTCCGCTCGCTCGGCTATTCGATCTATTATACGCTGGTGAATATCGGCGGAGCGCTCGGTCCTTCGATGGCGTGGCTTGTTCGCAAGAGGCTTGGCCTGGGAATTGAGAACGTGTTTCGCGTATCCGCTTGCTGCGCGTTTGCGATGTTCTTAGTCACGCTGTTTTTCTATCAGGAGCCAGGCCGGTTGGGCGATCAAAGAGTCGAAAGCATTGGAACTGCGCTAAAGAACATGTTTGTTGTTTTGAAAAATCTGCGCTTCGTCATTTTTCTTTTGATCTCTTCCGGTTTTTACATCGTCTTCTGGCAGATATGGATCACCATGCCGCTCTTCATGCGAACCTACGTGGATCCCAACGCCGACACCGATCGCATACTTTCGGTCGAAGGCATCACCGTTATCTGTTTTCAGATTTTCGTGACCTATGCGAGTCGCAAGATGGACGCAGTGAAGGCCATTGCGCTCGGATTCCTGATTTCCGCGCTTTCGTGGATTCTCCTTGCGCTGCATCCCACGATGTTCACGCTGGGTGTAATGCTGGTGGTTCTCGCGCTCGGCGAAATCACCCAGGCATCGCGCTACTACGAATACTGCTCGCGCCTCGCGCCGACGGGTCAGCAAGGCTTGTACATGGGCTACGCGTTCTTGCCGATCGCAATTGGCTACGCTGTCGCCGGACCACTCGGCGGGTATTTGCTGCACGAGTTCGGCGAGGTACTTCGACGGCCGAACGATTTGTGGTGGGTCATCGTGGCGATCGGAGTGGTCACTGCCGCACTCATGTGGCTCTACGACAAAATTGTGAAGCCAGGAGCCGCGCGAGGGCCATCGTCTGAAGGTGTTGCCGAGAGCGCTGCCTAGTTCACCATGCGGCGAAGGCCTTCGACGGCTTGCCGCGCAAGCGTGTAGCGCGGCTCGATGCGCAGAGCGTCCTGAAAACACTGGCGGGCGCGAGTGATCATGCCTTTGGCGCAATAGACGCGGCCCAGATTGAAATAGGGAAAGTGACGGGGATCGTAACGCGGCGCGGCAATCGCGCGTTCGAGCCACGGAATCGCTTCGTCGTAGCGCTTGAGATCGATCAGATACGCGCCGATATCGTTGTAGGGGTTGCCGAATTCAGGATCGATTTCGATCGCGCGCCTGCACTCCGCGATGGCATCTTCCACTTTTCCTTGAAAATGGTATGTCCAACCGAGAAAGGTGTGCGCCTCGGCCGTCGGGAAAAGCTTCAGAGAAAGTTTGTACAGCTCGGCCGCGCGGTTGAGCTCGCCTTCCATTTGAGCTCGATAGGCCTGCTGGAAAAAATCAAGGGCTTGTTCTCGTTTGTTGGCGCTCATATTTTTCTACGTGACTAGCGCGCGGCAGGAATGCGAGCACCATCTTGCGATTTCCGCCCGCCAACTTCCGCGAGCGCTTCGTCTGTGGTAATCAGCCGCACGCCCAGGGCTTGCAATTCGTCGAGAACGCGGCGGCCGGCTTCGGGATCAAGGGTTTCGATCGCGTCCTTTACGATCGCAACCTTGCGGCCGCGCTCGAGCAGACCCTTGGCTGCACACCGTACGCAAAACTCCGTCACCACGCCGAACACTAGATATTCCGCGTCGCTGCCGAGGCGCTCAACCAGCGCACTCGCGTGCGGATTGTCGAATATGTCTAGCGTCTGCTTCTCGATAATGACCTGCGGAAAACTCAGAATATGATTCGGCAACTCGAGTGAAGCATCATTCGGCATCGTGCAAAAGTTCCTGGCCAATCCCTCGGGAATAATCCGCGCGCCAGGCGTTTCGCGAAGACAGTGGGGAGGGAATGTTTGAAATTCTGGATCGCCCTCCGGATGGTAATCTCCGCTCGAAACCAGGAGCGCGCCTCGATTCACCGCCGCGTTCACGAGGCGTTCGATATTCGGAATGATTTTCTCGGCGCCGGGCACGTACAGCTTGCCTCCCGGCAACATGAAATCGAACTGGACGTCCACTTCCCAGAAAACAATTTTCTGCGATGCCACGCGAAAGCCCCCTAGTGACTGCTAGCCTATTTTACCGCAGAGCGGCGGACGCGTTGGCGAACCTTTTCGAGAGACTCCTGAAGCTTCTTGGTGTAGCGAACGGGATAAACCGCCGTTCGGTTGATTTGTCGAAAGCGTTGCGGAAGCCGTGCGAGGCTCGCGATGCATCGTTCGCGCAAGGCTTCGATTGGCTCCGTGGTTAATATTCGGCGGCCGCCATGCATCACTTCGACGAGCAGCGCCTCACCGCCACTTCCCGGCTCGCCATCGAATGCGATTTTGTCGTTTGCGAATTCGCCGGCCGCGGTGAAATAGCGAAATACTTGTTTTCGTCCCGGATACGTCGCCTTTGCACGCGTCAATTTCGCGGCCTCGCGTACTTTTCCGCCGCGCTCTACCTCGACCAGCTTGTAAATCAGATTCAGGTGCGGGGCATCGCCGGGAGTTGCGAGCGCCGTGCCCACGCCGAACGCGTCAATCGCAGCTCCTTTTGCAAGCAACGCCGCAATCTTCGATTCATCCAGATCGCCCGAGGCGAATACTTTTACGTCGTTCCATCCCGCGCGGTCGAGCTGACGCCGGACCCAGCGGCTGTCCTTCACGAGGTCGCCACTATCGAGCCGCACTCCTGCGGGCTTACGGCCCGATCTGATAATTCTCTTCACCGCGTTGCGCACGTCGTAGGTATCAAGCAGCAGCACGGAGTCTTCAGGGAATGCATCGAGAAAATTGCGAAAGGCTTCGTCTTCGTCCTCATGCGCCATCACCCATGAGTGCGCCTGCGTGCCGTACGTGTTCATTCCGAACTGCTGGCCGGCGAGAACATTCGACGTGCCCTGACAGCCGCCAATCGATGACGCCCGCGCTGCGAGCAAACTCGCCTGGCTGCCGTGCGCGCGCCGCGCGCCGAAGTCCACAATCTGCCGGCCCTCGGCCGCCGTGACGACGCGCGCCGCTTTGCTTGCGACCATGGTCTGGTAGCTGAGCGTGGCGAGCAAATACGTCTCCATAATCTGGCCTTCGATGATTGGCGCGGTCACACGCAGCATCGGCTCGCCCGGAAAGACAAGAGTGCCTTCGGGCATCGCCCAGACATCCCCGGTAAAACGGAAATTCGTGAGATAGGCGAAAAATTCTTCGCGGATGTGGCGGAAGACCTTATGCCGCCGGAGGTAGTCGATTTCTTCCGGTGTGAACCGTACGTTTTCAAGAAATTCCAAGGCCTGTTCGAGACCGGCGGCGACCAGATAATTGCGCCGAGGCGGGAGATGCCGGACGAACAACTCGAACGTGGCACGCCCATCGAAACGGGTCTGCAGGTAACCCGCCGCCATGGTCAGCTCGTAGAGATCGGTTAGAAGACCCGAATGTTCACGCATCGAATGGGACTCTCAAGCTGCCGATGCCTGTCGCGTCACAGTATCAATCTGGGACAGACGGCAAGCTTCCTTCGGGGAGCTCGCAGCGGAATTGCGGTTAAGGGTCCCGAGCCTCATCTTTATCTATCCGGCTCATCTGGGCGACATTTGGCTCAAGCGCCAGGCTGCGAAAAAGGCTCTCGGAAAAAAGGGAGCCTCCTGAAAAGACAAAACCCCCAAGCGTCCGTCCCCGTCTACAGGGAGCACGCACGTGGGGGTTTCGCCGCGAAACCTTTAGCCAAAATTAAGCGCCGAACCGGTTACTTCAAAATGGCGTCTTTGAACGCCTTTGCCGCGCGCAGACGCACAACAGTCTTGGCCTTGATCTTGATCGCTTCGCCCGTGGCGGGGTTGCGGCCCATGCGCGCCTTGCGGTGCGCCTTTACGGCTCGCCCGATGCCGGGGATGACGAATTTGCCAGCGCTCTTGGCTTCCTTCACTGCGAGCTTGAAAAGCTCGTCAAAGAATGCAGCCGCCTGCTTCTTGGATATCGGCTTCTCGGGTGTGCTGACCTTGTCGGCCATGTGGGCGATGATCTTGGACTTGCTCAACGGAGTGGCCATCGAATTCTATTTCCTCCTCAGATGTAATTGCTTGTCGGTCCCGCTTCCGGGATGCCGCGGGGAACTATAGCTGTCCTGCCAGGCGAACGCAAGAACAAACGTCTAAAAAGGCCCGCAAAACCGGGCATTTTAGATACCGAGTTCCTCGACGAGAAGTTTCTACAGCGAGGCCAACTGCTCGTAAAACAACGCAACAGCTTTAATACCGCCAAAATAATTTTCGAGCGCTATGTGTTCGTTGGGCGCGTGCGCGTTTTCATCCGGCAGGCCAAAGCCGAGCAGCACACAGGGAACCTTAAACGTATCGTGCATCTGCGTGACGAACGGAATCGAGCCGCCTTCGCGAATAAAAACGGCGCGTTTGCCGAAGCCCGCCTCGAGCGCGTGAATAGCCTTCTGAAAAATCGGGTGCGAGTACGGCGCTACCCACGGCTTGCCCATGCTGAGGACTTCGAATTTGTGCGTGACTGTTTTCGGCAATAGCTTGCGGATATGCCGCTCGACGAGCTTCGCAATTTTCGCCGGATCCTGATTCGGAACCAACCGCGTAGAAAGTTTCGCGTACGCCTTGGATGGGATCACGGTTTTTGCGCCTTCCCCCGTATACCCCCCCCAAATACCATTTAGTTCGAGCGTGGGGCGAACCCAGAGCTGCTCGACGATCGAGAAGCCTGCCTCACCACACAGTGCCGGCGCGCCAACGGTCTTGCGAAATTCCTTTTCCTTCCACGGCAGGGAATTGAGGGCCTTGCGCTCGGTGCGCGCCAACGGCGTGACGCCGTCGTAAAAGCCCGGAATGGCTACTCGGAAATTCTTGTCGTGGAGTTTTGAGATCATTTCCGCCAGGATCGTAATCGGATTTGGAACTGCTCCTCCGAAAACTCCGGAGTGCAGATCCTGCGCGGCGCCCGCAACTTCGATCTGATAATAATTCAACCCGCGCAACCCGTACGTAATCGAAGGCACGCCTTTCGCGAGCATCGAGGTGTCGGAAACAATCAGCGCGTCCGCCTTCAATCGCTCGCGGTTCTGGCGCACGAAATCCCACAGGCTGACGCTGCCAACTTCTTCTTCGCCCTCGACCATCACCTTGACGTTGATCGGCAGCTTTCCGTAAACATCCCGAAGCGCTTCGAGCGCTTTCAGGTGAATGTGAACCTGCCCCTTGTCATCCGCGGTACCGCGGCCATACAGATTGCCGTCCCGCACGGCGGGCTCGAAAGCGGGAGTGGTCCACAGATCGAGTGGTTCGGCGGGCTGCACGTCATAGTGGCCATAGAATAGGACCGTCGGCTTACCGGGCGCATGCAGCGATTCCCCATAGACAAGAGGATGCATCTTCGTGGGAGCGATCTCGACGTGCTCCAGGCCCACAGCTCGAAGCTTTTCCGCCACCCAATGCGCGGCTCGTTCGATGTCAGGCTTGTGTTCGCTTTTGGTGCTGACGCTGGGGATGCGTAGGAACTCTTTCAGCTCGTTCAGATGGTCTTCGCGTTTCGATTCAATGTAGCCGATCAAGTCCATTACAACTCCTGCACCAGGGGATTGAGGATCTGCCGGGCCAAAGCTTTTGGCGGAGCATATATCTTTTTGCCTCTAAGTAGAATCCACATAGTACCCAATGACAGAAGATTTCAACAATCTTTTGCGAACTGATTCTTTGGGCACGGGGCGCCACCCCGCGATTGACTCGGCGGCCGCATTGCCCGATAGTGGTCGCGATGCCAGAAACGCAAGCTACCGAGCGGCGCAGCTCCCGCGTTTTCACCCGCATCCCCGTGCAGGTAAGAGGGAAGAACGTCGACGGGCTGAAATTTCGCGCGAAGAGCCAGACCATAGTGATCAACGCGCACGGCGGCCTGCTCTATCTTGACCAACTACTCGTGATCGGCGCCGAACTCGTCCTCATCAATCCCGCGACCGAGGAAGAGCAAGAGTGCCGCGTGGTCTATCTGGGTGATGTATCGGAAAAGGGCACGCGCGTCGGCGTCGAGTTTCTTTCGCCCAGCCCGCATTTCTGGGGCGTTGAGTTCGCGCAGCAGGATTGGCTCACGGGCGCTCCCCCGACTTCTCCAAACTAGCCAGTATTTTCCGCAGTATTGCGAGAGCTCGTTTTTCCCTTTCCGAATCGTGCAACTCCCTGCAGCGTCTAAGGTCTGCGAGCGATCGCTCTGTCGAAAGAACTCCGTGGCCGCGGCCCCCGCTCCTATCCCAAGTTTTGCACGATTGGTTTGATGTCTTTCTATTTGCAGTTAGACGAATCTCGATGTACTTTCGCGTTCGCCGTCGGGCCAGGATGTGGGCCTACGCAAGGTGCAGTATGAGGCGGGAGACCAAATCATGATTCACGTCAAGAATGCAGCAATGATTTTCGTCCTGGCTTGTCCGGCCCTGGCAGCTATCTCTCCGGCGTACGGCCAGGGCTCGAATGGCGCGGGCAGCGGAATCGCGCCGACGGGGAAATGCGCCGACCTCGTTAACCTCCAGATCGCCGGATCGGGAATGACGATCACGAAGGCGGAAGCAATCCCCGCGGCGGCTCCGGGAACAACGCGCCCCTCTGCCATTTCTCCCGCCACAATTTCGGTCGCCGTGCCGTCGTATTGCCGCGCCGACGGAGTAATTGATCCGCGTGTCGGCCTAGACGGAAAGTCCTACGCAACCGGCTTTGCGATCGCGCTGCCGGACAACTGGAATGGACGGTTTCTATTTCAGGGCGGCGGAGGATTGAACGGCTCGGTCAACCCACCTTTCGGAGCGCAGGCCGCCGGCGAGATACCAGGCCTCGCGCGCGGATTCGCCGTCGTCTCCACCGACACCGGCCACAAGTCCGCTGTGTTCGATTCGTCTTTCATGAAGGATCAGCTCGCGAGTCTCGATTTCGCCTACGTTGCCGTCGGCAACGTCGCCGTGCTCGCCAAGCAGATCATCGCGCAGTATTACGGCCAGCCCGCGAAGCACTCCTATTATGCCGGCTGCTCAACCGGCGGCCGTGAGGGCATGCTGATGTCGCAGCGCTATCCCACGTACTTCGACGGAATCGTCTCCGGCGATCCGGCCATGCGCACCGGCTATTCCAATATCGGGCTCACGTGGGCGAGAGTCGCTTTCGTTCAGATCGCGCCGAAGGACGCCTCCGGCAAGCCCGCCCCGAGCCAGGATTTTTCGGATGGCGACAAAAAGCTTCTCGCCGACGCGATTATGAAATCCTGTGATGAAAAGGACGGCCTCAAAGATGGGATGATTTTTTACCCGGAGGCTTGCCACTTTGATCCCGCAGTTCTCACCTGCAAGGGCGCCAAGACAGACGCTTGCCTCACATCGGATCAGGTCGGCGCGCTTCAGAAAGCCTTCGCCGGTCCCAAGGATTCGCACGGCAATCAAGTCTATGCCGCGTTTCCGTACGACACCGGCTACATCCTGGGCGGCGCCGGGGCATTCTCGAACTTCCTGCCCAGCGCTGGGCCGAATCCCCTGGCTTCCGTGCTTCCGCCGGCTGACCTAGATATAGATAAGCTCGTCGCGGGCGTCGAGGCCAACGAAAATCAGACTTTGACCGACACCACGTGGAC
>OCZU010002206.1_pt1 | contig 12512 bp, 10 predicted proteins | sample 1539001 | NCBI WGS metagenome assembly OCZU01 (sample SAMEA3539306, study PRJEB22396) | soil metagenome | biome: tundra; feature: field; material: soil | place: USA | collected 2010-05 | depth 0.15 m
GGACTCGAACCCCGGACTTCTTGCATGCCATGCAACGAATATCAGTTCATAGCCGTTCGCCAGCGTTCATCACAGACACCGCTGACCTGCCGTTCCGTTCGCTGGGGGCTGCGGAAGTTCAGGACCGTTCGCTGCCGATGGTAACCAGTTTGGTAACCAGCTACCCCGGCAACAGATGAGCCCGCCGGATCCCGGCAGCGTGCCGGACCGATCGATGCACGCGTCCAGGCTACGCCGGCATCTTCTTCCGAGCTGGCGTGCCCACGCGTCCGAACAGTCCGCCGACGTTCACGGCCGACACCGCTGAGCTGCCGTTCCGTTCGCTGAGGGCCGTGGTAGCTCAGGGCCGTTCGCTGCGGATGGTAACCAGTTTGGCAGCCGGCTGCCCTGGCACCGCCAGACCAGGCCGCGGGAACCTGGCAGGATCCCGGCTGTCCGGCGGACTGATCGGCGTATGCGTCAAGACTGTGCCGGGACCTGCCCCTCCGTCTGCCTGGCAGCGCCCTGACCCGGCGATCTGCCGCGTTCGCCTTGGGCGCATTCTGCCCCTCGCCCGGCACCGTCGGTTCGGGACGCCGCATGCAGCCTCGATCCGGGCCATGTCCGGCTGGTCATAGCCGGGCGGTGCACGCCCTCGCCGGGATGCCGCACAGCCAGCGCACAGTCCGGCGGCGACCCGGATCGGACCTGAGACTCTCTACGCCTGGATACCCCGGTGACCCTGCCCACCGACGCAGAAGCCTGCGCGCTGCGGGCCTGGCTCACGGCCGACACCGGAGTGTCCGCGCGGACCCTGTCGGTTCGCGGTGGTCCGCAACCGGATCGCTGCTGCCCGGCATGGCCGGGCAGGCGCCTGCCACCCGCTCGTCCACGCCAGGGTAACGCATGCGCCATGGCCAGTGACCATAGCCCTGCTCGCGGCTGCACGCTGATGCGCGAAGGGCATCGCCGCCATGCCGCCTGCCCACGTGGCCCGCCAGGCCGACCGCCTCGCCCGGCGCCTGCGCCTTGACCACCCGACCGTCACCGAAGCCCTGACGCACGTGCGGTGCGGCTAGCGGTGAGCCGACCCGAGCCCCAGTTGCCGCCAGGCACCGAAAACGCGGCGAATGAGCGAATGGAAAATTGAGCGCTTTTTCTGTGCCATTTTACTAGATGTGATTGCCTTTCTTATGATGCTATGCTATCATGTTCTTTTGAGGACTCTACCACTAGCACGATCAGTGGGCTTATTCAGCGTTACGCCAGCGAAGAGACGGATTGAAGAGCAGGTCGAAGAGCGCAGTGCCCAAATTGCAGTTCGTCCCGTGCGTGAGAAGTTGGCTAGCAGAAGATCATCTCGCAGGAGAATCGGTCGCATGTTGGGACGGTTCGGCTGCGTTAAGTTATCGCGAGCTTGACCGGTTGTCCGGTCGGCTGGCGAGAGTGCTGCGAGCCGCAGGTATTGGCCCCGAGGTGGCAGTCGGGGTAGTGCTGCCGAGGTCAGCCGCGCTTGTGGTGGCGTTAATCGCGGTCTGGCGCGCGGGCGGTGTCTACGTGCCGGTCGATCCTGGCTTGCCGGCTGAGCGGCAGGCGCGGATGATCGCCGACAGCGGGGCACTGGTCGTATTGTGCCGGTCCGACACCAAGGCCCTGGCGCTGGCGACCGCGGGAACAGCGCGGGTCATCGACCTCGACGAGCAGAACGACCTGAGTGGCGTGGCACCGGATCGCGCGATCGACATGCCGATCTGCGAGGATGACGCGGCTTATATCATGTATACCTCGGGCAGCACCGGACGGCCCAAGGGCGTCGTCATCGAACACCGAAACCTTAACCATCTCGCCACGGTCCTTAGGAATTATCCTGGAATATCTAAGGCCAGCCGCGCACTGTTGTTCTCGTCACCTTCCTTCGACGCTTCGATTTTCGAGTTCGTCATGGCGTTGGAGAACCACGCGGCTCTCGTGGTAGTGCCGCATGACGCGAAGCGCGGTTTCAGCGTATTCGAGCTTATCGATACTTTCGGCGTGACCACCGCGACATTGCCGCCTACTTTGCTGGAGAACATCAGCGTCGCACGGCCAGCTAGCCTAAAGGTCCTGATAAGCGCTGGCTCGGCGCTGCGAGCCGACGTAGCCAGGAAGTGGACCGGTCCTTGGCGCTTTATCAACGCTTACGGGCCGACGGAGGGGACGGTCATCGCGACGGCCTGTCAGGTGGTATCGGGTGATGGCTCGGCACCGCCGATCGGGTGGCCGGTCCCTGGCGCACGGGTTTATCTGCTTGACGAGGCGGGGCAGCGGGTGCCGCGGGGAGAGGAAGGCGAGCTATACATTGGCGGCGGTGGAGTCGCTCGCGGGTATCTGAATGATGAGCAGCTGACGAATGAGCGGTTCGTACCGGATCCGTTTGCCGGGGCCGCCGGGGCCAGGATGTACCGGACCGGCGATCGCGCGGCCGAGCTGTCGGATGGCCGGCTGGAGTTCAGGGGGCGCGCGGACAGGCAGGTCCAGGTCCGCGGATTCCGCGTCGAGCTCGGTGAGATCGAACAGTCGATGGAGCGCCTTGACGGCGTGCGCCAGGCCGCGGTGGTCGCCGAGTTCGACGAACTGAACGCGGTGAGGCGGCTTATCGGCTTTGCCGTGATGGCACCAGGCGCGGACGTACGGGCGGTCAGGCACGCGCTGGCCGGCCAGCTCCCTGAGTACATGCTCCCCGACGCGGTCGAGCAGATCTCGCATGTGCCGGTCACTCATGCTGGCAAACGAGACGAGCGCGCCCTGCTGGACATTCACCAGGCCCGGACTAGCCAGTCCGCCCCGTCAACCCGCGACCGGGCACGCACTGAGTCCGCAGTCCGAGAGATCTGGTGCGACGTGCTCGCCACGGACACGGCCGGGCCAGGCGACGACTTCTTCGCGCTCGGCGGTGACAGTCTCTCAGCGCTGGCCTTGCTCAGCCGACTGCTTGAGCTGGGTTGGAATATCGCCTTCGAGGAACTACACGCCAACTCGACGGTTGAGCAGCTTGTCGCCTACATCGGACAGAACGTCTCGGAGCGGCCGACCGGCAGTGCCACGGTGGAGGATGTCATGTCGCTGAGCACGCCTCAACGGCTCGGACCCCAGCAGGAGCAGGTCTGGATTGAGGAGAGCGTGACACCTGGCCCGGCTTACGTTGCTCAGTGCGCCTATACGTTCGCCGAGCGACTCGATACGGAAGGCCTGCGCCGAGCACTGGAACAGCTTGTCGGACGGTATCAGGTGCTCAGGTTGTCGTTCCATATGGCACCGAACGGCCCTGTGCAGATCGAGTCGTTGGCGCATCCGGTTTTGCATGTGGTCGAGCTCGACGATAAAGGCATGGCCATAAATGACGGCGGTAAGAGCATGCGCGACATTGCCAAGGAGATCGCACAGCGCGGCATTAGTCTCACCAACCCTCCGCTTGTGAACTGGACTTTATTCAACCGGCCGGACGACCTCTCGACATTGCTCCAGTCTGAGCACCACCTTATTCATGATGGCATTTCTTCTGATATCCTGATCACGGACTTGGTGCAGACGTACGAGCGGGAGACTGCTCGGCGCTCGGGTGCGAGCGTGCCACCACTGACGGCATGGACCGCGCCGCCTTATGAGGACTATCTTCGAAGATCGCACGCTGATCGAGAATTCTACGATGAGTGGGCGGCGCGCCTACTGAGCGATTTGTCCGACGTGCCGATGCCGAATTCCATACCGACGGACTTTCCTCGATCAAATAGGCGCAGCGGTGATGGGGCGGCTATTGATAGATATCTCGACTGCGACATGGTCTCAGCGGTCAAGCGCCGGGCCGCCGCTAGCAATTGCACTCCTTATGCGATAACTGCGCTTGCTCTAGCGAAGGCACTCTCAGTGTTCAACGGTAATACGACTCAGTCGATAGGCTGCCCGCTCGCTAACCGGAGAACGGCGACCGAGTGGGGTATTGCCGGCTTCATGATCAATGTACTGCCGCTGCGTATCGACCTAAGGAGCGGTCGCGATGACGCTGAGCTTCTCGCGCACGTGGCAGAGCACTTGGCGAAGCTGCAGAGCGTAAGCGGGCTACCGCTGGCCGAACTAATTCGCAGAAGCGGGCGCAGGTATGGGAATATATCTATATCTCCTTACTATCAGGTGCTTCTCAGCGAGATAGAGCTGAGCCCTAAGCTGCGACTTAACTCTCGGGCCGTGACGGCCGAGGTCCTCAACAACGGTGGCAGCAAAGCCGACCTTGTGGTCATATCGTTCCGCGAGAGAGTTAACGGCGAAGAGCGGTGGCGAGTAAATTTCGAGTATGACTCGGCGCTTTATGTGGAACGCACAATCGCTCGGTTCGGCGACAGATTCGTAGAGATGCTGGCGGCAGCAACGCCGAATGATTGAAGTGTTAGGTGGCAGTCGGCGTGGTTTTGCCGAGGTCGGCCGCGCTTGTGCTGGCGCTAACCGCGATGTGGAGCGAGCGGGTGTCGGCAGCCGGTCGATCCGGGCCTTGCCGGTCGATCCGAGCTTCCGACTGAGCGGCAAGCGCGGGTGATCGCCGACGGCGGAGCACTCGTCGTGTCCCGCCGATCCGGCATCAAGGCACCGACGGGCGCTGCGCAAATCGCACTCGGGGAGTCCTGCGCAGGAGAGGGAGCATGCGAATAGTCACCCCGCCAACTGACGGCTCGATGCAGTTGCGCGACATCGACCTGACTGACGTTCGGTTGTATACCGACGGTGACGCCCACCTGGCCTGGCGGACACTCCGCGCCGAGGAGCCGGTCTTCTGGCAAAAGCGCGCACGGGGGGAGGGGTTCTGGGTGGTCACACGGTGGAGCGATGTTCGTCGCGTGCTGGCCGACTATCGCGCCTTTACGTCCGAGCGTGGCACGGCGATCTCGATGCTGGACTCCGTCGACCCATCCGCGGGGCGAATGATGCAAGCTACTGACCCGCCACGCCAGGTCGCCCTACGGCGAAGCCTGGCAGCGCCCCTCGATGGCCGGTCCGCCGAGAAGCAGCGGGCCAGGGTGCGTTCGCTAGTAGAAGACACTCTGCGTTCGCTGCTCGAGCACGAGACCTGTGATATAGCGGCGGCTTTCTCCCGGTTGCCTGTGGCCGTCGCGGCGATGCTGATGGGACTTCCTGACCGCGATATTGATGACCTTAAAGACCTCGCCTACCGGGCACTCGCACCGGCGGACCCGGCCTTCAGCATCGGATCGGAGTCATTGACCGCATCGGCAGGGCGGATAGGCCTACTGCGGTATTTCAGCAACTGCGTAAGGGATCGGCGGCGCAAAAGCTCCAATGACCTAGTGAGTCACATGCTCACAGCGCAGGTTGACGGGGCATATCTCAGCAACGAAGATGTCCTCCTCAATTGCCTTAGCTTCATGCTCGGCGCCGTTGTCACTACCTCGCACGCGATCAGCGCAACAATGCTCGCGCTCGCCGGCTCCGACGGCGGCGAGGGCCGATGGCCAACCCAGGCGAGCCTGCCTGACGTCGTCGAGGAAGCATTGCGCTGGGCCTCCCCGATCACCCATTTCATGCGGCGCGCTCGGGCGGACACCGAGATCCGAGAGACAAAGATAGCTCAGGGCGACGCCGTCACCGCCTGGATCGCCTCGGCTAACCGCGACAGTGCGATCTTCCGGACGCCAGACGCGCTTGACCTGACGCGTAAGCCTAACCGGCACATAGCCTTCGGCTCGGGTGCTCACCAATGTATCGGTGCCGATATGGCGCGGCTCATGCTGACCGAATCCTTTGCGGGACTTATGAGGTACGTCGAGTGCTTTGAGCTAGCCGGCGAGGTCCGACATCTAGCATCAAATGAAATCGCCGGGATCGTCAACTTGCCGTTGAGTATCAAGGTACGCCGTAGCACAGTGCAGCCTCGGACCGCGCTGCGGCAATCGACCGCGCAGTTTCCAGGACAAGCGCGCACGCCGTAGACCCGCGACGCGGCGGAAACTTGACCGTGAAGGGGCCGAGGATGTACGATGCGTACTGTCTTAGTAGGACTTAGCGCGTTAGCACCGCACAGTAACGTATATTCTATACCGTATGCTCGAGAGCATATGTCTGACACCGCATGTCCAATGAGGGCACACTCCAAAAGCTCAGAGTCAAGGGGTAGCAGAAAAAGCAGTGACTGGCCTAGCGACAGTACAACGGGTGCTAAGCAATGTGCCGGGAGTTACCTATGCCGCTGTTCGGTATGAGTATAGTGCCGCGCGCCGAGGTTCCGTCTTAGCAGCCGATCTGGTACTGCACAGGACGACTGTTGGGCTGGTACGGCAGCACCTATCACGAGAGCTTCCTAGCGAGCTAATGCCCCTGCTGCTGCGCGAGATCGCGACAGGCGACGACACCGTGGCGACGCGCGAGCCAGTGCGGCCCACGCCTGACCTATCCCGCGAGCAGGCCAGAGCAGTTCGTCGCCTGTCGACGCAGGAGCTTTGCGATATCGTCGCCGAGTTGCTGCATGTCTCCCCTGTGGATGAGGCGATGAACTTCTTCGACCTGGGAGCCTCGTCGCTGGATGTCGTTCGTCTATGTAGCGCTCTCGAAGCTATGTGCGGTCAGCGCGTCGACATAGGTCTGATATACGAATCGGCCGACCTAGCCGACATCACCCGGCACGTCGTCAATGACGCCACCTGACAAAGGCTGACCATGACAGACAATTGTCGGGCTCCCGAGGACTCCGGGGACATACACGCGATTTTGCTGTACGCAGGAAAAGCGACTAGACTCGGCCCGCTATCCGAAGAAGGAAAGGCTCTCATTCGGATCCATGGTCGGCCCATGGTGTGTCATCAGCTGACGACCCTCGCTCACGCCGGGGTACGGCATGCGACCGTGGTCGTGAAGCCGCATCAAGCACCGGTCATCAGAAGGCTCCTCGCAGACCTGAGCCTCTATATTGGGATCCGCGCCTCGGTCATAACCCAACGCTATTCCGCCGGGCCCGGTGCCGCCCTCGCGGGCGCCCTTGCGGCGACTCCGCCCGGCAAGGAAGTCTTGCTGCTGCTCGGGGATACCTACCTCGAGCACCTGGACATCAAGGCGCGCGCAAGCTGGATAGGCACAGCGCCCGCGCAGTCGGCGCGGACATGGTGCAAGGTCATCTGCGACGACCAAACTCATACAGTGGTTGGATTCGCTGACGAGGTAGTGCGGCCAGAGGACTCCGAGCAGGTGGCTGTCGGCATCTACTACTTCACGAACCGGAAGATCTTGGACGCCGTCGCGGATAGCAAACTGAAGGAATACAAGTCGGACACTTCAGCGCGCAAAGACGGGCTTCAGCTCAGCGAGATACTGAGCCAGTATATCTATCATGAACCAATGATTACCTTACGCTTCGATGACTGGATCGACCTCGGCGATTGGCATGCCAGTGCTCGAGACAGAATGATCGCCAGCCGGACACGGAGCTTCAACTGTCTCACCAGCCAAAGCGCCGTAGTACTGCGGAAATCCGGCTCAGGTGAGGACTTTGAAGCTGAGAGCCTGTATCTCAGGAACCTCAGGCCACAGATGCGCAGTCTCTTTCCTCGTGTGATTCACGTCGCCGATGACCTCCTGAGCTATGATCTTGAGTACATCGACTACCCGACGCTTGCTGAGATCTATCTATACTCAGCTGCAGATGCCCAATGGTGGAGCTTGACGCTGCGGTCTGTTATGCAGCTATTGGCCAAGTACCTCTGGTGGTCCCCAGAGGACGGACAATTCGCTGCAGAGCAGGCGGCGGCGGATATCAATTATCTTTGTGTCACAAAGCTTCAGCAGAGATTCGATTCGTTCTGCCGGTCCGAGGCGCTCGCGACAAGGCATGAAGTCAAGATAAATGGGCACCCGCTGCTCGCCGGCCCTGCCTTGGTCGAAGCATTGATCCGCGAGCTCAGTTCAGAGCTTGGGAATACGCATCCTGGTCATGCCCACGGCGATCTGTGTATGTCAAATATCTTGTTCTCAAATCGCTCTGGAGCACTCAAACTCATAGATCCGAGGGGAATGCCAGGAACGGCGACCGCCAATCACGGCAGACCCGTGGGAGATGTCCGTTATGATATAGCTAAGCTACGGCATTCCTATCATGGCGGATATGACGCTATCACGCATGATCTCTATCGGGTCGACTATATATTGGGGTCTTCTTTTGGGTTTCGTTTCTTTGATCGGTCAGGCCATGCGGAGCGAATGGACGAGTCGCTAGAGGAAGCCGATTTCGTCATACGGGAAATCGCGCTGATCGAGGCTACGCAGTTTCTTAGCTTACTCCCGCTGCACTTCGACAGCCCGGCTCGGCAGCGAGCCCTCTATTTGCGCGCGGTCGAGATCGCGAACGAGGCTCTTTCGTGGCCCTAACGCGATCGTCCGAGCATTGGCGTCACTAGCCAGCCGAGCTTCGCACCAGGTCCATGTGCGTTTGCAACTTGTAAGCAAGCGACCGAACGTGCGGAGCCTGAATCATGCCGCCAGGGCTCCCGTCCACTACTTCGACGAGAAGGCTGCTTCTAGCAATCTCCAGCCATGCCTGCACCTGCGCCTCTGCCAGCCGGGCAGCATCCTCTGCCGTCAGGTTCAAAGCTCGTTCTTGAGGTTGAATAAGCAGTATCGGAGTATCTGTCGGATATGGTCGATACTGGGCCGCGCTGACGCGAAGCTTCTTGAAGATCGCTCGTATTCTGAGCGCATCGTCGAGCCCTATATCGGGCACGTCACGAATTATCCAGTACAAGACCGCATCATCCTCATCCGGCCGTCCGCCCTCTTCGACGCTCTCTGAGCCAATCACGTAAGTATTAATCAGGATCTCGATGGGGACGCATACTCCGGCTTCTATGAGGCGCCGGATGATCGCATGCGCGATATTGCCGCCGACGCTATAACCAGCCAGTACTACCTTTTCGCGATTGAGGGCCAGGATCTGGTCGGCATAAGCATCTGCCAGCAGCTCGATCTCAAGATCCGTATTCTCTAGATCGGTGTTGAAGAGCTGCATGCCATACACAGTCTGCGTGGGAGACATGTTCCTGGCCAGGGCGTGAAATGTAGCCATACCGAAGCCACCATGGATACAGATGAGCGGAACGCTGCACTGCGGGGCATCTTGTAGTGTCACGAGGGAGTTTCCTGGCAAAATCTGGTCTCCTTGATCCGAACGTCTTGGTGCTACAGCTTCCGCCTGGCCGGCGTGCCCCGCTCAGCGGGTAGTCTTAGTGAACTTAACGGGAGTGCCGCCGAAAATGGATCGGATCGCGCGATAGATATAAGTCCAGCTGCCGAGTGCGCGCCAGTATCTACGGCCCAAAGTAAGCACGATCGGGAAAAGCAATGGCCGTCTCGTGTCGCTCGCCCTCACTACCTGACGAATTGCCTTCAAGGTCAGGAGGAACTGTAGCGGCGGGAATAGCCAGTATAGCGCTACCATCACGAGCAATCCCGTCGTTCGCACTCCGATCTCTATGCCCGTCAGCGCTAGGCCCATAATCGGATACAGCGTGAACTCGTAGGTATCGTTCGCGACCGATAGGACCAGGCGCGCCTGATTGACTAGTGGCACCTTGTATATCTTTCTGCACTTGCGCAGGACTCCTATCCCTGATAGCACGCCGCTGAATATCAGTACGTTCGAATTTGCGACGCCCGCAATGCTCGTGTGGGCCGCTACGTAGTTGAAATACGGAACCGTCGTGAACTCGAAGTCACGCAGGCTGAGCTCATAGCCGAGCGGGATATCATCGACAGCGGCCGGAAATCCCCCAGCAGAGTCCAAGGCGTCAAGGCGAAGGAACAGGCCAGCCCCCATCGCGTACCTGCTGACCCCTTTTATCGACAGTCGCGGGCCTACCAACTTCCACATCTCGATGCCAAGTGACCGGCTGCTGTGCAGAATCGCTTCCGCGAAGCAGGCGGAGCTCCCGATTCCCCGGCTCGCCAAAGACGATATGTTGGCGAGATTCAACGGAACGACTTGGATAACGGGAGTATGCTTATCCCTTTCGCACCGCAGGACAGCGACAAGACTTCTCTGATCCGGTACGGAGTCGAAATCAAATACCCCAATATATGTGTTGCCTGGATCGATCGGCTCGCCTCCCATCAGGCGCAGTCGTTGCACGGCCCAATTTAGCTGCGAAGACTTATTTCCCTTGACATATGGGTAGTTCCAGAGCTCTACAGGCACGCCCTGCTTCGTTATCTCTTGCCGCACGACGACCTGCGTGGTCTCGTGCCCGGAGCAGGACTCGACGATTTCACGCTGCGATGTGACGATCACGCATCTCACCGGAGCGCTCGCTGCTACCGCACCGAATATCCGCACTGTTCGCGATGCCACAGTCTGCTCGTAAAGGGCGGGCACGAGGATCCACGACTCAGGTTCCGGCTGATCGGTCACGTTGGTCGTGTCCGGTGAGGTCACCTCATGCTCTCGGCGAGCTCTATTCACTCGCCAGGGGATACATATTGCGTGCAGTGTGACTTGGATCTCTGATAACAAGCCCGCCGCTACCAGTACCACGACAGCCGCTATGGCGAGCAATACGATGCCTCATCTCGGACTCACGTCAGTACGAACAGTTAAGGTGCATCGGCCGAGTTGGTCGTCGCGGTGGGCACATGCCGACATACTGGTCGAGCGGCTGCCGCAGACACGCTACTATATGGTATCACCTTCCCAACGTGTTGGTGAGGTCTTGACGGCGGCACTGAAGTGCGACTGCCGCCAGCGGAAGTCTCTGGGTTCGTCGTGCCAGGTAATGGACAGCCGCTCCGCAGGTCGGTCGTGAAGCTTGTCCGCTGTGTAACCTGAGCCACTGCGTAACTTGAGCCGAGGTACGAGCCGCGTACGAGCAATTACCTGGAGTCGGATTCGTCGCCCCCGTGCGCTGTGGAGTCCGGTCGGTGGTCACAGCCAGCCCCGACAGCGGCGGACTCAGACGCGGCTCGGACTCACAGCTCCCACCTGAGCTCACGCAGGACGGCGATAGAGTGATCAAGAAACTCCTGGTCGCCCACTCGCAAGGCATAGGGTATAGCAGCAACGCAGGCGACAAACCTCGTCACCCAAAGAGTGGCCCGATGCGGCCAGTCCTGTCGGTAGCTCAACCTCGCGTGGTAACCGCCGAGAAAGTCCTCTCTGTCGCTGACGGACCTTAGTTCGCGGTCCCAGGCCTTCCCGAGTTCCCAATGTGGATCGCCTATAGTTGCCCGTTCAAAGTCGATCAAAATCAGTTGCCCATCCGGCCTCAGAAAGGTGTTGCGGAAGCCAAAGTCATTGCTAATAAGACACGGAATGGACTGGTAATGCTGCGCGTCGTCTCCGACAGTGCCGCGCGCTCGCAGCCAGATTGCCGAGGCATCCTGGGCGGACTTTACGGCCACAGGCTCGCGCAGCAGCGCCAGTAGCTCAAGCCTCTTCTCAACGACGTCGATCGCCCGCTGCGACCGGGCTAGCGACCCTGGCGGCTCACACGAATGTAGCTCCGCCAAGCGGACACCCCAGTCATAGAAGGAGAACGCGAGTTCGTCTATCGGCTGCAGATCAATGAAAGGGAACGACTGCCAGGCCAGCGCACCGGAATCCGAACCCGCGACGGGCAGAATAGTCCAGCTATAGCGCTTCCCGATAGCCGATAGCGCCGAATATTCCGCAGCATATTTCGCCTTATTCGAATACAATTTCACAAACAAAACGGCCGGAGGATCCTTAAGGACAACGACCGCATGCCTGTTTTCCGACCCCGGCACCCGCGGCCAGAGCCGGATCTCCGCCTTGGGGAACTCGCCCTCAAGAAAATCCTGCAACGCGCGGTCCGCGTCACTTGATATCAAATCCCTGTCGTTCACCGAACCCACAATGAAAGAGTCTACCACTCCACTTACCGTTGCAAGCACGCTGAGCGGCATCTGATCCCAGAGCTCAGATCTCCGGAAGTGGCTGAGCCGCACGTCGTGTGACGTGCGGTCTTCCTATCTCTATAGCTGTGCGTAATAGTTAGAACAATGGCAGAATGCTGGCATGGGTGCAGCGGTGGCGGCGATGCTGGAGGGCATGCCCGCGCCTCGCGACCTGCGCCTGCGCCTGCACCAGGCCGGGGCCGGTGCCGGATCACTGTCGGCAGCACCGTGCTGTTCGACTACGACGCGGCGGACACCGCGATGCGCAACATGGCGATCTCGGCGCTGCGTCAGCTGGGGTTCCGGGGGCGGCGGGTCGCTGAGGTGCTGGGGCTGACCGAGAGCTATGTGGCGACCTTGCACAGCCTGGCGCTGCCGGAGGGGTCGGCGGCGCTGATCGGGCACCCGCGGCCCGGCCGGCCCTCCTAGCTGGCCGAGGCGGACTGGGCGGATGCGGCCTTGGGGCGGTCAGGGATTCTCGGATGCGGAGATCGGCCGGCGCCTCGGCGTGGCGCACACCACGGTCGGCCGCCGCCTCGGCCCGCAGCAGGCGCATGCCGCCGGTCCTGCCGGGCCCGGGCGGCAGCAGGAACTCC
>OCZU010002207.1_pt1 | contig 12509 bp, 12 predicted proteins | sample 1539001 | NCBI WGS metagenome assembly OCZU01 (sample SAMEA3539306, study PRJEB22396) | soil metagenome | biome: tundra; feature: field; material: soil | place: USA | collected 2010-05 | depth 0.15 m
GCGGGGTTACGGTCCCCGCGCTGGCGTCCCCGGCACTGTCGTCCCCGGCACTGTCCGTCCCCGGCATTGTCGTCCCAGCGCTGGCGCGCCCTGTCGTCTCTGCACTGGCGGCGTGACGAGCGCGGGCGGGCCCGTTCATAGCGCTGACATGCCGCCGATACATGCCGGAAACAGCCTGCGCCGAGACTCCTGGGGGGAGGTGGTGCATGACGAGCCCCGCCCTGGAGCAACCTAGCCGCGCTGCCTACGGACCGCTCGCCGGGTACAACGGGCCGCTCGCCGGGTACGGCAGCGCCCGCCGGCGCCTGCCGCACGCTGCCCGCGACGAGGCAGTCGACTCCGGTGGCGGCATCCGCGCTCATTACGCCGATGTCCTGCAGACCCTGCGCACCATGCCCGCCGACGAGCTTGCCCAGCGGGCGGAGGCGCTGACGGGCACGCATCGGTCCAAGGGCATCACATTCGACCTGGAAGGCGAGGAGCGGATCTTCCCGCTCGACCTCGTGCCGCGAGTCCTGGACGAGTCGGACTGGCGGCTTGTCAGCACGGGAGTCGCGCAGCGCGTCCAGGCGCTGGAGGCATTCCTCGCCGACATCTACGGTGCGGGACGGGTTGTGCAGGACGGAGTCGTTCCCGCTGCGGTTATCACCAGCTCGCCGGATTTCGCGCGCGCCGCACAGGGGTTCTCGCCGCCGAACGGAGTGCGAATTCACGTCTCGGGTATCGATATCGTCAGCGATCGCGAGGGCAAGCTGTGCGTCCTGGAGGACAACGTGCGCTGCCCGTCCGGAGTCAGCTACGTGCTGGCCAACCGGGCTGCCATGGCGCAGACGCTACCGGAACTCTTCAGCGGCCAGCAGGTGCAGGCAGTGACCGAGTACCCGGCGCGGCTGCTGGCCGCGCTGCAGGCGGCAGCGCCCGAGCAGGTGGACGAGCCCACCGTGGTCGTGCTCACGCCCGGCGTCTACAGCTCTGCCTTCTACGAGCACGCGCTGCTGGCCCGGCTGATGGGCGTGGAGCTCGTCGAAGGGCGCGACCTGGTGGTCCACGGGACCAGGGTGTTTGTCAGGACCACCGAAGGCGAAGTGCCCGTGCATGTCATCTACCGGCGGATCGACGACGACTACCTCGATCCGCTGCATTTCCGGCCGGACTCGCTCGTCGGCTGCCCCGGCCTGCTCAATGCCGCCCGGGCGGGCGGTGTCGCCATCGCGAACGCGGTCGGCAATGGCGTCGCTGACGACAAGCTGGTCTACAGCTACGTCCCCGACTTCATCCGCTATTACCTCGGCGAGGAGCCGGTGCTGCCGAACGTGCCGACCGCCCGCCTCACCGACCCGGACGCGCGGGCGGAGGTACTGCGCAATCCACGGGAGCACGTCTTCAAGCGGGTGGACGGATCAGGCGGCAAGGGCCTGGTCCTCGGTTCCAGCGCCAGCGCCGCTGAGCTCAGCCGGCTGTGCGCGAGCGTGACCGCCGAGCCCAGGGCATGGATCGCCCAGCCAGTCGTTGGCCTGTCGACGGTGCCAACGCTGCTGGGCGGCCGGCTGGTCCCGCGGCATGTCGACCTCCGCCCGTTCGCGGTGCATGACGGCGACTCCGTTTGGGTGCTGCCCGGCGGCCTCACGCGCGTCGCGCTGACCGAAGGCGGCCTGGTTGTCAACTCCAGCCAGGGCGGTGGCTCGAAGGACACCTGGGTGATGGCAGACGGGCCGCCTGCCGCTGATCTGGCGGCCGCCATGCTCGCCCTCGTATCCGGCGGGCCAGGAACGCCAGCCGTCGCACCGGATCCGGGCCCGTCGTTCGACGTGCCCAGCCAGCAGCAACAGCAGCAACAGCAGCAGCAGGGCGCATGCTGAGCCGCGTGGCCGAAGCGTTCTTCTGGATCGGCCGCTACCTGGAGCGGGCCGAGGGCACGGCCCGCATCCTGGAGGTCGTCATCCAGCAGACGACTGGCCAGGTCGGCAAGCCGGCCGATGTGGCGGCCGCCAGGCTGCTGACGGTCACTAGGGCACCATCTTTCTCATGGGCACCGATACGGTGCTCGATGTCATGGGCCTTCCGCCGCAGCCCGAAGCCGATCTGGGCGGCGTCGTCCAGCAGCTTGCCTACGACAAGGCAAGCCGGTCTTCGATCACCGGCACGCTCGTTGCGGCGCGGGAGAACGCCCGCAAGGTGCGCCATCTCCTGCCAGCCGAGGTCTGGGAGGCGCTCAACGTCACCTACGCCGAAGTGGGCACGCGCAGGCGCCCCAAGAGCGTCGCCGGGATGTACCGGCTCCTCAGCCTGGCGCGGACCCGCACGGCGGTCATTACCGGCCTGGCTGACACCACGATGAGCCACGATGACGACTGGCTGTTCCTCACGCTCGGCCGCGCGCTGGAACGTGCCGACGTGATCGCGCGCCAGCTCGCCGCCAGCGACATCCGCGGGGCCGGCGAGCGGGCGCTCGCCAGCGTGCTGCAGTCGTGCGGTGGCTATGAGCCGTACCTGCGGCGCTCCCGCGGAATCATCGGCCCGGTCCGGGTCGCCAACTTCCTGCTGCGCGACTCAGGTTTCCCGCGCTCGGCCTTCGCCTCGCTGACCGTTGCCGGCAGCTGCCTGAGCAGCCTCGCCGACGGAAGCCGCCGGCCAGCCAGAGAGCCGGCGCGGCTAGTCGGCCGGGCCCGCGCGGACCTGGAATTCGCGGCGCCTGACGAGTTGTTCGCCGACCTGCCCGCGCGCCTGGTCATGTTGCAGTCCGCGTGCTCGCAGATCAGCGACGCTGTCACCCGGCACTACTTCAGTTATGACCTGCCCACGCAGTGGCGGACGGGGCTGGCCGGATGACGGTGCCGCAGGGGTGGCTGCTGCACGTCGAGCACGTCACGCGGTTCGCTTACTCGCAGTCGGCCCATGCCTCCTACAACGAGGCCCCGGCTGACTCCGCTGACTACCGCCACCCAGACGAACCTTGAATCGCGCGTGCGGACCCAGCCGCGCACCGGCCAGCAGCGGTACCTGGATTACTGGGCCAACACGGTCGTCGCGTTCGACGTGCCAGACTCCCATGATCAATTGACCGTCACGGGCAGCTCAACCGTCGAGACTCACCCGGATGAGCGGCGCCCGCGCGCAGGCTGGGCGGCCCTGAGCGACCCGCACGTGCAGGACCGGTTCGCCGAGCTGCTCGCGCCCACCGCGTTGACCGAGCTGCCGGATGACCTGATCGGGCAATTCGAACGGCGCCGCGCCGCGCCGGATCCGGCTACGGCCGTGGCTGAGGCCGTGCGCGCCGTGCGCGAGGGGCTCCGTTACGAGCGGGGCGGTACCGACACGATGACCACCGCGGCCGGCGCGTGGGCTGCCGGGCACGGAGTCTGCCAGGACTTCGTGCATCTGACCTTGGCCATCCTTCGGCACGTCGGCGTTCCAGCCGGTACGTCTCGGGTTACGTGCACCCCCGGGCGGATGCGGCAGCTGGCGAGACGGTCGACGGGGAGAGCCATGCATGGGTCGAGGCCTGGACGGGAGGCTGGTGGGGGATTGATCCCACAAACGACACGCTCGCTGGCCGCCGCCACGTCATCGTCGCCCGCGGCCGCGATTATGCCGACGTGCCGCCGATCAAGGGCGTCTACGCCGGGCCCGCGCAACAGCAGATGACCGTTTCGGTGCGGATCACGCGCGTCAGGTGACAGCGACTGCGCCCTGGCGGACTCAGCGTCGCGCTGCGCCTTTCAGGCTTGGCGTTTCAAGCCCGGCGCTGCGCCTCCCTGAACCGCAGGATGAGCGGAGTGAAGATCAGCTGCATCGCCAGCTCCATCTTCCCGCCCGGCACGACGATGATGTTCGGCCGTGACATGAACGAGTCATGCAGCATCGACAACAGGTACGGGAAGTCGATGCCCGCGGGGTTGGCGAACCGGATGACGAGAAAGCTCTCATCCGCGGTGGGGATGAAGCGGGCGATGAACGGATTCGACGTGTCCACTGTCGGGACGCGCTGGAAGTTCACGTGCGTACGCGAGAACTGCGGGCAGATGTAATTTACGTAGTCCGGCATCCGGCGCAGGATCGTGTCCACCACGGCCTCGCTGGAGTAGCCGCGGGTGGTCTGGTCGCGATGCAGCTTCTGGATCCACTCAAGGTTAATGATCGGGACAACCCCGACTAGCAAGTCAGCATGCTGGGCGATATCGGCCTTGTCGGTGACGGCCGCACCGTGCAGTCCCTCGTAGAAGAGCATTTCGCTGTCCGGGTCCACGTCCTGCCACGGCGTGAACGTCCCAGGCTGCTGCGCGTAGGGCCTGGCCTCCTCGGCATCGTGCAGGTATTTGCGGACTTTGCCGCAACCGTGCTCGCCGTACTCGCGGAACAGCGTCTCGAGCTCTTCGAGCAGGTTCGCCTCGGGCGAGAAATGGCACAGGTGGTGATTGCCGTGCTGCCCCGCTTCCGCCATGGCGACGTTCATCTGCTGCCGGTCGTAGCGGTGGAAGGAGTCGCCCTCCACGATCGCCGCGTTGATCAGTTCCCGCCGGAAGATGTGCTGGAAGGTCCTGGTCACGGAGGACGTGCCCGCGCCGGACGAGCCGGTGACGGCGATGATGGGATGCTTGGCCGACATTTGCTTCTCCTGCTGTTACGGGATGCGGAACAGCGAGCGGCTGTTGAACAGCGAGTCGTCGAAAGCTGACCTCTGCGGCTCGGCGTGGTCCCGGTGGTAGCGCTCGATCCGCTCGACCTCGTTCCTGGATCCGAGTATCAGCGGCGCCCGCTGATCGAGGCTCTCGGGCTGGACTTCCATCAGGCGTTCGCGTCCGGTGCTAGCGCCGCCGCCGGCCTGCTCGACGATGAAAGCGATCGGATTGCACTCGTACATCAGCCGGAGCCGCCCTGGCCTGGCTGGCTCCTTGCTGTCCCTGGGATACAGGAAGACACCGCCGCGGGTGAGGATGCGGTACGTCTCTGCCACGAGCGAGGCTATCCAGCGCATGTTGAAGTCCTGGCCCCGCGGTCCGGTGCTGCCCGCCAGGCACTCCTGGATGTAGCGGCGGACCGGCGGCTCCCAGAAGCGCTCGTTGGAGGCGTCGATCGCGAATTCTTCGCAGTCCGCCGGGATGCGCAGCTGCGGGTGGGTGAGGATGAACGCCCCGATTTCGCGATCGAGCGTGAATCCGTCCACGCCGTCGCCGGTAGTGAGGATAAGCATCGTGGATGGCCCGTACAGGGCGAAGCCCGCGCACACCTGCGCGGCGCCGGGCTGAAGAAAGTGCTCGGCCCGCGGTTCGCTGGCCGGATCGGGGCTGCGCAGGATCGAGAAAATCGTGCCAACCGAGATGTTGGCGTCGATGTTGCCCGAGCCGTCCAGCGGGTCGAACACGAGCAGGTACTTCCCGCGCCGCTGGCGAGCCGGGATGGGGTAGATGTCCGCCATCTCCTCGGATGCGATCGCGGCCAGGTGCCCGGCCCATCCGGTCTCGTCGATCATGACCTCGTTGCTGATGAGCTCGAGCTTCTTCTGGACTTCTCCCCGGACGCTCTCCGCGCCGGCGCTTCCCGGGGCGCCGACAAGCGCGCCGCGGTTGACCTGGTTACTGATGATCTTCACGGCGGTGGCCACCGCGTTGAGCAGCCCGGAGAAGTCACCTGTCGAGCCGGGATTACGGTGTTCGGACTCGATTGTGTAGCGGGTTAGTGTCTTGCGTGGTCCGAGCACTGTCGGCACTCCTATTCGGGCCGCGATCAGGCCGGCTTGACTAGCATAGGGACGCGGCGCGAGATGCGCCTCACCCCTGAGAGTGGCTGGCGGGGTGAAGTTCCCCCACGCCGGGCCTCGGCTTGCCTCGACACCGGCCGCAGCCTTCTCATCCTGGTATACGCCGGTCGCTGCAAGATCGCCACGTTCGGCGGACGCGCGAGACCCGGACCCCCGCGCGGCGTCCTGCAGGCTCCGACCTCCGGGTGGGGTGGGTTCCTTTGTGCTACAGCGCTTTCAGCAGGAAACTGCGTCATTCACACCCGTCACAGGCGGCGAGTAATTGGCCGGACCCCTCTTGGGTGTATCAACCACGTGAGTTGACAGCTCATGGCCAGTAGTGCGAATACTGAATCGAAGACTTTTATTTGCCAGTAAACCGAGTGATCCTGGTGCAAGGACGATGCCTCTGTGAATTCCGATAGCGGGAATCGGGCCTGCGGGCAAACGCGGAGGCGCGGTGGCTGACGAAATCCCTGCCGTATACGCTGATTTCGCGATCGGCGCACAGGTAGCCGGCTACGTCTTGCGGGAGCAAGTCGGCTGGGGCGGCATGGCTGCCGTCTACCGCGCATACGACGTCCGGCTGGACCGGTGGGTTGCACTGAAGATCCTGGCGCCCGAGATTGCCCGCGACACCGTGTTTCGCCAGCGGTTCATCAGCGAGTCGAGGACGGCGGCCGCCGTCGACCATCCGCACATCATCCCGGTCTTCGAGGCCGGGGAAGCCGACGGAGTGCTGTTCTTAGCCATGCGCTACATCGGCGGGGGAGACGTCGGCACCCTGGTCCGCCGGCTCGCCCCCCTGGATGCGGCAAGGGCAGCCAGCATCATCGCCCAGGTGGCGTCCGCGCTGGATGCTGCCCACGCCGCCGGCCTGGTGCACCGCGACGTCAAGCCGGCCAACATGCTGCTCGCCGCGGCGGCGGCGGACAGCGCCGCCCCCGACCACGTCTACCTGTCTGACTTCGGGCTCAGCAAGCAAGCCCTGTCAACGGCCGGCCCGACGCTCACCGGCCAGTACGTCGGCACGCTCGACTACGTGGCGCCTGAGCAGATCGAGGCCCTGCCGGTCGACGGCCGCGCCGATCTCTACGCGCTGGCTTGTACCGGTTACGAGATGCTTGCCGGCCAGCCGCCGTTCAGGCGAGAAGATGATCTTGGACTGCTGTGGGAGCAGCTTGGCGAGCCTCCGCCGTCACTGACCTCGCTTCGCCCGGACTTGCCGCCGGCCATCGACCAGGTGCTGGCACGGGCGATGGCCAGGTCGCCAGGTGATCGCTATCAGAGCTGCCGCGATTTCACGGCGGCACTGCTGGATGCCTGCGGACTCGAATCGAGTGCAAGCGGCCAGCTGCTGGCTGGCTCGCCGGGAGCCGCCGTCCCCTTGGCCGCGCCGTTGATGGCGGCAAGCCCGGCCCTGCCGCCGGCCTCGCGCTCGCTGCCGAAGGGGATCGCGCGCATCGCGGACCACGCTGGCCTGGCCACGATGGAGGTAGGGCTGGCGGGGCTTGAGCTCGCCACTGACAGGCTGGGCGGGCCAGGGCCGGGCGGGCCAGGGCCGGATGAACCTGGAACGTACTCGCCGGCGCCGCGCGGCCGGTCCCCCGTCATCGCGGCAGCGGCCTTCGTCGTCATCCTCGCCATCGCGGGTGCCACTTTCTTAGCACTGCGTGGTGGCGGCGCATCTTCCTCCCGGCATGCCGCAGGCGCCTTACCCACCGCCCCGGCCAGCCAGCGCAAGGCCGGTAACCCGGGCAGGACCGGTAACCCGGGCAGGACCGGTCACCCGGGCAGGACCGGTCACCCGGGCAGCTCAGGCAACCGCGGCCTGGGCAGGCACACCAGACCCGGCAATCCGCGTAATCCGAGCATGTACCTTAACCGGAACAACATCAGCCTGACTAAGCCGAGCCGGGCGCATCCAAATGGCCCGGTTGCGACGGTTTCGGCGTACATCGCGGCGATCAACAGGCGCCACTATGCGCGGGCATGGAGGCTCGGCGGCCGGAACAGTTCTCCCTCCTTCCCGGCATTCGTACAAGGATTCGGCACCACATCCAAGGACACTCTGGTCATCTTGTCGGTCAGCGGCGACGTCGTGACTGCCGAACTAGTTGCCCAGCAAACTGACGGCACCGTCAAGACATATCAGGGCACTTACACCGTTAATGAGGGCGTTATAGCAGCCTCAGACGTCAGCCAGATCGGCTGAGCGGAGCGCCCCGAAGTCGCGCAGATCGTCGGCGCGCGGTCGAAGTCGTCGCTGATCCGCGAGCTCGGCAAGTGCCTGCCGGAGCGGGCATGAGGGTGGCCCCAGCGGGAGTGCGGCCAGTTACCGAGGTTTGCTAACGTCGCTACGGATACGCCAGCCCCTTGCCAGCGGGGCACCGACAGCTGTCGGCCATGCCGCTCTAGCCGGGGGGTCGTTCGGTGATCAGAGCATGGTCGGCCGTGGCCCGGGGCCCGATCGCGGATCGCCCTGCTGACCACTCGCCGGAGCAGAACGGAAGCCGGCCCGGCGGGAGCAGATTCAGCCGGAGCAGGTTCAGCCGGAGCAGATTCAGGTCACTCGGTTCGATCCGGGTCGCGGCGCTGACGGCCTGGGTGCTTGCCGGGGCCGTCCTTTTCACCTGTTACCTGCACCTGTCCCGCACGGCACCGGTGGACTCCGACGGCGCATCGAACGTGCTCCAGGCGTGGGACATGCTGCACGGCAACCCGATGCTGCGCGGCTGGGTCCTGTCGGATGTCTCCTTCTATACGACCGAGCTGCCGCAGTACGCGCTGATCGAGCTGATCCGCGGGCTAAGCCCGGACGTGGTGCACATCGGCGCCGCCATGACCTACACCCTGCTCGTGCTGCTCGCCGCGCGGCTGGCCAAGGGCGGCGCAACGGGCCGCGAGGGCATGGTCCGGGTCCTCATAGCGGTCGGCATCATGCTGGCCCCGCGGCTGGGCAACGGGGTCTACGTGCTGCTCCTTGGGCCGGATCATGTCGGCACCGCAGTCCCGGTGCTGCTGGTCTGGCTGCTCCTGGACCGTGCTCCGCGACGATGGTATGTGCCCGCCGCCGCCGGGGGCCTGCTCGCCTGGGCGGCCATCGCCGACAGCATTGTGCTGATCACTGCCGTGGCGCCGCTGACGGCGGTCTGCATTACCCGGATCTATCAGGCGTGGATGCGGCAGGGCAAGCCGCTGCGGTCCTGCTGGCTTGAGCTGTCCCTCATCGCCGCCGGGCTATTCGCTGTGCTGGCCGCCAGGGTGGTGCTCGCGCTGATCGCCGCACACGGCGGATTCACCGTCTGGCCAGTAGGCCATAGCTTCGCAACGTACGACGCGGTGCCGGGGCATGTCCTGCTCGCGATCCAGGGTTTGCTGCTGTTCTTCGGCGCTAGCCTCCTCGGTCACAGCCTCGGCCTGGTCAGCCTGCTTGCGTTGCTGCACCTGGTCGGCCTGGCGCTGGCTGCGGCCGCGGTCTGCCTGGCGATCCGGCGGCTGCTCACCGGCACCGAGCTGGTCACGCAGGTCCTGGCGATGGCCATCGTGATCAGCCTGGCTGCCTACCTGGCTGGCACGCGGACCACGGGCATTCACAGCGCCCGCGAGTTCAGCGCCGTGCTGCCGTTCAGCGCGGCTCTTGCTGGCCGCCTGCTCGCCGGGCCGATTGCCAGGGCCAGGCTGCTGCCGGTGCTTGCGGTGCTGGGCATCGCCATACTGCTGAGCCTGGGCCGGGAGGTCGTCTGGCCGCCAGCCCAGGCGCAGAATCAGCAGCTCGCCGGGTGGCTCGCCGCGCACCACCTCGATTACGGGCTCAGCGGATACTGGCAGGCAGCCAGCACGACCGTCGACAGCGGGGGCCGGGTCCAGGTTGTGCCGATACATGGCAGAGTGCTCGGCCGCGGGGAATGGGAGAGAAAGGCGTCGTGGTACGCCCCTGGAACGCACGATGCGACGTTCGTCGTGCTCCAGCCGCCAGGTCCGGGGACGCCATATCCGTGGCACCCTGATATTGAGGCGCACTTCGGCAGGCCAGCCCGGATTTACCACGTCGGGACCGACATCGTGCTGGTCTGGGACAGGAATCTGCTGGCCCGATTCCCCTGACCACGGCTGCACGCCACTATGGTCAGAGCACCAGCACCATCAGCGGCGGTGCCGGACGGATGCGGTGGCGCTAGCCTGAATTTCGCGTCCCTGATGCTGCTGAACCCATTCCTTCTGCCGCGGGAGTATCACGTCGCCCATGTGTTCCCTCCGTCGCCCCATCCTCGATGTGCTCAGCTCCTACGCCCCCGAAGGCGAGATCGAGGCCGCCGATGCCGGCCGGGTCCGGGCGCTCGCGGAAACGGTGCAAGACCCGTGGCTGCGGTCGCTTCCGCTGCACGTCACCGCCTCCGCCCTGATCGTGCACCCGGACACCGGGCGGGTGCTGCTGCGCTGGCACCAGCGGCAGCAGGCGTGGCTGCAGGTCGGCGGCCACGGTGATCCGGGTGAGAGCGATGCGCTGGCGATCGCGCTGCGGGAAGCCGGCGAGGAGACCGGGCTGGCCGACCTGGTGCCCTGGCCGGACGCGCAGGTAAGGCATCTGGTGATCGTCGGTGTCCCGGCGGGCCGCGGGGAGCCGGCGCACGAGCACGCCGATGTGCGGTTCGTGCTGGCTACCCGGACCCCGGACGCGGCACGGCCGGAGAGCCAGCGCGCGCCGCTCCGCTGGCTGTCACTAGCCGAGGCCCGCGAGGCCACCTCCAAGCCCAATCTCAGGGAAACGCTGTCCCGGCTGCAGCGACTGCTCCCGGACTAGCCTGGGGCTTTCGCCTGAAGGCGGCCCGGACTTGATCATTTAGACACGAAAAGCGCCTTTGACCTACGGCTTGATCGCGACGGCGTTGGGCTCGCTGCCCACCTTGATCGCCCGGCCGGGCTTGTTGGTGGTTGCCGGGATCGGCGTCTCTGCGTCCGCGCCGTAGGTAACGACGTAGGCGGTCACCGGCCCAGCCTCAGCAGGCCCAGCCTTTCGCAGCGCCGGGCGCCGGCAAGGCCGCTGTGCGCGCCGCATACGCGACGTTAGCCGTGGTCATCACCAGCGCGAGGCTGGCCACCGGAATTGCGAAGTGCCGGATTTTCATGATCCCTCCCGGGGGGAGCCTCCGATGACTGGAATTTACCGCGCTGAGCGGAAGATTGCCCGAATGCACGTATTTCGCCCGCGGCGACAGCGCGCGGCGTCCGCCCGCGGCGACGGCCCGCGAACGGCCCGCGGCGACGGCCATGCTCCCGTGATCAGCCGTTACGGCAGGGCGGGTCGTAGCGGAGCCCGGGAACGTAGGACGCCCACTCGCGCCTGGTGAGCGGCTGGCCGGCGGTCGCGCAGACGGAGTCCGCGGCGGTCCGCGGGCTGGTGTCCCAGATCCGGACGGTGCCGTCGGCGCTGCCGGCGGCCAGGATCCGGCCGCCGGGGCCGAACGCGACCGAGTACACGTGCCCCGCTGGACCGGTCAGGGTAGCCAGCAGAGCGGGCCGGGCGGGGTCATCGATGTTCCACAGCCACGCGGTGCCGTCGGTGTCACCCGCCGCGAGAGTCTTCCCGTCCGGGCTGAACGCGACCGAGTACACGTAGCTGGTCGGCCCGGCGAGCGGCTCGCCCAGGCGCGCCGGCCGGGCCGGGTCGCTGACGTCCCACAGCCGCACGGTCTTGTCGGCACTGCCCACCGCGAGGGTACGGCCGTCCGGGCTGAACGCCACCGAGATCGCGTAGCTGGCCGGGCCGCTCAGCGGGCTGCCAAGCGGTGCAGGACGCGCCGGGTCGGCGACGTCCCACAGCCGGGTGAGGTCATCGGAGCTAGCGGCCGCGAGGGTGCGGCCGTCGGGGCTGAACGCGACAGAGAACACGATGTTGATGCCGGCGTCGTGCACCGTCGCCAGCGGCCGGGGGCTGGCCGGGTTGCTGACCGACCACAGCCGCACGGTCCCGTCGTCGCTGCCGGAGGCGAGCTCGGCACCGTCCCGGCTGAAGGCCACCGACTCGACCAGGCCCTTGCCGGACGCGCGGACCGGCCTGCCGAGCGGCGACAGCGTGCCCGGGCCCGCTACCCGCCAGAGCTGGATCATCCCGTCGCCGTAGCCGGCTGCCAGTACCTTCCCGCCGGGCGCGAAGGCCACCGCATTGACGAACCTGCTTGTCAACGGCGCGGGCCCGGGCACCGGCACGGCCGCGAGCCGCCCGCGGGCGACCGGATTCCACAGCTGCAGGTCCGCGGCGCCGACGGCCAGCAAGCCGGCCCGGCTGAACGCCACGCTGTTCACCGGGCCGCCGGCCGCCAGCACCGGTGACGGCAGCGTCCAGAGCCGGGCGGTGCCGTCCGCCTCGCCGGTGATCAGGTGCCCGGTGCCGTCCCAGGCGAGCGACGTGACCGGCTGGGGGAGCGGCAGCGTTGCGGTCAGGCTCCGGGTCGCCAGGTTCCACACCGCAGCGCTGGCGTCACTGCTCCCGGCGGCAAGCGACGTCCCGTCCGGGCTGAACGCGACCGTGTTCACCCAGTCGGTGGCGCCGGCCAGCGGCGGCCCGGCCCGCGCCGCCCGGCCGCGCCTGGCGACGTTCCACAGCCAGACCTTGTCATCCTGGCTCCCGGCGGCGAGCATCCTGCCGTCCGGGCTGAACGCCACCGAGGTCACTGTCGCAGCAGGGCCGGCCAGCGGCTTGCCGAGCTCCCGGGGCCGCGCCGGGCTGGCCACATCCCACAGCCGCACCGTCTTGTCCGCGCTGCCCGCC
>OCZU010002208.1_pt1 | contig 12509 bp, 10 predicted proteins | sample 1539001 | NCBI WGS metagenome assembly OCZU01 (sample SAMEA3539306, study PRJEB22396) | soil metagenome | biome: tundra; feature: field; material: soil | place: USA | collected 2010-05 | depth 0.15 m
GATCGGAAGAGCGACGTGTAGGGAAAGAGCGGAGATCTCGGCGGTCGCCGAATCATTAAAAAAAAACCATTCAAGGCGGTCCCATTGCCAATTGCCGTCCTTCGTGCCCGCCAGGATAATGCCGAGAATCACCACGCCGCTGGACGGAAGGAAACCCCATAGCAGTTGCACCAGGTTCTCGGTCACGGAAGCCAAGGCGGCGACGATCAGACCGGTCCCTCCCACGAAGATCAGCGTCGTGGATAAGAGCAGGGGAACATGGCGCAACGGAGACAGTCCATTCACAGATAACGATACCGCCTGCGTCGCCAGCTCCGGCAAAACCGCGAAGACTACGAGGAACAACCCCTTGGCCAGCAGCAGATGACGCCTGGAGTAGGGCCGGGTCAGCCAGTATTGCTGATGGCCAGGCAGTGGCTCTTGGTGAATCACCGAGGCCCCAAGGTACACCCAAGAGAGCAACCAGACGTCTCGAAGTAAATCCAGGACGGGATTGGAGGCAAACAACTCGCACTCCATCCAACCCCACAAAGCCGTGACCGCGAGCAGAGGAATGATGCGCGGCCACAGGTGGCGCACGTCTTTTCGAAAAATGAGAAGAGCCTCTCGCATCGAATCGCCCTTAGGAACCCGTCCGGCTGGCCTTGGCGAGCGCGACAAAAATCGATCGCAGCGGCATGGCACTGACAGCCATATCCCGAAAGTCCGGAAACATTCGGCGAACCTCGGCAGCGGTGCGCTCCTGGTCGAACCGGGTTTCGATGAACCGGACGACCGGGCCGGACGTTTCCGGTTGCAGCCAACTGGCCGGCCACTCGCGCGGCGCCGGCGGGGCTGCCGCGAACGTGACGGCGATCTCCCGAAAACGGGCACTGAGCGTCTCGAGTTCCTCGGAGAATTGCAGCCGGCCACGATCCAGGTAGCCGATGTGGCTGGCGAAGCTCTCGATCTCGGTAAGGTCGTGCGAAGAGATGAAGATGGTGGTGTTTTCGGCGCGTGGGAGGAAGCCTTCGATCAGCTCGTCGCGAACCAGCGCGTCGAGTCCCGTGAAAGGCTCGTCCAGCACCATCAACTTTGGGCGGTAAGCCAGCGAGGAGGCCAGCGCTGCCTTCATCCGCATCCCGTGCGAGAGGTGGCGCAGTTTGCGGTCGAGGGGCAATTGAAACTGACGGACCAGTTCGGCGGCGAGCGCGCGGTCCCAGGTGGGGTAGAAGTGGCTGAAGTAGTCGAGAAAATACCCGACCGTCATCCAGTCGGGCATCTCCTGGTTCTCGGAGACGTAGCCGATCTGCGCGAACTGGCGAGGTGTCAGGTGGCGGGAATCCGCGTCCAAAACCTCCGAGCGGCCCGCGGTTGGAGCATAGATGTTCATGAGTACCTTGATGGTGGTGGTCTTACCTGCGCCGTTCGGTCCGACCAGGCCGTAGATGCTGCCGTCGGGCACATCCATGTAAAGACCGTCGAGAACCGCCGTGCGGCGGAACTTCTTCGAGAGAGCATATGTGCGAATCGCGCAACTCATGTTTTCCTTCGCGCTCCTTTGCCGGGGGGAACGCTTTCGGCTCCGACCTGTGCGTCCAGCCGCTCCCAATGTTCCGCCAGGGCAGCGGTCACTTGATGCAATCCCATTCCGAGCTTCTTGGCCTCCACTACGAGCTGCTCCACCTCGTTTTTGAGTAACCGCGTCCGTTCGGCGGCGGTGGAGTGCGGCGGCCGGGCGACCACGGTTCCGGTCCCCGGCATCACCTCCAGCAGTCCTTCATTCAGCAGATGGGTGATTACTTTATGTGCCGTGTTGGGGTTGATTTTCAGTTCCGCGCTGAGGGTCCGGACCGAGGGGAACGCATCGCCGGGACGCAGTTGTCCCGACACGAGCGCCTTCTTGGCGGCGTACACCACCTGCTCGTAGAGCGAAGCGCCAGGCCGGAACTCCACCCGGAAAGGGATCACTGGTGTATTATGACGGGTAGTACAGCTTAGGTCAAGTGCGACAGGTGCTTACCCGAACTGGGGAAGCTGCCCAAAAAACGTTGGCAGGCGAAAGCGCCTGCCCCACCTGGCCTCACAAGATGTTGATCCTGCGAAGTGGGGCAGGCGCTTCCGCCTGCCAACCGACTGCCAAAGACGATGAATCCCCATTTCGGTTAAGCGCCCAAGTGGGACAGGCCCCCCGGACTGTCCCACAACGCTAGTTTTCGTCGCCCCCTGGCGAATAGAGAAGATCCTCGATCTCGTCGATCCGCTCGGAGGCGTCATCGTAACCAATTTCAATGAGCTCCCTGGTGTACTTGGATGTGAACAGCAAGTAACTCATCAGATCCGCGCACGAAGCCGCATCTCGACCCAGGCTGTTGATGAAGTACTGGATCAGATACGGCATGTCTCGCTGATGGTGCTCCGCCAGCTTCGACAAATCGACCGACGGGGTGATGAGAAGTGTGGCCAAAGGGTGCATCCGTTCACACCCTTCCATGCCGGACTGGCTGATCTTACCGCTTCCGAGAAGCTCATTCAAACGTTCGAGGTGCTCGATGTCAGTGGAGAGGTGATCCAGGAACATAGCATTGAAGAGAACTCCCATGACCTGCGCCAGTGAAGGATCTCGCTCATCCGCGGTCTCTTCCTGATGTTCGAGGCTTACACCCCGGACGCCGATCGCCAGCAGCCTCTTGGCGCCCAGGCGTATCACCGGGCTGAGGGGCTGCTGAAGACGCACACAGCCATCTCCGAAAAAAGCCGCTCCCCGCCCGGTTTGAAGCCGCACAGGCTTAAAGACCAATGGAATGGCGGCTGAGGCGCAGATATGTTCGACCGTGATCTTGGTCGCCAGGGTTACACGGCGGCTTCTGTTCCACATGGGGTGGCCCCTCTTCCCCTGAATGAACAGATAGCTCTTCCCCGAGCAGTAGTTAGTCGCGGAAATGGCAAGGGCGTAGAGATGCCCGCGCTTGATATTGTCCTGGATTCGCTCGCAGTGAAAGTGCTTCTTCAGAAAATACATCAAGGGAGCCGCGTCCAATAGAGATTGGGCGTGACCTCCCTTCATAATCCCTCCAAAAGAGAGATCCATGATCCAGGTCAGAGAATTACGGGTCTGCGATAAGATATCGCAGTTAAAGACATCCGAAGGGTTGAGGTCCGACCAAAGCCGTGCGATCACCTTGGTGGCCAAAGGAAAATCGTCGGCCCCCACCGCCAGGCCGGAACCATTAATCGCCCCGGCGGAAGTGCCTCCGATTATGGGGAAGGGATTGCCGTCCGCCTGAATTCTTTTGATCTCGCCAATGCGCTTCAGAACGCCGGCTTGATACGCGCCGCGAGCACCTCCGCCTGTCATCACCAAGCCGAGCCCGTTGTTCATAGCCACATTATAGGACCTAATTATCCTAAAATAGCATCTCCCATCATTGTACGATATCGGCTTCCTGAAAGGGGACTTGGCGTTGTCGTGCGGGCGCTTAACCGAAATGGGGATTCATCGTCTTTGGCAGTCCGTTGGCAGGCGAAAGCGCCTGCCCCACCTTGTTGCTTTTCAGAAGTGATGTCCATCCACGCTCACCTTTTCGATTACATGCTCCCACGATTTGCTACTTCCCCGGCTGGACCTCAGTCGGATCCCCCGTCCCGTGGTCTGAGATTTGAAACCGCAGGAATTCGTGGAGCGCCTTCAACGCCTCTGCGTTCTTGGTCGTGATCAGCACCTTGCCACCCTGGTCGGTCTTTTCAAACCGATAGGTCACCTCTTTCTTGAGCCGTTCGAGGACGGGAACTCCCGGCGGGGTCCGGGCGTGAACCAGCATGGGAGCGTTGAAATTGCCGCCGGCGAACATTTGGGCAATGTGCCCGAGGTGCGTCTGGATCTGGTCGCGGCTCTCGGTGTCCTTGGGATCGTTGGCTTCCACTTCAATCGCGCCGCCATCGGCGTACAGGCGGAAGTGATGGGTGGTCTTCTCATGCGAGAAGCCCATCACCCGATCGCCACGCTTATCGACAGCGGAATGGTCCGCAGGATGTTGTTTCGGATCTTGGGCGTTGGCAAGAAAGCCAATCGCGAGCAGCAGGGTAAGCGGCGTTTTCATAAAGTTTCTCCTTTTTTTCGAAGGCCTTGGCAGCACTGCCGGCAGCTCGACTTCCAGCAAGCCGGCCGGGACTCCTTCCGGGGTTCTCTCAAGCCGTTGATCCCAGACCGCCAGCAGTGCCCGCAGATGGTCGCGCAGATCGGCCAGATCGATCAATTGCTTTTCCACCTGTTCGAGCTTCCGGGCGGCCAGCGCGCGCACCTCCCGGCAAGGCGCACCGCCCCGGTCCCGCACGCACAGGAGGCGCGCGAGTTCCGCCAGGCTGAAGCCCAGCCCGAGGGCACGCCGCACCAATTGGACACGCGCGACGGCGGCGGAGGGGTATTGACGATAGCCGGCTTCGGATCTGCGAGGATGCGCCAGAACGCCGACGCGTTCATAGTGCCGCAACGTGTCGGTGCTTATGCCGCAGAGCCTGGCCAGTTCACCCGCGCGTAACGGTTTTGGAATGGAGTCGGGGATCACCTTCCAGCCAGTATGGACCCTGGAACGGTTCCAGGGTCAAGCCCCGATTTCAGAGAGCCCGGCCTCGCCCCCAGCGATCCTCGAAGAGGCCTCTCATTGCCTCGCCCATGCCTTCGTGGTGGAAAACGACGGCCGTCCAGGAGGGCCGGGTGATCACCGGATCGAGAAGCGCGATCATACCGTGCTCCCCGTCGAACAGCGCCAGCTTCATCGGCAGGGATTCGGCGATCCTGACTTCCACGCCGGCCGCCATGTATTCGCTGAGCCGCTGGCGATGGACGTCGTCGAACGAGGCGGCCTCCAGCAGAATACGGCACGCGACGCCGCCCGAGCCGGCCTGTTTGACCAATTTTTCGTCCAGCGGATCCACGGCGTACGGCGGCCGGGAGAACTCCAGGTATTCGTGCTTCACCTCGGAGAGCATTCTGCGGTACTCGGCGGCGGTTTGCGTCGGTTCGGAAACGATGCGCAGGAAGTCGAGGGTTCCGCGGCCTCCCTGCCCTTCGGAATAAAGGGTCTTCAGATCGTCGATCAGGGCCGTGCCGGCGCGCCCGTTATCGGTGAGTTCCTGCTCCAACGTCTGCCGCTTACGGCCGAGATAACCGGGAATCGCCAGGCTGGGCTCCACGGCGGAGAAGAGTTTGGTCTTCTCCTGGACCACCTGCGCAAACCCCTTCTCTACCAGGCTGTCCAGGACCTCGTAGATCTTCTGGCGCGGAACGTGCGCCCGCGCCGCCAGTTCCAAGGCCTTAAACTTGGGATGCCCGAGGAGCACCAGATACGAACGCGACTCGTAAGCATTGAGCCCAAGTTGCTGCAATCTGCGCCAGAACCTTTGAAAATCAACCTCGGCCAATTCTTCGCTCATAATCTATTCCACCTTAACAAAGCCGGAATGAAAAAGCTCGGCAAAGTGCTGGAATCAAAGCGCGGGGAGGGGTTTGCCGCGCCTGGGATCGACCCCACAATCGCCCCCAGCTTTACCGGGTGAACAACTTAGACTGCACGGGACCGATTTGACTTGGTACTAATGTAACTCTACAATCGAAGGGTAGCGTAAGTGTATGCCTGAGAACAATGTCGGCGGCAACGGACCCGTGTCCGGGACGGGGGTACCAACGAAATCCAAGATCCGGATCGTCGTAGCGGACGACCATCCCATTTTTCGGGACGGTCTGTGCAAACTGCTAGCCCTGGAGGACGATTTCGAAGTCGTGGCCCAAGCTCAGGATGGAAGGCAGGTGCTGGACGTCCTGCAGCAGTTCGAGCCGGACATCCTTCTGCTGGATCTCAAGATGCCTGGCCTCGACGGCCTGGCGACCCTGCAGCGGCTCCAGGCGGCCAGGAATAAGACCCGGGTCATTGTATTGACCGCGTCGGACGATAAGAATGAGTTCGTCCAGGCCATGAAACTGGGTACCTCGGGCATCGTTCTGAAACAGACAGCTACGGAGTTACTGATCAAGAGTATTCGAAAGGTCCATGCGGGAGAAATCTGGCTGGATTCGCATACCACGGCAGCGGTAATCCGTACGTTTGTCGCGGCCGACGAGGCCGCCGCGGCTGCTCCGCCGCAGCAGTTGTCATCTGCGCCCCGGGACCGCGAACGTTCGCCGCTCAGCCAGCGGGAGCGGGAGATTGTCGCGTTGGTGGCCCAGGGCTTCAAGAACAAGGAAATGGCGGAAAAGATGTTCATCAGCGAGCAGACGGTGAAAAACCACCTGCACAACATCTTTGACAAGCTGGGTGTTTCCGATCGCCTGGAACTGGCTCTCTACGCGATTCACAACAACCTGCATACGGGCAGGTAAGAACTCCTGAGTTGGGCAGCCAATCCTGGCAAGAGTGCCTGCCCCACAATCGCTTACACACCCCCGCCGAGTTCTTTGACTGCTCCGTACTCCTTGAGTTTGTTGTGCAAAGTTTTCAGGCTGATTCCCAGGATTTCCGCGGCGCGCGTCTTGTTGTTCCGGGTGTGCTCCAGCGTTCTGAGAATCAACCCCTTCTCGGCCTCTTCCACAGTGGTTCCGATCTGGAAGCTGACGCCCTCCGCTTCGTCCGGCATGGCAGCGGGCGGTGGCGGGGTCGCGGAGCTTGAGGCCGGCCCGGCGACGGTTGTGGTGGTCTGAGCCTGCAGGAATGCGGGCAGGTGCCGCAACTCGATAGTCCCTTCGCCCGCCAGGATCACCGCGCGCTCCAGCACGTTCCGCAACTCGCGCACGTTGCCGGGCCAGTGGTGACGCTCGAAGGCTTCGGTCACGGCCGGGGAGATGTCGGCGACGCGGCACTCGTGTTTCCTGTTCAGATCGCCGAGCAGAGCCTCGGCCACCGGCTGGACGTCCTCCTTGCGATCCCGAAGCGGCGGCAGATGGATATGAAACACGTTCAAGCGGTAGAAGAGGTCCTCCCGCAGATGACCTCCTCGAACGGCCTCTTCGGGCACCTTGTTGGTGGCCGCGACCACACGCACGTCGACTTCGAATTCCGACCTGCCGCCCAGCCGCCGGACCTTGGAGTCTTCCAGAATCCGCAGCAGCTTGGCCTGCGTCTGCATGGGCATCTCGCCGATCTCGTCCAGCAGCAGGGTGCCATGCTGCGCCACTTCGAAGCAGCCGGCGCGCCGTTCGGAAGCGCCGGTGAAGGAGCCCTTTTCGTGGCCGAAAAGCTCGCTTTCGATCAAAGTCTCGGGCAATGCGGCGCAATTGATGGCGATGAACGGCCCCTGGCGTCGAGGGCTCAGGGCGTGAAGCGTCCGCGCAATCAACTCCTTTCCGGTTCCGCTCTCGCCGGTGATGAGGACGCAAGCCTTACTTGGCCCGGCCTGTTGGAGCAGGGCAAAAATCTCCTGCATTTTGGGGGAGGCACCCACCAGTTGGCCCAGCGATCCCTTGTAGCTGAGCTGGCGTTCCAGGTTGCGCTTCTCGGCGTGCAGGCCCGCATGGCTTCCCGCCCGGCGAATCAGCACCTCCAGGCTTTGCGGCTGAATGGGCTTCTCCAGGAACCAGTAAGCCCCCAATTCATGCACTGTTTTGACGGCTGTCTCGATGTTTCCATAAGCCGTCAGCACGATGGTGGGCGGCATTTCTCCGGAATCCTGCAGACGTTTCAGGAACCCGAAGCCGTCCAGTCCGGGCATGTTCAGGTCGGTGAGGATCACGTCGGCGGCAAATTCAGCCAGCTTCCGGAGCGCTTCATGGCCGTCGCCGGCCGTCTCGGGGATCATTCCCCACGACGAAACCAAGGCCGCCAAGCCGCTCCGCTGGCTGGCCTCGTCATCCACGATGAGAACCTTTACCGCTTGATTCAAAAATTTGGTCCTTGGGAGGGGTTACTCCATACCTATCTTACGATGGCGCCGTCCAATCCGGAGGACGACTGGCACGAACCTGTTCCGTCTATTTGGACGGCTGAATCCGCGTTTTGCGCAAAACGGTGGGCATGGTGAGCCGCGGATCGAGGCGATCGAGCGCAAGCTGGGGATTCTCGGGCGGTAAGGACCAGGTCCGGTTGAGCGCGCCGGCCTCCGGCGATGATAGTATTAAAACTAAGCATGGATGCCGGGTGCCAGAACGCCCCCGACGATGGTGCGAGAACGCACGAGGGAGGACAGTGTTAACCTTAGTCCGACGGGCAAGGCGACGCTTCTTCGGCAACGAACTGTTGGCGCAGGGGGCGAATGCAGCCAGCGTAGCGCTGGGCGCTTTGATCCTGCTGCTGCTGGTCGGCACGCAAATTCTGAATTGGCAGTGGGCCATCCCGATTCCCCTGATTGCCGGCATTGCGGGGTTCTATCGGGCTCGCCGGCGGCTCCCTTCCGCTTATGCGGTAGCCCAGATCGTAGATCACCGCATGGCGCTCGACGATTCGCTTTCGACGGCGCTTTTTTTTAGCCAGGATGAGGCCGCCTCGCGGGTCTCCGCGGAGGTTTGCAAACTGCAGTTCGACCGGGCGGACCGCTTGGCCGGGTCCGTGGACATTCGAAAGGCGATCCCCTACACTTTTCCGCGCACCGTGTACCTGATGGCCGCGCTGATTCTGGTGGCTTCGAGCCTGTTTGCCTTGCGCTACGGGCTGACCCGAAGTCTGGACTTGAAACCGCCCCTGGCGAGCATTCTGGAACAGTCATTCGGCGGCGAGCAGCGCACCGAGCAGGCCAAGAATCATCGGCCATTGCCGCAACCGGAACCCCAGACGGAACCGGACGACAGCGGGGCCAACGCTCAGAATCCGGATCAAAAAGCGGGCGACCAGCCGGACTCGGACGCAGCCAACGCGTCGGAGGAGTCTGGCGATTCCAAGGTGCCGGGAGATTCCAAGGCAGCCAATAGCGATGCCAAGAAGCAGGGAGATGAGGGCGAGAAGCCGGACGGCGATCAGAAGGACGAGCGTTCGGGCGAAGGTGAGAGCCCTAACGGCCAACCAGGCGACAGCAAGTCGGACCCGAAGGAGGATGCCTCCGCCAAGCAGGACTCCTCTAATAATTCGGGCGACAGTTCGAGCCTGATGAGCAAGGTCAAAGATGCCGTGCAGAACCTGCTCTCGCGCATGAAGCCGCAACAGGGCCAGCCGGGCGCCCAGCAGCAGCAGTCCATGGATCAGAAGAACAGCCAGGGCAAGCAGCAGAACGGCAATAAGCAGCAGGGCGGCAAAGACGGCCAACAGCAGAATGGCGGCCAGCAGGGCGATGCTCAGGAGGGTCAGTCTGGGGAAGAAGCCCAGAACCCACAGGATCCCCAGGGAAAGGGCACGGGGAAGAGCGAGAACCAGCAGCCCAGCAAACAGCCCGGCAGCGGCATCGGCAGTCAGGACGGCGATAAGAGCATCAAGCAGGCCGAACAGCTTGCCGCCATGGGTAAGATCAGCGAGATCTTTGGCAAACGGTCGGCCAACATCACGGGTGAAGCTACGGTCGAGGTGCAGAACACCAGCCAGCAGTTGCGCACGCAATACGCGCAACGCGGCGTACAGCACACCCAGAACGGTGCCCAGATCAACCGCGACGAGATCCCCGTCGTGCTACAGACCTACGTAGAACAGTATTTCGAACAGGTGCGGAAACAGAAGAAGTAACACGGGCATTCATGCCTGTGCAGGTTTGGTCTTCCTTACTCCCAGACGCGCTTGGCAACTCCGCGGTCGCGGTCCTTCACCCGGTCGTAGAGGTAAAAGGTGGAAACCGTGCCCAGCGACTCGTTGTAATAGCTTTCCTGGCCCAAGCCTTCCTTCAAATCCTCTTCAAATTCGTGGAGGGCTTGCAGCTCATCGGCCAGCGCGGGTTTTTTCTTACCCAACGGCGTCTGAAAGAACTTCTGGAAACCACCGTCCACCAGAACGCCGATCTCGTTGCCCATTTGAATTCCCGCCGTACCGACGCTGTGGACCGCGCCGCCGGCATCGGTCAGGTCGATGGCGCAATTCTCGCGGGTCACCCGCACGTTGCCGCCCGCCGGCGAGGACACAGTGAAACCCGCCTTGCGAAGGTTCTCCAGGCGATCCGAGAAGCTGGGGTTCTTGGGACGCTCCCTGCGAAAGAACATAAAGTTCATTATAAGCGCACGGGGAACCGCCGGGCTGCTCCAAAACGGTGAGCCGGGGTAGGTTAAACTGCCGGAGCGCCCCCGAAGTCTCGAGGCATGGCGGAACTTTTTCGAGTCCCCGCGCAACTATAGACAGAGGCGCGTGTTCTGGGGAATTTATGACCGCAACCGGCATGGTACGCCCAGGTTCGGCGACCTTTCGTGAGTATCTCCAATCGCTTCCGGACGAGCTCCTGGAAAGCGTAGCCGAGGACTACGCGTGGCTGGCCAGTTTGGCATTTCACGATGGCGCACGGAGCGCCGAGTTTCGACGCCGGAGCGAGTGGTGCCGGGAAGAATGCGCGCGCCGCGGCGTCCCGCTGGCTCGGTGGAGCTAAGACTGTGAGCGAGAATCGCCCGCAGGCGGGCGCGCCGGGCGGAACCGCCGGCCCCACCTATTTGGCCGAAATCTCGCCGGCCCAGCGCAAGACCGGCGCCATCGTCAGGCCCTGCACGAAGACCGAAAAAGCCACCACGGCGAAGCTGATGGCGACGATCGATTCCCGCATCGGCAATTCGGGCGGCAGGCCAAGCGCCAGGGCAAGCGCCAGCGCGCCACGGAGACCACCCCAGAACAGAACGTGCTGATGCCGCATGGTTACGCGCAGAGTGGAGCGCAAGAACGGGAGGCAGCAAGGATAGACCGCGGCCGCCCGGCCCAGCGTCACCAGTGCGATTGCGACAGCGGCCGGTACCCACACCAGCCCGAAGTTCTGGCGGGCTACACGCATGCCGATCAGCAGGAAGATCAGGGAATTGGCCACGAAAGCCGCGTAGTTCCAGAAATCCTGGACCGCCTCCTGTCCCCGGCCGGAGATGGAGCCCAGCAGGCTGAAATTCCGCAACATCAGCCCGGTGGTGAGGGTCGCCAGGACGCCCGATAAGTGAAAGTGCTCCGCCAAAAGGAACGAGCCGTAGGCGGCGACGGTGGTGAACGTGATTTCCACCAGGTGGTCCTCGGTGCGGCCAGCCAGCAACAGGACAAATGCCGACACCGCCGCTCCACACAAGATACCGCCGCCAATCATCAGAATCACCGTTTGAGTCATCTCCCACGGGGTAACCGCGCGACCCACACTCAATGCCGCGACTGCCGCAAAGGCGACCGCCGCGGTGCCGTCGTTGAAGAGGCTCTCGGATTCGATCAGGAGCAGCAATCGCCCGTGAGCCCCCGCTTCTTTAAAGGTGGCCACCACGGAGACGGGGTCGGTGGCCGCGATCAGAACGCCGAAGACCAGGGCGCTCAGCCACTCCCAGTGTGCCAGCCAGTGCATTCCCAAGGTTGTGACACCGGCGGAGAGCAGCACCCCGGCGCTGGCCAGCACCAGGACCACGGGGAGATCCCGGCGAAGCTGCTGCCAGTCAAGCTGGAACGCAGCTTCAAAGATCAGAGGCGGCAGAAGCCCCGTAAAGATGAGGTCTCGGGTGAAGCTGACGGTGGGCGAAAACGGCAAGAGCGCCAGCCCGATCCCTGCCGCAACCAGCCCGGCAGTATAGGGGAGGCGCAGCCTGCGCGTGAGCATCGCGACCACGGCCGCGATCAGGAGCAGTAGCGCGCCATTCTCCAGGTTTAGTTCCATGCCGTTTTTGCCAGCGGGGGATCGCGTAGGGAATCGCTGCTGGGGACCAGCTTAACCCCATACGGGAGCAGCTTTAGCGACGTCCGTACGGGGGGTGCGCTGGTGAAACGGGAGCGTCGTTATAGGGACCCGCCTTCCAAGGCGCTAGAATGTGGGGTCTAGGTCTATGCCGAGACAACTGGTGGAATGCGTTCCGAATTTCTCCGAAGGCCGCGACGACGCTAAGATCGATGCCATCGTCCAGAGCATTCTGACCGTCCCGGAGGTGGTCCTGCTCGACCGCGAGTCGGACGCCGACCATAACCGCTCGGTCCTGACCTTCGTGGGTCCGCCCGCAGCCGCGGCCGATGCGGCTTTCCGGGCGGTCGAGAAGGCCGTGTCGCTGATCGATCTGACGCGGCACCAGGGCGCCCACCCGCGGATCGGGGCGGCCGATGTCGTGCCGTTCATTCCCATCGAGGGCGTAACGCTGGAAGACTGCGTCCGGCTCTCCGAGCGGCTGGGCCAGGAGATCTGGAACAAGCTGAAGGTTCCGGTCTACTTTTACGAGGCCGCGGCCCGGCGCCCCGAACGCGTAAACCTGGAGAACATCCGGCGGGGCCAGTTCGAAGCGCTAGTCAAGGAGATGGGGACCGTGCCCGAGCGGCAGCCGGACTTGGGCGACCCGGTCTGCCATCCCACGGCGGGAGCCGTCGTGCTGGGCGCCCGCAAATTCCTGATCGCCTACAACGTCAACCTCGGGACGCCCGATGTGGGCATCGCCAAGAAGATCGCCAAGAGCATTCGCTTCTCCTCCGGCGGCTTCCGCT
>OCZU010002209.1_pt1 | contig 12509 bp, 17 predicted proteins | sample 1539001 | NCBI WGS metagenome assembly OCZU01 (sample SAMEA3539306, study PRJEB22396) | soil metagenome | biome: tundra; feature: field; material: soil | place: USA | collected 2010-05 | depth 0.15 m
CGCGCGGCGCGTCCCGCCAGCTAACCTCCACGCTGGCCGACTCGCCTCAACCCCGGCTGCGCTCTGGGCTCGTCAGCTTCGTGTCCTCGCTCAGGCCACCGCGGGCGAGCTGGCGTGGACCCTGCCTGCGGTTGCCGGCGAGGTGCGAGCCTGGCGAACGCTGGCGAGGACGATACCTACGGGGCCGATCCGCGACGATGCCCTGAGTGCCCTCGCGCGCAAGCGTGGACACACGGACGGTGCAGCGCTGTTCTGCATCCTGCCGCGCCGCCGTGACTTAGGTCTGTTGCGGCTGCTCGTGGCATACGAGCTTCTGTGGGACTTCCTCGACTCGGTGAACGAGCACGGCGCCGTGCGTGGCCAAGCCAACGGCCGCCATCTGCATCTCGCGCTCATCGAGGCGCTGGACCGCGAGCTACCTATATCCGACTACTACCGCCATCACCCGTGGCGCGACGACGGCGGCTACCTCAACGCACTCGTGCAGACGTGCCGATACGAGGTCACTCGCCTGCCGTCGTATGAGGCAGTCCGCCCGTTGCTCGTGCGTGAGGCGTGGCGCGCACAGGTGCTCGGGATCAACCACGAGCTAGATCCCGTCGCGCGGGACCGAATGCTACGCCAATGGGCTCAACGAGAGTGGCCCAACTTCCGTGACGCTTATTGGTGGGAGTTGACAGGAGCCGCAAGCGCGTCCCTCACCGTCCATGCGCTGCTAGCCCTCGCAGCTAGGCGCCGTGTGGACGCCAAAGAAGTGCACCGCGTTTACCGCGCCTATGGCCCTTGGATATCGGCCGCGACAACAATGCTCGACAGTTATGTAGATCAAGCCGAAGACACGTTGAACGGCGATCACAGCTATGTCACGCACTACCCATCGCGTGAAACCGCCCTGCGCCGTGTGGGCGAGCTGGTGCGTCGCTCCAGCCACGAGGCGAGTGGCCTACCTGACGCCGAGCGGCACGTTCTGATCGTCGCGGCGATGACCGCGATGTATCTCTCCAAGGACAGTGCCCGAACCCCAGATATGCATAAGCAAACCTGCGTACTCATTCGAGCGGGGGGACCACTTGCGCGCTTGCTGCTCCCGGTACTGCGGCTGTGGCGCGTCCTTTACCGACAGCGATCCACCTAACCCAAAAGGAAGGCAGATGACAAACATGGCACACCTATCGCCAGATTTACGAGGACTCCCGCCCACCGCGCCGCTCCCGTCAATCATGCAGACGGCGGCGGGACGATTGAGGCCGGTTGAGTACCTTGAATGGTGCTACGACCGGCTGGGACCACGCTTCACGATCACGCCGATCGATATGCCGCCGTTGGTGTTCCTGTCAGAGCCTGCCGACGTGCGGGCAGTGGTAGCCGCGCCGTTGGCGGTATTGCACTCGGGCGCGGGTGCGGCTATCACCGCTCCGTTGTTCGGCGCCCGATCGTTCATGCTTCTCGAGGACGCCGAGCGTATGAACGGACGCAACGCCATACTGCCGGCGTTTCACCGTCGTGCTATTGCAGAGCACACCGATATGGTCAGCGATCTTGCCGGCCGAGAGACTGCATCATGGCCGTTGGACGTACCGACGCCGCTTCATCCGCGCCTATGTGCCCTGACTTTGACGGTCATGTTGAGGACCGTATTCGGCGTCGGCGATCCCGCTGTTCAGGCACTACATCGCCGAATGCTTTCGATGTTGTCGGTTACTGCCAGTCTCGTCTTGCAGGCACCCCGGCTGCGCCACTGGCCTGGCTGGCACCGAACATGGTCGCGCTTCATTCGTGAACGTGCCGATATAGACAGACTGGTCGCAGCTATAGTCGCGGATCGGCGGGGCTCTCCGTGCAGGCATGGCGACATGCTCGACGGGCTCCTTGACGCTACGCGGTTGGACGGCTCGCCGATGACTCCGAGAGAAGTTCGAGACAACATCGTTGCGGTAATCATCGCCGGTCACGAGACAACGGCATCGGCGCTCGCGTGGGCATTTCAACTACTCGCGCACCATCCCCATGTGCAGGAGCACATAGTCGCCGAGATAGACGCGGGTGAAAGCGAGCACTACCTGCGCGCGACGGTCAACGAGGTTCTACGTCACCGACCTGTCTTCCTGTTCTGTGCTCCGCGTGCGGTGGCAGAGCCGATTGAGATAGGAGGATGGCAATACCAGCCGCCAGCTCACCTATTGGGCTGCATCTTCCTGATGCACCACGCGCCTGAGTTGTTTCCCGCCCCCCAGGAGTTTCGCCCCGAGCGCTTCCTAGACTCCCGAGCCGCCTCACGAACTTGGATGCCGTGGGGTGGGGGCAGACAGACGTGTCCGGGCCGTCATCTGGCGCTGCTGGAGCTACGCTCGGTGCTCAGGTCTGTGCTGTCTAGGCTCTGGGTCTTGCCGGCAAGCAAGAAGATCGAGCGGGCACGTTGGCGTAGCGTGATCGTCACGCCACACAACGGCTCGACAGTGATGCTACGCCAGCGCACAACCGGGAGCCTATGTCCAGGGGTCCTCGACCCAGAACGGCCCCGGGCCGTGTTTTTTTGACCGCACTTGTTCAATAGAGAACGCCTTTTGCCAATCCTGAACACGATTCTTGGACATGCGGCGTTTTGTGCGTCAGCATCCAGCTCGTGGCGCCTCAGAACCAAAAGCAGTCGGGCTTAGCCCGGCGAATCCCAGCGGCGAGGGCCACGCTCGCCGTTGCCCATTCGGTCCCGGTTCTCCGGCGCCTGCGTACACCGGCAGGACCGGCCTCCATACCTAATCCTCCGGAGGCCGGCCTGTCGGTGCGCGACTTACTTAGGCCGCCCGGGATTGTCTCGGCGGCGAAACATCCAAGCGCAGTCACGGGTGTGCCCCGGCGGCGCCCCTCCGTCCCCGGTCGCGGTTGACGTGACCGGCAGAGGAGTTCCTGGCCTTAGCTTGCTCAGGGGCCAACTGATACCCGATGTTGAACTTGATTCGGCTTCGGGTCGCCCATTTGATTTTGTCGCACACACACACCTCTTGATCTACTTGTATCCAGGTGCGGCCGGGATGATCCGTGGGGATGAGACGGCGCTCATCGACGCGGAGCAACATCGGGCCTTCCGCGATCGTTGCGATGACTTTACAGCCTGCCGATTCACGGTCGTCGGAATCAGCAGCCAGTCAGTGGTCAAGCAGCAGCGGGCGGTGGAAGTCAACAAGCTCTTACACGAGCTGCTGAGCGACCCGAACTTTCTACTAGCCGACGCGCTGGGCGTACCTACTCGTCGTCTGGGCGGCGTCCGAGTCTACGAGCGGGCGACTTTGCTCGTCAGGTCCGGATGGATCAACCAAGTGCTAAGCCCGCGGCCCACACCAGACATTCATCCGACCTATGTAGCGCACTTGCTACGTCGCCAAGGCTAGGTGTTTCCAGTGCGACCTATAAACCGCGATGCGATCAACCGACGTTCGCGAGTGGAGCTAGCCGAGCCCTCGGTATACGAGCAGTCGGGGCCTGTCGGGCATTCGGCCGACTTCCCTCGGGAACGTGACGCGGTCCAGCGGATGACTCGCAGACTGGTAGGCTCGACCCTCCCTGCGCTCCTCCTCGTGGGCACTCATGGCGAGGATGTAGCGCTGGACAGATTTGCCTCCAGGTCGCTCGTGCTCTACCTGTATCCAGGCGGTAGCAGTTCACCGGATGGCGGTAATGACAGCCTTTTAGCCGACGCAGCACAGCACCGCGCGTTTCGGGATCTGCTGCCGGAACTGGCGAACCGACGATTTGTTGTACATGGTCTGAGCAGCGAGACTCCGCAAACGCAGCTAGCGAGCGCCGTAGCCCAGTCTCTCACTCATGGATTGCTGAGTGATCCTCAACTGCTGCTCACAGGGGCGATGGGCCTGCCGACCATCACGGTCGCCGGGGCTCAGTATTACCGGCGGTTGACGATTGTCGTGCAACACGGGCGGATCAGCCATGTGTTTTTCCCCGTGGTGAATGTCCAACGTAGCGCGGATCAAGTGCTGACCTGGGCAACGGTCAGCGGGCTATGAGTGGCTGTCATGGGGAAGCCACGAGCAACAACGGAAAAGGCTGGGTGATGACCTTGACGGCTGACGATTTCGAACTCTCAAAAGATATACGGTTATCGCAGTCACTAGAACGCGCTGTCGCAATTCTTGAATCTTTTACGCCAAAGAAAGAATTGCAACGCAACAAGGAGATATCGGACAAACTGGGTATGAGTGCCGCAACGACCCACCGCTATATACGCACCCTTGCCGAGCTTGGCTGGGTGATGCAGCGGCAAGATTCTGAACGTAAGTATCAATTGGATTCGCGTGCTATCGATCTAGGGATGAAGGCGCTCAAGGGTAGGGCTCTCTATGCCCGCGCTCGCCCTTGTCTTGAGGAACTGCGCCGAACAGTCTCCCATACAGTTGCCTACGCGGTAAGAGAAAGCGACCAAATCCTATTCTTGGACAGGCTGCCGGGCTTCCGTGGATATGCCCGACTCGGCCTAAACCTCGGACCAGGATCGCGTCTGCCGACATATTGCACGTGTCTCGGCAAGATACTACTCGCCGACCTTCCCACGGAGCAGCGCGAAACGATCGTTGACGGGCTTGTACTGCAAGAATGGGGGCCTAACACCATTACCCACAAGGACTTACTAATAAGAGAGCTAGAGCTTATTCGCATAGCCGATTTTGCGATTAGTGACGAGGAGCTGAAGGCCGAAGTCCACTCAGTTGCTGTGCCAGTGCGCGATGACACAGGCGAGGTAGTGGCTGCCGTGAATGTGACCACACCAAAGTCTATGGTCACGCGCTTGCAGATGACCGAAGACTTCGTGCCGCACCTCTTCGCCACTGCCGAGAATATCTCAGATAATCTAAAAGGCTGGACCGATAAGTGGTAACGCTCCGTGCTAGCCGTTTCCGTCAGCAGCGGCAGAGACGGTGGCTCGCTGCGGCCCCATTTGTCAGCTTGGCCCGAGCGCTCGCGAGTCAATCCTGGGCGTCGATTGCGGCTCCCAGTTCGGCCATGCTTACGTCGAGCGCACGTGCGATGGCGCGGACGGTCGCAAACATCGGCGCGGTGCGACCGCGCTCCAAGGCGGAGACGGTGGCAAAGGTCAAGCCGGAGGCGGACGCTAGCCCCTCTTGCGTGAGTCCGCGCTCCTCACGTAGCGCGCGGATCGCGCGACCGAGGGCGGGATCGGGACTGTGGGGCTGGGGCACCATGCCGCGAAGCCTCGCAGGACCGAAAGGCGAGCATATAAAGACTAGCACTATACGTTCGACGCTATGTGCCCAAGCGTGATATGGTGCTAAGCCATCCCAACGATATGCGGGGCGCACTGCCTGTAGCAGCCGCCCCGCTGGCCCCGAGAGCGCTAACTCCCGGAACGCGGACAAGACTACAGAGCGTCCGCTCCGATAGGCCGCCCCGGAGCCTCCAAACAACGGAGGAGCCATGAGCACCCAAGGCACCAAGAAACAACTGGAGGAGGCGGGCATCATCGCCGCCGTCCTTACGCAAGAGGGCGGGCATTGCTTGCGTGTCGAGCTTGAACGACTGCCGGGGATCGACCCGGCCGCCGTTGCCGCCGCGCTCGCTAGGCTGTCTGACCAGGGCACCATCCGCCAGGTTGGGGATGGCGTAGAAATACCGGATGCGGCGAAAGTTCGCGAGAAGGCCGATCAACTCGGCGGGGTGGTGTCCCACACGCTCATACATGAAGGTCGTGGTGGTCTGACTGTCGAGCAGGTGGCGGGCGTGTGACGTAGACCCGCCAGTGAGTCTGAGTGGGCAGAAGTCGCGTTGGCGCTCTGTCTGCTCGCCGCCTATGGCCTCGCTTCGCGTGTCGGGGATGGTTGGTTTCCGACATGGGCGGCAGTAAAGGCCGATGAGCTTTCATTTTGAAAGGGTGAAAGCAACCCTAAAGGAGAAGTCTCCATGATTACGGTCCCGGGTAATTTGCTTGCGGCATTGCGTGACGGTGCATACAACACTCTGTATGAACCTTGCGAGTTAATATGCCTGTTGGTAGAGAAGGCAAATCTCGAAGAACGCTGGAGCGAGTTTGATAAGGCATTTTCCGAATTGGTACAAACTCGGAGACTACTTACCATTTTCGGAAGGAACGCGAGCGAAGCTCCAGCCAACGGGGTAAGACTCAAACCGGAGCAGCACCGCGTCGTGCTACTGGCAGCGATAGATGACGCGGCCAAGTGCGCGGCCGATAATGCCAGAGAGCACCCCGACCCGAAGGCCAAAGCCGACGCGCGAGAACTCCTACACGCACTTGTCGATTTTGCGTGGATGCTGGATAATCTCGAAGCTGGCAGGTCGGAGAGCACTCTGTCTGTGCGCCCTTACCACCAATGCGCGGGCAAGCTAATAGTGGAGCTTGAAGGCTTGCGCGATGATTGATGGCGAACCGGCCACGATCCACATGATTTTGCTGATTGAGCAGCGACTATCCGTAAGTACACGCGCCGGACTACTCGGGGTCGCACAAAGGATCACTTAGGGCAGACCCATTTTCCCGCCTATGCGACAAATACTGGAGCTACTCGCCGAACCTAACCAAAAGGATGCCAACCCATGAACGCGGAAACACCATCTCATGACGACGGGCGTGGCAGCATGTTGCCGATACACATCCTTGCCCTACTCATCGAAGCTCCCGACGGGCTAGACACCGAGCAGATCTCACGCAAGGTAAAACGCGACTATGACGCTGACCCTGAACGCGAGGAAGTTACGACGGCGCTTGACCGGCTCGTCAAAAAAAACCTCATATGTCGCGACGGCGAACGCTGGCGCTCCACTCCAGCCGCTCTAAAGGCCCATGTCCTTTCAGTCTGAGCAGATAGCGCTTTGCGCGCAACGTCGCCACGATTCGCAGAGCGTTCGCAGCGCTGTGGTCGAGGGGGATCGATGCGCAGCGCGTTGTGGATCGTCCTTGACGTACAACTTGCCTTCGAGGCCCAATATACCTGCCGTGCCGTACCCACAGCGGCAGGCCGATAGCTCCCCAAGTTGGAAGGGTTAGGATCATGCTCAGAATGGAGCTGCTGGAATGGGTCGGACTCGGATACGCCGCGCTGCTGGTGCCGGCGACACTAGCCGCGGCATCCTTGTGCAGGATCGCGAAGCTGTCCGGGCGATACGACGAGCACCATCAGCGGGAAGTCCTCATATGGGGATCACTTCCGATACGGGGCGAAATAGCCGAGCGAGACGGGTGGACTACACCCGGAATCGTCTCGCACGGCCTTGCCGGCTACGCGCCGCCTGCGAGGAACGCTCACGAGCTCCCATGAGGCTATTCGTCTGCTACGGCACGTATCGCGTCCCGGTCCGCCCAGGCGGACACCCGTGCCGCAACGCCGAGCGCGCTCTCATCGCGGCCGGCCATCGCCCCGAGGTCATCCGCTGCTACGGCGCACGATCTCTACCGAAGCTATTCAACCGGACGCGCGGCCGGCGCGAGGTACTGCGCCTCACGGGAAGCCATGTGGTGCCCGTCCTGGCTCTCGAGCATGGTCTTTCCATCGCTGGAGGACGCGAGATCGTTGCATGGGCACACGCGAACCCGGCCGGACCAGCGGTGTCGAGCACGACCGGGGGCTCAGCAGTCGCCGGCGACGACCCGAGACCAGCCCGATTCGTAGGACTGCAGCGGACGGTGTTGTTGAGTGCGACGACCCTCATCGCAATCAATATCTGGACCGGCGCTCCGCTCGCGGCGTTGTGGGTCGGCTCACGAGTGGTCGGCCAGCGCCTGTTGAGCATGACGGCCGTGTTCGTTGTCATCGTCACGCTCGCGGTGCTCGTCAGCGCGATGACGTTCGCTCTCATCCGGCTCAGCGCCCGTTACGACCGCCTCGTCGGCCGGCCGGCTGGCAAACCCACCCCTGTGCCGTGGCTGCGCAGTATGCGCGCAGAGGACACGGACCTGCTTCGCAGCGAACGCGGAAACACCGCTGTGGAGATGATCGTCGTCGCCAGCACCGTTACCGGGATCGTCTCCCTGGAGGCCTGGTTCTTGTTCTTCGCGGGGTCTCCGCTCCCGGGATAGGAAGCAGGATGTCCAGAATGGCATCCAACCCGTCGCAAGTTCCGACTACCCGGACGCCGCCGGGCGTGTGCTCACTTGCGCCGCCCACCGTCTCGGAGGCGGCGCATGTGCTGGGTCTGCCGGTGGCCAGTCCTGCTCTTGGCGCGATCCGGCGACCTTCGAGCTTACTTCGGCGGCTGCTATCGCCGCTCGCCACCGCCGAATGTCTTGGCGACTCCCCACGCACAGCGAGGAGGACGGGCAGGAGACGGCTGTCATCTGGCGCGGAGGGTCAACTCGCGAGCGAGCCAAAGAACAAGATTGCGAGCCTCCCGGCTGACCTTGGGGCGGCCTGGGCGCCGCTCCGGATAGGTCCACCGTCGGGTGACGAGCCGGCGGGTCCTCGCCTCAGGCGCTGACGCCGCGCGCGCTGACGGTTCATACAAGGTCGCCATCGCGAGGGCGGCAGCACTCGACCGGCGCATGGGCTGGTAGCCGCGCACTCCCTGGAGGTCTTCGGGATGGCTCGCCGGGGTCAGCGAGCCCAGGTCCCTCGCGGGACAGCGGTCTAACTCTTGCGCGCACTACCGGCCGGCGCTTGGCCCGATGTCTTGTTGTGTTTCGTGGTCTAATAGCGTGGTCGAAGTGGTTGGTGGCGACCCAGCGATGGGCGTCAACCGGCCGAGAACAGGAGACACATGTCTGCTTCACGGCAGAATCGGGACCCCGCGAATCGCGAATCGCGGGTCACCGTGTCCGATCTGAGGACGAAGAAGCGCAGCGGTGAGCCGATCGTGATGGTGACCGCGTACGACTTCCCATCGGCGCAGGTGAGCGAGCACGCTCAGGTCGATGTTGTGCTCGTCGGTGATACCGCTGCGATGACGGTGCTTGGCTATCCGGGCACCGAGCCCGTCTCGGTCGAGGAGATGCTGATGTTGGCCAGGGCGGTACGTCGCGGGCTACAGACTCCGCTCTTGGTCGGTGATCTACCGATGGGCAGCTATGAGGCCAGCGATGAGCTGGCTGTCTGGAGCGCGCAGCGCTTTGTGAAGGAGGCTGGCTGTGATGTGGTGAAGCTCGAGGGGGATGGCTCTTCGGTCAGTCGTGCCCGGGCGATCGTCTCGAGCGGGATCGGCATGATGGGGCATCTCGGGCTCACGCCACAGACGCGGACCGCGCTCGGTGGGTTTCGCACTCAAGGCAAGACGGCCGATGGTGCTGCCCGGATCGTTCGTGGCGCCCAAGAACTCCAGCAGGCGGGGTGTTTCGCGCTCGTGTTGGAGGCCGTGCCGGCGCAGGTAGCCGCATTCATCACGCGGCGACTGGAGATACCCGTGATCGGTATCGGCGCCGGGGCGGGGACCGACGGGCAGGTACTCGTGTTCAACGACCTGCTGGGGATCTTCGATGCCTTCAAGCCCAAGTTCGTCAAGCGCTACGCGGAGCTTCGCCCGGTCATGGAGGACGCCCTCGGCCGGTATGCAAGCGATGTGCGCCAGCGACGCTTTCCAACCGGCATGCACACCTATGACATCCCCGCTAAGGAGCTTGCGAGGTTCCGCGAAACACTCGCGCAATTCGCAGGTACGAGCGAGCCGACGATGGGAGAGCAACCTTGAAGGCGATCCAGGTCGTCGAGCTCACGGGTCCGGGCAGCGCGCTGCGACTGGTCGAGCTGCCGGAGCCCGAACCGTTGCACATACTCACTCCAGGCGAGGGTGTGCTGATCGACGTCCACGCTGCAGGGGTATCGTTCCCCGAGCTTCTTCAGAGCCGTGGTGAGTATCAGCTGAAGCCGCCGTTGCCGTTCGTCCCCGGCGGCGAGGTGGCGGGGATCGTCCGCTCGGTGCCCGATGGAGCTGCTGTCAGGACGGGCGACCGGGTGGCGACCTTCTGTGTGCTCGGTGGATTCGCAGAGGTACTGTCGCGCCCGAACAGATGACGCTGCGGCTCCCGGACTCGCTGGACTTCGCCCAGGGCGCGGGACTGATCCGCAACTACTACACCGCCTACTTCGCGCTCGTCGTGCGCGGACGCCTACGCGCCGGCGAGACCGTGCTCGTGCACGGCGCGGCGGGAGGGGTGGGCACCGCCACGCTGCAGGTAGCCAGGGCTCTCGGAGCGAGGACTATCGCCGTCGTATCGAGCGATGAGAAGGAGCGCGTCGCCCGCGACGCGGGCGCCGATGAGGTATTGCGCTCGCAGGAGCCGTGGAAGGACCAGGCCAGGGAGCGGACGAGCGGCGGCGTGGATGTCGTGGTCGATCCGGTTGGCGGCGAGCGTTTCACCGACAGTCTGCGCTCGCTGGGCGAGGGAGGGCGGCTTGTCGTCGTCGGCTTCGCCGGCGGTTCGATCCCGGAGGTCAAGGTCAACCGGTTGCTGCTCTCGAACACAGAGGTCGTCGGCGCCGAATGGGGCGCCTACGTGATGAGCAGGCCGCAGCGAAGCCGCGAGATCGCAGGCGCCCTGCAAGACCTGATCGAACGCGGCTCAATCTCACCGATCATCGGCGCACGTTACCCGCTGACCGGAGCAGCGGACGCGCTCCGCGAGATCGACGAGCGTCGCGCGACCGGCAAGATAATCCTCGATGTCCATGACTGATCACCCGGTGTCATATGAACAGATCGGTGCGGGCTATATCCACGCGCGTTGCACCGAGCCACGCATCGCAGAACGCATCTTCTCCGCGCTCGGTGACGCGGTGAGCGTCCTGAACGTTGGCGCAGGCACCGGCTCCTACGAACCACCAGGTCGCGATGTTCTCGCGGTCGAGCCCTCTCGAGTTATGCGCGCGCAGCGCCCATCGGGCGCGGCGCCTTGTATCAACGCATGCGCGGAGTCGTTGCCGTTCCCCGACCAGTCCTTCGATGCGGCGCTGGCGGTGCTGTCCGATCACCACTGGAGCGACCCGATCGCCGGCCTGGGAGAGATGCACCGCGTGGCTCGACGGGTCGTTATTTTTCAGTGGGATGACGCCGAGATCGAGCGGTTCTGGCTGATCCGGGACTACCTCCCCGAGTATCGCACGCTCGTCACGGGACGGCCGAGCCTTGCCGAGCGCGCCGCGGCGATTGGAGCACGCATGGAGCGAGTGCTGATCCCTTGGGACTGCGTTGATGGCTTCTTCCACTCTTACTGGCGCAGACCTTCTACCTACCTGCAGGAGCCGGTCCGCCGCGGCAGCTCGGTGTGGGCACGCGTCGGTGAGCACGCAGAACGACGAGCCGTCACGGCGCTCGCCTCTGACCTCAACAGCGGCGCTTGGGAGCAACGCAACGCTGAGCTGCTCGACCTGGAGTACATCGACCTCGGCGCGAGGCTGCTCATCGCCCCAGGGAAGCCCTGAGCGCCATGCGTGTGCCCGATCCATATACCGACCCGGACTTTGCTTCGGCGGCGCTGATAACGATCGACACCCAACGCGACGTACTGGACGGCGGGCCACTGGAGATCCCGGGGACCTCGGCTGCGCTTGAGCCGATGCGCTTGCTGACGCAGGCGTTCCGCGAGACGGGCAAGCCGATCGTGCATGTTGTGCGCCTGTACGAGCCCGACGGCAGCAACGTCGACCTCTGCCGTCGCCGCGCGGTACAGAACGGCGCGCGGATACTGGCCACGGGCGCGCCCGGCTCACAGCTCGCCGTGGAGCTGCTGCCCGCACCCGATCTGACGCTCGACTGTACTCTGCTGCTCGACGGTGGCGTTCAGCCTATGGGGCCGGGAGAGGTGGCAATCTACAAGCCGCGCTGGGGAGCGTTCTACCGCACCCCATTGGAGAATCACCTGCGCGAGCAGGGCGTCACGACGATCGTGTTCTGCGGCTGCAACTTCCCCAACTGTCCACGCACCTCGATCTACGAGGCCAGCGAGCGTGACTTCCGTGTCGTGCTCGCACGCGATGCGATCTCCGGGCTGTACGAGCGCGGCGAAAGCGAGCTCGCCAACATCGGTGTGCGCCTGATGAGCACCATCGAGGTCAGCCGCGGACTCGCAAGAGCAACGCGCCCGAGGTCTCGATCGCTGCTCAGCGGCGGCAGGGAGACAGACGGATGAGCGCCACACCAACCGGCGTCAGTAACAGCCTCGCACGGGGCCACTACCTCTGAGCCTCGAGTGATTCCAACACGACTATCTCGCGTTCCAAGCGCCTTGCCAACCGTCCCACATCTCGCCGCGGAGCGTACCGTTAGGCCTCGCCGAATCAATCCGCTGCGAAGCGGACGAAGCGCACACGATCGCGCTGCCGGGTGTAGCCGGTCGCTTGCCAGAAGCCGATCGCGGTCGAGTCATCGCTGGCGACGATCGCGGTGAGCCTGATCGCGCCTCGCGCTCGCAGGCGACGCTCGCCCTCGCGCAGCAGCGCCGTGGCGATCCCCTGCCTCTGCCGGTCTGGACGTACCGCGAGCCTGTAGAAGCTGCCCCGCCACCCGTCCCACGCGGCGATCAGCGACCCGACCACAGTCCC
>OCZU010002210.1_pt1 | contig 12500 bp, 10 predicted proteins | sample 1539001 | NCBI WGS metagenome assembly OCZU01 (sample SAMEA3539306, study PRJEB22396) | soil metagenome | biome: tundra; feature: field; material: soil | place: USA | collected 2010-05 | depth 0.15 m
GCGAATAGATGGTGGTGTAGCCGAGTTGGACCTTGGCGTTTTCGGCGGTGGCCTGACTGGCGCCGATGGCGGCCCGGGCGCTGGCGATGGCGGCCTGGTCGGCATTGACGGCCTGGGCGCTGGCATCGGCGCCGGCGCGCAACTGCTCGGCCTGATCCTTGGAAATGACGCCGGCCTGGAAGAGTTCCCCGTAGCGTTTGGCCTGGGAGTCTTGATATTTGGCATTGGCCTGATCGCGTGCCATGTTGGCCTGGGCTTGGAGAAGCGAGGCCTGGTCGCGGGCGATATTGGCCACGGCTTGGTTATAGGCGGCTTCGAGGGGGCGGGGGTCGATGTCGAAGAGTTTCTCGCTTTTCTGGACGAAGTCGCCTTCCTTGAAATAAACATTGGTCAACTGACCGCCCACCAAGGCTTTGACGGTGATGGTGGAGTAGGCCTCGACATTGCCGATGACCTGGACCTCCACGGGGACGTCGCGGGTGGTGGATTTGGCTACGGTTACGGGGACATCGCCGCCGCCGCCGCGGCGTCCGCCGCCCCTGCCGCTGCCGCCACCGCCGGGAGCGTCTGTTTTCGCGGCGGTCGCACCGCTGTTCGAGCAACCGCAAAGGGCCAGAGCCAGAACCGAAGCCAGGGCCAGGAGCCAAAGCGGCTGGAACGTCTTTCGATGGCCCATGTAGACACGGGCCGGAAGTGTAGGCATAGCGGAATCTACCTGTTAGGCGACAACCCTCATAGTAATGTTACCGATTGGCACCAGCAATGGCTCAAATTAGGCAAAAACTTTGGAACTTTCTTACGACTTGGGCTTGGGCGGCGGAAGATCGCGGGCCACCACCGGATCGTTGAAGCCGGTGCGCGCGTGGGCGCCATCGCAGAACGGCTTGTTGGCCGACTGCCCGCAGCGGCAAAGGGAAATCACGGTACGGCCGGCGAGGCCGAAGGCAGCGCCGGTGGGGTCCAGAATCTCGAAGTCGCCTTCGATGCGGATGGGCCCGTTATTCAAGACTGAAACTTTGGTTGGCATCTATTGGGGATGGTAGCACGAGCGATTTGGGAAGCCGGGGGCTAGAAGACACCCGGCCGGAAAGGCTCCGCTACGGGTTCGTATGCGATTGATTTTATTGGTGATAGATAGAATGCGAATGGGCCGCCGATAAACGCCGATAAACGCGGATAAGAAAGGCGGTATGGGGTTGGCCTGGAGCCGGACACTCGCTTCGGAAGGTCGGCTTGTCTTGATCGGCGTTCATCGGTGGCCCGCTGTCTTTTTCAATTGGTCTGCGGTAGCACGATGATGAGTTCGGCCTGTGGGTTGGGCAGATCGCCGGGGACATAGGCGGCGAAATTGCGCGCGCGCTGGATGGATTCCCAGGCCGGGCCGGTCTGGGACAGGGCAAAGTACTGGAAGTTGAGCTTGACGGGGATGGCGCCCGGCGGCTGCGGCACGTAGGACAGCGGCACACCGGGCAGGGCCTGGCGCACCAGGTGTTCGATGTGGCTGGCGGAGCAGACCTTGACGAGATTGGGCGTTTTATTGACAATTTCGGCCTGGCTGGTTTCGGCGCTGATGGCCAGGTACATCTTGGTATTGACCAGGTATTTGTCCTGGTCGAGCGAAGTGGCGTATATGGAGGGCTTGAGGAGCTTCAACGGGAGAGAAACCACGTTGGTGGCGACGACGGTGTCGAGCAGCAGGCGGAGCTTTTCATCGAGTTCGGAGAAGCAGGCGCCGAGGTTGTCGTGGTCGTAGGCGGGCAGATCGCGTGGGTGAACCTTGGCCGAGAAGGTGGTGAGGGAGCCGGCGAGAGAGAGCATGGCGGCGAAGAGTTCCTCGGGATGCCCGCCGCGGGTCTCAAACAGGTGGCGGAAGAGGGGGAAGGCCGTGTTGACGGTGTAGAGCAGCCAGAAGTTGGCGATATCGGCGGCGGTGAAATCGGCGAGGCTCTGATTCTTCTGGCGGCGCAGACCGGCGATGGCGCCGGAGCGGGCGGTGAGGATCTCCACCAGTTGACGGGCGATGCCGGAGAGGTAATCGCTCGCATGGAAATTGAGCAGGGGCGGAACAAACCGCGGATCGGCCTGAAAATCGCCGGCTTCGGTGCGGTGGACGCGCGCCACGCGCAGGTTGGAGAAGCCGTCGAGGGATTCGCCCTCGGCGAGCAGGCGCAAGTTCTTGCGGGCGATTTGCACGGGCTTTTCGGAGAGGCCGGTGTTTTCATCGCGAAACAACTCGACTTCCGCGCGGTAGCGGGCACCGCCCTGACGCGCGGCGGTGGCCACGTTCAAGCCGCGGTCGCGGTATTGCGGAACGGACAAGTAGATGTCGAGGGTAGTCTGGTCGGGCTCCAAGCAGTCGGCGAGCAATTTGGGCGGAGGGGCGGAATCGGAGCCCGGGATATCGAAGAGCAGGCCGTCGGGGAAAATGCCGGAAGCGCTGGAAATGGCGAGCGATCCGGCGGCCAGAGCTTCGCGGCCGATCTGCAGGGAGCGGAAGCCCCAGGGCCGGAATGACAGGCTGTCCAGGTGGAACTGGAGCAGGTCTTCGAGGAAGCGGTCCTGCAGTTGGAGGTGCTGCGGACTGAGGAAAGTGCCTTTGGTCCAGATCACCGGTTGCAGTCGCTTCATTTGGAATCACAGTAGCAGAAGCGGAGCGGCGAGCCAAGCGGGGCAGCGATGCTATCCTCTCGGGATGGCACCCATGAGCGCTGGCGGAGGAGGACGAAGAGTCCGAGCTTCGAAGCGGATTGACAGGCTGAAGCTTGGCAGAAGCCTGCCCCACCTTACGCGACCAGCATAGCCATACCGGCAAGCAGCGCCAGGTTTACCTGGATGCCCTTGACCAAGTCATCCTCGGGTAGCTGCAGGACCGGTCCAAGTTCGCGGACCAAGGCGGCGAAATCGTGTTTGCCGTCGAGCAGGGCGATGAGGGCGCGCACTTTCTCGTCGGCGACCTCGACGGTGGCGTGCCGCGTGGTGGTGATGAGTCTTCCGCGACGCGCCTGGGAGCGCGCCAATTCGCTGGCGGCGGGGAACTGGCTGACGCGGGCCACACAGCGTGGAGGCTGGGCGTGGAGTTCGACGACGCCGGCCGAGTAGGTGGCCAGGAGGATGTGGGCGAGGCACTCCGGGCCGGCCGGTTCTCCGGCCAGGCGGGAGGCGGCTGCGAGCAAGTCCGGAACGCTCAGGGTTTGCGGCCAGGCCTCCGCCAGCAGCAGCATGACGGCCTTGGTGAGCGGGTGGGCGGTAGTCACCGCGGCTCCGCGGCCGCCGCGGAACTCCTCGACGACGCCAGAGGTGAGATCGGGCTTGACGGAAACCGGTTTGGCGGAGGAGGCGGCATAGAGCGAAGGTAAGCGGGCGGCGAGCGGTGCTTCCGGCAGGACGATTGTGTGGTGGCAGAGCAGCGTCTGCCGAAACATCCGGCACTTCATGAAATCGAAATACTGATCGCGGACGATACGGTTGCCTCCCGCCACGCGGTCGATTTCCGCCACGATGGCATCGGGAAGGCTTCCGGGCTGCATGTCGAAATAGCTAGCCTCGGCAAGAAACTGAAGTCCGAAGCGGGCGGCGTGGGCCAAGAACTCCTGGAAGTAGACCGGATCGTAGACTTCGCCCAACTCGTCGTGGTAAAGACGCTCCTGCCGGCGCTCCATAATGGACTTCACCTGGGCAGGGAGAAGGCCTGACTCGCCAAGGCCAGCCTGGCATGCCATAAACCACTGCACGATCTCGCGCGCCCCGCGGATTCGGGGGTCGAGTTCCCTGGCGCCGCCCAGGTGAAACAGCATCATTTCGCGAAACATCTGGCGAATGCGGCCTCCGGGGAGCGCGTTGTAGCTGACAAAGGCGACGCCGTGGGGCGCCAGCGTCGCCTTGGCCAGCGCCAACAGCTTGTCGCGCACGGGTTGGGGCACCCAGGAATAGAGCCCGTGGGCGATCACGTAATCGAAAGTGCCGAGTTCGGGCCCCGCGTCCATGATGTCCAAGTGTTCGAGGCGGATATTGGCCAGGCCGAGGGAGGCGATTTCCCGATTGCCGGCGCGAATTGCCACCGCGGCCGCGTCGATGCCGAGAAACTGGCCGGCGGGGTTCTCAAACGCCATCGGGATCAGATTCGCGCCGTCGCCGCACCCCAATTCGAGGACGCGGCACCGAGGGATGGGGGAGGGGTCCATGCCGAAGAGAATCGCGAGGGTGGCGAGCCGGTCGGGATGAGTCTGGGCGAATGGTGCATTCGGATACAGAACCTCATCGTAGAGAGTGGACATTGTTCCGAGTGTAACCCCGGTCCCTTTATCGGGAGTGCATGTCTGGCAACTCCCGGTGCTATTCTCGGCACATGAGTTCGACCTCAACCGCTCCTCATCCACTCCATTTGCTGTTGCCCCAACTGGGAACGGAGGAGGATTTCGCCACCCTGCGCGAAACGCTGCGGGCTTGCGGTTTCCACAACGAGGGGATCTGCCAGCGCCTGGAAATTCCGTCGATCATCGATTTTGTGCCGAAATGCGATGGCCGGAAGACGGCCGCCGAAATAGAGTACGCGGTCGACGCCATCATCCGGCTGGTGCTCGATGGCGAATTCGTACCGGAGGAAGTGCTGGATGCGAAGCTGCCTGTCGGCGCGGTGGCGGCGATGGAGCGCCTGGGGATTCTGGCGCGCAGCCCGGCGCGGCCGGGGCATTTGTTTTCCACCGTGACGATGTACCCGGCGGAAGAGACTCTGTTACTGGCAGGCGACCGGCCGGGAACGCCCGATGGCTCGCCGTACCGTGTACCCAACGACGTGGTTTACCCGGGAGCAATTGAGAACACCCGCCACTTTCTGGCCAGCCTGCCCCAGACACCGTGTGAAGCCTTGCTGGACATCGGCACGGGAAGCGGTGTGGCCACCCTGTCAGCCGCCTCCCGGTACGCGAAGCATGCCTGGGGCGTGGATATCGCGGCACGCTCGGTGCGCTTTGCGGAGTTCAACCGGCGCATGAACGGTATCGAGAACGCGACCATATTGGAAGGCGATCTCTACGAATCTGTACGGGACCTCACATTCGACCGGATCGTCAGCCACCCGCCCTACGTGCCCGCGCCGAAGATCAAAATGATCTTCAGCGATGGCGGCGCGGACGGCGAGGAGATTCTGGCGGGCATCATTCAGGGATTGCCCCGGCACTTACGCACGGGCGGCCGTTTCCACACGCTGGTACTGGGCGCCGACTGCGAGGGCGAAGCCTTGGAAGACCGCATCCGCAAATGGCTGGGCCCGCAGCAAGGCGAATTCGATCTCGTCATGGTTTCGCACTCCCTTCGCTCCCCCTTGGAATTCGTGGCGCGGGCGTTGGCCAAGGGCAAGGTCGGGTTACCGGAACTAAAATTCTGGACCGAGACCTGGAACCGCCGCAAGGTGGAGTTCCTGTTCTATGGGTCGATCCTGATCCGGCGGCACGCGGGCGGGCGGCAAGCCATCACCGCAAGAGTGTTGAGCGCGCTGGGCTACGGTCCGGACCACCAGGGCTGGCTGTTGGATTGGGAGACGGACTGCGAGGACCCGGCATTTCGCGCCTGCCTCATGGATTGGCACCCTGAGCTTCCGCCCGACGCCACACTGAAGGTACTGCACTGCCTCCAGGAAGGCCGCTTCGCGCCGGTGGGCTTCGCGGTGGAATGCGGAACTCCCTTCAACAGTGAAGTGCGTTGCAAGGACTGGATGGTGGCGGTGCTCTCCGCGTGTACCGGCGAGAGTCCGTGGCGGGAGCACTTCGAGCGCGCCAAGCGCAATGGAATGATCAGCCTGGAGACCACCGCGGACGAATTCGCGGGGATCCTCCGGGCACTCGCCGGACAGGGCATTCTTAGAATACGGGAGCGGCCTTTACCACCGGATGCGCGACCGGTGCGATAGACCGAAACTACCGAAACTCAGGTATCGGCAAACGTGCGGTATAGAACATAACCGCGCCACTGGTACTCAATTCCGACCAAAGTGGTCCCTTTTCAGTGGGAGGCGGCGTATAATCGCTTCCGTGACCTATGGTTGTCGGCTCGGTTTTCTGATAACCTGACGTAGCTCTTGTTGCCCGGGGCGAGTCGCACCGGGACGACGGAAGCCATCACGGAGGTATTCGCTTAATGGCAAGACAAAGCACACAACACAAAATCGATCGGGTCCGCGCTCCGCGCGTTCAGATCACCTACGATGTTGAAGTCGGCGACGCCATCGAAGTAAAGGAATTGCCGTTCGTCATGGGAGTGCTTGGGGATTTCACCGGACAGCCGGTGGACGCGCTTCCTCGCCTGAAAGACCGAAAGTTCGTGGAAGTCAACCCTGACAACTTCGACGCGGTACTGGAAAGCATGAAGCCGCACCTCGCGTTCTCCGTGGAGAACAAGTTAAGCGAGGAGCCGGAGGCCGGCAACATCAAGGTCGACCTGAATTTCAAGAGCCTGGACGATTTCGCGCCCGACAAGGTGGCACGGCAGGTGAAGCCGCTGCGCGAGCTCCTGGAACTGCGCGACCGTCTCTCCGACCTGCGTGGCAGCATGCAGGGCAACGACAAACTGGAGGAGGCTTTGCGCGACGCCGTTACCGACAAGGACAAACTCGCCAAGCTGAAGGCGGAGTTTGGAACGGGGGAATCCAAATGAGCGATCCGCACAAGGCAGCAGCGTCGCAAGCGGGCGCCGAACCAATCGTAGAAACCAGCCTGCTGGACCAAATCGTCGAAGAAGGCCGCATGGCGCGGGACCCCGCGGCTCGGGAACGGGGAAAGAACCTGGTGAAGGAGTTCGTCTCGCAGGTGCTGGAAGGGACCATCACGGTCTCCAAAGACGCCGAGGCCATGATCAACGCGCGCATCGCGCAGATCGATCACCTGGTTTCCCTCCAGCTCAACGCCGTCCTGCACCACCCGTCCTTCCAGAAGCTGGAGGGCAGTTGGCGCGGTCTTAAATACCTGATGGACCAGAGCGAGACCAGCGACCGGCTCAAGATCAAGGTTCTCAACGTCAACAAGAAGGAGCTGCTGCGCGATCTGCAGCGGGCTCCCGAGTTCGACCAGAGCGCCCTGTTCAAGAAGGTCTACGAAGAGGAATTCGGCATCTTCGGCGGCGCTCCGTTCGGTGCGTTGATCGGCGATTACGAGTTCGGCCGCGGGCCCGAAGAGATCGAGCTGCTGGAGAAGGTGGCTCAGGTGGCTGCGTCGGCGCACGCCCCGTTCCTTTCGGCCGCTTCACCGGACATGCTCAACCAGGAGAGCTTCACCAATATCGACGCTCCGCGAGACATGGCGAAGATCTTCGACAGCTCGGAGTACGCGAAGTGGAAGAGCTTCCGCGCCAGCGAAGACTCCCGCTACGTGGGTCTTTGCCTGCCGCATGTTCTGATGCGCCTGCCCTACGGGAAGAACGGCGCGTCCGTGGATGCCTTCAATTTCGAAGAGGGTGTGGACGGCAGCGACCACTCCAAGTATCTTTGGGGCAACGCCGCCTACGCCTTGGGTGCCCGCCTGACCGCGGCGTTCGCCAATTACGGCTGGTGCGCCGCCATCCGCGGCGTGGAAGGCGGCGGGCTGGTGGAAGGGCTGCCCACGCATACTTTCACCACCGATTCGGGGGACATCGCTTTGAAGTGCCCCACCGAGGCGCCCATCACCGATCGCCGCGAGAAGGAACTGGCCGATCTGGGCTTCATCCCCCTCGTTCACTGCAAGGGGACGGACTACGCCGCGTTTTTCAGCGTGCAGTCGGGCCAGAAGGCCAAGATGTACGACAAGGAGGCGGCCAACGCCAGCGCGCGGCTTTCCACGCAACTGCCGTACATTCTGGCGATGTCGCGCTTTGCGCACTACCTGAAGGCCATGATGCGGGATAAGATTGGCAGTTTCATGTCGCGCAAGGATTGCCAGGACTTCCTGAACACGTGGATCCTGCAATACGTGGTGGGGAACGACGACGTCTCGGCGGAGATCAAGGCACGGCGTCCGCTCCGCGAGGCGAGGATCGAAGTAGTCGAGATCCCGGGCAAGCCGGGCGCTTACCGCGCGGTGGCGTTTCTCAAGCCGCACTTCCAGTTGGACGAGCTGTCGATCTCTTTGCGCCTGGTTGCCGATTTGCCGGCGAGCGGGAAATAGGGTACGCGGAGGCTTGGCCCGCGGTCCGGAAACGAATCGCGGGCTTTTGAAAAAGAGAATAAGGAGGAAATCGGAATGGCATTGTTTGACGCATTTCTAAAGCTTGACGGCATCAAAGGCGAATCGGCCGACGCCAAGCACACAGGTGAAATCGACATTACGAGTTTCAGTTGGGGACTCTCCCAGACTGGAATCCAAGCTACGGGCGGCGGTGGCGGCGCGGGAAAGGTGGCGTTTCAAGACATCTCCTTCATCAAGAAGACCGACGCGTCCTCGCCCTTGCTGATGCTGAACTGCGCCAACGGCACGCACATCAAAGAAGGCAACTTCGTGGTGCGAAAAGCGGGCGGCACACAACTGGAATACCTGAAGCTCAAACTGACCGACATCCTGGTTTCCAGCTTCAAGGATCACGGGAGCATCTCGGGCGGCGATATCCCAACGGAATCGCTCACTCTCAACTTCGCCAAAGTGGAATACAGTTACCAGCAGCAGGGCGCCGATGGGAAGCCGCAAGGCGGCCCCATTTTGGCAGGGTGGGACGTGAAGGCCAACCAGAAGGTCTAGGCTGGAGGCTGGTCCACGCTTCCGAGAACGGACAGGGGGGGTTGGATGGCGCGGGGGCGAGGTGTAGTAGCCGGGCCAGACCAGGGGCAACGACGGAAAAGAGGAGGAGGAGGTTCGTATGGCATTATTTGACGCATTTCTGAAACTTGACGGCATCAAAGGCGAGTCGGCCGACGCCAAGCACAAAGGCGAAATCGATATCTACAGCTTCAGTTGGGGAATGGCCCAGACTGGGGTTTCGGCAACCGGCGGGGGCGGTGGCGCGGGGAAGGTAAAAGTGCACGACTTCTCCATTACGAAGAAGACCGACGCCGCCTCGCCGTTACTGATGCTGAACTGCGCCAACGGCGCGCACATTAAGGAGGCAAACTTCGTGGTGCGCAAGGCCGGCGGCGAACAACTGGAGTATCTGAAGATCAAGCTCACGGATGTGCTGGTTTCGAGTTACAAACCAGGCTCGGACTTGGAATCGATCGGCTTGCTTCTGCCGGCGGTCGAGACCGCCGATGAGAGCAGCGACGAGATTCCAATGGAGTACGTAACTCTCAATTTCGCCAAGGTCGAGTACTCGTACCAGCCGCAGGGCGCCGACGGTAAGGCGCAAGGCGGCCCCATCCTGGCCGGGTGGGACGTGAAAGCCAACAAGAAGGTGTAGGCGGCCGCGGGGCCATTCCTCAGTCGCGCAAACTCCGGCGGAAACTCTCAGCCGGAGTGGGCGGGTTTTTGCTATAGTTTTACCCGCGGGCCGATAGGGGGCCTTCCACATGACAGCCAGAGAACTCTATCACGCCGGCCAATTGGGCGCGGCCATCCAGGCGCTCGGCGCGGAACTGCGCGACAACCCCGGGGACGTGAAGCGGCGCACGTTTCTATTCGAACTCCTGTGCTTTGCCGGGGAGTACGACCGCGCCCAAAAACACCTGGACGTGCTGGCCGGGCAGGGTCCGGATTCCGCCACCGGCGCGCTGCTCTACCGCGCCGCGCTGAATGCCGACCGCATGCGCAGCGATCTTTTTGCCAACCGGGACTATCCCGAGGTCCACGCCAGCGATACGCCGGTCTCCGGCACGCTGAACGGGCAACCATTCGAATCCATCGAGGACGCCGACCCACGCATCGGACCCCGCATGGAGATCTTCGCAGCGGGACAGGTAATGTGGCTGCCGCTGGCGCACGTCGCCAGCGTGGAAATCGAGGCGCCGAAACGGTTGCGCGACCTGCTGTGGTCACCGGCCCTGGTGCGCACCGGCCCGGCCTTCAAGGGCACCGAACTGGGCGAGGTGTTGATGCCGGCGCTATCGCCCCTCAGTTTCCGACACAAGGATGACGCGGTACGGTTGGGCCGCTCGACGGTTTGGGAAGAACAGGAAAACGGCGATATCATACCTTTCGGGCAAAAGATGCTGTTGGTGGACGGCGAGGATTTCCCCCTGCTGGAGTTGCGCAATCTGGAGATCACCGCTACCGTCGGCGCCGCCGAAGAACATGCCTCTGCGTAAGGACCTGCTGGATCCGATTTCGGCCGGTAAACCCTCGGGTGAAAGCCTCAGGTACGCGCCGCTCTACGACAAGATCAAGGAAGCCCGGCGCGAGGACGACGACGCGCCGCAGGGCGACTGGAAATGGGAGCGCAAGGTGGCCGACTGGCCGCTCACCATCAAGCTGATCAGCGACGCGCTGGCCACGCAGTCCAAGGATGTGCAACTGGCCGCATGGCTCGCCGAAGCCATGCTGCGCCGCGAAGGGGTGGCCGGGCTGCGCGAGGTACTGGACCTGATTCGCGGCTACCTGGAAAACTTCTGGGACACTCTCTACCCGGAACTGGACGATGGCGACGCCGAATTCCGCGCCGCTCCGCTGCAGTGGGCCGGCGACCAACTGGAATCGGCGGTGAAGGGGACCGGGCTGACACGCAGCGGGCTGAACTGGTTCCAGTACAAGGAATCGCGGGCCATCGGGACGGAAGAAGCCGCCGATGGCGAGGAAAAAAAGCGGGCCCGTCTGGATGCCATCGCCGAGGGCAAGATGCCCCAGGAGCAGTTCGATAAGGCTTTCGAGGAGACGCCGAAGGCATTCTACGTGAGCCATCTGGAGGCGTTCGACGGTACCCTGGAATCGCTCAGCGCCCTCGGTATCGTGTGCGACGAGAAGTTTGGCGACGTCACCCCGTCCTTCGGGACCCTGAAGCGGGCGCTGGAGGAGGTGCGGCAGACGGTATACATTCTGCTGCAAGTGAAGCGCGAGAAGGAACCGGACGAACCGGTGGCGGCGGCCGAGCCCGAAGCGGCTTATGAAGAGCCTGCCGCCCAGGCCACCGTTACGGTTACCACCAGGGCGGCCGCGGCACCGGCGGGGGCGCACATGGGCGCTCTGAGGTCCGAACCGGTGGACCGCGACGACGCCATCGGACGCGTGGCAGCGGCAGCCAGGTTCCTACGCCAGCAGGACCCGTACAGCCCCGCGCCATTTCTCATGCTGCGCGGACTTCGCTGGGGTGAACTGCGCGCCGGCGGAAGCGAGGTAGACCAGATGCTGCTGACGGCGCCGCCTTCGGAAATCCGGCAGAAACTGAAGCGATTGTCGCTGGAAGCCAACTGGACCGAGGTTCTGGAGACCGCCGAAACCGCCATGGGGATGGAATGCGGCCGCGGCTGGCTGGACCTGCAGCGCTATGCGGGGCGCGCCTGCTATGAACTGGGCGCCTACTACGACGCCATCCGCAACGCCATCGTTTCCGGGCTGCGCGCGCTGCTGGCGGATTACCCGAAACTGCCCGGCGTGACCATGATGGACGACACTCCAACAGCCAACAGCGAAACCCAGGCCTGGCTAAAGGAGAACGTGCCGGCAGCGGGGGAACCGGGCTACACGCCGGGATCGTATCAGCCAGATATCGCCGAAGAACCGGGCGCTCCGGCGCTGCCCGACACATTCGACCTGGCCTTGCAGGCGGCGCGTTCGGGACGTCCGCAGGAAGGCATTCAGATGCTGATGCGCGAAATGACGCAGGAGCGCAGCGGCCGCGGCCGTTTTTACCGCAAAGTGCAACTCACCAAGCTCTGCGACAGCACCGGCTATGACACCATCGCCTTGCCGATTCTGCAGGAACTGGCGGCCGAGATCGAACGCCGCAAACTGGAGGACTGGGAAGCCGCGGAACTGGTCGCTGAGCCGCTGGCCCTGCTGCACCGCCACCTTTCCAGGAACGGCGGCGACGCTGCCGAGATCCAGAAGCTGTACTCCTGGATCTGCCGCTTGGACCCGCTGCAGGCGATGAACATTTCGAGATAGGCTGGACGATACTTATGGCGCGATGGGAACCCGAAGACACGGTCACGCAGTCGGTGCTGGAGCGGTTGATCGACCGCGACCCTGCCAACAGCGTCGAACCCTCACCCACGCGGGCGCAATCGGTGAGGACATTGAAGGCGTCGCTGCGGCGCGACCTGGAGTGGTTGCTGAATACGCGGCGCAGCCCGGAGGCGGTGGGCGCCGAATTCCAGGAACTGGAGCAGTCCCTGTACAACTACGGGCTGCCCGATGCGACCTCGCTGAGTTGGGACTCGGCGCGCGACCGCAGCCGGTTGGCACGTATGATCGAACAGGTATTGAGCACCTTCGAACCGCGCCTGAGCGGGATTCGAGTGGTCGCGATGGCGGCGGCGGCCGGCGCGCAACACGTGATGCGGTTCCAGATTGAGGGCATGCTGGAGATGGACCCCTCGCCGGAACATATTTCTTTCGATACGCTGCTGCAGCTTTCCAGCGGCGAGTATCAGGTCAAGGGGGATTTGGGTGCGG
>OCZU010002211.1_pt1 | contig 12500 bp, 7 predicted proteins | sample 1539001 | NCBI WGS metagenome assembly OCZU01 (sample SAMEA3539306, study PRJEB22396) | soil metagenome | biome: tundra; feature: field; material: soil | place: USA | collected 2010-05 | depth 0.15 m
TTCGACAGCCGCTACGTCCTGATCGGCACTTGTCTGGGAGCACTTTTGTGTTTGACCGCCGCCTTGTTCGGCCCAGCGAAAGTCTCGGTCATTGCTTTTCCAGGGATTGGTCTTTTCGCATCGGTGATGTGGCCTATCCTGGTTTCGCTCGCACTCAATTCGGTTTCCGAGCACCACGGTTCCTTCGCCGGGATTTTGAGCACTGGAATCATGGGTGGGGCCATCGTACCCGTAATCATTGGACGTATTGGAGATCGTTTCGGACTGCGAGCGGGAGTTGCATTCCTTTATGTCACGTTCGCCTGCGTTCTGAGTGTTGGCTTTTGGGCTAAGCCGCTCATTACCAACGCGACCGTCAGTTTCAAGAAGGCTGAAACTCAGCCCGGCTAAAGGCTCTTGGTAAAGGAGAGCTCATGAAGGCATTACATCGGACTTTCTATCATGCACTTTTAGTTCTAATCGTCACTGGCTACGTCATAGGGCAGACAAGAACGGAGGCGGCCCAGACCAACTCGATTCCCTATCTAAAATTGACGGAACCGCGGCATGTTATGTCCGAGGCGCAACCGTGGGAGGGTGACCAGTATCCCCACACGCTGAGCGTTCTCGAACTCAAGCGGGATGGATTCCGCTATTGGGGCTGGTACGGGTTGAACGAAGGAAGAGGAATTGGCCTTGCCCGAAGCAATGATCTGGTGAACTGGACCAAGTATGAAAAGAATCCTCTGTGGACAAACGCTCGCTGGCCTTCTGTTCTCGCCAACGCGGACCCGAAGCACAAAGACACGCTCTATTTCGCCATCACTCGAGAATATGACACGCCAAGCAGCCACATTGTTTTGGCTTCATCGCAAGATGGCATCCATCTGAAGGAAGAGAAAGTGCTGGTCCAGGGTGTTCCCAACCAGCGTAACCAAAATCCAAATCTTTTCCGCGATCCGCTCTCACGGCGTTTCTACCTGACATTTTATCGCGGTAACGATCAGGACCACTTCGAGATAATCAGCAAGAGTGCGACCACCGTCCAAGACCTCGATAAAGCCCCAGAGAAGATCCTCATGACGACTACGGACACGGTTGCCGCTCCTACCTTGCTGTATGCGACGAACGCCCCGAATGTTCAGGGGAAGAGAACGGGGATCTACTACTTGACAACCGAAGTTTATCCCCACCGCTACACTACCGATCCCGAGGGCGAGTGGCAGGTCAAAGTATTCGCCAGTGACTCTCCAGACGGCGACTTCCAGCCCGTGTTGGGCAATCCAGTTATGCGCGGCCAACGCGCATGCCTTTTCCAGCACATATTCAATGACCGGTTTTATGGATACGACTGCCATCTGGAGGCGCCCGACAAATGGGTGCTCGAGGAGGTGGAGGCAGCCTTGCCGTAAAAGCACTCTTTCGGCGAGGCGAGAAAAGGAGACAGATTATGAGCCGCAACGAATCCAGGTCCTGTTTGTCTTGTTCGATGCTGGTTGCAGTGATTCTTCTCTTAGCGGGCACGATCGCGGCACAAGCCGGAAATACTGGCACTGTGCTTGGAACCGTGACGGACCCCTCAGGGGCCGTCGTACCTGGTGTCTCAGTTACGCTTCGCCACACTGAGAATAATCTGACCTACAAGACGGTGACGGGTCAGTCGGGCGAGTTCCGCTTCCTGACTGTGCCTGCCGGACCATACGTGCTGACCGCCGAAAAGCAGGGCTTCACGAAGGTACTGCACTCGGTTTTCGCGGTGCATGCCGCCGAACCGGCTCGCGTGGATGTAGTTCTCAAAGTTGGTGCTGCATCGGAGCAGGTCACAGTCACCGGGGCGCCCCCGGTGGTGAACACCGTTACTGCCAACGAAGGAAATACGATCACCGGACAACAGGTGAATTCCTTGCCCCTCACGAACCGGGTCTTTACCCAACTGATGTCGTTGGAACCCGGCGTATCCATGCCGGTCGTCGTCGACCCCGGGTTCGGGTCGAATTCGTCCGTCAATTTTTCCGTGAATGGGGTTCGAGACGACGAGAACAACCTGCTGATTGACGGCGTACGTAACGCGGACACTTTTGGCGGCAATGCCTTTGTTACGCCGAACCTGTTCGCGGTTTCCGAAGTCCGCATTGATAACAACGACTATACGGCTACTGCAGGGCGTTCGGCGGGCGCCCAAGTCAACCTCGTTACCCGTTCCGGCACGAACCAATTCCATGGCGACGTCTTTGAATTCTTTCGCAACAACATATTCAACGCCGAGAATTATTTCTCCACCATCTCTCCCGAGGACCGCCACAACGATTTCGGCTACGACGTTGGCGGCCCTATCAAGAAAGACCGGATCTTCTTCTTCTGGTCCCAGGAGTGGAGGCGAATTGTAGTGAATTCCGGACCGGTTATCACCGTTGCTCCTACAGCACTCGAGCGCGAAGGCAATTTCAGTGAGAGCCTGATACAACCAATCGATCCCACCACGGGGATGCCTTTCCCTAACAACAACACAATTCCGCAGGGTCGCTTGGACCAGAACGCACTGCTTCTGCTCGCAACATACTTTCCGCAACCGACGCCCAGTTACAGCCTGGACAATTTGTACAATTTCATATCCCAAGCGCCCAACTACACTCGTTGGCGGGAAGAATCGGCGCGCATCGACGCCAAGTTGAATGATAAGTGGAGTCTCTTTGGGCGGTATACTCAGGACACCAACCTGCTAGATAACCCGTACGGGCTATTCGGCGAGAATTCCTTCCCTTACGTCGGAGGATCGACCCAGAATTTCCCCATGTACAACTGGGCTGTTCACGTCACCTACGCCGCGCATCCCACTCTTTTTACGGAATTCTCCACTGGCATGTACTTCGCGAACGACAAGTCGCTCGAAAATAGTCCTCTCTCCAGTAAGACCCGGGCGCCGGGCCTGACTTTGCAGCAGGCATTCCCGCTCGACGAACTGGACCGGATTCCCACTATGTATTTTGCGTATCCCTACGCGGGGATCGTCGAGCAGTGGTATTTCCACAACGACGCCTTTAGCATTCCTTTTCAGAGCGACACCACCTGGATTCGGGGCCGGCACACCATTCGCTTCGGGGCCGTCTTCACGCCCGAGGGCAAGAGCGAACTGGCGAATCCTTCGAACAATAATACCAACGGCTCCTATACCTTCTTGGGCGACCTCACCGGGAACCCTCTTGCCGATTTCCTGCTGAACTATGCATCGAACTACACCGAGACGGCGTTGGACCCCTTCGGCAAGTATCGCTGGTACAACCTGGAACCGTACGTCGAAGACCAGGTGAAGCTGCGGAAAAACCTCACCCTGACAGCGGCGCTGCGTTATGAGTCTTACCAGCCTGAGCATGAGCTGCACAACATGCTGGGTGGTTTCGACCCTGTGCTCTACAACAGGGCCGAGGCTCCGACGGTAAATCAGGGCGGCGAAATCACGAACAATGGCAACCTCTTGGACGGCATCATCGTCGCGGGACACAGCACTTATCCAGGGGCCAACAGTTCACCCTATGGCCAGGCGCTGTTTCCAAGCCATAAGCTTGCCTTTGCCCCTCGCCTGGGATTGTCTTGGGATCCCCACTCGGATGGCAAGACAGCGATTCGTGCCGGATACGGTATTTTCTACGACCGCTGGGGATCATACAGCCAGTTTGGCGCGTACAACCCGCCGTTTAATAGCTCCGTCAATATTTTCAGCACTTCGCTTGATAATCCCGCTGGAGTGGCAGGCACGATTTTCCCCGCGGGCTTAAACACAGCACTGGCTCCGTGGAAGTACCCAGGCGTTCAGAAATGGTCCTTGAACATTCAGCGCGAGGTCGCGCCAGACACAAGCTTTTCCCTGGGGTACGTCGGAACGAAGGGCACGCATCTTCTAGGCTTTTACGACATGAATCAAGGCCAGCCCAATGCGCAGGTGGCAAACGGGAACATTAGTCCGGATTACTTTCGCCCCTACCAGGGTTTTGACCAGATTTCCGCCTATGCGACAATCTTCAATTCCAACTACAACGCACTGCAGGCCTCGCTCATCCATCGGCTCAAGAATGGAGTGTCGTTCCAGGCGTCCTATACTTACTCGAAGACGCTCACGGACAATCCCGGCCCCAACGGTTCCGCGTATACCACCACATGGCCGCAAGACAGCTATAGCATCCGCGCCGAATACGGTCCCGCGGACTTCGACCGGACGCATATCCTAAGCTTCAACTATTCCTGGGAACTGCCATTTTTTAAGCACGCGAATCTCCTTACCAAAGGGTTCCTGGGAGGCTGGCAAGTTTCGGGCATAACCGTGTTTCAATCAGGCGCCCCCTTACCGTGAACTTGCCCAACGAACAGGCTGGGGTGGGAAGCTATAACCAGCGCCCCAACGAGGTGGGGAACCCTTTCCAGGCTGGGCCCATCGCCGCCAATCCAGGCTGCCCTGCGCCGTCACAGGTCCATACCATGGCGAACTGGTTCAACCCGTGCGCTTTCGCGTTGAATGCTTTTGGAACGTTCGGCAACGAAGGCTCAGGGGTGCTCCGCGGACCATATTTCCAGGATTGGGACATGGGGTTGGCCAAGAATTTTGCTCTGCGCGAGTCTGTGGGTTTGCAGTTTCAATTGGAGGCTTTCAACGTATTCAACCATCCCAGCTGGGGTCAGCCTAACCTGACTTGGACCAACGGGTCCCCTCTTGGGGCGATTACCAGTGCAACGTCGCAGAGGCTTGTGCAGCTGAGCCTGGCTTTGAAGTTTTGAACAAGGTTATACACGGCGAGAACTCGAACCTTAGGTCCCCACGTAGCAGGAACTCAGCAAAGCGCTGCCAGAAGCTTCGGTACTTGCTCGACATCACGTACGGGATTGTTCCGTCAGGAAAACTGTCCTCCAACCCCGGCGACCTCGCTTACTGAGTGATCAACGATCAATTAGCGGACCGCCGAATGCCTAAGCGAAAATCTCGTTCACCTTATCCCGCACGTGCTGACTGCGTGACGGCTTCAAGTAGCGCATGGTGCTCTCCATATCGGAATGCCCTAGCCACTGCTGAACTGTGCGCAAATCCACCCCAGCCCGTAGGCTCCACGTTGCGAAGGTTGCGCGGAACTTGTGAAGCCAGAAGTCTTCCTTGGCGAGCTTGGCACGCTCGGCACACGCTTTCAGATCGTCCAGGAAGTTGAGCTTCGGCCGGCAGCCGGCAGTGGGGAAAACGAGTCCACAGGTTTTGTCTGACTTCGCCTTCATAGCCTTCAATTCCTTCACAAGCTTCGCGGGGATGGGGATCTCACGTTCCTTGTAGTTCTTTGGGCTGAAGCCGTACTCCGGCTTGTAGCAAACAGTCACAGTACCGCGAGGGAGGTTGATGTCATCCCAGGAGCAGTGCATAACTTCCTGTTCGCGCATGCCGGTCATCAGGAAGAACTCGAACCACAGCCGCTCTTGCGTGTCACAGGCTGCGAAGAGCTTGTCCAAATCCTCCCGCTCGTACACCTCTGGCTCCTCTTCCACGTAGCGGGGCCAATCATTTTTCTGAGCAATCCCACGGATGCCTTGAGACTTCAGACTCGCCGCCAGTTCTTCATCATCGTTGAACCAATCGAGGAAGAACGTCTCACCGGGGCGGTCTGTTAAATATCTGACATTTTGCGAACGTCCATATGCAAGATAGAACGTGGTGTCGTTAGCGATGTGATCGAGCATCTCTCTGACCGCAAGAAGTTTCATCGGGCCTCTGATTTCCGTATTCCCGTCGCGGTTTGGCTTTCCTTTCTTTGGCCTCCACATTCCCTTTTACCATTGGCCCGACCAGCAATTCGTTCAGCCTGAGCCCGTTTTACGTTGGCGTATTGCCGCCCGGCAAGAACGACTGGAAAATCAGCACTTCTTGCAACGGGGCGAGTCGGGGGCAATTTGTTTTCGGTAAGTTCGAGTTCTTCGTCAACGTTAACGCAGACTAGAAGTGGCTTCGGCGCTGAATTCTCGATTGCTCCTGAGCTAAAAAGGCAAAAAGGGTGCCCCGTCCTCTGGCAAGGGCGGGGCAGGTCCCGCCTTTAAGGCGATAAGATAAACCGGCCCTCCGGAGCGTTGCTGTCGCTGCCGTAGTTGCGCCTCGGCATTCCGACGAAATTGGGGCGCTGAGGACCGTAGGTTGGCAGCGGCGTTCCCCCATTCAAAGTAAAGAATTGCAGCGGCCGGCCGGAGTGAGTCTCCCAGATGCCATTGGTCTTCCACCCGCCAACAATGGCGTCCAGCACTCGCGGCATGTTGGGTGAACAACTTTTTTGCCAACCCGAGCGCTATACAATATCCCGCCCCGTTTACCCTTGGCAACGCTCCGCGGACCACGGCGGACATCCGTACACCACTTTCGTTCACCAGCGATTTGTCAATCGCCAAACAGTTCCTGTTGTCAAACGTGCATGAGGGAATACGGTTGGAGGTGCGCCTGGAAGCCCAAAACGCCTTCAATCATCCCGTCTTCGGCACGCCCAACACCAACGCCGGCGATCCCAGCCTCGGGACGATAACCTATCTGGCCGTCGGCCCGCGGCAAGGCCAGTTGGCCGTAAAAATCAGTTCTAAGTGTGAAGGGGGTACGGTCTCGCCGGACCTTTTGGAGGGCTGCTCAGGCCTGGGAACAAATCTCGTTGCCCGACCTGAACAGTCCGGCAATTTGACCCGAGCGTCAAAATTAAGATCAGCGGGTCAGTTCTACCACGTGCTCTCCGCGCGAAACCGCGAAGGTAGCCGCTCCCCCTGTCACTTTCACCTGGGGGACGCTCTTGCCGTCAACGACGACCTTCACCGGCCCGGTATCGAATTCGCTGATCGCGAGTTGGAAATCACGCTCGCTCTTTAACCTCATCGATATCCGGCGGGGAGATCGTTCGTAGCTGCGCACCACAATTCCCGCGTCCGCCTGCAAAAGCATTTTCCCATCGCGCGCGACCTCAGTCTTGTCAGGTCCAACGGATAGGCCGTAGGTGTGATTCTGCCAAGCGACGCGATACAAATGGCCTTCGGCGCCAGGATTTAAGGCTCCAAAGCGCAGCCCCTCCCAAGGATTCGCGTCCATAAATTGCTCGAGCCCAACCAGACACAATAAAGCGCCCCAGGTGTAGTGGATATCGCCGCCGCCGCTTCCGCCCCCGGCAAGGTAAAGCTCGTTGTCGTGCTGGTTGGTTTTCCAATCGTCCATGAAGAGAGCATAGCTTCTCTGAGCGAACTCCAGCGCGGTCTGGTCGAAGCCGTAACGATCAATGGCGTGATAGAGGAGGTAGTTCGTCGGCCCCCAGATGCTGCCGCGCCAGTAGTACTGGTCAGCAAAGGCGGGGTCGCTGCGCGACGTGGTTGGAATCACGTAGTTGCCCCAGAATTCCGCGGGATTGAGCAGGTGCTGGCGTACCATCCTCTCCGCTTGTTCCGGCGTCGCGATGCCGGCAAGCATGGGATAGAAGTTAGTCGGAGAGAGCCGCTTCGAGAACTCGCCGGTCCAAAATCGGTTCTCATAGATTCCATCGCTCTCATTCCACAGCCTCTCCCGCACCAACCGTTTCATCTTGTCGTAATCGGCCAGAAAATTTCGCCGGTCGTCTTCTTTACCGAGTTGCGCGGCGAGCGCCGCCAGACTTTCCGCGTCCAGCGCATACAGTGAATTCAATCCCACATCATCAAGGTCCATGGTGTAGGTATGCGAGTCGAAGTGGACGTCATCCCACATCGGATTGTCATCCATCCCCGATTCCCATCGAGCCTGCATCAGAAAGCCGCGCCCGCCGCCCGAGCTGCCCGATCCCCGGTCGCTGCCCCATTCCAGCAGTCCGTCCCGGTTGCCATCGCGCCAGGGCTGTCCGTCACCGCGGTCTTTGAACCACCACTCGTGCCATTTCTTAAGCCGTGGATAAGCCCACCTCAGCATTTCGTCGTCGGGATAGCGCTGCAACACTTTCCAAACGCAATACGCTCCCACCGGAGGCTGCGAACGATCCGGCGTGTCACCTCCTCCGGTAACGCCATTGGGAATCAATCCGTTTTCCTGCTGAGCCTGCAGAAGCGCTCGAATCGTGGCCAGCGATTGATCTTTGTCTTCCAAACTGCTCAGCAATGAGCCCAAGAAGCCGTCCCACTCTCCCAGCACCCATCCCGCGTTGTGAGCCGCCTTCCGGCTGATACTGGGAAACACGAGGTCGGGCTGCGGAGCGTACAGCGTGTTCCAGAACATGTTGTTGCCGATCGCATCGGTTGCGCCTGCAAACAGGCCTTCCGCTGCGGGTCGCCGGCGTGCATATGCCTCAGAACTTTTCTTGAGCATGGCATCGATTACCCCGGGCAAGAGTAATGCCTGAGCTCGCGTAAGAAGTTCCTGTTTGTTCCATCCCAGCGTGGCCACAAAATGCGCGGTGCGCGACTGCCCCGTCACGAACTGGAGTCCTGCCGCATTCCTGGAGGGGTCGCTGTCGAGCGAGTTGACCAGAACTCCCGCATTCTTCATGGTGTCCCGCAGTTGATCGAGGGAGGGGTAAGTGCCGCTTCCTATCGTCGGCCGGTCGATCATCACCACAAATTGGCTGGAGAGCCCGAAAATGCGGTCGAAGTAGCGTTCGCCTACAATCGCCTGCTTGCTCTCTTCTACTGCGTACACGCCGGGCAAGCCCCAGGAACTCCCTGCCAGGGGAATATAGGTTTCGAGAAGAATTTGGAAATCAGAGTCGGCGGTGATCGTTCCCACCACCGTAGTCTGGTCAATCCGCGACCATTCGAGCGTGATCAGCGCATTGCGCGGGGGAACTGCCCACGACATGCGGCAATAGGAAGCATCCGGAGCATGGGGCCCGACTTCCCGTATGGCATCGAAGATTGCCGGTCCATCGATGAAGGTTTGGCTGAACGATCCGAACCGGATGGCAAAGTCGGAGGGCTGCCGGAACGCCCGGGCCGCGAAAACCACGCCGTTCCAGGCATCGGCATCGAGGGCGTCAATGTGGATGCTGTCAAACTTCGGCTTGTTGCTGTTGTCCTCTGCAGCAGCCGCCGGCGATGCGGAGAGCAGCAGAAACGCGCAACTGGCAAGCAACTGCAGGCGAGAGATTTTTTGGCCGGTCAACCATTGCATATAGAATTCCTCGCTAAGGAGATTCGCGCGCGAAACTTACCACCGGCCTGCGAAAAACCGGACGCTGGCGCAATCCATCCTCCGTGGCCATGAACGAAATTCTCGGGTTACTCCACATCCAGGACACAACGGAAACCAACTCCGCCAGAACGATCCAGGCTCGGAGCTGTCAGCAGGAGTTTGCCATGTTCGTTAAGCTTGTAGGTCACGGGGAAATACCATATCGAACCCTGCGGTTGATAGTACTCGCCCCCGCGCAGAATAGCGGCACGCGTGTGCTCGTCGGTGAACTCTTCTGTCCACTGCCAAACATTGCCGACGAGGTCCATCACACCGAAAGGACTTTTGCCTAGCGGATGCGCATCCACTGCGTCCGGCCCACGCATGCTGCGGCCTTTATCCGGCAGGGGTACCGCGCTTGTGTTCCAGTCATTTCCCCAGGGATATGCGCGGCCATCACTGCCTTGCGCCGCGTACTGCCATTCCCACTCATGCGGCAGGCGCTTGCCCGCCCATGCCGCATAAGCGCGCGCGTCTTCTAAAGAAATCCAGGTAACTGGTTTGTTGTCCCAGCCCGCAGGAAAACTTCCACCTTTCCAATCACGCAGGAGGTTCAAGTCATCCTGCGGATGATAGTGCGTACCGTCCAGGAACTTCTTGAATTGCGCGTTAGTGACGGGATAGGTGTCGATCCAGAATGACTTCATCTGCATGGGGTGTTCGTGGAAGCGACGCGGCGAATCCTCCCATGGATATTGCACGTCCACACCGATGTCATCAGATCCCTCGATCTCGATTCCCTGCACCTTGAAGACAAAGTTTCCGGCAGGAATCTTTACCATCCCGGCCGGGGGCGCTGAGGAGGGCGGCTTGGTTTCGGTCAGCGGTACGATCTTTTGCGGCAACACGGTCCATTCGTTCGAATAACTGGCCAATGGTTTGGCAGTCATTTCTTTCATCTTCGCGATAAGCGCATGGATGCTTGCATCGGGCGCCGCTTTCGTGGCCAGCAAGGCTCCGTAGCCGTGCGCTTCGATATCGAAGCTGAGCACGATCTTGCCCACCGAAGTGCGTTCGGGCTTCAGTTCAGCTCCATGATAGAGATCGAAATAGCGCATCCCCTCTTCCGGTTGCAGTTCAATCTCGTGACCGTCTACGTCATATTCGTTGCGATTTACGATGGTCCAGACCGTCTGGTCATTGAGGGGCCAGCGGCTGGCAAAAACTCCGTAGCGTGGCGTCGGCGCGAGCGGCTCCCATTCCGGGCTGATCAGGAATAGGTGGATGGCGCGCTCAACGGTAGCGACGCGGCGAGTTGCTTCGGCGTCGCGCGGCGTGATCCCGTTCCAGATTCCCCAAATGTTTTCCCAGCTCTCCCAACCGACACCATTGAAGAAGGCAAACTGGAGATCGTTGGTTTTGTCACGATTCCAGCGGTCCGAAATATTCACCATGTGGCGCGGTTCCAGCCACTTGTATTTATCAACCATGGGAACAAACGGAAAGTTGTACTGTCCCCAGGTCAAGACGTTCCACGCCAAAGCCTCATCGGAGGGCCCATCCTCCGGCTCGAAGGCCAGCGGATGTCCAACTTTATCGGCAGCCACTGAAAAGGCAAGGGGAACTCCATCCTGAGTATCGCCGTTGATGCCGTCGGCTCCAACTTCCGCCATCAGCTCAGCAATCGCCTGCGGCCAAGGTTTGCCGGGGTCGCGTGTCCCCTGATCCCACATCATCATGGGAAACAGCATGCGCACACCGCGCTTGTGAAAGTCTGCGATCATCTGCCGCACTCCCGCAATCCCTCCCGGCATGCTGCGGATCAGGTCGTGCTGATTCCGGTCGTCGATGCCCATATTCGGATAGGTCGGCCAGATCAACACCGCGTCAATACCTCCGTAGCGTTTTTCCAGGTCATCGAGATAACGATCGACGGTGTAACGGTGCGCCACAGGGTCATAAAAGTAGCGATCTTGCACCATCATTTGCGGCTGAAGAAAACTGGATTGCGTCCACCTAAGCTCGGGCAGGTCGTAACGTGATCCATCGAAACCAATGCGAATCAAGTGCTCACTGCGCCAATGCCGGATGTCGGCGAGCCACGCTTCATGGTCTTCCGAGGTGCAAGGTTTCGATCCACCTTCCCATGCCCCTTTCGTCGACAGACAATCTGGCGCAGGAATCTGCTGATGGTCCGGTTCAAAATGCGTATCCTGGGCGCAAACCATGCTGGAAAAACCCAGCAGACCGGCGATCACCAATCGATTCACTCCCAATAAGTGACTCCTTCGATTCAGGTTGTTTGGTTTGCCGCACGACTCGTGAATTGATCGCAAACGACTACTTGGCGGCATTTCCCGGACCTCCCACGGGATAAATTCGAGGAAGACGTTGCTCGACCGAGGGTAGAGCAGAAAAAGCGGCGTGCGGTTCCTTCTGGTACCAATAGGCTACAGAAGAAAAGTTGTCGGAGCGATGATTGGCATGGCCATGCTCGATCGTTGCTCTGAAAGATGTGGTGAAAGGGATCGGCGAATCCAGGTGAAACCGATATACAGAAGAGCGGCTACCCGCAAGCTCGGCGCCTTTCACCGGTGCTCCGAATAGTGCATAAGAGAACGGATGGTCACCAAAATCCCAAGCTCCGAGAAAGTAGTCTTCCGATCCGGCGCCGTTGATGGAGGGATGCTTCTCTCCGTGCGACAAAAAACATGTCGTCGCCTTCACCCCACCAGCCGTCCCGATTCTGCAGAATTGACATGGTCACGCCCACGAAGTGTCCCTGCCCGGTGGACCTGCAAGTGCTAGATAACAAAAGTAATGGCGGAGAGAGTGGGATTCAATCTGCCGTTGATTCCGAAGGACTTCGGTAGTAGCCGATTTGCTGGCACACGAAATATACATCAAAGATGGGAAAACTGCGGGAGCGAATTGTAGCCGATTCCCTTTCGAGAACGGTAAGCGGCAACACCTTCTGTTCACCCGTCCACAGAAGTTCTTAGAGGCTGCCGCACCGACGCACCCACACACGACCACTGCCCTACCTTCGTGACGCGCACGCTCCCGTCCGGCAGCCCGCGCACCGAGACCCTGTCGAACCGCGCAGCCGCGTACAAGCCGGAGCGAAACCTGTTGCGGCTCCGCTCGTCAGTGCCGACACCGCTCACGTCGAAGTGCTGACCAACTCTTAGCCTGTGGACTCGGTCGGCAATCTTGGGGTACTTGCCCGGTTGCTCAACTCGCGGACGGAGATAGGAGTGTCGCAGCGCGATGCAGCGGTTGTTGCCGCACGAGGCATCGACAACTTGGGCGGGAGGGACAGGGCCGTGCGCGTCTGTCCAGTTTCGCCGACGACGACCGAAGGCGGTGGACAGGTTGGCGATCTCCTCGCAATCACCTT
>OCZU010002212.1_pt1 | contig 12498 bp, 9 predicted proteins | sample 1539001 | NCBI WGS metagenome assembly OCZU01 (sample SAMEA3539306, study PRJEB22396) | soil metagenome | biome: tundra; feature: field; material: soil | place: USA | collected 2010-05 | depth 0.15 m
TATTTGTTAGGTCCAGATGAGCCAAGCGAAATGTGGGTCCTGGGAACGAGGAACTGAGCACCGGCATGAATGCCTGCAGCCGCTGGACATATTCACGCTGGGCGATGTTCGCAGCCTTCCCGTAGGCTGATTGAAGCTGACCCTCCGACCACCACGGCTTGCCATCCGGCGCAGCGTCCACATCTACAGGCGTCGCGCCTTTAGGCGTGTCGTTGGGCGGAGCGGGAAGCGGGAGAGCCGCTACCAGCCGCGCAGAAAGCTCGGCAAACGCTCCGCGCATCTCATCGAACCAAGGCTTCTGAAGATTCGCCAGCTGGACAGCATCCGATTTCTGTTTGGCCATTTCCTGGCGCATGGCGGCCGTAACTTCGGCGGCCACGCAGGACCGCACTTCGTCGAGATCGACGAGGGGCGTCGTCAGTCCGCTGTCTGGCGGGGGCGTAGCGCCCGCGCGGATCTCGTCGACCAACACCCTTCGCAACTCGGCGAATTGATCCGCCATAGCTTGCTGTACCTCGACTACGACGTCGGCAACGGACAGCAGTCGCACTTCGTTGGGATCGCCCGATGACCCGATGCCGCCCTCGGTTGTCGTGCCAACCTCTGCCGGGGGGGACACGGTCGTGCGAATCTCCTCGATCAGCTTTCGCAAGTCGATGAATTGGGCCTCTATTGCTTCGCGCACCTCAGTTGCGGCGTCGGTCGCCAGCGGCGGCTGAACCTCGCCGGGATTGACCGGCTGCCCCGTGTCCAGCGTCGTCACACCAGCTTCTCCCGAGAGCGGGACGTCCACGCGGTGACCAAAGGCACGTATCTCAGCGATCAGTGCCTTTCGAAGCTCGGCCAGCCCCGATTGTATCTTGACAATATCGTCACTCGTCGGTCTTGTTGATTTTTGTACTGCGGTGGCTACGGTGTTCAGGATCTGGCTTTCGATGTTGGAAAGGTTGGGCTGGACCGGTGGCGGCGGAGCATCCTGTTTGGTGCGTTGCAGAAGCTGCTTGAGCTCACTCAATATTTGTGCTCCGGAATCCCGGACTGCTTGATTCACCACAGTGGTGACGCCTGAGACCACAGCGGCACCCCAATCGGAGGCTGGCTTCGCAATCGGCGCGGGTCTCGGAAGGAAGGAATCAAAACTTCGCCCATGCTTTGCATAGGCCCGAGGTTGCGGCTGCCCCTCAACACGGACGGTGCCCTTCTGGCTGAACCGGTAAGCTCCGGCTTCTCGCGTAACCTTGCAAGGAGATGAGGCATCCAGGAACCGGGGTTTCGACTGCAATGTCTCACAGCCGGAGACGACTCTCTGGAGGATTGTTTGCATCGGCTCGGTGTTGAAGAATGCCGGATCGGCCGGCAGCACAATCGCATCCCCCTCGGTTGGCAAATCGCACCAAAGCCAGCCGCCATCCTTGTCCGAGGGCTGAAACGAATAAGGGCCGTTCCAACTTACCGATGTCATCACTCCTTCGATGCCGGTCATTGTGTAAAACTTAGCCGGCAGACCAATCTGCTTGAGCATTTCCCGTAAGCGGCTCCGTTCGGGGTTGTCGCCTTGCCACCAGCGGTTCAAGACCGCCAGCAAGGCGGAAGAGTATTCGCCCGGAGGCACGGAAGGAGGCGGAGGCGGCGGAGGAGGAGGCACCCAATCCTTCAGCTTCTCTTCCATGGAATTCATCGACACCTGCAACATGCCTTTTTCTTCGTTAAGGCGGGTAATTGTATTCTGAAGGTCCTCAATCGTCACGGGCCGGTCTTGAGGCATCTCTGCTGTCTTCTCTGCCGATCCCGCCAAAGCGGCCGGCGTTTTGCCCGGCTCGCCCTGCAGGTTTGGTTTCTGGGCTATCGACTCGGGGAATGCTGGGCGCGGGCGGGCTGCGGCCTCTTCACGCCGGCGTTCACGCCACGCTCGATATCGCTGGGGCACGGAGCTGGGTTTGAGGAACGCCCACCTGAAGTCCCAGGCGATCCAACTTAAGAGAGCCAGCAGCAAAAGCCAGAAAACTATCAGAAGCTCTTGAGACACATCCCGATCTTCCCCAATCGGTCCGTATCTACGCGGCAGTGGCCAAGGCGTCGAGACGGCCTTTTGGGTCGCGGTGTCCAAGACCGAGAGGACCGTGCCATCGGTCAACTTGGCTGAAATGTCCACAGGAGTCCTTGTATCCTTCCGGAGCTTGTATGGTTTTTGGCATATCTTCTGGCCATCACGGGTGACAACTAAATTAACCGTAGCATCCCTGTCCGCGGTCAAATATGCGCGGATATAGTGCAGCGCGCCACCGAGTGGCCACCAAGGCCCAACGCCCTGCCCGGTATAGCTAACGCTCTCCAAAGCAACCTTCAGATCGGGGAGGGGCCCCTTCGGAACGCCACAAGGATTGGGATTCTCCCCTGTCTGAGGCGAGAGCGGATCGATTGTAATCGTATTGGAATCAAACTTGAGATCACGCCCCAGGGCTTTTACTCGCAACGAAAGAGTTATTTTGGCGGGCTGGGCCGTGTCACGGCAAAAGCTTACCGCCGATGTCAGCACACGGCCGTTCAATGTGTAGCTAACTTGCCCCGGTATAACGCTATCGGGCGGGCCGCTTTCCAACTGAACGGACAGATCCCCTGTTCCATTTGGCTCCAGCGATTCCCCTGCCGAAACACGAGCCTCAAGCCCCAGCGTCCCGTGCCGCTCAATTGGCGGTTTAGGAAAATGTACCCTAAGCTCCTCCTGAGCAAATACAGGCGCAGCAAAACTGGTCAAGCCAGCCAGAACCGCCCATACCCCCGCACAACGCATAAAACACCTCCTCTCGTCCCAAGTGCTTAGCCGCCTAGCTGCGCTGTGTTCACGTTTTGCCGGAGTACGATTTCGATGTATTGGTCCATAATGGTTTGCAATTCCGCGGCGAACACCGGTTCCAACACAGTTTCTCCCGGGTTGCCCGCTTTAGCCAGTTGGTGTTGCACCTTGACGGAGAACATGGCTGAGCCATCCCAAAGATGTTGCAACGCCGGATCGAGGTTCAATTCCGCGATGTGCTCCTTGATGACGGTCATGAAATGCGCGATGTAGCTCTTTCGTGATTCGGAGGAGGTGACAGAGCGGCAAGTTCCGTGGCATGGAGTGGTTTGTCCCACGCTACGGCGTTCCCATTGCGGTCGCACCATCCGGTTTCGCCAGGAATCACCGTCAAACCGTCTGGCGCTGCTTGACCCTCCCGGCTCTTCCAGATTGGTTCCGCTAGCAGGCCACGGACCACTTCCTCCTTGGGCGCCAGATCTCTGCGAAACTCAATAGCTGCACCCTTCACTTCCACTTTGGCCTTCTCGTTTTGCTGCATGTCACGCGAGAACCCCTGCCGAAGAGCCGACTCCAGCATTTCTCTCGTTTTGGCCGCCGTACCCACCCACGCCAGCAGCGAAGCCCCGCGGCCGCCGAAGTAGACTTGCACCACGTTCGTCTCCACCTTCGTCTTGCGGGCATGAAGTCCAATGTAAAAAGCAACGCCGCAGAAAAAGAGATAGATCAAGCTCCGTATCTCAACCCACGGCCGGTCGCCGATTGGCAATTGGCCGAGATCCTCCAGGAACGGATGCCGCCGGGGATCTCCCTCAGCACTCGCCCGCGACAGTGCCACATTAAGCATGAGAGCAGGATGATCGTTGAATTTCGTACCATACGTTTCTTCCCAAGGAGCCCCGGTGCAAACCTTGTAAAGCCGGGAGACGAATTCATTTATGCTCCAAAAACGTGGCAACAAATCGTTACCGGCGAGTTTGAGCGAAACCTGGTCTAGCAAAACGGCGCCAGACCAGAACCCGATGTCAGTCGACCCCCCGCCGACATCCACAGCAACCGAGAGTCCGCCCGCCAGTTGATTTAGGATCGCCGGCTTGATCGCGGCCAGGCACCGGCACACGGCATCGGATTCAGTGATCCCGGGCATGCTAGTGACAACCATACCCCCCGGTCTTGACAACCTGTCGGCGACACCGTCCCAGAAGTTTCCCATAGCGCCACGCGCGCCCTCCGGCAACGCCATCGGATAGGACCATCGAAACTCAAGCTTCCCTACCCCTGCATCACGCGCCTCGCTTGCTATCAACTGGGTGACACTGCGCAGGTATTGCAGTAACGGCAGATCGTCCGCGCCGCCGCCTTTCCCCCATTTGACGTTCGACAGGAGATGCTCCTTGCTTTCGGGGTAGAAGAGGAATCTCGGGTCCCAGACCGAGGTGGGCGGCGTGCCCGACACAATCGAAGCGGTACGCATCGCGAGAAGTGTGACAAAGGGGGGAGTCAAAGGCGTCTCGGGATAGAGACCCGCAAGTACTTGTTCCTTCATGGAAGCTTCAGCTGTGGTCAACAGCTGCATCCGGCCGCGGATCGACAGCAGTACGGGCCTGCCGTCGCCACGATCGAGAAACATGGTGGTGCTGGACGTTCCGAAGTCGACCGCCACCGTCCACTGAAGGGCAGGGTTCGGGTCAACTGGCCGGCGCATCCCGGCCCGTAAGACTAATCCAGCCGAATGGCGCTTGACCTGCTTCGCGCCAGGCAGTTTGTGATTCACGTAAATGACGAAGCCAATGAGTGGTTCTTTGTCCGGCCAAATATATACTTGCTGACCGGGAAGTGCTTCCACCTTCGCCAACTCGCGACCATCTCGGAGAAGGGGGGCAACCCCGATTTTTGTTTCATCGGTACCGGCGTAAACCGCATAGTTCTGTTCCCAATCGCCCGCTGTGAAATCCGGCCAAATTGCCAGCGCCGGAGTGGGGCCCTTGAATTGGATTACGTTGGTCTTCTTGTCATAGATTTTTTCGACCTTGAGCACGCCGGCGTTCTTGAGGGGCAGATACAACCGGACCACCACGTTGTCGTCGGTCGCGCTGATTGACAGCATGTCCTCTTGCTGAATCAGCGTCTGATAGCTAATGAATTTGAAAAATGCAGGGGTGAGCGGCAGGGCATAATGGTCAGCGCCCCGGTCCAGGGCGTTTGGGGAGCATCCGATTTCGAGCAGGACGGGAGCAAGGAAGAACTCCTCGGCAATCAGGTAGGGGCAGGCCACGGACACACCATTACGCGTGGCCCATCCCGCATCTCCCTTAGGACCGGGTAGCCGCTTCAAGTCGATCTGGTCGGCGAAAACCGCACCCCAAACACGCATCTTCGGGTCTAGGCCGTCCCGGGTGAGAACCAGGGTATCGCCAATACCCTTGCGTCCGGCCAGGAGCAGATCGCTCGCAGGAGCGGCCTGACCCTTGTCAATCAATGGCTTCCGGAAGAAGTACTGGTAAGGGGATTGATCGACCAACGCCTGATCCACGAGGCTCGAAACGGTGACGGCGGACTGGTACTTGTCCAACTCTTCCTTCCACGCCTCTAACTCGCGTCGGATTGCGCTCGCCTTGTTTTCCAGATGCCCGGTCATACCCCATACGCCGCCGTCCAGCACTAGTTCCACCCAACGCCGCAGGATAGTGAGCTCGTATTCCCCCCCAACTTCCACCAAATACTGGGTGGGGTCCTTCAGCAATCTCTTGTTGGTTTGCCAGGGAACTCTTTCCGGGCACCGATACTGAGCCGCAGTGTAGGCGATGGTCCAGGGCGACGTCGCGCCGATGAGTTGATTATTGCAGTAGAGGAGCCACCAACGGTTCCAGTCCTCTGCTGGATAAGGCAATTGGTTTCGCAAGATGGTAGTGACGTTGAGATCCTTGCCGGGGTTCTTTGCTGCCTTTATCAAATCCTCAGCGGACGGGACCGCATAGACCCTTTGGACTACCGTAAGTCCAAACATATCCTGAAGCGCAAAGATCCCGAGCAACCCGCGCCATTCCGAAACAACGGCGTCGTGAAGGGGGTGCTCCGAGCTGCTCAGCGCCTGGAAAAACTGAATTGGGCGCGCAAAGGCGGAGGGGACGCTATGCGAAACGGTGGGGTCGGCCAATTGCCCAAGCTTGATACTGCTGGCATAGCGGACCAGGAAATCGCGGCTTTCGGAGTCGCTCGCCCATTCACCGGGCGTGGGCACGGGAATTTGGCTATTCTGCTCGTCCAAGTTATTCAAGAAGAAACGGCTCGGCATGCTAGTCCTCCGGGGTCTCGTTATGATACTCGCGCTGGGTATACAAGCGGGCGGCGCGCGCCAAGAGCGAAAGATAGTTGGGCACTCCCTCCTGCCCAGCTTTTCGCTTGGGCACGCGCACCATGTCCGTAAAGAAGTCGTCGAACGGGTCCTTCTTGGCGGCGTCGCCCAGGTTCGGCCAGAGGATATTCGCCAAGTGGTCGAGATCGACGTCGACGGTGTCGGCCTCACCCGGTCTGAGCACGAACCGATTGAACAAGCGGACTTCGGACACGCGTTGAGGACCCAAGACCTGCGCCCACCAGGGGAAGTGATAAGTCCGGAAGAATTGAGACAGAAGCTCCAGTTTCCCAAGTTCATCCCCTGATCGGATCGACGCGCCGCGTAAGAAGCGCTCCAGATACCACGGTACGCAGTAGGGCCGCCGGTCGATTTCTCCTTTTTCGTGCGTCATCAGCGGCATACCGAAACCAAGATGAACGGCCCCGGCAAGAAAGAAGCCCACAAGCGAGTCGAACAGGTCCCGCCGCTTGAAATGAAGCAGCGGCACGTCGAGCCAGTCCAGGAGGTTCTTCCCCCGGGACGGAGGAACGACGTCCTGCCGGGGCCCGGCGCACGAACAACCCACCGCCTTCCCGAACCGCTCGTCGGGGAACGAAAAGAACTCCAAACAGGCAAGGGCGCCCAGCAAATCGACAAAATGTCCCGGATTCTTCTGGGCCGGCCCGCCTGGATGATACGGCACCTCCATCGCACCGCTGTCGCCGATCCAGTATACCGAATCGAAAGGCCAATCGTCGTTCTCGCGCAGGTGTTGGTAGAATTCGGCCGCCGCGCGCGTGGCAAGCGCAAACCACTCGGACTTAGCCGCCAGCTTGTGGCCGTCATCTACAACCGGAACGCCCGGCGCGGCCGGCGCCGGCACAAACTGAAAGTACGGCACCATGGCGGCCACGCCGATCTTCAAACGCTCGACGGCGGCTCCCTCGGGGATCGAGCGCAAGAATCGCGCGACGGGATGGATCGCCGAGGCGCCGGTGCCGCCGAAGACCGAGCCCACCAGGAAAACCCGGCATCCGTCCTTCCCGCCGAGTTCATTCCTCATCTTGGCGACTAATTGAGCCCAAGGGGGGTTTTTGGCGTACAACGAGACCAGAGACAACGCTGCGGCCCCAATCGCGGGGTGCCCGCGGAATCCCTGACCCAGCTTCTCTTTCAATTCGTCGGCCGTGAAGAACAGGTGGCACACGTCACGCTTGGTGGCGGTGGTATCGAGCAGATCGTAGTTGAGCAGGTCTTTGAGCGCCTCGTTCGGCTGGACGGGTGTCCATATCTTGACCCCCCTTTCCGCGCCCTCGGTGTCGAGCAGGTCGAGCTCGGTGCCGAACAGGTTTACGCCCTCACCGAGGCGTCCGCCGAAAGCCTGTTGGCACTCGACATATTTGTCCAACAGCCCTTTGACACGGGTGAAGTTGCCGTTCGCTTTGTCTGGGTCGATGACCATCACCTTCAGTTTCGGCGGCCCCAAACCGGCCGCGCATAAGTGCAGCGCCGCCTCCAGAACCCGCAATGACGAACCACCTGCACAAATCAGCGTGTCGCTCATGAAGACCTCGCTAGCAATCGATGGGCGGTCACTTTCGCCCTCCGTACAAAAAACCTCGTGGACGATAACGGAATTTCGGCGGCGTGATCCCCGTCCACGTCAGGAAGTATGCCACAAAGAAAGTCCACAGCGCAGTCCACGCCCCGGCGTTTGCGCCGCTCCCTGCCCATGAAACCGTCGATTAGCTGAACTCGGCATGATAGCGAAAGGCGAAGAAGACTAGCACAGCGACTCCCGCCACGAAGGTTCCCAGAAGCCAAGCCATGGGCGTATACGCGCTGAAAACGTCGCCCGGAGTACGAATCTTCTTCGCGATTGCGGCCCGCCTATAGAAGTACAGGGAGGCAACCAGGCACGCGCCGAAGAATATGAGCGTGTACAGCGCTAACTCATCGAGAAATTGCAGCCATTTTTCCAGATCCATGTGCTCCGGATCGGGCGGCTGAGTCATCCAAAAATAAACGATTCTTCCCACGCTTCACACCCCCTTACTTTCCTCTTCCCAACGCAATAAAATGATCCGAGAATACCACGTTTTCGGTGATCGCGCGTACCATCGACTCAACGAGCACATCGAGATACAGGGTACGGTTACTCGCCCTGTAAGACTGGTCGTTGGGAGTGCTCCAGTCCTCTACCCACGATGGCGTCCCTAAGTTCCCCTTCCCGGCGCGCATCTGCACCCGGTACACATCCCAAGAATCCGCGGCCGGCCTGGGCAATTGCGCGAAATTCAGAGCGAAGGCGCTTCCATCAGGCTTTCCAACGGGTGAGACGGAAACCTTAACGACCCGCGCGGCAGCGGGCTTCTCACGCCGCTTGCCCTTTTGGAAAGCGACTTTCTCGACGGTAAAAGTGAATCGCCTTGGATCGAGCACTGGTACGTGCGGCTCGGCAGTGAACCTGAATTCCAGAGTGCTGCCGGCCGCTTGCGGAGAAGCCGACTCTACGAGCCTGTGGATAGAAGCCGACGAGAAGCCGTCGGTTGCCACCGGCTCGGGCTTCCTGAAGCGAGTCCAAAACAGGGGCGGCGTATGAGCCGCCACGAAGGCCGGCTCAGCGATGACGAGCGGCGGCAGAGTCGGCTGGAATGACGCCTCTTCGCCAAGCCCTGTCAACGGATACTTGCGTAGCGTTTCCAGCGAGGCCTGGTTCGGGGCGAACACTAGCAAATAGAAAGGCCGGCCTCGCCCCGGTGCTCCCTCCGAAAGGCGCAGCGGATACGTTCCGCCGGTGCCCATTGAGATATAGTACGTTCCGTTGAACCCCGAGCGGAAGCCGAGCAGCAACATCTCCGGCCGCCGGTCGGCCAGCAGCTTCGACAAGTCGCGCACCAAATCCATCTGTTTGAGGTCTTGCTGCGACTCGACCATGTCGCTGATGACGACCGAGATTTCGCCGCGCCGGATATGCTCCGCAATCCGGTGCAAGAGTTCGGTGAGATGGGTTTCCTCGCCCGAATAGAAGTCCGGCGAGATCAGTTGAGCCTCGACGTTTCTCCCAAAGCGGTCGAAGCCTTTAGCAAACTGATAACCGTTTACCTCGTACTGAGCGGTAGTAAGCTTGTGCCAGACCGATAAAACGACCGTCGTGTATTTCGACCCGGTGTATGCGGCAAAACCCTTCATCGAACCAGATGAATCCACGTAGAAATCCAAAGCAGGACGGGGATCTCCAGCGGCTTCTGCGGGCGGCTTGGCCTGAAAAGCGTTGACGATCTCTTCCGACTGAGGCACGAAGGAGGGCGGCGAGCCGCCACAGCCGGCCATAACGCCCGCGAGCGCGAGGAGACACCCGGCCAGCAACTTCCTACGATCCTGTGCAATCGCACCAACAATCATGAAGCTCTCCCTAACCCTTGCCACCTGCCGCAGCCTCGGCGGATTCCGGAGGATTTTCCGGGACGACCGGCGCCGGCGTGATCGCGGTAGTTCCCTGCGGCGTTTGCGGTGGGTCGGTCACTGTCGCTTTCTCCATGCGGGCCTCCGCCTCCACGGCAGTAAAAACGATGTGCGAAGAGAACAACTGGAAGGCAAGGGCTCCGCTGACAAATATATGAGAATTAAACGGTATCGCGAAAACATAGCAAAGCAACACACAAAAGGAAATCAGGGCTGGCAGGTCCGCATATAGCAGAGTCTTCCGCGCGGCTAGCAGGCCGTGCGGCTGCTCTTTGTGGCAGTAAATAAGTATTCCGTCCAACGTGCACATGCACACTCCTACCCAAATGACCAGGTTCACGTGGTGCACAGCTTGATCGCCCGATCGCATTAGTTCTCCGAACGTACGTTAAATCACAGCATGGTGCCACGGATTTGTCAATGGAAACCAGCCTGGCTCTGAGGTGGACCCCAGGCCGTACAAATCTTGGCTGCCGCTTAGGGGCTGCCAAAAAGCAAACAATACCCGAACGATTGGCCGCCCGCGTTCGAAGAGCAGATTTGCAGTCGACGCGTCGGATTGAGCGGCATTCAAAGGGTTGGGTCGGTTTGTGCCCGCTTGAGTTCATTGTATTCTTCCCGGCGGCTTTTGGCCAGCGACTTCGTGCCCGTTCCTGTATGCTGATGTTATTGAATCCATAGATGGTTACCGCGTTTTTGTGGAGGGTGTGACATGGCCGTGCTCGGGCGGTCGTCGCCTGTCGTGTTTTGCCGCAGCAATCACAATGAGATCGGTCGATCCAACCAAATATGTCTGAAAGGCTATATTTGATAGTGATTTCTTTGACGGAAGCGTTTCAAATATCCAAAAAACACTTTTGGATTAATGCAGCGAGGATGCCAGATTCGAATGGTGCTAACGCTGTCTTGGGGCTCCGTCAGCTTGCACGGTTCCGCGTTCGAGAACTTCGGCGCTTGGCAGAAATGACCCAGCAGCGCTCGTTTGAAGTGACCAGGGCCAGGAACGGGATTAGGGACGGGACGCGGAGGATCATCCACGCCGCAGGCGTGTGTGTTGATGTGAGAGAGAGGAAGAGCAATATCATCCACGCCGCAGGCGTGCGGGGTGGTTTCACATCATCCGCGCCAAGGGCGCGTAACGCGCTGAGGTCGCAGGAGAAACTGTCCGCCAGGCGCAGGCGATTCGACTGCGGGGGTGGACAGGACAAGCCCGCACAGAGCATTTGCCGTGCGGCAAAACTAAGCTCTTGCCCGGCGGCAAAACCACGCTCTTGCCCGGCGGCAAAACACCACCCAACTGGTCGTGGTGGTGGGTCACTTTTGGCGAGCAAAGTAGGGTATTATGTTGAGTTCCGGATTATGGTGAGTCAAGGACTTCGCGATGCCGGCGACGAGGCCCTGATGCTGTTTCGGGGCTGAGGACTCCCCATAATCACAAGGTCGCCAGGAATGCCAAGAGGTCGTCAGAAGCCTTGAAACGACCTGGCGCAGAACCGGCCGGTGTCAGCTTGCCCATCGCGTTCTCCATCATCGTAAGGTCCGCTTCAACGTATCCGTGCGTCGTTTCGACACTCTCATGACCGAGCCAGAGTGCAATCACCGCCAGATCCACCCCGGATTGGAGCAAGTGCATTGCAGTGGAGTGTCGAATCACGTGCGGCGAAATCCGCTTGTTACGGAGCTTGGGCACGCCGTCGCCGCGCGGTCAGCGAGCCGGCTTAACAGAAACGAAACCCCGTGACGGGAAAGGCGGCGGGCACGCGCGCTAGGGAATGCAAACTCCCCAAGTCGGTCTCCGAGCTCTTGAAACCAGGCTCGCAGGACCCGTGCTGTGTTAGCCCAAAGGGGGACGGCGCGTTCTTTGCGCCCCTTACCGTGCAATTTCAACGAGGCCCGCGCATCAAGCACAATATCACCGCGGCAGACCCCGGTGATCTCAGAAACTCGTGCGCCGCTGTTGTACAGCGTGAGCAGCAGGGCATGGTCGCGACGACCATCCCAATTCGTCCGATCGGCGGCCGATATGAATGCATCAATTTCGGGGCGTGTGAGATAGCCTACCAGTTTGCGCTCCGTACGCTTGACCGGAATGGCGAGCACACGTGAGGCAACCGCAAGGGCCTCCGGTTCCCGCATTTGGACGAATCGGAAGAAAGAACGTACGGCCGCCAGCCGTGCATTTCGTGAGCGGATACAGTTGGCTCGCTGCCGTTCGATATGGTCGAGGAAGGCCAGGATGATCGGCGCATCGAGATTCTCGACACTGATGGTTGCCGGCTCGACACCATGGGTCTCATGAACAAATCGCAAGAGCAGCCGAAACGCGTCTCGGTAGGTGGCGAGAGTTCTGGGGCTGGCATGTTTTTGGTTGAGCAGATACTCGACGAAGAAGGCTTGCACCAAGCCCGCTGCGGGCACGGATGGTGTCGTCATAGCTCACCTCTCGGGTTCGCATACGATTCAAAGCGGCTGCCTGCCTTGCTCAGCAGATCCGGCGTGGCAGTCAGATACCAGTAGGTATTCTGGGGCTTGGCATGACCCAGATAGACGGACAGATGCGGCAAGAGCTTATTGACATCCATGCCTTGGCTGTACCAGTTGACCAAGCGCCGCACGGCAAAGGTGTGGCGAAGGCACCGCAGGTTAGGGCCGTCCGAACTGGCTATTCCGTGGATGCCCAGACGGCGGACAATGTTCAGGAAGGTAGCGCCCACCGTGCTGTAGGCAAGAGGAGCGCCGGACTCGGAGACGAAGAAAGTCTGAGAAAGACCGTCATAACCCAGGCGTTTGCGCGTGGACGCATAGCCGCGTAATGCGTCGGCAGTGCTGGAATCGACCGGGACCAGCCGAGACTTGCGAAACTTTGTTTCCCGGATCACCAGTCGTGGAGGAGTGGCCTCCA
>OCZU010002214.1_pt1 | contig 12496 bp, 11 predicted proteins | sample 1539001 | NCBI WGS metagenome assembly OCZU01 (sample SAMEA3539306, study PRJEB22396) | soil metagenome | biome: tundra; feature: field; material: soil | place: USA | collected 2010-05 | depth 0.15 m
ATGATACGGCGACCACCGAGATCTACACTCTTTCCCTACACGACGCTCTTCCGATCTTACGGAGAGGCGCTCGGCTTACGGGTCGAAGACGGAGTTCGCAAAACATACGCTACCGCAAACAGTCGATTCGAAGCCTACGGACACGAAATCTCGATTCAGGTTCTCGAAACTGAAACCACGGCAACGGTTTACTTTTTTGCCGACCCGGACATCGCCCGGAATGTACTCGGGCGGCGCGGCTGGCTCGACCGGCTTCGCTTTGGCCTAGTGGACTACGAGCAAGCTGTCTATCTGTCCGACTACAACGAGTGATCCAACGAGACACTAGAACCCGTGCTTGAAAACCTCTTACGGATTACCGCCGATCACCGTCGTGTAGCTGGTGGCGGCCAGGGGGAATTGAGCTTTGCCGTCAGTGACCGGAATGCGTTCGGCCTCCTGCATGTTGCGTTGCGTGTCGGTGACCCAGAGGCGTAACTCCTTGACATTCGGCGGAAGGCCCTTCAGAGTCGCGGTGCGGGTGGCACCGTTGTTCACTACGTGCACGGTGTAGATCCCCTCGGCGATGTTGCCGAAAGCGGCGCACGTGAGGTTGGGTTGCTGGTCGCAGGCGACCGGCAGCGAGAAGGAGCGCGGGGGAGTGGCGGCCAGTTGCTTGAGATTCCAGAAGCGGCGCGTGGGGCGGAGCGGGCCATTGTCGTTGAAGATGCCGCCGCCTGCGAGTAGGGAATAGTCGGCGGTGAACTGCCACTGGAGGATCGACTTGGGTTGGGCAATGGAGAGGATGCGCAGGTAGAGATTGATCTCGTAGAGGGCGAACGACTGCTCGGCGAAAATCTGGGGATAGCGCCAGGCGGCGGCATCGGTACTGCCTTCGGCCACCACCAGGGGGACGTTCAGCTCGCGGGCGGCATCGCGCCACTGGGCGAGGAGTTCGTCGGTGCATCCGCGCCAGGAGTGGAAATCCACGGCGCCGATGTACTTGACGGCTTCGGGATCATGCATGGCGGGCTGGATGAAATTGATGGGGTTGGCGTCGGATGTGTCGCCGAGCGCGAGCTTCGTGGCGAGGCCCTTGGAGGCGAACCAGGCGCCCAGAGTCTTGATGAGCTCTTCGTGCTCGCGCGCGGTTTGCAGGACGTTGATGCCAATGTCGGATTCGTTGAAGCTGAACATGGCGGCTTCGACGCCGTATTTTTCCTTGAGAAAGAGGAGGTAGCCGGCGATGGAGTCCTTGATACGGGCCATCTTTTCGGGGTTCAGGGGACTGCGCTGGGGTGCTTGCGGTGTGCCACTGCGGGGCGCGCCACCAGGGTTGCCTCGGCCGCCACCGGCACTGAGGACCGCCCACATGGGGGCCTGCCAGGCGCTGACGATGACGGGCATTCCTTTTTGCGCGAGCCGGCGAGCCATCTCCATGGCCTGCTGCACTCGCGGATTGACGTTCCCGGCCCGAGCGGCGGCCAGGGGATCGGCGGTCTCATCGGGCTGCCAGATACTCCAAGGCATTTCGACGCGGCCCCAGGCGACACGGATGTTCTCGAGAGAGTAGTCGATGACCTGGGGGTCGGTGCGAGCGTTCTGGAGCCGGAAATTGCCGCCGAGGCCGTCGAACAGTTGGCCGGGGTGCGAGGCGTCGAGGGTGATTTCGACCGGGTTCCTGTCGATCTCGCCGGTGACTTTGAAGGAGAAGCTCTTCTTGGCGGCCTGGCCTGCGGTGGTTTTGCCGGTGAGGACGGCGAACAGGACCTGGAGGTTCTGGTTACCCTTCGGGCGATCGTCTCGGACGACGATCAGGGTGGGCTCGTTGAAGGTCACTTCGATCTGGCGGGTGCGGGACACGAAGCGCGCGCCCTTGGCGGTGGCGCGCAGGTATTCATTCTGCCCGGCGGCGCCGGGAGCGAGGGACGTTCGCTCGGCGGCGGGCGGGTTGGGTTCGATGAGCTGCACCGAGCCGCCCGAAAACACCGATGCGGGGAGGTCAATGCCGAGGAAGGCGCCGCCGATATTGGCCTCGCTGGGGGAGGTGAATTCGAGATCGACTTTGGCGGTGGCGGGGCCGGTGTCTTCCACGACCTCGGTGGCCGCCATGGTCCAGGCGGGGCCTGGAGAGTCGCGGGGCGCGCGCATCTGGACGGTGACGGTTTCGGTTTTGCCGTTGCGGGAGTAGCTATTCTGCTGTCTCTCCCGGCCGGTGCAACTCACCCCCGCCATTTCAGGCTGAGCGACACAGATGCTGGTCGCGAGCTCCAGGAGGTGACCATCTACGCGCAGGCCGGTTAAGTTGCCCCAAGCCATGACTTCAGGCTGGGCGGAGACGGCGCCCGCGACAGCCAGAAGCAGAATAACCGAGACGATAGTCCGAATCATTACCTAAGATTCTAACGCGAGGATGCGGAAAGCGCCATTTTTACACCGTGATACACCCCCTTTTCACGTCTTCGTCGAATGAAGGGCGTGATATAGTCGGTGGCCGGACCTACGCGGAACAGCGGGTCCGGGGACCCGCGCAGACCAAGGGGGTCCGCCCCACAGGTTTGGCAGCGGCAGAGGAGGATTGAGCATGGGAATCAGATGCGTGGGTTGGATGGTGGCGGCGGTCATCACGGTATCGCCGGCGATGATGGCCCAGCCGGGAATCTTTGAAGGGCACGGAGATGTCGGCACGGTGCTGCATCCGGGGTCGGTGGAGTATGACGCGGCCCAGAAAACCTATCGCATTACGGCCAGCGGGGAGAATATCTGGGGGACGGCGGACGCGCTTCAGTTTGTCTGGAAGAAAGTCTCGGGCGATGTCTCGGTGACGGCGGAGGTCGCGTTTACCACCGCGACCGGCGATCCGCACAAGAAGGCGGTGTTGATGCTGCGGCAGAGCCTGGACGCGGATGCGGCTTACGCGGACGCGGCGGTGCACGCCAGCGGGTTGACGTCGCTGCAATCGCGCGAGGAGAAGGGCGTGGCCACGCACGAAGTGCAGGGCGGCCAGACTGCGCCGAAGCGGGTCAGGATCACAAAGTCGGGTGCGTATCTTTACATGTCCGTGGCCGGGGAGGGTGAAGAACTGCACCCGGCGGGCGGATCGATGAAGGTGGCGCTGAAGGATCCTTTTTACGTGGGGATCGGGGTGAGCGCGCACAACAAGGATGCCATCGAGACGGCGGTTTTCCGCAACGTGGAGGTGATGCCGGCGCCGGCGCGGGCACCGGCGGCCTCGGGACAGCCGAAGCTGTTCAGCACGCTGGAAACCATCACGGTGTCATCCACGGACCGGCGGGTGGTCTACGTGGCGCCGGGGCGGTTCGAAGCGCCCAACTGGACCAAGGACAACATGCTGCTGTTCAACGGGGACGGGCGGTTGCATCGCATACCGGTGGATGGCGGGAAGCCGGAGACCATCGACACGGGATTCGCCACGCGGCTGAACAACGACCATGCGCTCTCGCCGGATGGCACGATGATCGCGATCAGCGACCAATCGCAGGCGCCGCGGCAGTCGCTGGTTTATGTGGTGCCGGTCGGCGGCGGGACCCCGCGCAAGGTGACGGAGAAGGCGCCTTCGTATTTTCATGGATGGTCGCCGGACGGGAAGACCCTGGCATTCTGCGGAGACCGCAACGGAAACTTCGACGTTTATACGATTCCGGCGGCGGGCGGGGAAGAAACGCGCCTGACTACAGCAGAGGGGCTGGACGACGGGCCGGAGTATTCGCCGGATGGAAAGTATATCTACTTCAACTCGATTCGCAGCGGGCTGATGCAGATCTGGCGAATGAAGCCGGACGGCAGCGAGCAGGAGCAGGTAACTCCCGACGATGGGTACAACAACTGGTTCGCGCACATCTCGCCGGACGGGCAGCGGTTGGTGTTCCTCACTTATGAAAAAGGAGTGAGCGGGCATCCCGAGAACCAAGATGTGATGCTGCGAATCATGACGCTGGCGAATCGCAGAATCACGGTGTTGACGAAGTTGTTCGGTGGGCAGGGGACGATCAACGTGCCCTCTTGGTCGCCCGATGGGCGGAGGCTGGCGTTCGTCAGCTATCAAATGGTGCCGTGACGGGAAAAGCGCCTGGTAGCGCCGGCGGTCTTGCCGCCGGTGACCGGACCGGCGACAAGATCGCCGGCGCTACCAGATGGTGTTTTCAAGGGTGCCCGCGCCACGGAATGGCTGTGTTTCACGGGGTCTCACCGTGTAATCGCTCACAGAGGGGTCATGTCACGTGCCGAGGCGAAGTGTACACTAGTCTTGGAAGGCCATGCGGAATCAGTGTTATCTTGTGCGGATTGTAGTAACGGTCGGTATATCGTGCCTGATCCTTCCCGTTAACGGCGCGGATACCAAACCCGACCCGAAAAAGTCCCAGGCAGCCTATCAACGCGGCGTTCACGCCGACCAGGCGGGCAAGCGGGACGACGCCGTTGCTGCCTATAACGAGGCGATCGAGGCCGACGCGTCCAACGGAGCGGCGTGGAGGGCGCGCGGGAAGGATTACCTGGCCGCGGGCGAGTTAGAGAAGGCCGCGGCAGACCTGGAAGAGGCCGTCAAGCTTCAGCCTGGCGATGCCCAATCGTACGCCGCGCGCGGGGAGGGCTTCCTGGCTATGAAGCAGCCCATGCGCGCCGCCCAGGATTTCGACACGGCCATTGGTTTGAAACTGGAGCGCACAGAGGTCTATACGGGCCGTGGGAACGCTTACCTGGCGATGACGCAGTACGCCAAGGCCATCGAGGATTTCACGCAAGCCATCAAGCTGCGGAACGACAATCCGGAGCCGTACAAGGGGCGCGGCGTGGCGCACTCGTCGCTCGGACAATTCCGCGACGCCGTCGAAGACCTGGACCTCTGCCTGAGCCGCAAGCCGGATTACGAAGAGGCCTGGGTGGAGCGCGCCCTCGCCTATGCCGGCCTTGGCGATTACCAGCGGGCGCTCGAGAACCTGAACGCGGCGCTGAAACTCCGTCCCGACGATCTGCGGGCCTCCCGCGCGCGAGGGGCCGTGCGCGAACGGGCCGGCGACGACTATGGCGCCCTGGTGGACTACGGAGACGCCATCCAGCGCGATCCCAAGGACCCCCGGCTGTACCTGGCGCGGGGCGCGGTTTACGCGCGGCTGAAGAAGTTCCAGGAGTCGCTCCAGGACCGCGACCAGGCGGTGCAGCTCGACCCCTACAATGTGGAAGCTTATGTGGCGCGTGGCAGTTCGTACCACCTGATGGGCGAGCATGAGAAGGGGCTCGCGGACCGCTCGCTGGCGATCACCATCGACCCCAACTCCACCCTCGCCTGGACTGCGCGAGGCAACGCGTATTACCTGCTGGGGCGATACGACGAAGCGCTGTCGGATTTGAAACACGCCCAGACCCTGGATCCTTCGAACTCGAACACACAGACATTGGTGGCGCAGGCGCAGGCCAAGATTGATGAAGCGGTGGCGCGAGTGCTCGGCCGGGAAAAAGCACAGGATACCGGGGTCATGGTGTTGCCCGGGGTCTCCGAAGCGCCGCCCCAGCCTGCGATGCCGCCGAAGCCGGAGCCGCCGGTGGAGACCAAACCGGTGGAGACCAAACCAGTCGAGTCGAAGCCACCGGAGACCAAACCGGCAGTGCCTGAACCCGTTCCGCCGCAGATCGAGACCAAACCGGTAACGCTGGTAACCCCGACGGCCGCGATCCCACAACCTCCGGCGGTGGAGGCCCCCAAGCCCGCTCGACCCGAACAGGAGAAGCCCTCCGCCAGGAACGCCGCGGAGTACCACATGCGCGGCCGGAAGCTGTCGCAGGACGAACACTATGCGGAGGCGATCGAGCAGTTCACGGAGGCCCTCAAACTCGATCCGTCACTGGCGCTGGCCTACAACGGCCGCGGGTATGCACATATGCGGCTCAAGCACTTTACGCAGGCGATCGGAGATTTCGATCAGGCCATCACGCTCAATCCCTCATACTCCAACGCTTACCTCAATCGCAGCGCCGCCAGACGATCTCTGGGGGACGCCACTGGCGCGGACGCCGACATAGCAAAGGCGCACGACTTGACGAAGGCCAAGTAGGGGGGAGCGAGCTTGCTGGGACAGGCCTTCCGGCCTGTCCTATCGCCTTCGGCGATCTCTTTCTCGCCGATATCCGCCAGTACCGCGAGCGGCAGTTGGCCGGCTCCGGTTTGACGCCGCTGTTTCTGGAGGACGCCATGGAGCGCCTGGAGCCCACCCACATCCTGACGCAGATCCAGTGCGAGGTTTGCGCGGTGAGTTTGCGCGACGTGGAAGCGGCCATCGCGCGGGGCATGAAGGGGAACCCCAAGCTGGTGTCGCTGCAACCTCGCGCGCACCGAACAGGAAATGTACTGGCTCACCGATCGCCCGGACTGGCGCGAGTTGCGCGCCATGCGCACCCACCGCGTATACCTCGCGGACGGAAACCAATACTTCAACCGGCCCGGCCCGCGCGTAGTGGAGGCTTTCGAAATGCTGGTCGAAATGCTCCACGGAGAAGGTACCGCAGCAGTGTGGGACAGGCGCTTTCGCCTGTCAACCGGCTGAAAGCCGGTTACCGCAATTCCAGCGGCGTCAACACCCCATCTTTCTTCACGCCCAGTCGCACAGGCCGCGGCGGCCCCTTGCGGGGAACACTCACTTCCACCCACAACTCTTCCCCAGGCGCACGGCGCGACGGATCGGGAACATGTTCGGGAATGAAGAACGCGACAGGCTCCCGGAGAGACGGTCCGCGAGTGCCGGCGCCGGGTATCATCGTCTCCGAACTGGTGGGCGGCTCCACGCGTGTCGCCACCAACCGGCCATTCTGAGCCGAAAGTTGAACCGGGAGCCAGGAAGGCCGTTGTGAACTGCCCTCTGCCAGTTCCAGCTCCAGGCGAAGGCTCACGTACCGCCCGCGAATCGGCAGGTTTGGATCGACAGGCATGGCCCTCGCCCAAGCACGCGGCAAGCGCTCGCGATCGATGGCGTACTTTCCTGCGAGACTCAATACGATCAGGCATTGCAAGACCGCGACGGCAATCCCACGAAAAATCGGTTTCATATAGCCTCCTGCTGAACGTGTGCAATCAAGCGGCGGCGCGTACGCTCCAGCAGCCAGCCGCCGCCCAGGAACAGCAGCCCGACCACAATCAGGCCGGTGGCGCGATTGAGTTTGTCCATCACATCGGAGAAATAGAACAGCAGCACCGTCACGGCGAACCCGAGAAAGCCGAGATTGATGCGCTCCGGGCGTGAGTCGCGCGTTCCCCAGAGAGCCAGGCCCACGGAGCCAACGGCGCACCAGAGATAGACCAGGAGACGGTCGCCATGCCCGCCGTTGGCCGCCGCCAGCAGCAGGGTCCAGACGATGGCAATCCCTGTCCAGACCGCCTGACGCCCGCCGAACGCAACCGCGAGGGCCATCGGGCCGAGAATGGCGATCGCCCAAGCGATCGACTCCGGCTGCCAAGCGTGGGTTGTTGACCGCCAGCTTTCCACTCCGATTCCAATTGCGGCGGGCAGCAGTCCGATCCCGCCCAACCAGCCCAGCGCTTTGCGCAGGGCGCTATCGTCCGGGCCGCGGCGGGCGCTGAGGTACGTGAAGCTGAGCGCGCACAGGCCCACCCAGATGGGGAGCATGTAGAGCCTGTGCTCTTCGGCGATCGTCCACCACTCCCCTGCGAGCCAGTACGGAATCAGGATGGCCGTGAGCGCGGCCTGCGTCCAGTGCCGCAGCAGCACCCAGCCCAGTGCGGCGCCCAAAGCCCACAGCAACACGGCTGCGGGCCAGTGCTCCGAAAGGTTGAAGATCTGGCCGGCCAACGCGATGGCTCCTCCGAGCGCCACGGTTCCGAGCGTGTGGAGGGGGATCGAGAGACTCTCGAAGAGGTCGGCGGAGACGGCGCCGCCTATATGGAACATCGCGACCATGGCCACCACCAGCGTCATCCGCGAGTCGGCCGGCATTCGATCCCAATGCGCCGATACGAAAAGCAAAACACCGGCGCCCAGCAGGATCGTGCCGAACGCCAGCGCGATCCAGGTTGTCCATCGCAGACCTTGTGGCTCTGCATGCTCGGCTTCCCACGCGCGGATGCGGTCCCGGACGCCGGCATCGACCACGCCCGCTGAGGTCCACCGTTCGAGGTGAGATTCCCATGTGTTGGGCATGCCCTCACTAGTGCACTTTGCCAGCCAATTCGGCGCCAAATGGAATCAGTGCCTTATGGGAGGGAGCTTTCACGCCTGAAACGGCACTGTACGTGGCATGCAGCAGGCCCGTACATTTCCTGTACTCTTGACTGAACGCCCCGTAGGGATAGACAGCACTGTCCACGCAGCCCAAAGGCAGGGCCTTGGGACCGTGTAGTCTGTCCCTACTCGCGTTATGATGAGCATGTGACATGTCGTTGATCGCGGTTTCGGGCCATCCGGGATGCCGTTATGAAGAGGTGGCGCGCATTACCGCGCAGCGGCTGGGATTCGAGCTGCTGACGCAATCCCGCATCCGCCTTCTCACCGACGACGAGTTCGGCGCGGAGACTCCGATTCCCGATAAGGCCTACCCGAGCCTGGTGACCTCCATACTGGCGCGCCTGGCCACGGAGAACCACCTGGTCTACTGCGCGGTGGGCGGCGAAGTGCAATCGCGCCATTTCCTGGGGATGCTGCGGGTACACGTGGTGGCGCCGGAAAATGTTCGCGTCGGCAACCTGATGCTGGATTCGCGCATGGAACGCCCGGCCGCGCGCCAGCTCCTGCTGCAACTGGAGTCGGCGGACCGGGCCGACCGCAAAGCCAAGTTTGGGAAGACCCGCGCCACCGCCGATCTCTTCGACCTGGTACTGAACGCCGAATCGCTCACCTCCGAGCAGATGGCCGGGCTGATCGAGACCGCGGTGGCTTCGGGCGGGCTGAAAGAGCGCGGTTATCTTTCGCATGCCGCGGAGGCCCAGCTTCAGTTTCAGATGCGCCTCAAGCTCGCGCGCTTTGGCATCGTTCCGCCCAACAAGATCACGTTGCGGAAGAAGATGTTCGCGCACCAGAGCGAGGAGATGTTCGCCAACCTGCTGGACTTCTATCGCATAGCCTGGGAATACGAGCCGCGCAGCTTCCCCATTCATAAAGATCAGAATGGCCAGGTCCTGGAGGCGTTCACGCCCGATTTCTACCTCCCGGAATTCGACCTCTACGTGGAGCTCACTACCATGAAACAGGCGCACGTGACCCGCAAGAACCGCAAGGTGCGGCTCCTCCGCGAGCTATACCCCCACATCAATATCCAGGTCTTTTACCAGAAGGATTTTGAGAACCTGATCTTCAAATACGGACTGGCGGGGAGGCCGGTAGAGGCATGAGCGCGATGATCGCCCCGGGCCTGGAGCGCGTCCTCTTCACCGAAGAGCAGATCGCCCGGCGCATCCAGGAGGTGGCCGCCGAGATCTCCCACGATTACCAGGGGAAAACGGTGAAGCTGGTGGGCGTGCTGAAAGGTTCGATCTTTTTCCTCACCGCTCTGGCGCGCCAGATCGAGCTTCCGGTGAAGATCGATTTCCTGAGCATCTCGAGCTTCTCCAACAGAAGCGGTGCGCCGGGCGTGGTGCGCATCGCCAAAGATCTGGACGAGGGCATCGAGGGCGAGGATGTGTTGCTGGTGGAAGATATCGTGGATACCGGCTTCACCCTCCGCTATCTGCTGCAAACCCTGGCGGGCCGCGCGCCCAACTCGCTCTCCGTCTGCACGTTTCTGGACCGCAACTCGCGGCGGATCGTGCAGGTTCCGGTCCGTTACCGTTGTTTCGATATCCCCGACCGTTTCGTGGTGGGCTTCGGCCTGGATCACAACCAGTTGTACCGGAACCTGGGCTACGTGGCGGTGATGAAGCAGGAGAAGGCTTAAGGCCACGGGAGCGCCGGCGGTCCTGCCGCCGGTGAAAGTCGGCAGTTCTGCCGTTGGCTCCCAGCTTCTATGCTAAATTGATCTTTCCGATGCGAAACGTTGTGATCATAGGTTCCGGCTGCGCCGGCAACACAGCAGCCATCTACACGGCCCGCGCCAACCTGAGCCCGCTGGTGATCAGCGGCCACGAAGCCGGCGGGCAACTTTCCCTCACCACCCTGGTGGAAAATTTCCCCGGGTTCCCCGAAGGCATCAACGGCCCCGACCTGGTGGAGAACATGAAGTTGCAGGCACAGCACTTCGGCGCCGAATACGTGCACGGCGCGGTCATCGATTCGGACTTCTCCACGCGGCCCTTTCGCCTCAACATCGAAGGCGAATGGATGGAGAGCCGCACCATCATCGTCGCGTCGGGCGCTTCGGCGCGCTGGCTGGGCCTGGAATCGGAGCAGAGGCTGATCGGCCACGGCGTGAGTTCCTGCGCCACCTGCGACGGCTTCTTCTATCGCGAGAAGAAGATCATGGTGATCGGCGGAGGCGATTCCGCCATGGAGGAGGCCAACTTTCTCACGCGCTTTGGCAGTGAGGTCACGCTGGTCCACCGCCGCGAAGAGTTCCGCGCCTCCAAGATTATGCTCGACCGTGCGCACCACAATCCCAAGATCAAGTTCCTTCCCAACACCGTGGTGGAACACGTCTTTGACGTTTCGCAGAACCTGGTGACCGGCGTGCGCCTGCGGAATCTCAAGACTGATGAAGTCTGGGAGCAGGATGTGGATGGGTTCTTCGTCGCCATCGGCCATATTCCCAACACCAAGGTGTTCAAAGGCCAGATTGAGACCGATCCCGACGGCTATATCGTATCCAAGGGTGGCGCACGCACCAGCGTCGCGGGCATTTTCCATGCCGGCGACGTGCAGGACCGGACTTACCGCCAGGCCATTACCGCCTCCGGCGCGGGCTGCATGGCGGCCATAGAAGTGGAACGATACTTAGAAGCGGAAGGACACTAATTCATGATCGAGCGCATCTCACCCCCCGGCGCGCCCACCCCGCGCGGCCCGTATTCCCCCGCCGTGCGTGCCGGCGATTTCATCTTCGTAGCTGGACAAATCCCGATCGATCCGATAACCGGGCAGGTGGTCTCCGGCGACGTGCAGGTGGAAACGCGGCAGGTGCTGACCAACATCAAGAACATCCTGGAAGGTTGCGGTTCCTCCATGGCGGCGGTCGTGCGGTGTGGCGTATTCCTGATCGACTCGGACGACTTCAAACCCATGAACGAGGTTTACGCGGAGTTCTTCGGCGAAGCCAAGCCCGCCCGCACCACCATCATCGTCGCCGCGCTGCCGCTCAAGGACGCTCGGGTGGAAATCGACGCGGTTGCCTATGTAGGGTAACACGGGCATTCTTGCCTGTGTGGCTTTGTGTGTTTCGTGGGTAGTGGGCTACTTTGAATTTTCAAAGTAGCCCACTACCGTTTCGTGCCTTCGGCCACATGCGGTAAACCGACACAGGCAAGAATGCCCGTGCCACCGCCTTACCCACGATCAAACTAGCGCCTTCTCGAACCCTTCTGGATCATCCACCGACAACCCAATCCGCGTTACCCGCCGCTTGAGACCATACATCCCCCGCGCCACCACGGGCTCCGAGAATTCCACCAGCACGTTTGGATCGCTAGCCGGTGGTACGTTCCAGCCGGCATCCTGATAGTTGCTGCGCCGCACAGCCGCGATCTTCGCCAGGGGAACCCGCAAGGTGTGCAGCATGCCGTTGCGAACCACCAATTCTCCGTCGCCCACCAGTATCGGCCGCAGCGCGAACGAGCGGCTTATGGCAACCAACCACACGGCCCCATACACGCTCAATGCCGTCAGTACCCAGGCTGCCGTGTGGCTCCACTGCCTCACCAGCAGGTGGACCAGCGCGGCTTCCATCAGGCTGAGGCCGGCGACCGCCGCGAACAGCATCGCCGCCAAACTCCGCTCGTGAATCGAAAAAGCCCGTAAGCCTGCCGGCGCGTGAGGCCGGCTGCGCCACGACCCGAAGGCGAAATAGAACACCGCGATTTCGGTGGCCAGCATTTCCGCGGCAGGCCGCAACGGCACCACCTCGGACGCCGCCAGCTTCACTCTCTCCAGTACATCGCCATCGCTGGCTGCCACGCGCATGCCACGCCGTACCCGCACTACCAGGAAGGCGATCACGGCCAGTTCTGCGCTCGCGGCCAGCGCCGGCCTGGCCCACATGAGCCCGGGCGCCACGTAGGTGGCCCGCAGCAGGGCCAGCAGGAAGAGGGGAACCATGGTGATCGCCGGTTGAAGGCCCGCCCGAACTACCAGCCAGAAGTACAGCAAGGGGACTGTAATGGCGATATCGAAAGCCGCGCCATACGCCACTGGAGGCCTTGCGACTGCATGCACCATGAGGAACGCCGTCAGGTTGATTCCCAACGCCGCTCCGAAAAAGAGCTTCCATCTGAGCGCTGCAGTCATCTGTAAGTCAGTGTACGACACCTGTCACCCTCGCAGCCTCTGTAGTAACTCTGTGTCCACCTTCGCTTTTACCGTCCTGCGGTCCAATCCCAGGCGCCGCGCGGTCTCCTCGTAACTCCCCG
>OCZU010002215.1_pt1 | contig 12493 bp, 12 predicted proteins | sample 1539001 | NCBI WGS metagenome assembly OCZU01 (sample SAMEA3539306, study PRJEB22396) | soil metagenome | biome: tundra; feature: field; material: soil | place: USA | collected 2010-05 | depth 0.15 m
TTTCGCGTCGATCACTTCGATCTGCTCAAGCCGCTCGGGATGAGGCTGGCGGGCTATTGCCTGCTGCACCTTCGCTCGTCGGATACAGGGTTCCCGACGGTGATCGTCTATGGAGTGCCCGGGCTCGAAGCGCTCGCCGACACGCTGCGTGAATGCTCCTTGCGCGAACGCGCGAGGCGGCGCGTCACGACGTTCGTGCAGGCCTAGCTTTTCATTCTCGAGGCGCCTCGCCTCGAACGGCCGGAATCAACGCCGTGAGCAGGTCGATCGGAAGCGGAAAGACAATGGTCGTGGATTTGTCGCCCGCGATGTTGGCAAGCGTCTGCAGATAGCGAAGCTGCATCGCCTGGGGCTGGCGCGACAGCATTTGCGCCGCCTGCAGAAGCTTTTCCGACGCCTGCAGCTCGCCTTCGGCGTGAATGATCTTCGCCCGCCGCTCGCGTTCGGCCTCGGCCTGGCGTGCGATCGCACGGATCATCGTTTCGTTGAGGTCCACGTCCTTCATTTCCACCGTGGACACCTTGATGCCCCATGCGGCGGTTTGGCCATCGAGCACCTGCTGGATATCGAGGTTGAGCTTTTCGCGTGCGGACAGCAATTCGTCCAGCTCGTGCTTGCCCAGCACGGCACGCAGCGTCGTCTGCGCCAGCTGGCTCGTCGCCTGATAGTAGTTCTCGACCTGGATCACCGCCTTGGCCGGATCGAGTATGCGGAAGTACACGACCGCGTTGACCTTGACCGACACGTTGTCGCGCGTGATTACATCCTGGGGCGGCACGTCCATGACGACGGTTCGCAGGTCGATACGCACCATCTGCTGCGCCACCGGGATGAGCAGGAAAAATCCGGGCCCCTTGACCTTCCAGAAACGCCCGAGCATGAAGACCACCGCACGCTGATATTCGCGCAGGACGCGGAACGACGTCATGACGAGCAGCAAAACGATGATGAGGATAGTGCCAAATCCCAATCCGATGAACATGATCAATGTCCTGAGTGAACGGTGCTTGGAAGGATGAATGCCTGGCCCTGCTCCGCTGCCGGAACGACCGACAGGAGCAGGTCCCCGCGCGAGGTCACGCGCACGCTGTGTCCGCGTTTGATCGGCACGAGGCTGCGGACTTGCCATTGCTCGCCGTTGATGCGTGCCCAACCTTCGGCTTCCAGGTCGTCGAGCGCGACACCGACGCTGCCGATGAGCGCTTCGTCACCGGTCACGAGCGGGCGGCGCCGCGCCTTGAGCGCGAGCGCGGCGACGAAGAAGATGAACAATGCGGTAACCGCGACGACTGCGACGATCAAGCCGCGGGGCACCCCGAAGCCCGGCGCCTCGGTGTCGATCAGCATCACGGCGCCGACGGCGAAGGCGACGATTCCGCCCGCGCCGAGCGAGCCGAACGCGGGCAAAAACACTTCGGCGACCATGAACGACATACCGAGCAGTATGAGCGCCAACCCGGCGTAATTGACAGGAAGCATTTGCAGCGCGAACAATCCGACGAGGAGGCAGACCGCGCCGACCACGCCGGGGAGCGCCAGCCCCGGATTCCAGAACTCGAAGAACAAGCCGTAAACGCCGATCATCAGCAGGATCAGGGCAACACTCGGGTCGGTGATGACAGCCAGAAATCGCGTCCGCCAATCGATCTCCGCCATGATCAGCGTCGCTCCGGCGGTCGCGAGTGTCCGTTCGCCGACGGCGGTCGTCACTTTGCGTCCGTCGAGCCTGGTCAAAAGCTCGGGCACATCCCGCGCGGTGAGATCGATTACTTTGAGGGCCAGCGCTTCCTCCGCCGACAGGCTCGCGCCCTCTCGAACCGCGCGCTCCGCCCATTCCGCGTTGCGTCCGCGCATCTGCGCGAAGGCGCGGATGTAGGCAGCCGCGTCGGACACCTGTTTTCGGGTGAGCGTGTCTTTCTCTGTATCCGCTCCTTCGGGAGCGCCCTTGACATCGCCAGGGCGTTTGGGATCCTCGCGCACCTTGTCGGGCTTGATCTCCGGCGTCGGCGCAAGCGGCCCCGGCGCGGCCAGATTGATCGGCGTCGCGGCGCCAAGGTTGGTCCCCGGCGCCATTGCGGCAATGTGGCTGGCATACAGGATGTACGTGCCCGCACTCGCGGCGCGGGCGCCGCTAGGCGCGACAAACGCGGCAACCGGCACCGGTGAGGCGAGAATCTCCTTGATGATCTGGCGCATCGAGAGGTCCAGGCCGCCGGGCGTATCGATGCGCAGGACGACGAGCTGCGCCCCTTCTTTTTCCGCGCGGGCCAGTGCGCGCCCCGCAAAGTCCGCGGTTGCGGGGCCGATCGCGCCCGTGAGCGGAACGATAAAGACCGGCGCGGACGCTGCGTCGGCCCACGAGGAAACGGTTCCAAGGATCGCCCAAAAGAAAATACCGAGAGCCTGGCTCATTTCTCCTCCCGCGACGGGATCGCGGACTGACTCGAACTGTACACCACCATGCGTTTATCGGACCGAATCCTAAGAATCCGGGCCAAATGGACTATCCATTAGTCCCCGTTTGTCCGATTGTCGCCGGCGCCGAGGCAAGGCAGCATTGCCAAATGCCCTCGAGGTGCTACCCGCCGTCGCCTCTGTTTCGCGCACGCCTGCGCAAAGCGCGGCGCGCGATGTCACCCGTCCTCGGTGGCGCTCTCCTTTCGCTCGCAGTCGCGGCGCAAGCCGAGTCGACGCAGCAGACCGGTGGCTCTCCGATCACGGCCAGCGCGCACATCGACTTCAGGATCGTGATCCCCAAGGTATTGATCCTCGACGCGGCGAGCGATACCTGGCGGACCAATTCTCGCGCCAACGAAACGGTATTGGTCGCCACCGAACAAGGCGCCATGCATCGCACTTCGGCAAGCAGAGCGGATCGGATGGCGATCCACCGCCTCGGCGTCGGCGCGCTTGGGTCTTCTCCCTCCCCCGGACCCGTCTCCTACACGATTACCGTGCCGTAAGTCAGGTCGGCGGTCCTACGAATGCGCCGCGGAGAGAGCTTGCTCGAGATCGGCGATCAGATCGTCCGCGTCTTCAAGCCCGACCGATAGCCGCAGCAAATCAGCGGGGACCGGGGTGCCCGCGCCCTCGACGCTGGAGCGGTGCTCGATCAGGCTCTCGACTCCTCCTAGCGAGGTCGCTCGTTTCCACAGTTGAACCTTGGCGGCGGCGGCAATCGCTGCTTGCTCGCCCGTGATCGACCCATTGGCCGAGCCCCGGACCCGCATCGACAGCATCCCGCCAAAACCGCCGCGCATCTGCCGCGACGCGATGACGTGACCCGGAAAGGACGGCAAACCGGGGTAAAGGACCTGACCTACGAAGCGATTTTGCTCGAGACGCTCGGCGATCGCCTGGGCGCTATTGCATGCGGCACGAACGCGTGGAAACAGCGTCCGCATCCCACGCGTGAGAAGCCACGCCTCGAACGGCCCGATCACGCCGCCCAGTTGCGCGCGAATAGACCGGATGCGCTGCCACAGCGGCGTATCCTCGCGCGCACTGAGCGTGCCGGCGATAACGTCGGAATGCCCATTCAGATATTTGGTGGCCGAGTGCATCACGATGTCGGCACCCAACTCGATCGGACGCGTCAGAACCGGCGTCGCGACGGTCGAATCCACTGCCACGATTGCGCCGGCCGCGTGCGCAATCTCACTGGTGACGGCGATGTCGGTAATCGTCCACATCGGGTTCGCGGGCGTTTCGACCCACACCAGCGACGTCTTGCCTTCCCGGACGGCGCTGCGGACATCGTCGGGGTTGTGCATGTCGATGAACTGCACGCGCAGTCCCCATTGCGTCGCGAAGTTCGCCAGCCAGTTGCGAAGCGACCAATACATGACCTTGGGTGCGAGCACCCGATCGCCCGGCGACAGCGCCTGAAACACCGCGGTTGCCGCCGCCATGCCGGAGGCGAAGAGCAAAGACGCATGGCCGCCTTCGAGCGCGGTCAGCACCGCCTCGGCCTGGTCGAACGTCGGGTTATGATCGCGCGCATAGATGCGTCCCGACCGATATTGATTGTCCGGATCACGTATGAAGGTCGTCGAAGTGTGAATCGGCGGTACGACCGCGCGTGTCTGCTCGTCTACCCATCCGAGCCCCTGGGCAGCAATGCTGGCCGGCTTCATGTGTTTTTCTCCGCTGAGTCAGTCGTGCATTGGCTGATGGCGAACGACAGGCAATACGCGATCGGCGAACCGTGGCGCGGTGCTGTCGCCTCGGTGCTACCGCAGCCAGTGGCCGGCGATCCGGTCATAGTCGCCGGTCGCCTTGGCCAAATGAAACCACTGGTCCACCCACGCCTTGAATGCCGCGTCACCGCGCGGCAGCAACCACGCCATCTCTCCGTACTGTAATGGCTTGTCGGGATTCACCGCGCACAATCCCGGGCGCGCCTTCTGTTGAACGATGGTTTCCACCGATTCCGAAATCATCACGTCTGCATTGCCCTTGAGAATCTCGTCGAAGATAGCCGTGTTGTCGTTGAAGATGACGATTCTGGCTTGCTTGAAGTTCGCGCGCGCATAGCGCTCGTTGCTTCCGCCCGGATTCTCGATCACCGTCACTCCAGGCTTGTCGATGTCGGCGACCGATTGAAACCTGGCGGCGTTTTCGCATTTGGTGATGGGCGCCTTGCCATTGATCATGTACGCAGACGAAAAGAATGCGCTCTTCTGCCGGTCAAGCGTCACCGAAATGCCGCCCACGCCCACGTCGCATTTCTCCACGAAGTCCTTCATCAGTGTCGGCCACGCCGACTTCACGAACTCGGTCTCTACCCCCAGCGCCTTGGCCGCCGCCTGTACGAGATCGACATCGAGACCTTCAAAGGCGCCGTCGGGCCGCTGCAGGCTGAAAGGCTTGTAGTCGCCGGGCGTGCATACACGAAGCTTTCCGCTTTTCTGGACCGCGTCCAGGCGCGACGCCGGCGCGTCCTGCGCAAGGACATGCGAGGCGCCTAGCAGCAATAGCGCGACGATCAAAATCCTGAGGGGCATGGCAACTCCTTGAGCGTACATCCGACGCCGGTACCCGACCGGGGAGATTCTAACGCAGTGGGACCGCCCGTCACCGCCCGCTGCGCGCGGCGTTCGATCCGCTAGCTTTTCAGAAGCATTCCACCGACCAGGGCGCCGATGGCGCCTATGCCAATCGCAAGAAGGTCACTGCCGCCCTCCTGATCGTCGATGCGCCGCTGATTGAAGAGCGCGTCGAGCTGCGCGTTGCTGAACGCAACGCTGGTTTGCTCCTGCGTTGCCTGCGAGATACTTGCATTGCCGCTTGTAAGATCGTGCACGGCCTTGGCCACGCCGTCAGGATCGATGAGGGCGATCGGCGCGCCGCAATGAGTGCAGCCGGTGTCCTTCGTCAAGTCGATCGGCCCTCCGCACTGCGAGCAGGAGATTTGCCGAACGGTATCGCGCAGCTTCGCGAGCTCCGCCAGCGATGGACTGCGAATGAAATTCTTTTCGCGCAGAAAATGATTGAAAGTGAACAGCTGACCGAGATCGTTGGCGCAACGCCAATAGGTGAACCGGGTACTGCGCTGCATGTCGTAGGTCAGCGCCAGCTCACCGCCGCAACGGGGGCAGTGAAAGCTCGAAGCCAGAGGCGTCTTGGCAGCGCCCGCCGCCTGCGCTATGTACTGGAACAGCCCCAGCACGGCACGCGGCGTGAGGCTTATGCTGCCCGATTGATCGAACCACAGCAGATTGCAATTGGCGCAGCTCCCGACCCCCGGCGCACCTCTTCCGCTGAAAGTTTCGACCGCCTGGTCGGTCATTGCACCCTGGCAATTCGGGCAGGAAGTCACGCGGCTATTCTAGACGACAACGCTACGGAAGTGCTGGCAGCGCGGCTCCGGACAGACGCGTTGCATTCACTCGGGCCGCCGACGGTAGAATCATGCGACACTTGTCGGTGTCGAGACAAATTCCCGTCCAGATTTGGAGTGCACCGCATGCGATCTGACCATCCCGGCAGCAAAGGAACCGTCCGGCGCCGACGCATGTACGTGGCCGTCGCCGCGCTCCTCGTCGTCGGCTGCGCTTCCATGGCCGCACACACGGCCAGTGACTATGATCGCGGGAACGCGCCGGAAGAAAAGCTCGCGAGGGACTCCGATTCGTGCGCCAAGCAGGCGGAAGCGCATACCAAGCAATACGGCATGGGGCCCTACGATATGACCCACGGCTCCTATAACTACATGTACGACTCCTGCATGCAGGCTGGCGGCTACGAGCGTAAAAGACCATGAGAGTTTCAAAGCGGCTCATTGCCGGCGCGAACGGCTTCGTCGCTCACCGCCCGGCCCCCTAGGCATCGTCACACCGCGCGGCGCAACGCAGCGCCGCGAACAATCGAAGCGGAGGAATCTTGCAACGCCCGACGATAGCAAGCGCCATGAAGGCGGAACGGCCGCTGGTCACCCCGCTGGCGCACGACGCCCTGTCGGCACGTCTGATCGCGAGGGCGGGCTTCAAGGCGTTCGCCATCGGCGGATCGGCCCTGCTCGCCACCCGTTTCGCGCTTCCGGACATCGGACTTATCGGCGTCGCCGACATGACCGCGGGCATCCGCGATATCGCCGCGGCGACCGAGCTGCCGTTCTTTGCCGACGGTGATGACGGCTACGGCGACGTCAAGAGCGTCGCGCGGATGATCGAGCTCTATGAGCAGATCGGCGTCAGCGCGATCCTGATCGAAGACCAGCAGCGCGAGCATAAGCAGCAGCGCGCCGATCGTGCTCTCGGCGTGGTGGACCGCGCGATCATCGAGTCCAAGCTTCGCGTTGCGCTCGCGGAGCGGCGCAATCCGGACACGTTCATCGTCGGCCGCACCGATTCGTTCGGCGTGCTCGGACTCGACGAAGCGCTGCGCCGCGCCGAAGCGTTCCTCAAGCTCGGCGTGGATGCCGTATTCATCGCGGGTCTCAAGTCCATTGCCGACTACGAGCGCGTCGGTCGCGAATTGCGCGGCGCCCGCCTCTCCGCCGCGATTTTCGAGTCCGCGGGCATGCCATGGCCCACACCGAAAGAGCTCGGTGAGCTTGGCTTCGCCCATGTTTCGTATCCCGCGACGCTTCTTTTTCGCATTACGGCGACCATGCACACCGCACTGGCGACGCTTCGCCGTCACGCGACGGGCATCCAGCCGATGACGCCCGATCGCGCGGCAGACGCCTCGCGCGACATTCTCGATGACGCACTCGAGCTCGCCCGTTGGCAGGCGATCGAATCCGGCGCGGCGCGCATCTCCAGTCCCACGGTCGAAAGCGCATGAGCGCCGCCGCGAAACCAGATGCAGCCGTCGAGGCGACCCCGCGGTTCGGCAGCGATTGCATCGCCGACCTTCTGCGGGCGTTGGATATCGAATTCATCGCGCTGACTCCTGGCGCGAGCTTTCGAGGTCTGCACGACAGCCTGGTCAACTACCTCGGCAACGAGCGTCCCGAGCTGCTGCTGTGCGTGCACGAAGAGCACGCGGTGGCGCTCGCGCACGGCTACGCGCGGGTCACGGGCCGTCCGCTCGCGGTCGCGCTGCACGCAAACGTGGGATTGATGCACGCGACCATGGCCATCTTCAACGCGTGGTGCGACCGCGTTCCGATGCTGCTGATCGGCGGCGTGGGGCCGATGGACGCGGTCCAGCGCCGTCCGTGGGTCGACTGGATCCACACCGCGAGCGACCTCGCCGCGCTGGTGCGCGGCTACACGAAATGGGACGACCAGCCGGGCTCGATCAGTGCAGCGCTGGAATCGATCGTACGCGCACATCGCATCGCGACGACCACGCCGCAGGGGCCCGTCTATGTCTGTCTCGATGCCGCGCTGCAGGAGGAAGCGGTCTCGCCGCCTCCGGCAATGCCCGAGCTCGCGCGCTTCCCTGCGCCGCGTCCGGTCGATCCGCCCGCGCACGCTGTCGCCGAAATCGCCGCCGCGCTATCCCAGGCGAAGCGGCCGTTGATCCTGATCGGACGCGTTTCCAATGAGCGCGAGGATTTCGACCGGCGGGTCCGGCTCGCCGAGCGTGTCAACGCCCGGGTGCTGACCGATCTCAAGACCCAGGCGACATTTCCCACGGCACATCCGCTTCATCCCTTCGCCGCCGGGCTCTATGTCAGCGCCGAGGCGGGCGCGATGGTCCGTGAAGCGGATGCGATCCTGAGCCTCGACTGGATCGATCTCGGTGGATCGCTGCGGCAGGCCTGCGGTGGGCAGTTTCCCAAGGCAAAGGTGATGCAGTGCTCGCTGGATTCGTATTCGCACAACGGATGGAGCAAGGACTACCAGGCGCTGCCGCCGACCGACGTCCTCGTCCTCGCGAGCCCCGATCGGCTGGTGCACGCCTTGCTCGAGCAGCTTCCTGAGCGGAGCGCTGTTTCCGTGGTCCGTCCGCTCGAGGCATCCCTCGCTCCGGCCCGCACTGTCGCCGCGGGACCGGCCGGCACCGCCAAAGCCGATGTCCCGAGCCTGCGCAGCGAGGCATGCATCTCGATCGAAGATATGGCCAGCGTCACATCCACTGCACTTTCGCGTCACCGCCCATCGTACATCCGCCTGCCCCTCGGCTGGCCGGGCGAGTTTTGCCGCTTCGCCGATCCGCTCGACTTTATCGGCTTCGACGGCGGCGGCGGAATCGGGTCCGGGCCGGGGATGGCGGTGGGCGCCGCGCTGGCGCTGCGAGGGTCCGGCCGTTTGCCGGTGGCGGTTCTTGGCGACGGCGATTATCTGATGGGGCTGACCGCCCTCTGGACCGGCGTTCACTATCGCGTTCCACTGCTGGTCCTCGTGTCCAACAACCAATCGTTCTTCAACGATGAGTTGCATCAGGAGCGAATGGCGCGCACGCGCGGCCGTCCCCTCGAAAATCGCTGGGTGGGCCTGCGGATGAACGATCCGCCTCTCGACCTCGCGCAACTCGCGAACGGACAAGGCGCGATCGGTCACGGCCCGGTGCGTACCGTGGAAGCGCTGGGGCGCGCGCTCGAGGTCGCGATAGGGCAGGTGCTGGGCGGCGCAACCTGCGTCATCGACGTGCGGGTTGCACCCGAGTACGCACGCGCGGTATCGTCTGCGCTGTTGCGTAACATTCCGAACGACCACTGACAAGAGCGCAAACCGTGCGCCACGAACCGACAACCTGGAGGAGCAAGATGAAGAGTTTGCGTTCCTGGATGGCTGCCGCACTGATTGCAGCGTTTTCGATCGGCGGCCACGCGGAGGAGATCGCCGTTGGAAATTATGGCGTGTCCGCCAACGGCATGCCGTTCGGCGTGGCGCTGGTGAAGGGCTATTTCAAGGACGAGGGCCTCAACATTACCGGCCTGATTTCGTCGGCGGGCGGCGGAACGTCGCTGCGCAACATGCTGGCCGGCGGCGGCGTTCCGTATGGCGAGGTGAATCCTGGCGTAATCGTGTCCGCCATCCTCGCCGGAGCGGATTTGAAGATCGTCAGCGACAACGTGCTCACCGTGGCGGAATTCGTGTGGGCGGTCAGGCAGGACTCGCCGATCAAGACCATCAAGGATATCAAAGGCAAGAAGATCGGCTACACCAATCCGCGATCTACCAGCCAGGCGCTCGCGAACATGCTGCTTCAGATCGCGGGCTACAAGCCCGAGGATGCGGAGCTGGTCAAGACGGGCGGTTTCGGCGAAGGAATCGCCGCGCTCGAGTCGGGCCAGGTGGATATCGTTCCCATCACCGAGCCGCTCTGGTCGAAATACAAGAATAAGTATCGGGCGGTGATTGTCGCCAGCGATGTACTGCCGCCGCTCGATAACGTGGTTGGTGTGACCACGGTCGAAATGGCCGAGAAGAAGGGCGACTTCATACGAGCCGTCATCCGCGCGCGCCGCAGGGCGGTCATATTCATGCGCGAGCATCCAGACGAGGCTGCCGAGATCGTTGCCAAGCAATACAACATCGAGCCCGAGGTGGCTCGCAGCGCTGTGCGCAACCTCACCACGAGCACGACCAAAGGCGTGCCTTACTGGGGAGAAGGCGAGATCCATCTCGAAGGCTTGAAGCGCATGATCGAAGCGCAGCGTTCGGTCGGCGCCATCAACGGCGAGGTCGATTACAGCAAGATCATCGACACGCGCTTCCTTCCCGACGACTTGAAGGCGATCAAATAGCGCGTGCACCGCGTGCAGACGCGGACACACTTGGGAACGGGCTCGTGACGGCCCAGGTCGCACTGCGCAACGTCAGCAAGACCTTTCCGGCGGCCCGGAAGACCGCGCCGTTGCACGCGCTCGGTCCGATCGACCTCGAGCTGCGCCGCGGTGAGTTCTTCGCCGTTGTCGGACCTTCGGGTTGCGGCAAGTCGACGCTGCTCGAAATCATCGCAGGCCTGGTTCCTCCAACGCAGGGCAGCGTCGAGTTCGAAGGCCAACCGATCGTCGGCGAAGCTCCCGACAGCATCGGCGTCGTGTTCCAGGAAGACGCGTCCCTGCCGTGGCTCACCGTGGCCGAGAACGTCGCCTTCGGCCTGCGCCGCTCCAAGCTGGCCAAGGACGAGCGCGATGAGCGCGTGCACGACGTTCTCCGGCTGGTGGGCCTCTCTGATTTCGCGATGAGCTATCCCGCCCAGCTCTCCGGCGGCATGCGCCAGCGTGTGTGCATCGCGCGGACGCTGGTGATGCAGCCGCGGCTGATACTGCTGGACGAGCCGTTCGGTGCGCTCGATCAGCAGACCCGCCTCCTCATGGGCGACGAGCTCCTGCTCATGTGGCGCGAAACCGGCGCGACGGTTTTTCTCATCACCCACGCGCTCGATGAAGCGACCATGCTCGCGGATCGCATCGGCGTGATGTCGGCGCGTCCCGGTTGCCTGATCGACGTCGTGGAAACGAACTGGCCGCGCGAACGCGACAGCCGCATCGTCGAGCGCAGCGAATTCGGCGCCATCACCGCGCGGCTGTGGAAGACGCTGCGCGAGGAATCGCTGAAGACCATCGGGCGCACGGCGATCAAGCCCGACGGCGAAGCATGAAGCGCCTGGTTCTCTATCGGTTCGCGGTCATCGCCGGCACGATCGCCTTGCTCGAAATTCTCTGCCTGACCGGTGCCATCGACAAGATCACGATGCAGCCGCCGCATCTGATCGCGAGGGATCTGTATCGCCTGCTGGTATCCGGCAGGATGAACGGCGCCATCGTGAAGACGCTGACCAACACGGTGCTCGCGCTGATTCTCGCCCTCGGCGTCGGTGTCATCGTGGGCGCGCTGCTTCATCGCCGCCGCGCCTTGCGTGACACGCTGGATCCACTCTTCGCGACCTATTACGCGGTGCCGGTATTCGCCTTCTACCCGTTCTTCATCGTCGTGTTCGGCCTCGGCGACCTGCCGCAGATCCTGATCGCGTTCATGCTCGGCGTCGTGGCGATGATCGTGAACACGCTCAACGGTCTCGACCGCGTGCCGCCGGTGCTGCTCAAGACCGCCCGCATCATGAGGCTGAGTCCGATCGACACCGCGCTGCGGCTGACGCTTCCGGCAGCGGGACCGTACCTCCTCACCGGCGCAAAGCTTGCGGTCGCCTATGCCTTCATCGGCATCATCGGATCCGAATTCATCCTCTCGCGCGGAGGTATCGGCTACGAAATCAACTTTGCCTACAGCAACTTCGACAACGCGACGATGTATCCGCTCATCGTGCTGATCCTGCTGGCATCGATCGCCATCAACACGGTGTTGACGCGCTGGGAGCAGACATTGCTGACGCGGCGCGGCGCGCGATGAGCGAATATTCCTCGCACGGAGGGCGCAACGCGTTGCTGCTGATCGCGGTGCTGATTGCACTTTGGCAGGTGACGTTCTGGATCGTCGGCGACATCGCGCTGACGTCTCCGCTGGCGACGTTCCGCTACACGGCAAAGCTCGTTACGGGCGAGACTTTTGGAATGCATCTCTTCGACACCCTGCGTGCGTTTGCGATCGCTTTCGTGGTGTCGGTGGTGATCGGCCTGCTGGTGGGCTTCTGGCTTGGGTTCGAGCGGCTGTCCGGCGACGTGCTCGAGCCCATGATCGTGACCCTGTATGCGATTCCCAAGCTCACGCTGTATCCGATCCTGCTGCTGGCGTTCGGGCTCGGCCTGTCCGCGAAGGTGGCTTTCGGCGTTCTCCACGGCGTGATCCCGATCATCCTGTTCACGCTGAGCGCGGTGCGCAACACCAAGCCGATCCTGCTCAAGACGGGCCACGTGCTGAAGCTGTCACGGCCGCAGATGGTGCGCTGGATCCTGTTTCCGGCGGCGATACCCGAGATCTTCACCGGCTTGCGTGTCGGCTTCTCGCTCACCTTGATCGGCTGTATTCTCGCCGAGATGTTCGCCTCTCAACGCGGCTTGGGCTATCTGCTGATGACCGGCATCGGTCTGCACAACGTCGACCTGGTGATGTCGGTGACGCTGCTGATTGTCGTGTTCGCGGCGGCGGTGAGCACGCTGCTGCTGCAGATCGATCGGAGATTGCACAGG
>OCZU010002216.1_pt1 | contig 12489 bp, 11 predicted proteins | sample 1539001 | NCBI WGS metagenome assembly OCZU01 (sample SAMEA3539306, study PRJEB22396) | soil metagenome | biome: tundra; feature: field; material: soil | place: USA | collected 2010-05 | depth 0.15 m
ATCACCAGATTGACCTGCTCCGGCGCACGCGCGCGTGGTTCGCGCAGTGGCTCGGTCAGCTGGCATCGTGACATCGCGGCGCTGCCCGGCTATCGTCCGGGTCCCAGACGCGGATGACCCGCGCCAATCTCGCTTCTGCGGCCTGGCGGCTCGTCTCAGACACTGGAATCTGGCGTCAGGCTGGACGGCCAGCCGCGGGTCGGCGATGCTGAGCCTGACGGCAGTAGGGGATGACCATGGTCGATGATGTCATTCGCCGGGGCGGCGACCGCGAGCCTGGCCGCTGGACGGGCTGGCTGGCAGCTCTGGCGGTCCTGATCGTGCTAGCGGTGGCAATCGTCGGCCACCTGCCGCGCGGGCCCGCTGCCCCGCAGCATCACCCGGCCGCCGCGGCTACCGCGGGTCCGGTGCAGCTGGCAGGCCTCGGCGCTGGCGCGGCCGGCCAGCTGAACAAGGCATACCTGATCACCGCATCGCCGTTGCCGCGGGCCGATCGCATTCGGCTGCTAGTCACCGGCGCGTATTCCGCCTGGCTGTGGTCGGCCATGGGCCACGCGAAGCCGGTCGGCGGCCTGCAAGGTGTCAGGTCCGGCCAGCTGTATATCCGCTTCGTCCGCGTTGGCGGCGGATCGGTCTTCCAGCTCACCAGACGGTAAGCGCCCAGACGGGAGCAGGTCGCCAGCCAGCACGGCGGCGCACCTCGTCGCGGCAGCTCCGGTCAGTTTCGCGGACTCCGCGCTGACTTGCGCGGAGCGCCGGACTTACGCGGAGCGCCGGACAGGCGCAACGGGCCGGTCAGTCGCCAGCCTGCCGCCGCCAGGACCGTGAGGATGCAGCCGACCGCGAGGTCGAGCAGCCGCCCGCTGCGCATGTCGCGGCTGGTGCCGATGCTGTGCGCCAGGGCGGTCGGCCAGCACACGTAGGCCAGCCAGTGCACCGCGCGCCAGGCCCGGCGGCCGATCTGCCGCCGGAGCAGGCTGGTCACGACGAGAGCGACCGTCAGGTCGAGCGATACCGCGCCCAGGCCCAGCCACACCGGCTGGTAGGACGAGACGAACGGGACGACGGCAGCGACGACCTTGACGTGGGCAAACGGAATGGCGACCGCGGTGAGGATATGCGCGGCGAGAAAGACGACGGCCGTCAGCGAGAGAAACTGATGCAGATTGAGGGCGGTGAACCTCGGCACCCCGGGCACGCGCCCCCGTCGGCTGGCCAGGATACCGAGCACGACCACCGCCGTGAGCAGCACCATGGCGACTACGCCGGTAGCCCGGCTGGCAGTTCCCGCCGTCGGCACTACGAGCCGCCTGACCAGACCGGGACTTCAAAGCCGGGCATTCTGGCGGGGAACGTCGGGTCCGGCGACATGCCAGCCAGTCTGGCGCCCGCGTCCCGCCAGGTCCCAGCGTCGCCCTTGGCGGGCTGGCGGGGGTCAGGGACGCGGGGTCGGCTGGTTCGTACCTGGCGTCAGCGGAGAACGAGGCTGCGGGCGTTGTCGGTGGCGGGCGCGGGGTGCTGGCGCAGGCCGTGTCCGGCGCGGCTGGCGCGGGCGAGACGGGCGACTCGGGCATGGCGGCGCTGAGCGAAGACGCCCGCTGCCACGATCAGAGCCGAGAGGGCGATCGCCGCTGCGGCGAGGACTGCCATGGCTACCAGGGTGTTGTTCAGGAGCTGCATGTCGACCATCGGAGGTTCCTTTACCGTCGATTGGTTTACAACGTTTACTAAGATGACTGTAAGACGTTCTAGTAAACGTTGTCAACTCATCTGATCGGTGTTAGCTCTCGGAAGGACCCCGGATGGCAGTGCTACCGGCCGGGCTGGCGGCCCGAGCAGGCAAAACTCCAGCTCCGCCGCACCAGGATCGGTCGCCACCGGCGCTCAAGACCTCCCTGCCGCGGGTTGATCGAGTGTTAGCGAGATGCTAACGCCGTCAGCGACGCTCGACATGCGCGGCAGGCAGGCGACATCTCGCCGGTCGGCTACGGCGCTCAGCTCGGAGGAATTCTCAGATCACGAACGCAGGAGGCGCGAGTGGCGTGACGCCCATCGCCCGATGACTCGGCCCGGGGGAGTCCCTCGGGCATCCCCCGATCAGGCGGTCGCGATGGTGGTGACCGTGCCCGTTCTTTTACGCGGGAAAGGCACTAGTTAATCGTCGAGCGATTTGCGAACGGTTAGCCACGCCTGCGATCAGGCTCCGCCGGCTTGGTAGCGCAGCCGCTGCGCCGCCGCACGCACCCCGTCGAGCTCCGCGGCATCCAGGATGCGCGGCGAGCCGATCAGCCGGGCTCGCCAGTACACCTCGGCCAGCCACTCCAGCAGCAGCGCCCGGTCATAGGCCTCGTCGAGCGATGCCCCATAGGCGATCGCGCCATGATTCTGCAGCAACGCGGCGGTGCGGTCGGCCAGAGCCGCCCCCGCCAGTCCCGCCAGCCCGTCGGATCCGAAAGTGGTGTACGGGGCCACCCGCACCGTCGCCCCGCCCAGCTGCAGGATCGAGTAATGGATGGCCGGCAGCTCATCGCACACCGTGGACACAGCGACGGCGAAAGGAGAGTGCGTGTGCACGATCGCGACCGCATCGGTGAGGTCGTAGATCTTGCGGTGCATCGGCAGCTCCGAGGACCGGGCGCCGTCTCCAGCCAGCTGATTGCCCTGCGCGTCCAGCACGCAGACGTTGGTCTGCGCGAGCTGGTCGTAGTTGACTCCGGATGGCGTGATCACCACCAGGTCGTCGACCCGGACGCTGAGATTTCCGGCGTTGCCGACTACCAGGCGGTCCGCCACCAGCCTGCGCCCGTAGCGCACGATGGCCGCTGCGGCAGCTGCGATGGCAGGATCAGCTGCTCCCCGTTGGGCAGGCATGAGCGCTCCTTGTGGACTATCGCCAGCATTCCTATTTCATGGCCAGCGCATTGGGTGGTGACCCTATGCCGCCGTTCGCATGCAGCGGGGCGCTGGTCAGCAGGCATTCGTAGACGCCGTCGCGCTCGCAGTCCGCGGCCAGATCATCCAGCCACCAGAGCTCGCCGAGAGCCATGCCGAACTGTCCGATCAGAATTCGATGCAGAAAGCCAAAGGGAAAGGACTCGGAGCTGAAATCGGGCGGCCAGACCTCCACCGCGAAGGTGTCAGAAGCGACGGCCATGATTTCGTTGTCCCACAGATAGCGGGCCATTTCCTCGGTGTGCTCGACGCCGGGCGCCCGCAGCGAGCTCGCCAGGGCGATCCGGGTCCGCCGTGGCTGATCGCGGTACCAGCCGAGGAAACCGGTACGCAGCAGCACAATGCAGCCAGGTGAGTACGAGACTCCGGCATGCGCCCGCGCTACCTCCAGCTGGGACACGCTGAAAGCGGTGCCGTCAGCCGGAGAATAGGTCTGGCCGTCGGCGTTAAGCGCCCGGTCAAGATCCAGCACAATAGCCCGGCCGGCGATCCCGCGCCGAGCCCAGTGATCGATCGTATTGCGGCGGCCGGACAGCACGTCATCGTCGGTCGCGCCGTTGTAGAACACGCCGGGCGCATAGGCGATATGGGCGAGTGAGTCCCACTGGCTCGACGCCTGCGGATAGAAGTTGTCGTACACGTCATCCAGGCCGGTCAGCCCGGGCCCGGGCTGGTGCAGCACCCGATGCCTGGGCAGTCCCCGGCTGGCCGCGAGCGGCGGGTCAACGGCGTCGATGGCGGCGTCGAGCGGGAAGACCGCGCCCTTTTTGACCAGGCGGGCGGCAGCCAGGACGCGCTCGGCGGTCTGCAAGTTGAGCAGGCCAACCGAGTCAAGCGAGCCGAACAGGCCCCAGCCACTGCGGCCGCCTCGCTCGGCGCGCGGAAGCGCGTCATATCTGGGCAGGCCGTCACTGCGGCGCTGCGCGGCGAGTAGCTGCACGATCGATACTGTGTTGCCATCCGGATCTGTGATGGCGCATTTACGGCCAGCGCCCGGGATCTCTTCGACCGGTCCGGTCACGATCCCTCGGGCGGTGATCTGCGCCAATTGGGCCTGGAGGTCATCGACCACAAGCGACAGGACGCCGTGGCCAGCCCGGTCCGCGTCCGCCAGCAGGTACACCGATGTCGCGGAAGTCAGCTGCCAGGTGGCTTCCGCGTCGTTCGGCAGCATGTCGGCCGGCCGCCCGAGCAGGCGTGCGTACCAGCTAGCCGCCTGGTCTCGGCTGGCTACCACCAGGCCGGCGAATACATAGCTGACATCCATCGAACCCTCCCGGCTCTGGCGTCGACGGCGATCTCACCGCCAACTGACCCGATGATGCCGGCGCCGCCAGCCAGCGCCGGCCGGTATCGCCCCTGACGGTAGCGCTGACCCGTTGATGGCCGCTGACCGGATCCGATGACCGCGACGCGACGGTCGGCGACTGGGGTAGGTACGTTGCTGTGCATAGGCCCGCTACCGATGGGAATGCTGTGATGACCGGAGAAGACCGCGGCTGGCCAGTGCAGGACGGTGTGCTCAGGCTGGGTGATCTTCTGGTCGAGCGGGGCGGCGTGATCGGCGATGCGCGGCTGGTCTGGCAGGCGCACGGGACGCTGAACGAGGCGCGGGACAACGTGATCGTCTATCCCTGCAGCTACACCGCCAGCCATCACGACCTGACCTGGCTGATCGGGCCGGACGCCGTGCTGGATCCGTCCCGCTGGTTCATCGTGATTCCGGACATGTTCTCCAACGGCCTGTCTTCTGGCGCCGCGGACACGCCGGACTATCCGACGGTGGTGACGATGGCGGACAACGTCCGGGCGCAGCACCGGCTGCTGACCGAGCATTTCGGTGTCAGACGCGTCGCAGCCGCTTACGGCTTCTCGATGGGAGCCGGCCAGGCTTACCACTGGGCGGCGCTCTACGGCGAGTTCGTGCAGCGCGCGATCGTGGTGTGCGGCAGCGCCCGCACCTCCGTGCATAACAAGGTCTTCCTGTCCGGGCTGCTGCGCACCCTCGAAGCCGCGCCGCAGTACCAGGGCGATGGCCGGTTCGGCGCCGAGCCGGTGGCCGCGGTCCGCGCGTTCGCGCATATTTACGCTGGCTGGGGCCTGAGCCAGGACTTCTACCGGGAGCGCCTGTACCAGACCGCGCTCGGCCAGCCTGACCTGGATACGTTCCTCAAGACCGACTGGGAGGACTCGTTCGGCGCATGTCAGGCGGCCAATCTCTATGCCCAGGCGGTGACCTGGCAGGAAGCCGACGTCAGCGCCAACGATCTGTATGGCGGCGACCTGCCCGCGGCTCTGCGCGCGATCACGGCGCGGGTGCTGCTCATCCCCAGCGGGACCGACCTGTACTTCCGGGTGGCCGACAATGAGGCGGAGCTCAGCTACCTGCGTAACGGCGCGCTCGCCACGATTCCGAGCATCTGGGGCCACCGGGCAGGCAGCCCGGAAGGCATCCCGGCCGACCTGGACTTCCTGACCAGCCACGTCCGCGGCTGGCTGGACTGACGATCACGATCAGCGCTCTGCGCCGCCGACGGCCAGATCGCGCATGCGTCGCAACGGCGAGGCGAGCAGCCAGATCGGTGTCAGCGCGGTGCCGATCACGGTGACCCAGAGCGCGTCGCGGTTGCCCAGCCACGCGCCGAGAGCGCCGCCCAGCAGCCCGCCGAGCGGCAGCGTCCCCCAGACGATGAAGCGCATGGTGGCATTCATCCGCCCGAGCAGGCGCGGCGGGCAGAGCAGTTGCCGGAAGGACGCCTGATTGATGTTGTAAACGATGATGCCGAAGCTGGTCATGAACAGGCCAGCGACATACCAGGCCAGGCCGGGACCCGGCGAGGTCAGCGGGATCAGCAGGGCGCAGGGAGCGGAGAGCGTCATCGAGACCCAGATGATCCGGGCCGATCCGAGCCGACGCCGCAGCCAGGGAGCGCTGAACGCGCCAACCATGCCGCCGATGGCCGCGGCTGAGGTCAGGAGGCCGATGGCGCTCGCGCCCAGGCCGATCTGGCGCACCAGGAATACGACGCTGATGGCGGAAAAGGCGGCGGAGAACAAGTTGCCGGTGGAGGTGGCGGCGGCGATCATGCGCAGCACGGGTTCGGTCGCCACGAAGCGGAGCCCTTCGGCCATCTCGGCCCGCAGGTTCGGGGCAGCGACGCGCTCGGGCGCCGGCTCGCGGTCGGCGATGGCCAGCAGCGAGCCGGCCGAGACGACGAAGCTGACGGCGTCCACGACGAACGCGACAGGCGCGGAGAGCACGCCGATCAGGAATCCGCTGACGGTCGGCCCGCTGACTTCGGCGACGGACTGGCTGATCTGGAGCTTGGCGTTGGATTCCACCAGATGGTCCCGACCGACCAGCCCGGGCAGGTAGGACATGTAGGCGACGTCGAAGAACACCGTTGCCACGCCCTGGATGACGGCGGCGACGTAGAGCTGGGCCAGGGTGAGAAGCCCCAGCGCATAGGCGACCGGCACCGATGCGAGCGTGATGGCCCGGAGGACATCGGCGGCGATCATGATCGGCCGGCGCCGGATCCGGTCTACCCACACGCCCGTCGGCAGCCCGATGACCAGGAACGGCGCGAACTCGGCCGTGGTCAGCAGCCCGACCTGGAACGTCGATGCGTGCAGGACGAGCACGGCGGCGAGTGGCAGGGCCAGCACTGTCACCTGGCTGCCGAAGACGCTGACTGTCTGCCCGAACCACAGGCGCCGGAAGCCGCTGTGGCCGAGCAGCGTGCTGCGGATCGCGGTCTCTGTCTGGGTAGTGCTCACCAGTTGAGTGTTGCCAACTAGTTGAGAGTTGTCAACTGGATACTCTGAGAAGGTGTCGACACCAGACGAGCGCCAGCCGGCCCGGATGATCGGCGCCGATCCGGCCGCGGCCGGGCGGCCGCCCACGCTGCAGGAGGCACGGGCTCTGGCGCATCCGCTCCGGATCCGGATCCTGCGGCTGTGCCTGGACCGGGCGCTCACCAACAGCGAGCTGGCCGCATCGCTTGGCCAGCGACCGGCCACGGTGCTCTACCACGTGCGCACCCTGCTCGCTACCGGCTTCCTGACCGAGGAGCCGCACCGCCCCGGAGCTCGAGGAACGACCGAGAAGCCCTACCGGGCCACGGGCAAGTCGGCGCGGCTCGACGGCGGCATGACGAGCGCCGATGGCGCGGCGCTCCAGGCCGTGTTCGGCGCCGTCGCCGCCGAGATCGACGAAGCCGGGCCCGGCGCCATCATCGAGGGAGCCAGGATGGCCATGCGCCTGCGGCCGGATCAGCTCCAGGAGTTGCTCGGCCGGATCAGCGACCTGATCGATGAGTACGGCGACGCCGACAAGCTCCTGCGCGCCGAGCCGCCCGAGGGGGATCCCTACGCCATGCTGGTGCTCCTGCACCGTCGTCGGCCAGCAGCGGCCGACGCTGAGCCGGATGGCACGGCGCCGTTGCCATCGGCCGCCCGCCGGGACTGATCATGGTGCCGCAGCCGGCTGTTACCGTGGATCTGTTCGCGGGCAGCGGCCCTTGATGTCCGGCAGCGGGGAGCAGGGAGCAGCCCGATGAGTGACCGCTTCACCGGTGAGCTGTGGCGGGGCGTCGCCGATATCTACGACGCCATCCTGGCGCACCCGTTCCTCGCCGGACTGACTGACGGCAGCCTGCCGCAGGACTCCTTCGCGTTCTACGTGGTGCAAGACGCTCTGTACCTGCGGGGCTACGCGCAGGCGCTGGCGGCCGTGGCCAGTCGCGCGCCGGACGCCGCCGGAATCGAGATGTTCGCTCGCCACGCGGCGGACGTTGTCGCTGTCGAGCGGACCCTGCACGACTCGCTGCTGGCTGACCTCGGCATCGATCCGGCGTCGGCCGACTCGGCACAGGAGGCGCCGACCACGCTCGCCTACACGAGCTACCTGCTCGCCACCGTTCGGGGCGGGTCGTACGCGGAGGGAATCGGCGCCATCTTGCCGTGCTACTGGATCTACTGGGAAGTCGGCAAGGAGTTGCTGCGCCGCGGCTCGCCCGATCCGCGGTTCCAGCAATGGATCGACACCTACAGCAGCGAGGAGTTCGGCGATGTCGTCCGCGAGGTGCTGACCGTCGCCGATGGGCTGGAGCCTGATCTCGCGGCGGCCGAGCGCGCTCTCGTGCACCGGCATTTCCGGGCTACCAGCCGTTACGAATGGATGTTCTGGGACATGGGCTACCGGATCGAGAACTGGCCAGTGTGACCCGGCCGGGCCGGTCGGCGCTGGCTCAGGCGTTAGTCCACTGCTCGCTGACGTAACTGGCTCTGCAGGCGTACAGCTCCAGCTGCGTGCCGCTGGTCAGGCTGTTGCCCGGGTCACGCAGGCACTTTCCGGAATGCGGATTCTTCCACTGGTGGGTAGCCGAGCTGTACGCCCAGAGCTGATTCCACTGGCCGTCACAGCCAAGGAGATCGACTCGGGCGCCATTGGAGGTGCTGTGATCGGTGATGTTGACGCACGCTCCGGTGTCGATGGCGCCGCTGCCGCCGTAGCGCCGGAGTGAGTGATTCGGGAAGGGAGCCCAGTTCTGCGCCAGCGTCCCGGCACAGGCGCGGATGTCCACCTTGGTGCTGTCGGCGAGCGAGCCACCGGAGTCATCCACGCAGAACGCCCGGTGACTCAGCAACTCGACGGGGCCGTGCGCCGGATTGATCTGCCATCCGAAGCTGGCTGAGCCGGTCGCCGGGGTGGAGTCGCTCGCCGTGACCGTCACGGCGTAGTTGCCCGGCCAGGTTGCCTTGCCCGAGATAAGGCCGGTCGACTTGCTGATGGACAGGCCGCGGGGCAGCTGGCTGGCGGAGTAGGTGATGGTCTTCGCCTGGCTGGAGCTGCCGTGGATCTGCAGCCGCACGGTCGCCCCCAGCGCGGCCCGCTGGCTGCCCGGGCTAGTGACGGTGACCTGGTCGGTAGCCGATGTGGCCAGGGCGCAGTCGTTGGCCGCGTTGCTCCATAGCGGCTGCATCGCGAACGTGCCGGACGACAGCGTGACCGTGCCAAGATCCCGCCACGCGCATTTGTCGCCGACTTCGCCGCCAGAGGAATCGCTCGGATCCCACCAGCCGAGGTCGACATCGGGATCGGTGACGGTCTCGGCATATTCGTGGCCGCCGACGATCGAGAAGCCATCGTACTGATTCTGCACGAAGTTCGCGCCGCAGCCGGCGCCTGAATCGAGAAGGTAAGGCAGATTAGTGTAGGAGGCGCCGCCGGCGGAATCCGAATGCCAGGCACAGTAATCACCGCTGCCGCCGGAGCAGCTGGACGCATAGAAGCCGGCCGGACAGGTGCCGGACTGGGTCGCGACGACCACCTGATCGTTGCTGTCGTTGAAACCAGGGACGGTGCTGCTGATAAAGGCATCCGCCTCGGCCGAGAGCTGCTCCTGGGTGGCTCCGAACGGCGGCGCGCTGGTGTCCTGCCAGGACCCGGCGAAGACCGAGCCGCTGAACGTCGGGAATCCGGCCCCGTCGCCGTACTGGGACGTTGTGCTTGACCAGCTATCCTGCGGCTGGACGCCGAGACCGCTGTAGAAACTCTCCACGTAGGAGGCGCTCGCCTGCTGGCCGGAGTCGGTGCTCCAGCTCGGCCCCCAGAGCAGCAGGTAGATCCTGGGAGCATGCTGGACCGGACCGCCGTTCCAGACCAGCGGGCAGGCAGGCTCCGCGCAGCTGGGGCCGGTCTTGGCGGTCGATGGCTGCTTGTCTCGGGCGTAGACGACGCCGCCGATCTTGCCTGCCCGCTGATGAGCCAGTTCCTGTTTGAACGCGCTGTGCAGGTCAATGACGTGCGGCGATAGCGGCAATGCCGCTGACGCTGCGCCCGAGTAGCCACTACGGCGATGATGGGCACAGCGATTGCCGTCAGCGCGGCAAGAACTTTGCTCATGCTGGCTTCCTTTTCTGATCATCTGCTCCTTCGTAGTACGACGCGACGTGCTTGCGGATGGTTTACACCTAACGCCTGGGCGTAGTCAGTCAACCGAGTCCGGTCGGCCCGGAGCCTGACTGGAGGTATCAAAACCATTCCCTTGACATCTATCAAGGCGCGATCTAGCGTGACGAAAGGTGCACATTGCGCATGATTTGGTCGATAGCCCAAGCGGGGAGGGTGACGGAATATGTTCCAGACCATAGCTGGTGGAGGCGGCGGTACCGGGGGCTCGCTGTAGCCCCGATCGTGTTAGCTGATTGATAGGCCGGGTCAGGGGACAGCGACGCGTCCCCTGATACCGATTCCCGACATCACCCGCAGAACGCTCAATGCCCGACTCCAGGCCACTCAGGCTGCGCGTACGTGGCAGCTAGGTGTCAGCGGACTTTGCCGCGAGGTGTCAGCGGACTTTGCCGCGCGGCCGGGAGCGGTTGCCCCGGATCGTGTTTCGGCGGCCGCTATTCAGGACCGGCCGGCCGGTGTTCGGCAAGAAGCGGCCAAATCGATCAAGACCGATATAGTTATTGAGCACCCGGTTATCGTGCGTGCGCCGCCACAGCGTCACGCCATTGCCCCGGTTGCCGCTGATGAGATTGGCTGGCCGCGAGCTGATGCTGCCAATTGAATTTCGGTACGCCCGGCCAGCCAGCAGAACACCGCCCCGGCGGTTGCCCAGTGGCTGCACGCCCAGCAGCTTGGTGCCGACGAAGTCGCTGAAGACGCGGTTGCCGTGCGCGCTCCCGGATATCTCGATCCCGTAGCCGGAGTTCCCGGAGAAGGTATTCTGCGGGATCACCGATCGGCGCGAGCCGCCGATTATGTTGTTATGCGCATTGCCGTCGATCAGGAGACCGTCTCGGCCGTTCGGCAGCGCGGAGCCGCCGCTGGTCGTGAGGCCGGCGATATTGGGATCTACGGTCACCCCGGACGCGTTGCCAGCTAGCTCGATGCCGTTCTGCCTGTTCCCGGAGAACACGTTCGTGCGAGCCAGGTTGTCGCCTCCGGTGGAGGTGATCAGCAGGCCGTCCCTGCCGTTGGGAGCGGCGCCTTTGAAGGCCAGCAGGCCGCCAAAGGTGTTGAAGGTGATGAATCCGCGCGCCCGGCCAGCCACTTCTATTCCGTTGAGGCCATTGCCGGCCGACACGTTCCCTAGCGGAATCACTCCGCCGATCTGAGTATTCGTCGAGAATCCGTCTACTCGTATACCGTCCAGGCGGTTGCTCACGATCGCGGTGTTGTTCGCGCCGATGCCGAGGAAGTTGCCCTGCACGAGCGCGTTTCTGGAGTCCGTAATGCGTAGGCCGTTCCCGCCGTTGCCGCTGAGCACGTTGTAATATACAAACGGATTGTTGACGAATTTGCATCCGATCAGCGAGTCATTATTGGCCCGGTTGATCCACACGCCGTTGCTGCCATTGCCGATCGCCGCATCGCCGTCGGCCGTGGTGCCGATGAAGTTTCCGTTCAGGATATTGTGTCCGGAGTCATTGTTGATCACGACTCCATTCCGCCGGTTGCCTGAGATCAGATTGCCGAGCGGCGGGACTACGAAGACCGGCGGCACCTGGCCCTTGTCGCCGGTCGGGTTATTGGCCTGGCCGGTGGCCGGGTCGACGAAGTCCGTGCCGCCGATCTGATTGCGGCCTGACCGATCGGTGATCGCGATGCCGTCGCCGCCGTTGCCGATGGCTGACTGGCCGGCCGCGTTCGTCCCGATTCGGTTGGATACCACGGTGTTCTCCGACGATCCGCGAAAAACCAGGCCGCTTCGCTTGTTTCCCGAAATCACGTTGGCGACGACGCCAGCAGCGCCGGACGGATTCAGCCCGATCCGGTTCCACCACGAGGCCGCCGAGACGAAGACGCCATCGCCCCGGTTGCCGAATCTGCGGCCGCTGAGATTCACGCCAATGTAGTCGTTATTGATGGTGATCGAGCTGGCGTTCAGCGTGACGCCATTGCCGCTGGCGTTGTCTACCGCGAGGCCCAGGAGCTGCGAGCCGTCCGAGCCGGCCGCGAAACGCAGGCCGGGGCGCCGGTTGCAGTCAACTTCCACCACCGGGGGCCCGCCGCTGGCGTACGTCGGCGCCGTGGTGGCGTCGATCACTACCTTCTGGCTGATGGCCGGCAGCCAGCTGGCGAGCGTGATGATGCCGTGGACCGTGAAGTGGATGGCCGTTGACCTGGTCGACAGTCCGGCATCGGCGCGCACGATCGCGGCCCGAAGCGAGCCAGGACCGGAGTCGGCCAGGCTGGTCACGGTGATGATTCGCCAGGATGGCGAGACGGCGGTGGGCACCACGGCCTGGCTGGCGACGGCCGCGCCCGCGGCGAAGGTAGCGGCGGCCGCCGTGCAGCCGACTATGCCTGCTGCGGCAGCGATCCGCAGGCCAGCGCCCGCGGCGGACGATCGGTGCTTGAGCAGCCGCTGACGGCCGTGCCTTCTGAATGCAGCGACTGCGCGCATCATTGCCTGCCTTAGTTCCTGATGGAATAACCTGATTCGAGTAAGTCAGGTAAGCCGGAAGAGCTCCGGGCTTTCAGCAGTATGCGGCGCCAGGCAAAGCAATGCCACTATCTCG
>OCZU010002219.1_pt1 | contig 12468 bp, 9 predicted proteins | sample 1539001 | NCBI WGS metagenome assembly OCZU01 (sample SAMEA3539306, study PRJEB22396) | soil metagenome | biome: tundra; feature: field; material: soil | place: USA | collected 2010-05 | depth 0.15 m
CTGTGAGCGCCGGTTTTGGGCGGTTCGTCCAATGGGCGACGGTCACAGACCGCCGCTACAGCTTTCAACGCGCCCAAATCGGCGAGCAGTTCTTCGGCGTGCGCGAGGCTTGGTTCGTCGGGCGGTTCGAGCCAGCGGAATTTTCGCAGGTCTTCCACACCGGCGGCTTTGAGTGTGAGCACAACTTCGGCGAGATCGAGGCGTTTGATTTCCGGCAATTCCTGAGCGTCGCGATGCGCGTGTTCATCGCGCGACCAGAGTCTCATGCAGACACCCGGTGCGGTGCGGCCCCCGCGTCCGGCGCGCTGGTCAGCGGACGATTGGCTGATGCGCTCGACGAGCAAAGTATTGATGCCGCGATTGGCGTCGAAGCGCGGAATGCGCGCCAGGCCGCTGTCAATCACAAGCTTCACGCCGTCAATGGTGAGCGAGGTTTCGGCGACGTTCGTGGAGACGACCACCTTCGGCTGGCGATAACGCGCGACGGCGGCGTCCTGGTCGTTCGGCGAAAGTTCGCCGTGCAGCGGGAGCAGAATAAAACCTTTCGCTTCATGCGTGTGACGGATGGCTTCGATGGTCTGCGAAATTTCAAAACCGCCAGGCATGAACACGAGCACATCGCCGGTGCCGCCGGAGTTGATGTACTGACTGAATGCATCGGCGGCTTGTTCCCAAACGGGGCGCTTGTCGTTGTAAGTTGGCCCGGAGGCGTATTTCATTTCGACCGGAAATGTGCGGCCTTCGGAAGACAGGACTTTGCAAGCAAAAAGCCCCTCACCCCGTCCCTCTCCCCGTTTGGCGGCGAGAGGGTGTCCGGTGGACGGGAGAGGAGAATTTTGAACCATCGACAAGTAATCAGCCAATAAGTCCGCGTCGAGCGTGGCGGACATGACGGCGAGACGCAGGTCGGGGCGGAGCGTTTCCTGAACGTCGAGCGCGCGGGCGAGGGTGATGTCGCCGTAAAGATGTCGCTCGTGAAATTCGTCGAAGAGCAGAGCCGAAATTCCGGGCAACGACGGATCGTCAATCATCTGCCGGAGCAACACCCCTTCGGTCACGAAACGGATTTTCGTTTCGCGCGACGTGACGTTTTCAAAACGGATCTGGTAGCCGACTTCGCGGCCAAGCGGGACTCCAAGTTCCCGCGCGACGCGCGCGGCGAGCAGGCGCGCGGCGAGGCGGCGTGGTTGAAGAATCACGACCTGGCCGTGATCCAGCAGTCCGGCCTGCAAAAGCATTTGCGGGACTTGCGTGGTTTTGCCGGAGCCGGTGGGCGCGGATAGAATCAGGCGGTGGGCCGCCCGCAGTGCCTCGACGATCTGCGAATGGATTTGCCAGATGGGAAGGGAAGTTTCAGCCACGATGAAAGCAGCAAATCAAGTCGAGCCGCTCAATAATGGATATGGCGCAAGACCAGCGTCATGGTCGTGACGATCAGCATAAGGCCCGCAGGCATGAGCTTTTTAGTCTTTATCAGACGTATTGCAAATACCACCAGTAATGCTGCGAGGAGGATGTCGGCGACGTAGGGTTGGAAAATAACTCCCGCCGCGCACAGGCTCAAGGCTGCGGCAAACGACACGGACATGATAAGCGAAACCTGGCTCTTGGCTTTCAGGAAGCCGATGAGTCCGCCGATGACGAGCAGAACGATGTAAATCCAGAGGACCTTGCTGGCAAAATCATGCATGGCTTCACGATGCCTGAATCCGCCGCCGCGTCCAAGCGCGGATTTTTTCAAACTTGGCGGCATTTCTTATTGTGGCGCTTATGTCCGGTCTGGTATTTTTTTCGCATGAACACAAAATCTCACCGGTCGAATTCGTCCTTCAGCCGCCGCGAATTTTTGAAAACCACGGCGCTCGCGGCCAGTGCGGCCGCCTTCGCGATGCCCGCCATCGTGCGGGGCCAGAACCTCAACAGCAAACTCAACATCGCGGCTATTGGCGCGGGCGGAAAGGGCGAGAGCGACACCGATTGTTGCGCCAGCGAAAACATTGTCGCCCTTTGCGACGTCGACACCGACCGTTGCGCCAGCACAGTCAAAAAATATCCGCAGGCGAAGTATTATCGCGATTTTCGGAAAATGTTCGACGAGATGGGGAAGTCCATTGACGCCGTCACCGTTTCAACGCCGGATCATTTTCACGCTATTGCGGCCTCCGCGGCACTTCAACTCGGCAAACACGTTTATTGCCAGAAGCCGCTGACGCAGACGATTTACGAAGCGCGGCATCTCCGCGATCTGGCCCACCGTCACAAGGTCATCACGCAAATGGGCAACCAGGGCAGTTCGGCAGACGGCCTGCGCCGCGCCGTGGAATGTATTCAACACGGTGTCATTGGCCAGGTGCGAGAAGTTTACGTGTGGACGAATCGTCCCATCTGGCCGCAGGGCATTGATCGGCCAATGGGCGAAGACCCGGTGCCGCCGTCGCTCGATTGGGATCTTTGGATCGGCCCGGCGCCGATGCGGCCTTTCAAGAAGGGTGTTTATATTCCGTTCAATTGGCGTGGCTGGCAGGACTTCGGCACCGGCGCCCTGGGCGACATGGCGTGCCACACGGTGAACATGCCGTTTCGCGCGCTCAAGCTGGGTTATCCCACCGAGATTGAAGCCACCTCGTCGGCCATGAACAAGGAAACGTACCCGCTCGATTCCAAAATTCGTTTTGAATTCCCCGCTCGCGGGGGCCACAAGAGCGGCGGGCTGTTCTCGCGACGTTCGCCATCGTCTCAACCGGAGTTGTCGCCCGTCACACTCTGGTGGTTTGACGGCGGCAAGCCGGACGCGAAGAACCGCGGCGGTCATGATGGCAGCAACAAGCCGCCGCGTGAAATCACCGCGGACGTTGAAGGGGTCATGGGGAGCGTGCCCGGCAGCGGCTGCCTGTTGATTGGCGACAAGGGGCAGGTGTTCTCACCGGATGACTACGGCGCGCGGTTTTTCGTGAAGCTCAAAGACGAAAAGGAATTCACGAATTACGAGTCTCACGCGGCGATTACCGCCATTCCCCAGACGATTCCGCGAAATCCGTTCAAAGGCGACGCCGATTTGCGGCATCACCTCGAATGGATCACCGCGATCAAGGAAAACAAACCGGAGATGTGCTATTCGCGGTTCGACATCACGGCCTACCTGACGGAAATCATGCTGCTCGGCTGCGTTAGCTTGCACATCGGTAAAAAAGTGGAATGGGACGGTCCGCGTATGCGCGCGACCAACGCCCCCGAAGCCGCACACTATGTAAAACGCGACAACCGAAAAGGCTGGCGGGCTTAAGCACAACCGTTCGCATCGCAAATTCGTAATGTTCGGAGTTGGTTTTTGTTCCGGTTTGCTGGCTGTCGGCCCCGGCTTTAACTGGCCAATTGCACTCGGACAAATTTGAGCCTATGGTTTCACATGGGCAGTTTTTTCAGTAAAAACTTAAATTCCTCGGGCCGGCTTGCGCGCGGCGTGATGGGCGCGATCGTGCTCATTGCCGGCATCATCGCGGCCGATTGGACTTTGTGGGTTTGCATTCCGCTGGTCGTGGCCGGGTTGTTTGCGATTTTTGAAGCGGTTCGCGGCTGGTGCTTTCTGCGCGCTTGCGGTATTCGGACCAAGTTGTGATGCGCGGCCGGATCGGCGTCTCCCTCCCTCCTTCGAACTCGCACAGGCATGAACAAAGAAGCGGCGGTGCGTGATTCCGCGCCGGCGGGAAAGCCGGTCTTTCCGGCGGGGACGCACAACTCATCTTCCATGCCATTTGACCGGAACAAGATAAAACAGACAGCGGCGGAACTAGCCGCCCGAGGCGTGTTCATCGGCACGTCGAGTTGGAAATATGCCGGCTGGCGCGGGATGCTCTACGACGAGCAGCGCTACATCTATCGAGGAAAATTCAGCAAGACCCGGCTTGAGGAAAACTGCCTTTCGGAATACTCCGAGGTTTTCAAAACTGTATGCGTGGATGCCGGCTATTATAAATTCCCGGATCGGAAGTATCTGGAAAATCTCGTCGCTGAAGTTCCGCAGGATTTTCAATTTGCGTTCAAAGTCACTGACGACATCACGATCAAACGATTTTCCAATCATCCGCGCCTCGGCGCACGCGCGGGCAAACCCAATGAGCAATTTCTCAACGCTGATTTGTTTGCGCAGGCTTTCCTGAAGCCGTGCGAACCATTCCGCAAGAACATCGGCCTGTTAATGTTTGAATTCTCGCGCTTTCACCCGGCAGACTACCCACATTTCCACGAATTCGTTGCCGACCTCGACGAATTTCTCGGGTCGCTCCGCAAGGGCTGGCGTTATGCCGTGGAACTTCGGAACAGGCACTGGCTTGAACCGGATTATTTCAACTGCCTCTCCCGCCACCGCATCAGCCATGTGTTCAATAACTGGGAAGCGATGCCGCCCGTGAGCGAGCAAATGGCCATCCCCGGCAGCCTCACAAACCCAAATCTTGTTGCCGCCCGTTTTCTTTTAAAGCCTGGTCGCAAATACGCGGACGCGGTGGATTTCTTTAAGCCTTACGACAAAGTCAAGGACGCAAACCCGGAGGCGCGGGCAGCGGGCAGCGCGTTGATCGCCGAAGCAAAAGCTGCCGGGCCGGATCGCAAAACATTCATCTACGTGAACAATCGGTTGGAGGGCAACGCGCTCGAAACGATCAGCGCGATGCTCGAAGGCGCAACTTGAGCGTCCGTGTTACAGCAAACCGCCGCAGTGCTGGGGTGCTAGGTCAGCGCTTCCCGGCAATACTTGAGGGCGCGGGCAATTTCGGTCAGGCGATCCGAACCAGCCGGAATCTTATATTCAAACTCGATCGTTGCCTGGATGTTCCATTTGTTGTCCCGGATCAGGCGCAGAACTTCCACCAGCGGCGTGTCGCCCTCGCCGAACGGGGTGTTGGGACCGTCATGCATCTTGCGGTCCTTCAGATGCACATGCGTAATGCGGTCGTGATGCTGCTGGATGAACGCGACCGGGGAAACATTGTTGCCGGCGACGAAGTGCCCGAGATCCACATTCGCTCCGTTATACTTCGCGAAGGAAAACGCCTTCTCCCACTGCTCGGGTCCCGTGGCGGTGTGGCCGTGATACCCCACCATGAACTGGTGCTTGTCGGCAAACTGCCCGAGCCGTTTGAGTTCTTCGTCCTGGGTTGAAATTTCGGTGGAAATGGCCCGGCCGCCCAGCGCCTTGGCCAGCGCGAAGACGTAATCCAGCTCCTCATCCGTCATCTTGAATATCCCATCCACCTTGACGATCTCGATCAGCACACCCGCCGTTTCATACTTTTTCCGGAACTCCTTCACCCCGTCCATCGAGACGGATTTGCGCCATTGCCCCAGTTGTTCGGCGTTGGCTGCTGGCACGCCGAGAAAAGCTTCCACGGGCTGGGTTCTTAATTCAACCGCACTGAAGCCGAGCTGAACGCAGTTCTTGAGGATGTCGTCGCCGCTCATGCGAGGCTCGGAGAAGCTATAGGGCACGTTGAGGCCGAGTTGGACACCGGCCACCTTCGAGTTTGGCTTCCCCGGCAGCCTGGCAGGTGTTTCAGCGGCGCTGAGCCCGTTCAGGACTGGCAACAAGCCAGCTCCAGCCAGCGCCGCCAAGGACAGTTTCGCGAATTCACGACGAGTAGAGGGCAGCATAAGAGCGTATGGGAATTTGTTTTTGACGCTCCGCGCGGAGACGGAGATTTTCTTTTCGCCAAAGGTTCATGGCCAGCAAGTTTAGGCCATCGTGGGCGGGAGGAAAGCGTATTTTTCAATACCTTGGAACTGCAGTTGGCCCCGGGGTGCGGGTTTTTGGCTACTGTTCCGGGCAGCCGGGCATCACATTCCTCCGCAGTCCATTCCCGCCGTGCTGTTACGGAGGACGGGCATCACGGTTCCACATAGACCGGCATCCCAATCCACACCAGTTTCAGCAAATACGCCGCGTTCCAGTTCGCGAGGCGGAAGCAGCCGTGTGATTCGGTGCGGCCAACCAGTTCCGGACTGGGTGTGCCGTGCATGCCGTATCCAGGCTTGTCCAATCCAATCCACACCACGCCCACCGGATTGTTCGGGCCGGGTGGCAGAACGAGTTTCATTTTCAACTGCTGCGCTTCCGGTGATTCAGGAAAGACGGCCGGATCAAACGTGTAATTCGGATCAGGCGCGACCACGGCGACATGCAGTTCGCCGACGGGCCGTTTCTCGACCCGCTGCGCGATGCTGCACGGAAAATGCGCGAGCAGATTGGTGTCGGCGCCAAACGCTTCGAGCGTTTTTCCCGAGAGGCTGATTTTGACGAACGCCGCCTTGGCCGGCGGATCGTCTCGGTCGGCGTCGGGAATTTGCAAAACCGTTCCCGTCGCCACGTTCGTCCAGTCCACACCGGGATTCAGCCGGCGAATCAAGTCCGGATGCGCGTGACTTTTTTCCGCGACGAGTTCCAGAACCGTTTCGTAGTCCAACGCCGTCTGCTGTGATTTGGCGAGCCACGTTTTGCCCAGCGGCTGCAGGCGCGCGAGGTCATTTGAGGTGACGACGTAATTCACGAAGTCCGGCGCCGCCAGGATCAGTCTTGATGTTGTGTCGGCGTCCAGGTCGCCGGTGGCGGGAATTTTCTCCTCTTGCTGAAAGGCGCGCATCGCCGCGCGGGTTTGCGAACCGATTTTGCCGTCGAGCGAACCGGAGGAAATGCCCATCCGCTCCAGCGCGAGCTGCGCTTCTAGAAGATTTTGGACCGGACGCGGAAAAGTTCCGTTCGTCGCGGCGAGGATTGCTTTGGCGGCTGGCGGAGCATTGGTCCATGGAGTGATGGTCCGGGGAACGACAGCCACGCCGAGCGGCAAATGGGCTGGCTGATTGGTTGTTGGGGTGGCGAGAGTTTTTTTCGCCGGAGATTTTGAGGGTTCAGGAGTTTTGGCCGCGCGCCACCAGACCCAGGCCACGGCCGCCAGCGCGAGAATCACGAGCAGCCAGTAAAATCCGCTGTTCGGCGAATTCCGGGAGTCAGGCAGGCGATACTTTTTTGGCGACCGCACACCGTGATTTAGCCACGGCGCTGCAGTTTGCCCAAGAACTAAGTTCGGAGTTCCGCGTTTGCGCGGCTGGGCAGTGTGTTACGGGGCCGCCGCCTGAAGGCGGAACTCCAAACGCGGCGATTCGCACCAACTTTACATCTCGAAGAATTCGCGCAGCTTGTCCACGAACGTTTCCGCATAGGCGGCGTGTTTGGCCTTGATCACATCGGATTCCGTGTGCCGGGCGAGAACGCCTTCATTTTCCATCTGCCGGTGCGCCAACAGTCCGCTGAGTTTGTTGAGGAGTTCGCGATTTTCCATGAGGCTGTGCGCGATGACCGGTTTGCCGATTTCCACCACTTCGCAATCCTTGCTCGCGATGACGGTGGCGCTGCGCTTTTCGCCGGTGAGCAGCGACATCTCGCCGAAGCAATCGCCGGATTTGAGCGAGGCGACGTGCGTTTGAAAGCCGTTCCGATCCATGACCACGTTGGCCTCGCCGTCCACCAGGATGAACATGGATTGACCGTCCTCGCCCTGCTCGATCAGTTTTTCTCCCCGACCAAAATGGACGATGTGGCCGCGCGGCAGCAACTCATCGAGTTCCGCGTCCGAAAGGCATTTGAACAATGGCTGCTGGCGGAGAATCGCGCGGGCGGCGGTTTGCATTTCGAGTTCGCGGGAGCGCGCGGGCCGTTCGAGGCGAACGGTCCGGATGGGCAGCGCGATTTTGATTCCATGCCGCTGCAGGCTGTACCAGATGTTGGTGCGCACGGCGTCGGTCACGTCGTTGAAAATTCCGTTGTCGCTGATCCAGAATTGAATTTCGTATTCGGCGTAATACTCACCAAAGTTTTTCAGAAAGGCGCGAATGCGCGGTTCGGCCAGGACGCCCTTCGCGTTGGCAGTGGCATGAATGAGCACATCCTTGACGCGCGTGGGCGGCGCGGCGTAATCCACCGGCACGGAAATCCGCAGCGAGTGAAGCGTGGTGGGGTAATGATAATTGACGATGGTTTGCCGGACCAGTTCGCGGTTGGGAATGTCCAGGTACACCTTGTCGGGCGTGCAGAGCCGCGTGGAGCGCCAGTTGATTTCCATCACCTGCGCACGGCGCTCGTTCACTTGCAGCCAGTCGCCGGCCTTGAAGGGTTGCTCGAAATGGATCGCAAAACCAGCGATGACGTTGCCCAGCAGATCCTGCAAGGCCAGGCCGAGAATAATGGCGGCGATGCCCGAACCTGCCAGCAACCCCGGAATCCGCACATCGTAAATGAAAAGAACGATCAAAATTGCGACCACGAACATGGCCAGCGCGGTGGTGTCGCTCACGAGTTTTGGCACCGGCGTTTCCCGGCGTTGCGCGAACTGCACTTCCCAGAAGTAGCGCTTGATCAGAGCATTTATGAAAAACGGCGAAGTGAGCAGGGCGACCGCGCCAATTTCGCGCAGGAAGGGCCAGTTCAGATCAAGCAATCGGGCTGGGGCGTACACTGCCAGAGCCAGACCAAAGAGGTGATACATCCAGCCCAGCTCGACCCGGTTTCGGCGTTTCAAACGGCGGCCCACCAGAACCCACAGGCAGTAAAGCCCGGGCACTGAAAGCACCAGGAGGATGTTCTTGGACGCTTCGCTCAACTCGGCCATGACGGCGAGGCTAACGAGAACCGCGCATCATTTCAACCCAGTAAGAAGCTTGCGAAGCTTGAAATCCAACCTCGACGCGGCGCGAGGCCGTTGGCTAGTCTCCGCCGGCGTGGAGCGGTTAATTGTTGATATTGCCCTGTGCATCATTGCGGCATGGGTTGTGGCGGTTGCCGGCCAGTTGGTCAAGCAGCCGTTGCTCATGGCCTATCTCCTGGCTGGTTTTGCCATTGGCCCGCATGGTTTCAAGTGGGTGGAAGACCAGCACTCCATTGAAACCATCTCCAGCATCGGATTGATTCTGCTGCTCTTCATGATCGGGTTGGAAATGGACCTGAACAAAATGTTCAGCGCGGGCAAAGCCATTACGATCACGGCGGCGGCTCAAATCTTCGGCTGCATTGCCCTGGGCTGGCTCTTCTTCCGCATCCCCGGTTTCGGCGGCAACTGGCTGGAGGCGTTCTATCTCGCGGTCGCGGCGGCGATGAGCAGCACCGTCATCATCGTCAAAATCCTCTACGACAAACATGAACTCGAAACCCTCGCGGGCCGCATCACGCTGGGCGTTCTGGTCTTGCAGGACCTGATTACCATCATGTTTCTCGCGGTTCAGCCAAATCTAAAAAATCCCGCCTTCGGAATTCTCGCCCTGGCCGTCGGGAAAGTTTTTCTGCTGGTGGGGGTGGCGTATGTGGCGAGCCGTTTTCTGCTGCCGCCCGTTTTCAAGTTTGTGGCCCGACAGCCGGAACTGGTTTTGGTCGGCGCGCTGGCGTGGTGCTTTGCCATGGCGGGCTTTGCGGGACAGCTTGAGCTCTCGCCGGAGATGGGCGCGCTGGTCGCCGGCGTGATGATCTCCACCTTTCCCTATACGCTCGATGTCGTCGCCAAGGTCACCAGCCTGCGCGACTTTTTTGTCACGTTGTTTTTCGTCAGTCTCGGCATGACGATTCCCGTTCCGACCTGGAATTTGATTTTGTACATGCTGGTCTTCAGCCTGTTTCTGGTCGGCAGCCGGCTGTTCACGGTTTTCTATCCGCTGTACCGGATGAAGATGGGGCATCGCATCAGCTTGTTGCCGGCGATCAATCTTTGCCAGATGAGCGAACTCTCGCTCGTGCTGCTTACCCTCGGCAAGAAAAGCGGGGACGTTTCGGAAAACTCCATCAGTATCGCGGCCTTTGCCTTTGCCTTTCTGGCGGTGGATTCCACCTATGCGATTTTCGGAAATGAAACGCTCCTGCGCAAAACGTCGCTCTGGCTGAACTTTCTGGGGCTGCCTGATCTTCCGGACAAAGGCACTTCCACCATCAATGCGGCCGATGAAAAACGGATCTTTCTCCTGGGTTTTTGCTGGACCGCCAGTACGTTGCTGGAAGAAATCACACGCCAGAAACCGACGCTGCTGCCGGAAATCCAGGTCGTGGATTTCAATCCCCGCGTCATCGAGCAACTCCGCAAGCGCGGTGTGCATGTGGTTTATGGAGACATCAGCCAGCGCGACGTCTTGCTGCACGCCGGTGTTGCGAATGCGCAAATCATCATCTGCACCCTGCCGGACATGCTCCTCAAAGGAGCCAGCAATTTGAAATTGCTGCGGCATGTGCGGGAATTGAATCCCAAGGCGAAAATCATTGTTCATGCCGAACTGCTCACGGACATCCCGAGGCTTTATGCGGCGGGGGCGAATTACGTGACCGCCCCCCGTTTGCTTGAAGCCGCTGATCTCGTCAGAGCGATTGAGGCCGCCGACAAAGATTTGCTCGATGAAAAACGCGACGAGCAGGTCACGTTGTTGGAAAACCGCCACGAAGTGATCGGTTGATGGCCCGGTTGTCCGGCTGAAAAACGGCGGGATTGCCGCGCGAAAATCACTCCCGTGAGGTCAATCGGTAACCGATGCCTGGTTCCGTGCGAATAAAGTCAGGCTGGCCGGGGTCAGCTTCGATTTTTTCCCGCAAATGGGCGATATGGACGCGGAGATAATGCGTTTGCTCAACGGCCTTTGGCCCCCAAACCTCGGTCAGGAGCTGGCGATGGGTCAGCACTTTGCCCGCGTGGGTGACGAACAGGCGGAGCAAGGAATACTCTATCGGCGTGAGTTTTATTTCCTGTCCGCGTTTGCGGACGGTACGGGCGGACAAATCCACCTCCAGATCGCCGCTCCGGAAAATCGCGTCCGCGCCTTGCGGCTGAACGTGGCGCAGGGCCGCGCGCAGGCGCGCGAGCAATTCAGCGCTGTTGAAGGGCTTGGTCACGTAGTCATCCGCACCCGCGTCAAGCGCGGCCACTTTGTCATCTTCGCGGTCGCGCACACTCAGGATGATGACCGGCACTCGACTCCATTCCCGCAGGCGCTTCAGCACTTCCACCCCTTCCAGGTCAGGCAGGCCGAGGTCGAGCAACACCGCGTCGGGCTGGCGTTGCGCAGCTTGCGCAATGCCGTCCTGGCCGGTCGCCGCGTCGAAGACTCGATAGCCATTCGCCTCCAGCGTGACGCGCAGAAGGCGGCGGATTTGCGGTTCGTCATCAATGACGAGCACGGCGGAAGCGCCGGCTGAACTCGATGGGCTCATGTTTTGATTTCCAGCGTTGGCGGTGATTCCTTTTGTGGCAAACGGATTGTGAACAGCGCGCCGCCGCCCGGACGGTTCTCGGCGGCGATGGTGCCGCCCTGCGCTTCGACAAATCCCTTCACGATGGTGAGTCCGAGACCGCTGCCGCCGGTGGGCGCGCTCGGGGCGCGAAAAAATTTGTCGAAGATGCGCGGCAGCACATCAGGCGGAATTCCTGGTCCCCGATCGGCGACCCGCAAATTCAAATTTCCGTCCGCCAATTGTGCCTGGACTTCAATCGGCGTGCCGGCGGGCGTGTGGCTGGCCGCGTTGAGCAGCAGATTGGCGAGGGCATGTTGCACGAGAGAAAAATCAAGCCGGACGAGCAATGGCGCGGTGGGCATTTCCAGTTTTACGGGGGTCGCAGCCAGCTCGCGTTGCAATTCGCGCAGCGTCGTCTGCACCAGATCGCGCGCGTCGTGCCAGTCGAGGCGCGGACGAACCTGGCCCGATTCGAGGCGGGCCACGTCCAGCAGATTGCCGACGACGCGGTTGAGCCGGGCGTTCGCCTCCTGGATTTCGCCGATCAACGCGCGCTGATGTTCCGGCGTCCCGGCCCCGGCGGCGGCGAGCGCGGCGGCGGCGCTGGTGCTGGCCGCGAGCGGCGTGCGGAGTTCGTGCGAGATCGAATTCAGCAGCGCGTTGCTGAGCCGTTCGGATTCGGCAAGCAGTCTCATTTGCTCGCTGGCCGCGTGCAAACTGACGCGGTCCAGCACCAGCGCGGCCTGCCGGGCGTAGGCTTCGAGCAAATCGCGTTGCGCGAGGGTCAGGGTTTTCTCCGGCAGCTTCACGGACAACACTCCCAGCACGGCGCGCTCGGTCGCCAGCGGCAGATGCATCGCCACTGCGCCGGGCAAATTATCAGTGAAGCTGCCGGCGGCCTGCCGGTGATGGAACGCCCATTCGGCCACGCTCAATTCTTTTTCCGACACGGCGAACGAACTGTCGGGATGCACCGCCAGCCTTTGGCCGGTCGGAAACGCGACCGCAACGGCGGCTTGAAACGCGCGGGCCACTTCGGCAATGAGTTGCCAGACAACTTCGTCGCGCGTGCCGGCCTGAGCCAGTTCACGAGTGAGTTGATACAGCGCGATGGCGCGCTCCTCACGGCGGCGCTCGGCCTGCTCCTGCGCCCGGATGCGCGCCACGAGCTGGCCGAGCACAATCGCCACGACGAAATAGAGGCCGAACAAAATGCCGTCCTC
>OCZU010002220.1_pt1 | contig 12468 bp, 14 predicted proteins | sample 1539001 | NCBI WGS metagenome assembly OCZU01 (sample SAMEA3539306, study PRJEB22396) | soil metagenome | biome: tundra; feature: field; material: soil | place: USA | collected 2010-05 | depth 0.15 m
TAGCGCATCGTCACAGATACTGACGAATGGCCGAGCAGTTCCTTCACCGTCACTAGGTCCGCACCATTTCTGGTGAGCCGCGAGGCGAAGGTATGCCGGAAGGTGTGCCAAGTCACATCGTTGAGACCGGCCTTGCGGCAAGCCTTCTTTAGTCCGAGCCAGAGATCTTTCCACTGTCCTCCGGTTTCGGGGTTGTAGAAAACGTATTCACATTTGCGCAGGCCGGACCAGCCGTTCACGACAGCAAGAGCCCTGTCGTTCAGCGGGACTTCCAGCATGCGCCGATTCTTACGCACCAACATTTTGATGGCGGCGTTCTCCAGATCCACCTCCTCCCATCTCAGATTTAGAATTTCACCGAGCCGAAGCCCGGTATTGATCGCGAACGTGACAAGGTCTTCGAGATACGGAGAACAGCACTGAAGAAGATTCTCTTCGTCCGCTTCGGAGAGCGAGCGGATTTGCAGATTGTCCTCTTCGAGGAACTTCACCCCTCTGACGGGATTCCTTCCGAAGAACAACTGCCAGTGCTCGGCCATGTTGAACATATGCTTCAGCAACGCCACTTCACGATTGACCGTTGCCGGACTGGCCGATTGGTTCAGCCGATCCAGCTTGTATCGCTCGATCTGTAATGCCCCGATGTTTCCAAGCTGCGTCGCGCCTAAAGACCTATTCAGATGTGTCATGATCTGTTCGTCCCTGAGCCAGGAACGCTTATTGGCCTTTGCATAGTCCATGTACTGCTGACCGAATTGCGCCAATGTGATCTTCGCGGACTGAGTATATTCACCCCGCTCGACTTCCGATAAACGCAAAGCACAAAACTTCTCTGCCTTCCTGCGATCTGAAGTGCCGGTGCTTTCCTGCACCCGCTTCCCTCGCACGTAAAACGTCAAATACCAGACCCGGCCTCGCTGGTAGAGTTTCATCAGATGATCCTTCTACCGCTTACCGATGTGTCGATTATAGGGTATTGGTGGAGAGTTTCCAAGACCTGCCCGTAGTCGAAACGCACGCAACGACCGGCCTTCACGAACGGAATGCGACGCAAATATACCCAGTTGTAGAGGGTTCCCCTGGCAACGCTGAGTCGGCGTGAAAGCTCGTTTATGTCGATGAGCTCAGTAGAGACAGGCGGTTGTGCCGACGCCACACCGGCGCCAAAGCGCCGCCGTAGAAAACCAGCAGCACGTTCAGACGTGGGGCCTCTCGTAGATTCATCCTTCATAACTTTGGAAATTGGAAGATCTGAGCCCATGGGCGTCCACTGCTTAACCACCAGATCAGCGATTCAGTTGATCGCGCGTGCCCCTTTTTTCAGACGTTGTTCTAGTGCGCTGTCCTTGCTGCGTGAACGTTGTATTGATCGGATCGGTATCCACGAAGTGCACTGGCGCTGATTTCGTTCGAAAGTACTGGGCGAGGATCGCGGAAACGAAGCTCTTTCCCACGCCCCCTTTTCCCTGCAGCACCAGATGAACCGATGCCAGGGCCCCATTTGCGCTCGTTTCTGTTTTTGTCATAAGTTACCTCTCAATCGATCAAGTTCTTGTTAATTGAAAACGGATCGTACTCGAACACGGACTGTTTCTTTTTCTCCCGCTGCTCGCGGAGATTGGCGAACGGATCGGAAGGCAACGGCGCTGCCAGGTCGCGGTCGCTGTTTGTCAGTGCGGTCTGCGGTTGTAGCCCCAACGCTGAAGGCCGTGAGCGCCTTCGCCTTAGCCGCGAAGTGTAGACCCGAAATTGGGGGTACGGGATCTCCAATCCATCGAGCTTTGCGGCCTCCCAGACTTCTCTGAGTTTCATTTCTCGCGCCAAGCCCGCCTCAATTTCCTTCCATACTGCAGTAACCGAACGATACCCAACTAAAGCTTCCGCACGAGTGAAGCGGATTTCAGGCGCTAGCTTATGCGCCTAATGGGCAACGGGGTTGGCTGGCAACCGTGCGCGGTCTCATGCTCTTTCAGTTCTTTGCGTGTTCGGTCAAATACCGCCCGTGCTCTTTCTGCACGTCGATGGGCTGCCTCAAAATCTTGGGTTGTTAGATCCGCGTCCAAGCAGAGAACTAGCTTCCCTGTAGGCTCGCACCGCCTCGCGGTACTGCTTCAATTGCACTTCTCGCTGAGGGCATGTCGTTTCCGGCATGTGGGCTTCCTTCCAGCTTCATCGAAGACTGCTCAAAAAATACCACGTAGCGGGGCTCGTTGAGCCTAGACAAATAGCCAGGGATGCCTGGAGCAAATCCCGAGCGGCGCGGCTGGCACGTGAGCGGCACCCGCAAGGATACCCTGCTGATTGCCCGCGAACAACGCCTAAAACCCCAGTCTTGAAATAGAGCAAAACGAGGAGCAACGATGTCCAACTGGCTGGAACTCCGAGCCGCTCAAGACGCCGTTTTTGATCGTGATGGCGCAGAGGTACGGAGAACTCTCAGGGATGCCATTTGCGCCGTTGTCGATTCCTTCAACGCTATCTACTGTAGTCGAGGTACTCGCGATTTCGAGTGTAGCGAATGTGCACAGATGAGCGAAACGTGCGTGAGGATTCGATCAATTCCTCCGCCCGGCCAACACGAGCGGTATGTCGAATTAAGATTCAAGCCAGAGCAACGCGCAGTCGCACTCATCGCGACAAAAGGGCAGGAACTCGTGTTCGGCTTTTCTTTTGAGGAGGGAACTAACATACTCCGATTGACGCACAAAGATCAGCCGATTATACCTGATGCGGCTAGCAAGCTGATGCTAGAGCCATTTTTATTTAACTCCGGTTCTCGTTCATCCCTCAACCCGCCTGCCACCTGACTACGCTTGGCCTGATGTCAACTGGGTCTGCGCTGGCAAGTAAGATGATCCGCTTGTACCCAGTTCAGGGCTCCGGTCTTGCTAATCTGCCAATCTGGTGGCCTACACCCGTCGCTGAAGCTGGCACAAAGCAGACCGCGCGTCGCAGAACCTATTGACCCGACCTAAGCTCGCCTTCCCACGAGGAGGTAGACAACGAGGATGATCAGCAGCACGCCGCCAATGCCACTTCCCACTATAGGGCCCCCATAATAGTACCCACCACCGCCTCCGAAAAGGAGCAGCAGAATCAAAATAATGAGGATGAGGTTCATATGCGGATTCTCCTAGATCACTACTATATCGCATGTGGGGTATTCTTGGTTCTCATTGCCTCATCGCAACTTCGTAGGGCTTCGTCGGTATCGGCCCTTGCCATTCATCAGATTCCGAGTTCGCCTCGGAGAAGAGGATATCACACGCGACAAGCGGGCATGATTGAGAATTTCAGCGTTGACGGCGCACGTCTACAGGAGTGGAAGCAGCACCCTCAATCTTCGGTTGCGAGTGTCGTTATCGCCGCAACATTCATTCCCATGCTGTGGCGTTTGAGCCCGTTCCCGGCAGTGTTCATCACGACGCCCATCACGAGCAGCGGCCTTAACCGGCGGCGCAGAATAGGGGCGGAGGTTCTGAGCGCCTCCCACAAAGCCCTATGCGTCTAGTCTTATTGCTTGCCGCCTCGGCTGTGGCCGTCTCGGCGCAATACCCTTTCCCAGGACCCGTAACTGGCCAGCCTGTTCCTTCCATGGCGCTCCTAGACTTCACTATGGAAAAACTCCTCACTACGTATCAGATTCCCGGCGGCGCGCTGGCTGTTTCGAATAAAGGCGCATTGATCTACGCGCGAGGCTTCGGTTACGCCGACACCGCCAGCTCGACGCCCGTCCAGCCCGACTCCCTGTTCCGAACGGCCAGCGTGAGCAAGACGTTTACTGCGGCCGTAGTGCTCAAATTGATTGAAGAGGGCCAGCCGATCCTACACCGCAACGGCTACAAGATCAGCAACCCGACCGTGCTCGCTCGCATCGAGCATGAAGAGTTGGAGCAGTTCCTGCGAGGCTGCGGCTGGACGCCCCACTTTGTGGAAGGCGACGATCCGGAAACGATGCATCAACTCATGGCCGCCACCATGGAAACCGCCATCGAGAACATCCGGCAAATCCAGGAGAATGTTCGGAAGAACAGCGACACCACGCGGGCGCGCTGGCCCAGATGGCCCAAGGGCTGGACGGGACCGAAGGTAGTCGATGAGCTGGGAGGATTCTAAAGTCCAGCCTCTCCCGAGAGGCCATCAAAAACGCCCCGGAGTTCGTCGACTTCACGCCGATCACTCAGGAGTAATGAAAACCGGCTCTATTTTCACTATGGCCGGCCCCCCTATTGGCTGCACGAAGCCGAACACAAGCGTTCTTTATCCTTAAGTCTTAATGAAGACATCGCTACAGATGGAAGAAGCCTGCAATGGAATGCCCAAGTACGATCAGGATGAACGCAAGGATGACCCAGACTAGCCAAACGAATGACCGCCCGAGAACAACCTCGTCACCATTTCGTTTTCTCCGGCGGTAGAGCGTGTACTTCATATTGGATTCGGCCATCACATCCTCCATCAAACATCCTTTATCAAAAATGGTTCGTACACAGTTTATAAATCGGCGCTCTCGAAAATCTTTTTCACTACCCCCTTTATACACTCCGTATCCAAGTTTTTTGACGCAAGTGATTGATAGCACTTAAGATATCATTCTCAACTCGTGTCACTGTCTTTTGTGTTCGCCGTTTGTTCGCCTATTAGGTATACTGTCCCCATGCCGTCGCGAGAGAGCAAATAACCAAAAAGGAGGAATGACCTATCTCCAAGAGCGGCGTGTAGGTGTGTGGTGGCACGCACGGCGAATCGCCCGCCACTCGACCGGCGCGATTCACGGGCCGGAAGACAGAACCCTCGGCGACTCCGGCCGCAAAGGTCCAAGCATCGATCGCCACCTTGACCCAGGTTGGCATCGGCGCCGTCCGGATGCGGCCATGCTTTCCCCGGAGATCGACTATGCACCAACTGCCATCGCGTTGTTGGGCATGCACGAAATGGTGCAATTCAACGTTCCTTCCATGCCCCACGCGGACGTTACATACGGAGGTAACGCGCTCGGGCTGGTATCCGGAGTGGTGCAAGTGAACTTTCGCGTACCACAAACGTATTACGTGCCTGGGTCGGCCTATCCGGAGCCGATTATTTTGTACGTTGGAAGCACATCTGTTGGTGGTGATCTCGGTCCCGAGATATGGATTCAGTGAGGCGCTTCGGCCCCTCCGGAAGCCGTTGACCCCTATAAAGTTTCTTTATGCCACCGACCTTGTATACATAACAGGAGGGTTGCGTTTTGAACGTGCAGGGAAGCCACATCAGCCCCAGCACGGCGCCTCTCGATGCGCCGGAATCGCTGAAGCTGCTCGATCGCCAGAGCCTGGAGCAAAAGCCCCGCGATAGCGATACCGGCAGCATGGGCGAGGTTTACAAGGACTAATGCGAATCTTGGCGAAGTCCTTCTGAGGAAGACTGATCAGCGGTCACTGTTTTTCCTTCGTATCGAGACTCTTCTTCTTAAACACATTTAACTTGTTCCAAAAGTTTCTTTTCTTCTGGGTCGTAGCTGGCGATACACCGACTTCTGCTCGTTCCGAGGCGCTCGCTTGGTTGACGTCTTGCCCGACGCTTGCTGTTGGGATAGTCAGCTTCGGGCTGGGTGTTGGCTCGGTTAGGTCATGGTTCGATGTCTGAGCTGGTGGAGGTGGTTCGAATACACTGGCTTCCGCGGCGCGCTTCGAACCGTGTTTTTCTGCCGGCTTGGCGAGCCGCGGGGCTGTTCGCAGAGCAGTCTCCTTCCTGAAGACCGTAGTAGAGGTCGCGAAGGCCGGAGGCGAGATATGCAGGGTGTGCAACGGTATGATCGCAGACGGTGCAGGGTGGAATGGGTGGATGGCGGACGAAGCTACAAACGCCAAGATCAGACCGGTTACGATCGCGAGTCCGATGCCAAGAGCACTCTTGTGGGCCAGTGAAAATTCGGCTTTGACCGATTGCTCAAGCTGAGCAATGGAGTCCAGGAATTCATCGGCCGACTGATAGCGGCGTCGCGGATCTCTGGCCAGGGCACAGCGGATGATCTTGTCCCATTGCGGTGACAGGCTCGGCTCAAGCTGACTGGGCGGCTGAGGGTCGCCCTCTGAGTCAGTTAGCACCGGCGCAAGCTTTCGGTTTGCTCCAAAGGGTTTTCGTCCGGTGAGAAGCTCATACAGGATGGCTCCGACGGAATAGAGGTCGGATCGCCGGTCTGGGTGGGTGGCGCCCTTCAATCGTTCGGGCGCCAGGTACGGCAGGGCGCCAAGTATCTCTCCGCAATTGGTCAACAGAGAATCGTTGAAAGCCTTCGAGAGTCCGAAATCACTCAGCTTCACTTCGCCGACCGTGTTGATCATGACATTGGCAGGAGTTATGTCCCGATGCACGACGCCCTGTTGATGCACATAGCGAATCGCTAGCAGGATCTGCTTAATGTATCCGATTCCTCTCTCGAGAGGCAGGCGCCCGGCGCTAAGCATGCTTTCGAGCGTCTGCCCATTGATAAACTCCATCAACAGGATCAGCTGATTTTCCGAATGAAGCGCATTATAAAGGACAGCAATATTGGGATGGCTTAAACGGGCTAGGACCTGCAGCTCGCGCTCGAATCTCTTGATCTGGGACTCGCTTGCCAGTTCCGTGGACAGAACCTTCATTGCCTCAGTTCGCTTGCTGAGGCGGTGTTCGACCTTGTACATTGGCCCCAGCCCGCCGACATCGAGCAGGCCAGTGATTTCGTACTCGCCGAATTTTTGTCCTACATGGAGATCCACGTGAGCATGTCCAAGTCGCCGGACTCCGAGTCCATTATTAATTACTGTTCGCCGTTACTCAACCCCGCATGGAAATATCCGCGAGCAAGTTCGGGTTTGGCTTCTATCGCGAGCGTCCAGTAGGAGCGTGCTTGATCCTCGCGGCCGATAGCTTTGAGCACATGTCCAAGGTTCAGGAGAGCTTCTGGGAACTCGGGCTTTTGATTCAGTGCCTCACGATAGAGCACTGCCGCTTGCTCGTTCTTACCCAGTTTGTGCGACAGCAGTGCGCTGTTGTAAAGGATTTCCGCGGTCTTCTCGCCAAGGTCATGCAGGCGCAAGTGATGATCTAGCGCTTCTTGCGCATAATCGCGATCCAAAGCGATCGCCGCCAAGCCTCGCACGGCGTCAACACAACCCGGCTCGCGGTCTATTAACCGAATCAACACGTCCCGAGCGGCATCGTGCTGGTTGAGCTTCCAGAGAGCCATCGCCAAATTGAGCTCGGCCTCGCGCCAGTTTTTGCGTTTTTCTACACACGATTGGAAGGCGGCGCTGCTCGCAGCGTAGTCTCCGCGCCTCAGCTGCAAATAGCCGAGACGAAACTCGGCCTCAACAAATTCCGGATGGTGAGAGACGATTCTTGCGTAAATCTTCTCAGCGTCGTCGACGTCGCCTTGCTGCTCGCGGACCCACGCTAGTTGATATTGCAGGTCGCTCCGCTGGGGCGCTTGTTCCACCGCGCGCTCGAACGCGACGCGAGCACTCGTCAGATCTCCGATTTCCAAGTAAACAGCACCCAGTTGAATGTGAGCGTCGGCCGAGTCCGGCCGTATCACCCGCGCCCGAACATATGACTGAATGGCGTCGTTGAAATTGCCTTGCCGCTGACAGGCGAGCCCAAGATTAAACCAATGTTCGAATTCCTTCGGAGCGATTTGGGTGAGCTTCGCACAGAGACGTTGAGCTTGATCGACATCGTTGCGGGCAAAGGCCGCCGCCGCCAGACTTTCGAGAGCCACCTGATGATCGGGGCGCTGCGACAAAAGCTGCTCGGCGTATTTCCGAACCGTATCGTAGTCTCTCTTTTGCAGGCCCAGACTGATCAAATTCAGGAGAGCAGGCTCAAAATCGGGCGACAGCTGGAGTATCTTTTCGTAAAGCGCCTTTGCTTCATCGAAGCGGAGGAGCAACTGGAGCGATACTGCTTTGCCAAACAGCGCCGGTTGATAGGACGGATCGGACCCGAGGCATTCTTCGAAGATCTTCATCGCTTCCGGGTATTCCTTTTGGTTCAGCGTGCAGACGCCGATGGACGTTTTCGCCTCGATCCAGTTTGGATTCACCGACAAGGCGCGTTTAAAATGCGGAATGGCTTCTTGGGTGCGTCCAAGATTCTGCAAAGCAATGCCGCTATTAAAGGAGATTTGCGCGTCGCCGGGCCCGGTCTCCAAAGCCTTGGAATAGTTTTCCCAGGCTTCGTCGAAGTGGCCTAATTCCAATTGGAGGTAACCGCGGGCCGCGAATACCTCGGCACTCCGGTTGCCGCTGTCTAGCGCAATCCCCAAGTCGCTTAACGCATTCTCGGATTGACCAGCCAGGTGGTGTGTGACGGCCTTGGCGAGCGCACTGGATATTTCCTTGGCGTTCTGCATTTCTTTTATACCGGAGCTGGCCTTAACGACCTCTTCCTTTATCATTCAGTTTCTCCTCTCACAGTGCGGCAATTACGCCGAGTAGGTTTTCCCTTAAATCATCGGCTGAATCGTGCTAGTACTTCAGGGTTATGCTACCGATACTTCGACCGATTCGCTTACCTGGCTCGAGGGAGCAAGCCGCAGAGTGTGGACCACTCGTCCTCCTTCGCGCAGCCTGGGTGCGCACCAATAGCGGCGTGTATACGAATTGATGCTTCCGCTCCAGATCAATAGGCCTTCCGGTAGCGCGATGCCAGGTAACGGCGTCTTGGGAGACATAGGCAAGGGCAGCATTTCGGATAACGCGGCTTGGGGAATCGGCTCTGTTTCCACAGACGGGTTGCCGCCTCTCAAGGGTTTGTCCAGCCCTGGCAAGAACGGCGCGATTGCTTCTAGCATCTCAACGGGCGCTAACAGCGTGCGCGCGCCCTCGAGGGAGGGTTGAAGCTCAAAGGGCATCTCTGCTGATTCGCGAAGAAATCGGCGGCCGGGGAGAGCCGCGTCCACGCACGTATTCCATGGCGCGATCGAGGTTGGATTCGGTAAACGAACCGCAGCCGCCGATTCCGGCATGGGCATCGCAAAATGGAAGCCATCAAACGACTCCAATAAAACTGTCAGCGAATGCCAAGGCCGCGGCGAAGGCAAGGCCAGCTCGCGTAAACCCTGCTTCGGCCGAATCGCCTTAGAACCTCCCGCTTGTGCTCGCAACTCCAGGGGCGATGGTTTACTTGGCAGGGGCTGGAACGGCTTCAGTGCCGCAGCCCGCCACGCTTCTGTCTGCGCATGTGGCTCGCAAGCCAAAGGCGGCGGTACGGGAAGCGCCGCACCCAGCAAACGGTCCCTTCGATCCTTCCGGCCCGGTGCACAGGCGAACTCGATCCCGCCCATTCCGCTGGTGCGAGGTGCGCAGTCGTTGCCGGGTTTGGCGTAACAGGGAGGCGCGGAAATATGCTGCTTCGGAACGAAGGGCGCAATCTCGACCCGTTCCGTATGCAGCTCAGCGGGCGCAATCAGGAATACAAACAGCTCACCTTCCGGCTGCCCGGTTTTCCGCCTGAAATCGGCTGCCGCAATAAATTCAAAGACGGTTGAACGGGGCGCGAAAGGTTGAGTTTGATTACGTTCGTGGCCTGACTGGGACGCCGGAACCAGCCATATGGCCACGGCTGGGCAAATTTTCGTCGTATCGCTCGCTGGAATGGTGGTAGGCAGCATAGGGTACCGGGAGAGGTTGCTCCTCAGGTCTTACATCGGTGGGGTGAGCGCTTTTCTGTAGAACCCTAGCGGCTGGCGGTCTTGTAGCGGCAGCGCTTACGAGTCTAAGGTTTTTTTCCTATATCGAAAGGTCCGCCGAGCAGACGATCTGAAGTAAGTCAGCGAATCATCTCAAAGCCTTAGTCAGCGATCGGGCGCCGTGGAACTTCCCGGTCGGCAAAATTGAGGGTTCGCCTCAGTCCACATGCAAGAACGGCAGAACATCTGATGGAGTGCTTGTATTGCAGGGCAACCTTAGGCCTGTTATCACGGGGCGAATTTTGTAATAACAAACACCGGGATCAATGGCGTGAGCAGCAAGCCGAATTATCTATTCAGCGCCTCATAGAGTCATTCAGCTATGACAAGACTGCCGCGGAGAAATCCGGGTCAGGGTCTGTATCTGTTCTTGATTGGACATCGAGAGATGCCGTTCCTCCTGCGGCGCTATTCGCGCATCGCGATTCGCGCGAGGCAAAAAAACCTCCAGTCACCCCCGCAATCCGAGACGCCTCCGAAAAACGAGGTGTTTTCTACCACGGTTCAGATTCCGACCGCCAAGCGCCGCCAGACGCGGGCTTCATCTCGACAATCGACCTTAACAAGGGTTTGCATCTTCCTGTTTTCAACCGGCGTCCGGCGCTGTCAGAGAAGGGCCTCAACAACGGCTTCGACTCGAACCTAATCAACAGAGTACTTCGGGCCATAGACGCGCGCTACGAGCGGAGACGATTTATCCGGCCGCTAAGCGTCTCCTCAACCGAGGGATGCCAAGCACGCCTATTTGGCCATTCGGCTCCTAGGCCATTCCTGGATTTGTCTGACGGTCAGAACCTGTGCAAGGCGCGCCCGGTCCAGCTAAGGAGCCTCGCAACTTTCACCTGTGCCGTACCTGGCCGGTCGGTTCAGGCCTGTGCATTACAACCAGAGGCCTCGCAACTAACCCTGTACAGTGGTCCGCAGTCAACCTATGCAGTCCCGCCAATGGCTCTGCTTCAGCGTGAGACACTGCCAACTCCTGTGACCGTGCCTTCGAAAACCATCGTGGCGCAGTTGGCGCGCTTGGCGCTCGGAGCTGCAATCGAGGCGCGCTTGGCGCTCGGAGCCGCAATCGAGCCGTTGCATTCCCCGGCGCCCAGCGGTTTCCAACCGCTGCCTGCTGGCCAGATCCTACGGGGTCAGTTTGCGCAGCTACAGTTTCAAGCTTGTAAAGTCGCGCACCCTGTGCTCCACCCCTGCGAGCTAGAGCCGCGACCCTGGCAAGCGAGGGTGCCCACTGCGGCCGTTGGATCGTATGAAGTGCGGCCGGTGCATTTGCATACGCGTGAGGTCGAAAGTCGCTCCACCCGCACGCAGTGTCCGAAAATTGGTCAGGCGAGCCTGCCGCACTCCGCCGCCACACAGCCGGTTGGGTACACTCAGGCGCCACAAGCCTTCGCTCTCACGGTAGGGCGCACCAATCCAGCGCCGCGCAATTGCGGCTTCTACGCATTGGCACCGGAGCGGATTGTATCAACCCGAGCGGCATCCCTAGGTGCGTCAGGCCCAGCTATGCCGCAGCAGCCGCTCGCACAGCAACTCCAGCCGAGACAGTTTGGTTTTGCATGCTGTCGAGTCCCCGTCACTCCGGTCGAAGGTTTCGCGCGAAATCGAGAGAAGCCGACGGCCCTTCAGAGCGCGAGCAAACGAAGTTCTGAAGTGAGCCTGACGGCGCTGTGTAGGCGCGAGATGCCAGAGCAGACCGCGCCGTTAATCCCATACCCGAAGATTCGCCCGGCGAGTTTGCCGCGTCCAGAAGCCTCGCGGCCGCAGCATTCCAGCACCCAGCCGCGAGGCGTGGCAATTTCGATCGGGCGCCTAAGTTCCAGGCTGTTCGATTGCGCGGACCGCGCGCTAGCGATCAATCAGAGCATACCAGTCCAGACAGAGCCTACAACTCTACCGCGCATCGCCTCCGAACTACCCATCGCCTCGCCGCGCCAGAAGGTCCGTGGGACAGTGTTACCGGTCCAGTCGAGACAGCGGGAATTTCAGGTGTTTCGACTTTCCGCCGCAGCGATTCAGGTCTTGCCGGTAAAGGCGGAAAATAAGGTATGCCGCGCATCCGAACTCACCTATGAAGTGCGGCCAATGGCTCTCCTCCGACGGACCGCGCACCGCCAGCCCGTGGATGCATGGGATCTGAAGATCCCCCTGACCAGCTTGTTAGGCCCGATCAACGGGGTCTCGCACGTGACTGCGGCGACACGAACATCCCAGGCGGCACCCGTTTCGCTGGTACAGTTGAGTCTGGCCCTGCCCAATTGCACCTTTCAAACAGTGGCGACCAGGCCGAGTACACTGGCTCATGCCAAAACGACGACGCAACCCTACGCTAGTTCGCCGCCCAGCCTCCAGGCCGGCGCGGCGCAAGTCCAGCGAAGAAAGCTAGATTTTAGGCTTTCTCAAGTCTTCACTACTACCCGAACGGCGCAGATCGTCGCGTCCAGGCCAGAGAAGCTGGAAACCAAGGAATACGCTGCATCGAGCCAGCTCCGACAACCGCGGCGCATCGCGTTACGCAGTCAAACGGCGACGCGCAAGCCGGTATTTGCCTGGCACATTACATCTAACCCGGTCTTGGCGCGCCCAACCACTCCGCCTCTGCCATCGGCCGTGCAGATCCGAGCACAGCAAGCGTTCGGAATCACTAGCGGGCGGACGGCGCCGATGCTACCTAACTGCGGCTTCCATGGGCTAGCCACCCGTTTTGGCGCATTACCGATGGACTCGCAAATCCGGACTACCCAGCT
>OCZU010002222.1_pt1 | contig 12462 bp, 11 predicted proteins | sample 1539001 | NCBI WGS metagenome assembly OCZU01 (sample SAMEA3539306, study PRJEB22396) | soil metagenome | biome: tundra; feature: field; material: soil | place: USA | collected 2010-05 | depth 0.15 m
CAACGTGATCGCACCAAGGACGAACATCATTGATGGATCGCGAAGAACTGCTGTCACCGACTCCAAAGTCGCTTGTTTGCGGGTGATCATGGATAGCGCGACGAGAATACAGTACAGCCCAATCAGCCTGCTAAGAAAAAGTGTACGCGGCAACATGGTGCCCTCCAAACGAATCAGGGATTCTGGCGGATTGTTTGATCCTTGCGTCCTTGGGGACTAACATCCCGCTACTTTCACACGCCAGAGTCAACGCAGGCGCAGACTTTTGAGCGAGGCGCGAGCCGATCGTCGACTGATGTCGGGCACAATGATCAATTCAAGAACGGCGACCCCGGAGAGGTCAAACTGATGCTCCTCGACCTCGCGACTTGTGTTGGGGGGACTGAAATTCCACTGCTGGCGCACAACCTCTCGAAACGAGCGTCCACCATCCCCAGACCATCGCAAGACGAACTCTTGGGTACGCTCTGTCTCGGTTTCTTCGAAGACGAGCGCGATGCGTGTGAGTCTTTGTGGCTCATCGAAGATTAGCCGGACGGTTTGAGTGCCAGAATCGGCGGCACGCCAGCTCCGCGTTTCCCCTGCGACTAGCGCAGAGTCCACTGGATAATCCCTTTCTTCCGATGTCACCTCGACCACAGCCATACGGTCTAGATTTAGCCATCCTTCATCGAGAGGCGTACCAGTCTGCGGAATCGGCGTGATCGGGCGCTTGCGCATAGTGCTAGTTTACCTCTGGTCCTCGACGCTCGTAATCGCCGATGACAGCCTTAACGACCGCCGACCGCGCTACCGCCAGATCAAGATCAGGAAAGGAGGATAATAGTTGCCTTACAAGGAGTTCTGAAATGAGCAGCCTAGCCCTCCTGCAATCACTGAAGGAAAGCATTCTCAGCCAAGCGAACGTGAAAGCCATCTACGGCGAACCCATCGCAGCCCATGGCAAAACGGTTATCCCGGTCGCAAAAATCATGTATGGCTATGGTGCTGGGGCGGGCACTGGCGGTGTGGGCGATACGAGTGCTCGGGGCGAAGCAGGGGGCGGGGGTGGAGGAGTACGGGCTGTTCCCGTGGGTGTGATAGAAATCAGTGACCAGCTAACCTGTTTCGTTCCGATTACCGACCGCAAGAAGCTGACTGGAGCAGTGCTAGCGGGCATCGGTCTCGGTATATTGCTGGGTTGGCGCTCACGGCGCTGAAACCGGGTCGGCATAAATTTGAGGCAATGACGAGCACACCGACTAAAGCCCGTTCGTTGATGGACGAATTAATGCCGATCTACGATGTCAGGGCGTGCTACGAAATCCGCATCAATGCCCCGCCTTCGCTGGTTTATCAGTGTCTTCTGCGCTCCGACTTCAACAAACCACGAGTAGTGCGGCTCTTGATGACCACCCGAAGTGGAAAGCGGCTGCCCCGAAATCGTGTTTCCGGCGATCTAGCTCAGCGGCTCCAAGGCACAGGCTTTGTCATTTTGGACGATGTTCCGGGCGAAGAGCTTGTCATTGGCGTTGCAGGAAAATTCTGGCGTCCCGATGGCGGGCGCTATCTCGACCTTACTACGGGTGATTTTGGCGGGTTTTCTCGCCCCGGATACGCAAAGGTAGCGTGGAATTTCAGGCTCAAGACGGAGTCGCCTAAGTGTACGGTGCTTTCAACCGAGACGAGGATCAAGTGCTTCGGTCGAGCGGCGTTGTGGAAGTTTCGCATCTACTGGCGTCTAGTGAGCCCGTTCTCAGGGGTGATACGCAAAGCGATTCTCAAGCAGGTGAAGACCGAAGCAGAGTCAACGGTTGAGGCATTGCGAGGATAGACCTCAGGAACTCCTTGGTACCCTCGGGACCTGTGATTCGGATGGTGAGTGCTCCCATCTTCGGCTCGGCAGTCAGTTGGAACGTCAAGAAAGGGCAGCATTCACGCTCTGCAATTATCAGGTCTGCCACGAGTGCCAGCCACCTTTTCTCGCCGGGGATGCGGAAAGCATATCCATCAGGAAGTTCCTCAGTTGCAGTCAGAGCGTCCTTGAACTGAGCAAGGAGTGTTGCTTCGCGTTGGCGAAGTTCTGCGTCAGACAGGCAGCACGCCACCGGATTATCATCAGGCACTCTGAACCTCGTCTTTCTCGCAATCGCTTGACGATTCGTATGGTTGCCGCTACTACATTCCTCCACTGCCTCCGGCGTCCAAACGGCTGGCTGGGGGCACTACGCCATTCATCCTCAAGTATTCCACCATCTGCCCGTAATGATCGAAGGTGTGAGGCAGGACTTCCACGGCGAGACCGAGGCGTGTCGCCATGCCCTTTGGCATTGGCGAGATCGAGCGAACAGCTTGCTCCACCTTACCTTTCCGGTCGGAGCGCGTGTATTTCTACTTCAGATTCCCCAGCCGTGTCCGAAGCCTTCCATCGTGGGCGTTGAAGGTCTTCCAAGGGATGGTTCAAAAGGGCTGCCGCCAGTGCCGCCGCAAGCCCTTGAGCGATAAGGGACGGGAGTGGCGGTCTTAGATGGTCAGGAGGGTAAAGGTTCTGAGCCACCTTCTGCTACGACCGCAGCACGAGCCGCAGATATAATTCAGTGCCATGGCTAAGAAGATTCTCGCTGCCGCTACGGTCTTGCTGGTGACTGTCGCCACTATTGCGCAGAACACCACCTCTAATCCGCGACCTCGCGCCTCGGACTTGGGGCTGAAGGTCGGCATCCTACCGACTGGGCCGCTCGATGCGATCACCGATGTTGCCGGCGTTGAGGTCGGGCAGACGACCATCGTCCGTGGCGACGACCTGCGCACTGGAGTGACCGCCATCCTGCCGCATTCCGGCAATCTGTACCGCGAAAAAGTACCGGGCGCAGTATTTGTGGGCAATGGCTTCGGAAAGCTGGCCGGGTCAACTCAGGTAGACGAAATGGGCAATATCGAGACCCCAATCCTCCTCACATCTACCACGAGCGTGCCTCGCGTGGCCGACGCACTGATCAGCTACATGTTGGCTTTGCCCGGAAACGAGGATGTCCTGTCGATCAACCCGCTGGTCGGCGAAACCAACGATGGATATCTGAGCGACATTCGCGGGCGTCAGATCACACCCGAAGACGTGTTTGCCGCCGTGAAAAACGCAAAGGGCGGCCCGGTCGAGGAGGGCGCAGTCGGCGCGGGCACTGGAACCGTGGTGTTCGGTTTTAAGGGAGGCATCGGAACCTCGTCCCGCCGCCTGCCTCCGAAGCTCGGCGGGTACACAGTGGGTGTTCTAGTGCAGACGAATTTTGGTGGCGTGCTCACGATTTCGGGCGCTCCGGTTGGTCGGGAACTCGGGCAATACTACCTCCGTGAGGAACTTCAACAGGCAGGCGGCGCGAAAGATCGGGGAGATGGGTCGGTAATGATCGTGGTCGCAACCGACGCACCCATGGACGCACGGAACCTGAAGCGGTTGGCAGCGAGAGCTTGGCTTGGCGTGGCTCGCACAGGAAGCTCAGCCTCGAATGGCAGCGGGGATTATGCCATTGCGTTCTCCACGGCACCGCAAGTGCGAATACGAACAGAGGATAAGGCATTGACGAGGCACATCGAAGTGCTGACGAATGACGCTATGTCGCCATTGTTTCTGGCGGTGATCGAAGCCACCGAGGAGGCTGTCTACAACTCGATGTTCCGCGCAAAAACCATGACCGCGCATGGACACACGGTCGAGGCGCTGCCGATTGAGAAAACCACTGAGATACTGAAGAAATACGGAGCCATCAAGTGATGGAGGGCGAACTGAAATCCCGCCTCGCCCGCTCCCGCCAGATCAAGATCAGCGGATTGCCTGTGGATCAGGTTCGTCAGCTTGGGAATGCTCCGCCAGTCGGAGCGTTTCGGGAACTCGTGCCGCAAGCTCTGGTGGTGTTCTTGGGTAGTGGCGAGCCATACTCCGTTATCCGCAGTGTTCGTAGGCTTGTCCCGCAGGATCAACACGATTTTGTCTTTTACATAGATTGCAAGGCAGCCAAACATCGGACGCGTGTACGGCGATAGTGTGGAAATCGCATCAAGCACGAATGCGTGTGGAATAGGCTTGCGCTGCTTGGGCAGCAAGCTCGCATCCAGAGCTTCTGGAGAGACGTGTTTTCTCTTAGTCATACGCGTGCACCTCCAGCCTCGCCCGCACAACTGGTGGAAGTTTACACTCAAGAACTCGACCCAAAACAAGAGGGCGCTATTGCAGCTTCGCGTACTCGGTTTTGGCTTGGTTCAGGGTGGGAATGTCGGGGTCGGCGTCTTTCCCTCCCCATTTACTCGCATAAGTCACGATGTTCCCGTAGCGCGGCACTCAAATAAAGCGCCTCTGCGAGCTATAATCTCGCATCTGAATCAGCAAGTGAGGAGAAGGCTTATGAAAGCCGCCCTGCTCTACTCCTATGGCGATCCATCGCAATTGCGGTACGAAGAAACTGCCGTGCCGAAATACGGCGATAACGAAGTACTCGTAAGGGTGCGTGCCACAAGTATCAATCCGATTGACGTGAAAATACGCAGCGGAGCAGCGAAATCTCGCTTTTCTATCGAATTTCCAGCGATCTTAGGGAGAGACCTTTCCGGTGAGGTTGCGGAAACGGGTCGCGACGTTCAGGGTTTTCCGAAAGGCATGCGTGTTATGGCACTGGCGAATGGCACCTACGCGGAATACACGGTCGCCAAAGCCGACGTGCTCGCTCCGATCCCTGATGCTTTAAATTTCGAACAGGCAGGCGCCCTTCCTCTGGTCACCACCACCGGCGCTCAATTGATCGAACGGGCGGTGAAGCCCAAAGCGGGTCAGACTGTGCTCGTCACCGGAGCATTGGGAGGCGTAGGACGAACGGCGGTGCATGTGGCTCGGAAGCGCGGAGCGCGTGTGTTGGCTGGTGTGCGGGCAAAGGAGAAAGAAGAAGCGTCGAAGTTGAACGCTGACGGAGTTGTCGCCATCGACAGCGAGGAAGAGATTGGGCATCTGCACGATCTCGATGCCATCGCAGACACGGTCGGGGGCACGACGATTCAGCGGTTACTGAAGACGATCCGCAAGGGCGGCGTGCTTGGCTCAGTGCTTGGACAACCGGAGGGAGCCGACAAATACGACATCCACGTCGAGGCGTTCATGGCGCAGCCGGACGCCTCCAGACTGCATCAATTAGCTGAAGACGTTGCTCGCCGTGAATTCTCGATTCCCATCGCTCGCACCATGAAGTTACAAGACATTCAAGAAGCGCATCGCATCTTTGAGCGTGGCGGATTGAGCGGGAAAATCGCGCTGGTTCCGTGATCGCCGCGACACCAAGAAGTCTCCAAATGGCAATCTGAGGGGAACTCCCAACCCAGCGTTTCAAAACGGTGAAGTCAACGCCCTCATTTTTGGCGGCCTTTCGCCCCCTGTTTCGCCTCGGCGGAAGATGGTCAGCCAGTATACCTTGCTGAGCATCGTCCCGGCTTTACATGGCTGCTGTGGGAAAGCGCGAGGGTTCCGCCCTATACTTGCTCAAGAGCGCCTGAGCTGCAGCGTGGTCGCCAGGTCGAGCAAAGAAGTACCCTTGCACGAGTTCGCACTTTAGTTGTTTGAGCAGGCTAACCTGCTCCGCAGTTTCAGCACCCTCGGCTACGACCTTCAAGCCAAGGTTGTGAGCTAGCATAATGATGATGCGCACGATCTCGCTAGTTTCACTGTCCGTATCCATCTTAGAAATGAAGGCGCGATCAATCTTCAAGGTGTCCACTGGCAATCCTTGCAATCGGCTCAGGGAAGAGTACCCAGTTCCGAAATCGTCAATGCTTAGGTGAACTCCCAATGTCTTCAGTTGCGAGAGAACTAGGCTCGATCTTTCCGGATCTGCCATCGCTATGGTTTCCGTGATTTCCACGTTGATGCTGCTTGGGTCAATTCCAACTTCGACCAGAATCGTGCTGATCTGATCCGCCAAGTCTGGCTGCGCAAATTCTTTGGGGGTGACGTTCACGCTAATTGTGAGCGGCGGATCGCAAGGAAATTGAGAGTGCCATTCACGAAGTTGCAGGCAGGCTTCGCGCAGCAACAGGCGGTTCATCGGGAGGATGATTCCGGTCTCTTCAGCGATCTGGATGAAATGGGCGGGTGACAGGAGTCCCTCAGGCCGCTGCCATCGGCTGAGCGCCTCGAATCCGGCAATTTCCCCGCTCTGCAACGACACAATGGGCTGATAGTGCACTCGGAATTCGCCCGACTCCAGCGCTCGGCGCAGATCAGTTTCGAGGCGCAATCTCTTGACGGCCGAGGTGTGCATCGCTCTATCGAAGACCTGACAGCGCGCCTTACCGTCCCGTTTGGCTCGGTACATCGCTATTTCGGCATCGCGTACCAAATCTTCTGAATGAGTGTACGAAGTTGCGCAAAAGGCGATCCCCATACTGGCAGTCGTTACCACTTCTTGCCCTTCCACATTAAAAGGAATGCACAATCGCTCTTGAAGGCGCTCGGCTACTCGAATGGCATCGCCGCAATCTCTAATACCTTCCAACAGTATGGTAAATTCATCACCGCCAACTCTTGCTAGACTCGCTTCGCTCGCAACAGGGTTTGGCCCTTGCGTCACAACCGAGCGTGAAATAGTATCGACACCCCGAATGGAAGCGGTCAAGCGGCGGGCAATTTGAATCAGAAGGGCGTCTCCTGCCGCGTGACCCAAGCTGTCGTTAAAGACCTTGAATTCATCGATATCAATAAACAATACGGCAAACTTATATCCTACGTGCCTACGGGAAAGTGTAAGTACATGTCGCACACGATCCAGAAACAGGGTGCGGTTCGGCAAGTTGGTCAGAATGTCATGCAAAGCATTGTGCGCTAGCATCTCTTCCGCTCGCTTGCGCTCCGTAATATCACGATTGACGATGACCAGTCTCTCGACTTGGCCCTCCTCATTGTGAATCGCGGTGGCGACTGATTCCAGAATGCGCCACGTCCCATCCCTGTGGCGCATGCGGTATTCAAGTCGCTCTCCTCGTCCAGTGAGTCTTGCTTTCTTCGCTGCTTCTAGAACCCGCTGCTGATCATCGGGATGGATTTGCTCCACTGACGAAGTCAACTTCAATTCCTCCGACGAATACCCGAGAACCTTCTGGTACGCAGGGCTGTTATAGACCCGATTCCCGGCGCAATCGACGACCGCAATCATGTCAGCCGCATTCTCGGTAATGACCTCAAACAGTTGATTGCGCTGGTCCAGTTCGCGACGGATTCGCTGGAGTTGAAGCTGCTGATAAACGGTGTATATGTCGAATAGCAGCACAAGGGCTGCCAGCCCGCGAACCCACTCTTTGAGATCAAGCCACTCGGAGTTCCTTAGGAAATGACTCTGGGGGAGGGTCAACGATACGATGCCCGCCGTCAACACCAATGTGACAGTGATGGCAAATCCCCAAAGCCACCACTCGCGGGTTTCAACCTGCAGTCCCGGTGCTGTGCGGCGTTGCTTATCTCTGACGTTGTTCAACACTGATCCATGGACGGAAACATGACAAGTTCAGTCTGAGAGTAATGCCGAGAAAGTGAAAGTTACTAAAGGCAAACCACAAGCATTTTCTATACTGATTGATGTGCTAAGGCGCAAAGGTTCACCTGCCTCGACGGATTTGGAGACTTAAGGAGCACAATCAATCGAGTTTGTTTCTGCGCCTGCTATCCGGCACGCCGACGCCGCTCAAGTTGTCTTCCCGCACTGCAACCCAGACCGCCCACAATCTCCACAATCTGGAACAGTGTCTATGTCAAGGACAATCGGGCTCCTCTCCGATTCCGCGCAACTACGGAAGAGCGAGCCGCGTCAATGACTTAGCTGCGAACGTGAGACTGGTCGTCCAATTGCGATAACCCCGTCGTAGTCGGCGTCCTTCCCCATCATAGGAGTTCGGGCTGAGAGCTAAACACATAGGTATGAGACTAGGCATGGCATTTGCTGTCCTGATCGCCATCTTGCTGGGCATCGGGCGGCTGGGGCTTCGGATGCACGAAGTAGATAAGACCATTGGCGACATCACAGGCAGGCAGTCCGCCGACCTAGATTTGGCGCGAAGAGCATTGATGCTCTCCAATATCAACAGCCGCATCGCTATGGAAATAGTCCTCGTTCAGAATAGAGCACTCGTCGAGACGCTGTTGGCAACGAGGTCTGAGAATAGCAAAGAGATTACGAGATTGGTGGAGGAGAGCGAAAGGCGCTGTGAGTCAGAAGAAGAGAGGAAGGTGCTGGATGCGGTGAAGGAAACAAGGAAACCATATGTGGACAGCTACCTGCGAGCTATCCATCTGCTTGTCGATGAAAAGAAACACGACGAAGCGGAGGCGGTCATGGTCAACGAAGCCATGCCAGCCCTGCTCAAATATCATGCTGCATGGGAAAAGTTCGTGGATTTTCAGAAAAACGAGGTGGATGTAGCTGTCAAGCAGGCTCAGCTTAATTACGCCAAGACCCGTCGCCTTACTTCGCTACTGGTGGGGTTGGCAGTACTTGTGGCGATCCTGATCGCGATATTCGCAACCCGCGAGACGGCCCACGAGATTTCTGCACGAATTGCCGCGAAGAACGAAGTTAGTAGTCTCAACGCGACTCTCGAAACGAGAGTGATGCAACGCACTCACGACCTCAGCGAAGCCAGCAAGCATCTAGATTTGCAGTCAGTCGCCTTGGAAGCTGCCGCCAATGCCATCGTGATCACAGATTTCCACGGCCAAATCAAGTGGGTGAACCATGCGTTCACGACGATGACTGGCTACAGCAGAGAAGAAGTGGTGGGCAAGAACCCGCGCCTGTTGAAATCCGGCGAGCAATCTGAAGCCTGTTATGCCGATCTCTGGTCAACCATCTCAGCAGGGAAAGTCTGGTGCGGCGAACTTGTCAACAGGCGGAAAGACGGAACGACCTACCCCGAGGAGATGACGATCACGCCCGTGACCCAAGGCCATGGCAACAACGCCGAGACGCACTTCATCGCTATCAAACAGGACATTACCGAGCGGAAGCGGGCGGAAAAGGAACTTCGGCTGGCCCAGTTCTCATTGGAACGTGCTTCGGACAATATATTTTGGTCAAACTCACAAGGCCGCTTCGTCTACGTCAACGAAGCTGCCTGTCGCGCTTTAGGGTATTCCCGCGAAGAACTCCTCTCCCTCTCGATCCCGGATTTAAATCCGCGTTTCCGAAAAGAAGACGATTGGCCAGCGTTCTGGCAGGAGCTTAAAAGGCAGGGCTCGATAACCTTCGAAGGCCAGAACACTACCAAACAGGGACAGGTTTTTCCAGCGGAGATAACTGCCAACTATCTGGAGTTCGATGGGCAGGAATATAGCTTCGCCTTCGTGCGCGACATTACGGACCGCAAACTCGCCGAGGGACAGATTCAACTTCAAGCCTACTCCGACGCTCTGACGGGGCTGCCCAATCGCAGGCTTTTGCAGGATCGATTGACACAGGCGCTCGCCAGTGCTCGTCGGCAAAAGAGCAGAGTCGCGCTTTTGTTCCTCGATCTCGATAGATTCAAGAACATCAATGACTCACTGGGGCATTCGGTGGGTGACCTCTTCCTGCAGGAAGTTGCAGAACGGCTTAAGAGATGCGGGCGTGAACATGATACCGTCGCCCGTGTAGGCGGCGACGAATTCCTCATCGTGTTGACTGGGCTAAGGGACGTAACCGACGCAGCGGTCGCCGCTGAGCGGCTAATGAATGCAATCACCAGTGAATATACCATTCAAGGTCACACGCTTAATATCACTTGCAGCGTCGGCATCAGCATTTTCCCGGAACACGGTACTGACGCCGACACCCTGATCAAGAATGCCGACATCGCCATGTATAGCTCCAAACAGGGCGGACGCAGCGACTTTCGGTTCTTCACAGAGGACGTAAACGCTCAAGCCGTCGAGCGACTGACTTTGGAGAACGGCCTACAACGGGCACTCCACCGGAAAGAACTATTTCTGATGTATCAGCCACAGATGGATATTGCGACTGGAAAGATCTTCGGGTTGGAAGCACTTCTCCGCTGGCAGCACCCGGAATTGGGCCTCGTGCCACCGGACAGGTTCATACGAATTGCCGAGAACTGCGGCTTGATCGTGCCCATCGGCGAATGGGTGCTCAGGACAGCCTGCTCTCAGGCCCGAAAATGGCAAGAGGATGGTCTGCCTCCGGTCAGGGTAGCAGTAAACGTATCAGCGGTTCAGTTTCGCCGACAGGGATTCTGTGAACAAGTCAGAACGGTACTCCGCGAGACCGGCCTCGCCCCCGAGTGCCTCGAACTGGAACTCACGGAAAGCCTCTTACTCGCTGATGCTGAGGTGACTCTCTCAGTTATTCTGGAATTAAGAGGTATGGGGTTGACGCTGGCGATTGACGACTTCGGAACTGGCTATTCCAGTTTCAGTTACTTGAAACGGTTTCGAGTCAGCAGGCTCAAGATCGACCGCTCCTTTATCCGAGATGTCGCTGTGAATCCCGACGACGCGGCAATCACTGCCGCGATCATCAGCATGGCAAAGACCCTGCATCTCAAGGTGATTGCCGAAGGGGTCGAGAACGAAGCACAAATGTCCTTCTTGCGGACTCATCGTTGTGACGAGATTCAAGGCTACTATTTCAGCAAGCCTTTGATGGTTGATAAGGTCGCTGACAAGTTGCGGAGCCGCGGTCCCGAACCGCAAGCCCGAGCACAGGCAACCGGGGCACAATCGTGACAGGTGCGACCTAATCAGGAGGGCTTTTCATTATGGCAGTCGGCCTTGCGCTTTTGGTGTCCGCTGATCCACTGGCAATTCAACAGTTCAGTCACGCTCTACAGGAGTTGTCTATTTCCTCTGATGTGTGTAGAGACGTGCCAGCGGCAGTGGGCCTATTGAGCCGCCGAAAGTTCGATGCTGTTATCGTTGATCTGCAGCTAGGGGAACAGTCCGGGATGATCTTGGACGAGGTGCATCTTTCCACGTCGAACCGGACGGCGGTGACTTTTGGCATCGGCGACAATGATGCGGAAGTTACGTCGGCTTTCCGCAAGAAATCTCAGTTTATCTTCGAGAGACCGCTTTCTGCGCAGTCAATCCACAAAACGCTCAAGCCTGCTTTCGGACTCATCTTGAGGGAGCGAAGACGCTACTTTCGTTACCCAGTTTCTATGCCCGTCATCATCCAGAGGCAGAGCAGACAGGAAATTCGCTGCAACAGCGTAAATATCAGCGGAGGGGGGATGGCGTTGAGCACGCAGGTTCCGCTGGTTCCCGGAGAAAATGTCCGCGTCCAGTTCACCCTACCGGATCACGAAGCCCCCCTCTTGGCAGAATCAACGATCTGCTGGTTGAAATCGGGTCGTCTCGGTGTTCGCTTTGTGTCTCTTTCGTCGGAAAGCAAGTCTGAGCTACAGGGCTGGCTATCACGAAAGCTGGAAGAGGCGCTGCCGGAATTCGTAGCCGATAAGTTCCGGAAGGCGGAAGACTCCTCCATATATGAGGAAAGGCCCGTCTCGTGAATCAGAAGATATTGTTCGTGGACGATGAACCAGCAGCGTTGAACTGCTATAGGCAAATGCTGGAGAGCGAATTCGACATTGCAACCGCTGGCAGCGGTGAAGAGGGCTTAGTATCGCTCCGCAATCACGGTCCCTTTGCAGTCGTTGTTTCCGACATGCAGATGGCTGGCATGGATGGAGTGCAATTCCTGAAGCGTGTGCGCCAAGTCGCCCCAAGCACAATTAGACTTTTGCTCACGGGCAGCCTCGATCTCAACGGTGCAGTAAATGCGGTCAACGAAGGATGTGTATTCCGCTTGCTTATTAAGCCTTGCGAAGATTCTCTCCTGACGGAAGCGATCACCACGGCGCTGGATTGTTACCGCGAGCGGAAAGAAGAGCGAGTACGGATAGAGCTACCCATACGTTTATACCGGACCACCCGAGGCCTGAAACTTCAGTTGGCCCACACCGTCGATATCTCCAACTCAGGAGCGCGGATTGCTGGGCTCGAAGAACCGCTCGAACCCGGAGAGATTGTCAAGGTGGAATGCGGTAACCGGGAGGCACCTTTCCGGGTGGTATGGTCTGGTGCGCAGGGTACTGCTGGGGCGGGTCAGGCTGGCCTTGAGTGTCTGGCAGCGGATGCAGACCTCTGGAAAGTGGACCTATGTCAACTACAGGATGATAAACCCCTGATGCGTGCTCGCGCAGTACAGAGGGAGCTTCTACCGCAAGAGAAACCGCCGCTAGAGACCCTCGATTACGCTGGAGACTGCATGCAGGCACGCACGATAGGAGGAGACTACTACGATTTTCTCGATATGGGTCCGGGAGAAGTCGGATTCGTGTTGGCGGATGTTGCAGGAAAAGGCATCGCGGCTGCACTGCTTATGGCAAGTTTGCAAGGAAGCCTCTACAGTCAGTACAGCAGCCAGCACAGCACTGGCTCGAAAGATATTCCCCAATTACTCG
>OCZU010002223.1_pt1 | contig 12459 bp, 11 predicted proteins | sample 1539001 | NCBI WGS metagenome assembly OCZU01 (sample SAMEA3539306, study PRJEB22396) | soil metagenome | biome: tundra; feature: field; material: soil | place: USA | collected 2010-05 | depth 0.15 m
CCGACTGAGGCTGTCAGCCCGGGCCCGCTGGGCTTTCTCTACTCGATTAGCCGAGATCATCCGGGTCATGAGCTCACCAAAGCCGACCTCGGGTGGGAGCGGATCCTGCCGTGGTGTCGTCTGGCGGCCGGTCATGACACGGTCTCGTCTGAAAGCACCACCCTAGCCTGTGCCAAATCGGGCGATACGCCGCTCGAATGCCGACGTCGCAACTGCCTCCGCTCAGAAGCGTTGCAATCTGGGCGTTTGCGCCGTTGCGATCTGCCCTGGGGACGATCCCACAGGCAAGAGGCCGCCTTCGGATCGAGAAATCGGCGGTACGCCGCCAAGCGCGTAGTGTGAAGGTCGCCGGAATACGCGGACACTCACTGGAGCGCAGATCAGACAGGGCGACACGGTCCTGCAGTCCTGGCGCATTCGTAAGGCGGCGCCCTACATCCCCCGAGGCGCACACGTCCTCGACATCGGATGCAGCGATGGGGCGTTGTTCCGCGTCCTCCAACGGCGGATCGCATCAGGGGTCGGTATCGACACCGGACCGGTCCCCGCCGATCACGGATCCTTCCGGTTCATCCAGGGCTACGCTCCTGAGGCTTTGCCCGAGGGGGATCAATACGACGCCATCACCATGCTCGCCGTGCTCGAGCACATCCCGCCGGAGGCGCAGCGTGACCTCGCCGCCATGTGTGTCTCACTCCTGCGACCACAAGGCCGCATCGTGTGCACCGTGCCATCGCCAAAGGTGGACTCGTTGATTCACCTCGGCCAGCGGCTTCGCATCCTCGACGGGATGGCCGAGCACGAGCACTACGGATTCGAGCCGGCAGATACCGTGCGTGTGTTCACCGAATCCGGCTTCACCGTGCGCCGCGCGCAGCGATTTCAGTTGCGACTCAACAACTTGTTTGTCTTCAGTCGACCCGATGGCCGCGCCCGTTCGATAAGCCGTTCGTAGGCCGGCGGCGACCAACTGCGGTCACGTCGAGCATCGCGACCTCCGGCTCAAAGACCACGGACGGCCGCACCACAACGTTGTCGCGGATCCCGAGCATGCTCAGGACGAAGCTCGCGAAGATCGTTTGCACACCACCGGCGATGAGCAGCACAGCCACGATCAGGGGGCGCATCGACGCCTGGGTATCGAGTGCGCCATAACCACCGCGGCCCCAACTCACCACTGCCACCAGGATCAGCGCGAGGCCGGTGAGCGTCAGCACGCCGCCGAACAGCAATCCCTTCTCAAGGGTTGCCACGCGAAAGAAGCTGTCCGTGCGGCGGCTCGACGGCAGGAAACCCGCCCGCATGCCAAAGACCTTGATGAACGCTCCGAACAGCATCAACTCGTAGCCGATGAGCGCGAAGACACCGCTCACCAGCATGGTGTGGATGTCGAGACCGACCGATCCCACATATCGCGTTCCACCCAGCAGCCACAGGGTCATGAGCGAACCGGACAGCATCAGGGCGAGTCCGGGAATCACGAACAACCAGCGTGGACAGAAGAGCAGGAGGAATCGCAGGTGCCTCCAACCGTCACGCCATGTGCGCAGATGCGGCGACCGGCTGCGTCCGTCCTTGTGCAGCGAGATTGGCACCTCGCTCACCTTCATGCTGGCCAGTGACGCCTTGACGACGATCTCACTCGCGAATTCCATACCGGTTGTGTTGAGACGCATGCGGCGGAACGCGTCCACGCTGAATCCCCGCAGCCCACAATGGAAGTCGCGCACGCGCGATGAGAAGAAGATCCTTCCGGTCATGGAGAGGATCGGATTCCCGATCCAGCGATGCGACCATGGCATGGCACCCTTCTCGATGCCACCGGCGAAGCGGTTGCCCATCACCAGGTCATCACCGACGCGCAGGCGCTCGAGGATGGGTGGAATCTCCGCAAAGTCGTAGCTCTCGTCGGCGTCACCCATGATGATGTAGCGTCCCGACGATGCAGCCACGCCGCCACGTATGGCGGCGCCGTACCCGGGCTCATCCACGGTCACGACCTTGGCCCCGTGTGCAAGGGCGATCTGCTGCGATCCGTCGGTACTGCCGTTGTCAGCGACGAGGACCTCTGCGCGGATGTCCAGCTGCGCGATCGACTCCCGCGCGCGATCGACACATCGCCCGATCGTCTCTGCCTCATTGAGGCACGGCATGAGGATCGAAACCTCGAGGAGCCGCTTCACTGCGCCTTCCGCCCGAGCAACGTCGCCCGGCGGGCGAACATCGGACGAAGCCTCCGCCGCCAGAGCCAGGGACCTGACGCGAGCAACAGGAGGGTCACCGCACCGATGCCCAGGAGCGCGCCATAGTGCGAGTACGGCACGTACTGAAAGATCACGGAGTGCCGCCCGGGACCGACCGTGACTGCAACGAACCCGGGGACCACCATGTACGCCACCGCCGCTCGTCCGTCGACCATCACCTGCCAGAGCGGGTCATACGTGGCCTTCAACACGACGGCGGCGGTGCGGCTTGCGGTGACGTTGCCGGCGAAGTACCCGTCCTGGACTGCAACGAGCCCGTCGGTGCTGGCACCGGCGGGTGAGGTGGGTGCGTCGCCGATCGGGAGTGTCGGCGCCGCTGCTGCGCCGCCGTCGAACGCCACTGTCGGCAGCTGGCCCTGCTGGAACGCCGTCGAGCGAAGGAACGGCTGCGTCTGAGCCGCCATGTCGCTGCGGTCGGCCTCGATGACCCCGGACGTGTCGACGACCTGGAGATAGCCGCTCGTCGCGACCTGGAACAGCCGGTGCCGCCCGCTGGTGGCGATCAGCGTTGCGGGCACCGGAACGGTCATGCCCGAAGGGATCAGGAGGTAACGGATGTTGTAGAGCTGGTACTGCGCCGGATCGCTCTGATTGAAGAAGGCTTCGTTGTCGGCCAGCAGTGACGGCGTGCGCAGGGTGAAGCCGAACTCGTCGACGTCGTTGTCCGCCAGGTACGCGTACACGGGAACCTGCCCGATGTCGTACTGCTGACCCCAGTTCCCTGGCAGGCCTGCGTATGTCCGACCCCCGCCCCGCGCCTTGATGTCATTGATGAGCACATCGAGCGAGGCGCCGTCGGTCTGATCGCTGGTCACCTGCAGCGCGATGCTCGTCGAGTCAGTGGCGGCGTAGGCAGCGCGGTTCAACCAGCTGGGGAGCGTGATCACCACGGCGGCCGCCATCAGCCCCGCGACGATGGGGATGAGTGTGACCCGGGGCCTCCGGGTCCGAATGACGTGGATCACGGCCTCCCCGGCCCACGCGAGCCCCACACCTGCCAGCAGGTCGCCCGCGAGCTGGATGCCCATCATGTACCGCGAGAGGTAGAGATCTGCGTTGCCCGGCAGCAGATCCAGGATGAAGCCGAACGGCTGACGACCCGAGAACAGGACGATGCTCATGGCCATCAGTCCGAGCAGCGCACGCGCGCGAGCGTCCCGGCGGAAGCGGCAGAGGCACACGACCGTACCCACAGCGACAAGCAGGCTCACGATCGGAAACCTGCCGTAGTCGAAGAGCTGACCGGTGAAGAGCCAGCCGAGTGCCTGTGGCGCTCCGTAGGAATTGAGCCAGAACGTGCCCTGGTTGAAGATGCTCAGGTTGAAATACGCACCGTCGGTGATCAGCGGCACCACCACCCAAGAAGCAACCAGGGCGGCCCCCACGAAGACCAGGGCTGCACGCCCGATGCGTGGCAGGAGGCCTCGCCAGACGACGATCACGAAGACACCGACTGACAGCAGCGCGAAGTACCCGGTGAGAAAGTGCATGGCAATCGTCAGTCCGACCACCAGCGCGGCGAGCGCGTATCTCCCTCGCCCGGTGCCCTCGACGGCACGCCAGCTGAGTCCCCACGCGAGAGGTAGGAGGAACATCCCCCATTCCTGCGACCAGAGCCCGTTACCAAGCCACGTGTAACTGAAGGACTCGTAGCCGTACCCGGTGATGCTCACTAGGAGTGGCGAGACGAATGCGGCGCAGCCAGCCGCCCACGGCGACCAGCCGAGAAGCCGGCTTCCCGCATAGACGCTCACAGGAAAGAGCGCGAAAAGCAGGTACCCTGCCCACCTGGTGGTGGCGTCGGAGCCGAACACCAGCGAGGCATACGCCGTGATCAAGTGCGGGAGGCTCTGGTAGTGCGAGAACTGCGCATCTCCGAGGCTCAGGTACGGAAACCAACCGTCGAGTGGCAGTGCATTGCCCTCGTGGATCTGTTGCACCGCCCAGCGCACCATCTCGAAGTGCATCGCCTCGTCATTGAGCGGCTGGACGACGGTCAGCTCGCCGGACATCGTGACGAGGCCGAAAACACACGCAGCTACGACGAAAAGCCAGGGCGGCGACCGCCACCACCACCGCTGCGGCGGAGCATCAGGTGCGCCGGTTGCTGCAGCGGGCCGTGCATGTCGCACGCGCGGTTGCGGTGGCGCGATCACCTGAATGCCGTCACCGCACTATGGCTTGGCTGCGGGTGCCGTCGTGGCCGGCGTCGGAGCGGGGACGTGAGACGCCAGCGACGAGTCGAGGGCGACGGCTTTCGCCCAGTCTGAACTGGCGTCGGGCAGCTTGTCCTGACCCTGCAGGATGAAGCCGAGGTTGAGCCACGCCGCCGCAAAGTTCGGCTGAAGCGCCAGTACGCGCAGATACAGCTTCTCGGCGCCGACGGAATCCGTGGTCACGGTGTCGACGGCGAGATTGAACAACGCATCGGCGAAGGTGGGATCGATGACCAGCGTTGCCGTGTACTCCGTCACCGCTTGAGCTTTGCTGCCCTGACGGTCGTACACCGTGCCCAGGTCGTAGTGGGCAACAGCATTGTTCGGATCCAGCTTGATCGCCTGCTGATACGTGGTCTCCGCAGTTGTCTCGTCGCCTGCGAGCTGCGCCTTCAAGCCTTGCGACACGAGGGCCGCCGCCGTCGGCGGCGCTCCGCACGCTGCGATGCCGACGGCGAGCATCGACAGCGTGAGCGCCAGTGCGCTGCGGGTGATGGCGTCGGTCATCCGATGCAAAGGACCACGGCTCGAACTGCTCTCCGTGTCGCAAACCGATGTGGGCCCAACGGTTGGTCCGCCCCGCACGCGGTGCGAGACGGACCACGGCCGTTGCGTCAATCCGATAGAACGGTCAGGTGTGTCAGGAGCTAGTTACCGATGCAAATGAACTTCACCGCATCAAGAGCTCCCGCGTTCGACGGCGTGAACGATGTTCCAGACGCATACGTGAAGATCACCGCAGCGGGCGACACGGTGTCAGACCCGTAGCAAACGTAGCTGGCCGCGCTGGTAAACGCGCCACCGCCACTGAGCGTGACCGCTGTGCCGATAACACCCGTTCCACTGACCTCGTGGACACCGGTTGTGGCGACGCCCGTTGTACTGCTACTCGCGATGCTGCCCGTGGCACCCGTCGCACCCGAAGCACCCGTGGCACCCGTCGCACCCGAAGCTCCAGAAGCACCCGATGCCCCAGTCGGTCCGGCCGGACCTGTTGGACCAGTACTTCCCGTAGCGCCGGACGGGCCCGTGGGACCGGTTGGTCCGCCGGAGGGTCCGGTCGGGTCCGTCGGCCCGGTTGCCCCGGTCGGGCCCGTTGGCCCGGATGCCCCGGTCGGGCCCGTTGGCCCGGATGCCCCGGTCGGGCCTGTCGGCCCGGTTGCCCCGGTCGGTCCTGTCGGTCCACCCGGAATCACCGCGGCGTAGTACCCGAAGTAGTCGAGGATGATGTCCGCGCCTCCGGCTGCGCTGAGGATGTCGAGGACACCCCCTGCGCTCAAGGCCACGACGACAGCCGCCGCGGTCGTCTGTCCGGCAAGCACGTTGAGATTCGAAGTGCCGGGCTCCGGCTGGCCATCCGGCCACAACCTGAGAAATGTCGTCGTGGTCGCGTTGGTGACGGTGAGGTTGAGCACGACAGCGGTTGCGCCGCTCGGGATGCTCGCCCCAGTCACCTGCCACACATCTACTTCGTGGCCCGGCGACAGATGCATCGATAGGGTCTTCCGGCTGTCCAGCGCACGCACCGGTGTGATCGGCGTGAACGCGCTCTGCACAGCTGCACCGGCATGCGCGACCCACGACTGAGATACGGCCAGCGCCAATGGGACTGTCAGTGTCATACCGACAATCCACCATCGATGGCGTGGCACCACGTGTTGATTCCGGCTCTCGCCCATTGATCGCCTCCACGCGTACCGCCTTCCCTCATGCGGGATGCTGCACGCTTCAATGGTGAAAGTCAAATCCGATCTCGATGTGGCGCGCGATTTGTTTCATGCGTAGACTGACCGTCGATGATGAAGCTGCTAAAGGGCATTCTCTATGTGCGCCAGGGTACGTTCGCGACCTGCGCACGATCTCGTCGCTTGCGAACGATCATCGCTCCCACGGCGACGTTGCTTGCTCTGACCGGTTGCGCATCGACAGTTGCGCCGCGAGCAACACCTGGCCTCGTGACGATCCAGACTGCCGTCACATGTCCTGCGCCACCCAGTCACACAGCCGTTGCAAATCCCGTTCGGCATTTCACCCGTGCGCCGCGGCTGACCCTCGAGCACAACGTCGGCTACTGCGCGTATATCGAGACGGCCGCCGGGGTGATTTCGGTTCGACTCCGTCCCGAGTACGCGCCACACGCAGTCAGTGACTTCATCTATCTCGCGCAGCACGGCTTTTACGACGGGCTCACTTTTTACCAGCTTTGCCCGGCAGCCATCGGCGCCGCATGTCCGGGATCAGCACCGATCGCACTGAGCGGCGACCCCACCGCGACCGGCGCAGGAGGCCCGGGCTACACCGTGGCGTCAGATCCGGTGGTTGGCGACTACCTGTTCGGCGCAGTCGCAATGTACGCGAGCGCGCCCGCGCGGATCGGCAGTCAATTCTTCATCAGCAAGGGTGACAGCAGTGCTCTCGCGCGCACGTACGACATCTTCGGCCAGGTGACCGACGGTATTCCAGCGATGGCATCCCTGCAGAAGGGCAGCACGATCGTGTGGATCGCAATCGAGGTCACGGCCCCGGAGCCCTGATATGCGCGCGTCGCGAGCGGAACCGTGCCTCAGTGCCGAAGCCGGAGTGAGATGATCCCCACCATCCCGAGGGAGGCGAGTGCACACACCGCCACACCGAGCGGCAACTGCCGCGCTCCGGCGATCCCGATCAAGCCGCCGAGTGCGGCGGGCACGAGCGCACTGCCGATCACTGCGCCGAGGATCGCGTAGGTCACCAGTGTGGTCGCGTTGGGGATGACCCTTGTCATCCACGACACCACGACTGGGAAGATCGGCGCCGCACACAGTCCGACGAGTGCGAACATCACTGGCGCGTACACGTGTGCGCGAATCCCGATCAGCAGCACGATGCTGACAATGAGTGCGGGCACCAGGATCCGCTGCGGGGCCCAGCGCACGGAGAGGGGCGCCGTGAGGACACGCCCGAGGGTGAACGCTCCCCAGTACACCGAGGTCGCTCCAGCGGCGAACTGTGCCGAGGCGCCGAGGCTCAGGAGATCGGTTGCCTCCCAGGTGCCGATGCCCGCTTCGAGCCCCTCATACACCAGCAGCATCAGGGCGAACGTGAGGACGAGGCTCAGCGTCCGGGCGTTGAGGGCTGGGGGCGCCAGTTCCGGCTCGACCGCCTCGTCCACAGCTCGCCGCAGGAAGACGAGGCACGCAACCACGCCGACGCCGGCGACGGAAAACACGATCGAATACCCGCGGGTGAGGGCCACCAGCGCCGGCCCGATGAAAGTGCCCACGCCGTACGCGGTGTTGACCAGACCGAGCATCGCCGGGCTCCGGCGCCCAAACCTCGTTGCGAAGTACAGATTGATGAGCACGACGAGGCCGCCGGCCCCGATACCGAGCACGAATACGGCAAGCAGAAGGAGCGGCCACGTCGGCGCGGCTGCCGCCGCTAGCAGACCGACGGCGAACAGCGAGGTCCCGACCGCGAGTCGATCGCCAAGGGTCCATCGGGCATGGGTCAACCCCAGCGCCATGAGCCCGATCACCTCGCCGAGAAAGTTCGCGCTGACGATCAGGCCCGCGACGCTCACGCTCACCGTGAACCGTTCGGTGATATGCGGAATCGACGGTCCATACGACGCGATCACGACTCCGAGCAGCAGGAAGACGGCGAAGCCGGCCGCGGTCACCGCCCTGGCGGGAGCGTCGCGCTCACTCATCCGGCTGCACAATACGGGCGGCGGACGGGCGCGCGGCGGAGATGCGGATGCTCAGCCCCGGCTTCGCTGCTCCATGTAGGCGTCGAGCACCCGCTGATTCGCCACCCGAACCGCTCTCCGACCTCGGGCAGTAGCTTACGAGGGGGTCGGGGTCGCCGCTCCCGTCGGGCGGGGTGGCGGCGGATTCAGCAGCGCCTGTTCATCGGCCAGCGCGATGGCGATCTCCCCCGCCGCTGTGGGGTGCAATGGGGCGGCGTCACCCGGGCCCTGAACGAACGATTGCGAGGTGCAGAGCTCGTGGCCCGCGAAGTTCGGCGTCACGGGATCGAACCCGAAGCTCGCCGCACCGTCTGCAAGCACGCTGTTGAACGTGGTCAACCGGCTCAGCAGCACCGCCGATTTGGCGCTGGTGATCGCCGGCTGGCTCGGGCACACCGGCTGCACGGGAAGCGGGTCGTAGTACTCGTTGACGATCACTCGCGGCAACTCAGGCAGCGCGGCGAGTCGCTGGAGGAGGTCGTAGTAGTCGATGGTGAAGCTGTCGAGTGCCTGGGAGAACCACGCCGCGGAAGCGCTGTCATCGCACTGCGGCGCGATCAAGCAGAGTTCCATCAACTGTGTCCAATGCATCTCATTTGCGCCGATGCTGACGATCACGGTCTTGATGCCGTGCATGGTCGCCAGACGCGCGAGCTGCGAGGGCACCAGCGCGCCGTTGATCACCTCCGGCCCGAACAGGCCGTCTTCGATCGACGCGTTCGTGCACGCGAGGTTGGCGACGGTGCGGTCGTTCACGGCCGCGATATCCGCGGCGTAGCTGTCCTGGCTACGCCGGCACGCGGTGTCCTCAGCGGTCGGCTTCGCAAGTGGAGGGTTACCCGCCCCCGCGGCGGTGGAGTCACCGATGACCACCGTGCTCGCGCTCACGTCGGGCGACTTGCGACGTGTCGCATCGACGGCGAGCGGCGCGCGCCCGACGAGTTGATCGAGTGACCTCACCTGGGCCAGGTCCTGCAAACCCCGCGCTGCGCTGCCGATGGCGGCCGCGTCGATGCCGCCCGTAAGGATGCCGGCGACAGCCATGCCGGCGACGACGACCTGCCATCGGCGCCGCAGGAGTGCGAGGCCGAGCGCGGCAAGCAGGAGCGCCACCAGCACCGCGATGACCAGCTCGCGAACGAAGTATTCGCTCCAACCGTTGCGCAGGTCCTGGCCGAGATGCTCCGGCTGCTTCAGTGCAAGCAGCAGCTCGTCATAGTGCGTGACCTCGGCCCACATCAGGCGCGGGCGGATCGGTCCGGAGAACTGCTCCGTGGTGGGAATCGACCGCCCAAAGAGTTCGAGCGTTCCCGGACCGGACGTCGACGCTGACGGTCCCGCGCTGAGGCCGAGCGACTGCCCTGCCGCATCGATGTTCTGCGCTGGCGCAGTCAGGAGCGAGATCTCGATGCTCGCGAGCGGAATCACGACCGCGAGGCACATCGCCACCGCCAGGATGCCGGCAGTTCGTGAGACCCGGGTGTGAGGCACTCATCCAGGCTACCCGGCGGTCCCTCACGCCGCGTTCCCCGATGGGACATCGTGACCGGCACGGCCGGCCAGGTTAGGTGGCGCATCCGGGCGTCCGGATCGGCGCAGGTATGTGGCGATCGCGACCGACGTCAGCGCAGCCCACGCGCACCACAGCGATGTGAAGCCTGTGAACGTAATCCACCCGAGGGCGATGACAGCACTCAGGTTGGCGAGGCCAAGCAGGACCAGCCAGCGGTTGCTTGCCACAAGACACGCGCCGCAGGTTGCGACCACATAGAGAACGACGAGGATGTCGACGTAGCTGATATCCGCGGTATAGGAGATGTGTGACCCGTCAATCGAGGCACCCACCGGACCGCGGACAACCGCCACGAGAAGGACGACCGAGGTCAGGGCGCCACCCACGAGGAACACCTTCATCCACTGGCGACGCTCAATCCGGGTCTCGACGCCGAGCATCGCAAAGGGCACCCAGAACGGTAGCAGGAAGGCGACGGCCAGGAAGATGTAGATGGCGGCATGCTCGACCGGCAACGAAACCTGTCCATGCAGCCCCCACCAGACGAAAGACTCATCAATCTCGTGGACTGCAAACAGGGCCGGCGTCACGGCAAGAGCGATCTGGTGAGGCTTCCGAACGTGGCGAAGCGCATCGATGCCGACCGCGCCCACAACGATTCCTGTCACCAGATCGGCCTCGGCGGAGAAGCACATGAGGTACGGGGCAGACTATGCGCCTTGATCCGGCATCGCGCTCCGGCGGGCACAACGTCCCCGACGAGACGTGACTTCCAGCCCTCTCCCCTGGCGGCAGGGACCGGTCAAGATATGGGCTATGCCTCGGCCTCCTGGCGCATCCCTCGCACTCGACAGCGACGGCCTGGCGGCCGTGATCGCCGCCGTCCGCCAGCGCGGCTACACGGTCATCGCGCCGACGGTGCGCGATGGCGCGATCGCGTACGAGCCGGTCACGAGCGCGACGCAGCTTCCCCGCGGTGTCGGCGACGAACAGGCGCCGGCCCGCTACCGCTTGCGCGATCGCGACGACGACGCGCTCTTCGGCTTCGCCGCCGCGCCCTCGTCGTGGAAGCGATATCTCTATCCCCCTGCCACGACACTCTGGCGTGCGCGACGAGACGAGCATGGAACACTGGCATTCGATGAGTCATCGGCGCCCGCGCCTCGATACGCGTTCCTCGGTGTCCGTGCCTGCGAGCTTGCGGCGATCCTGGTGCACGACCGCGTCTTTGCCGGTGCGGCACACCCGGATCCCACGTATGCGGCCCGGCGCCGCGAGCTGTTCATCATCGCCGTGCACTGCGGGTCGCCATCCGGTGTCTGCTTCTGCGCATCCATGGACACCGGCCCGCGGGCTCGCGAGGGATTCGATCTCGGCATCACCGAACTGCTGGATGCGGCGGCGCCGCGGTATGTGATCGAAGCAGGCTCACCCGCCGGCCAGGAAGTGCTGGACTCGCTCTCCGCCGCACCCGCGTCCGGGCAGGATCTCGAGGCGGCGCAGGCGGTCACCGATGTCGCAGTCGAGCACATGGGCCGGCACATGGACACAAGCGGTCTGCCCGACATGCTGCAGCGCAACCTCGATCATCCTCGATGGGACGATGTCGCGGCGCGCTGCCTCAGCTGCGGCAACTGCACGATGGCATGCCCAACGTGTTTCTGCAGTGACGACGTCGAATCGCAGGCGCCGGATGGCGAAACCAGCTCGCGCGTCAGGGAATGGGCGTCCTGCTTCTCGCACGACTTCTCTTACATCCACGGCGGCACAGTGCGCCAGACAACTCGCAGCCGCTACCGCCAGTGGATGACTCACAAGCTCGGCACCTGGTGGGACCAGTTCGGCACCTCAGGCTGCGTCGGGTGCGGGCGCTGCATCACATGGTGCCCGGTCGGCATCGATATCACCGAGGAAGCGGCTGCGATCAGGGTCGGCGACGGCCTGCCGGGTGCGTCAGCGTGAACTCGATCGCCGATGAGCTGACCTCGCATCGTTTCTTCGCGGGAATGGACGACGCGCACCTCGAGGTCATGACCGGGTGCGCTCGCAACGTGGTGTTCCAGAAAGGCGCTTCGATCATCCGCGAAGGAGCTCATGCCGACGCTTTCTGGGCCCTGCGCGCCGGCCGGGTGGCGCTCGGCGTCACCGCCCCCGGTCGCGGCATGGTGACCATCGACACGCTCCATGCCGGTGATGTCCTCGGGTGGGCGTGGCTCTTTTCGCCCTATCGCTGGCATTTCGACGCCGACGCGCTCGACGACGTCCATGCGGTTGTCTTCGACGCCGTCTGCCTGCGAGGCAAGTGCGCCGCAAACCCCGCGCTCGGCTTCGACCTCGCGCAGCGCGTCGCCGCCATCCTCGGCGATCGCCTCAACGCCGCGCGCATGCGGATTCTGGACCTTTATGGCTCTTCCCGCCCAGGCTGATTCCCGTCCGCCGGCCGGCATGACTCCGGTGAGCCATCGCGTCGTCGGGCGACGCGATGAGACGGCAGACGTGGTGACGCTCCACCTCGAGGCCACCGATGGCTCGCGGCTTCGCTACGCCGCGGGCCAGTTCAACATGCTCTACGCATATGCGGTCGGCGAGGTCGCGATCTCGATCAGCACGAATCCCATGGACGATGGACCGATCGCTCACACGGTTCGCAACGTCGGCACGGTATCCCGAGCCCTCTGCGGACTGCAGCTCGGCGACACGCTCGGACTGCGCGGGCCATTCGGGTCTGACTGGGGG
>OCZU010002224.1_pt1 | contig 12449 bp, 14 predicted proteins | sample 1539001 | NCBI WGS metagenome assembly OCZU01 (sample SAMEA3539306, study PRJEB22396) | soil metagenome | biome: tundra; feature: field; material: soil | place: USA | collected 2010-05 | depth 0.15 m
TGGCGACCATCACGGGCAGCCGGATCTATCTCAACGTTGCCACGGTCGGGGGCGGCGGCATCTTCAACGACGACACCATCTCGCTGAGTTCTACCGTCGTATTCGCCAACCGGCCGGACAACTGCGAGCCGCTGGGCAGCATCGCTGGCTGCGTCGGCTGAGGCGCGCCGTCCAGCGGCCGTCAGCCCGGCACCACCGTCGTGGCCTGTGCGGATCGGTCACCCGATCCGCACAGGCCACAGTTCTGCGCTCCACCACGAACCTGAAAGCGATGAACTGGCGTCAGCTGGGCGGTGCGGGTCATCGAACACGTGCTGATCGTGCCGCTAGCCGAGCTCGGAGGAGGTAATGACCGCCAGGGCGACGGTGGCCACCTCGGGATCGGGGGACCGCCGGATGGTCCGCAGGCGTTGTCTCCAGTCCGGATTCCGTCCTCCGGCCAGCTCGCGGCACCCGCTGACCCCAAACGTCCCACGCAGCGGTCCCGGACTTCACCGCAGCGGTCCCCGGACTTCACCGCAGCCAGGTATCCCGGAGGATCTACCCGGAAGGGGTCTCATCGGTGCCGTTGGTCGGCGCTTGCTGTCTGCAGGTCTGCTCGTTCGCCAGATCCTGCCAGATCCTGCCGCTACGCACGCTGGCCGGACGCTCGGCGACGATGTCTGAGCCTGGCCGCGCGTGCTCGTCGCGGACCTTGACGAGAATCCAGCGGCGCTCGCCGGTGCGGGTCAGGCCGAATCGGCCAGCGAGCTTGCGGCCATGCAGGGTGAAGGACAGATGGCCCGGCTCATCACGCACAATCTCAGCGCTGCCCTCATCCCAGATGATCACAGCTCCGCTGCCGCGCGCCTGCCCCTTATGGACATCCTCGAAATCACCCGCCGACAGGGCGTGATCCCCGACCTGTACGGCAAGGCGCCTGACCCCTGGATCAAGGGAAGGACCCTTCGGCACAGCCCAGGAGCGCAGGACCTCGCCGACCTGGAGCCGCAAGTCGAAATGCAGCGCCGTCGCGTCATGAAGCTGCACGACGAAGCGCGACACCGTCACGACGCGACGGCGCAGCCAGCGGGCCCGATCCCGGCCGCGTAGCTCATGCCGCGTAGTTCATGCCGCGCGGCGCCAGGCGTCTGCCAGCGCCGCATAGCTGGCTTTGCGACGGTCCCGGTCCAGGCTCGGGGTGACGACAACGATCTCGTCGGCCTGGGCGAGCTGCTTCATCTCCAGGAGCCGTTCGGCGACGGCCTTCGGCTCGCCAGTGACCATCCGGCCATCGTCGGGCCGATCAGCCCGGAACTGCTCCGAGCGGGCAAGGTCGTGCACCTGCTCCGGCCGCAGCGGTTCACGTATCCCGCGGCGGATGTTGCCGATGGTGAGCGTCCAGGCCGCCTCGAAGTCGATGACCGCCTCGTCATCCTCGCTGGCGAAGGCCAGCACTGACATCGCCGAGTACGGCAGCGCGCCGTCGGTGCGCGGCGTGAACTCGCGCCGGTATCCCCGCAGCGCCTCGAACGCGAGATCAGGGCTCATGTGATGGGCGAACACGGCGCTCATCCCATTGACCGCTGCGAACCGCGGCCCGTAAGGGCTCGATCCCAGTACGAACAGTTCCGGCTGCTCGGCGACCAGCGGCGCGGCCACCAGTTGCGCGTAAGGGTGACCGGCCGGGAAGCCATCGCCGAGAAAGGCCAGCAGCTCGCCGACCTGCGCCGGGAACTCAGCTGCCGGATCGGCGTTCATTCCCCGGCGCAGGACGTGGGCGGTTAGCGGATCGGTGCCCGGTGCCCGTCCCAGCGCGAGGTCGATCCGCCCTGGATACATGGCCAGCAGCGTCCGGAACGTCTCGGCGACCTTGAACGATGTGTGATTGGGCAGCATGATCCCCGCGGCGCCGACCCGGATCCGGGAGGTGAACGCGCCAACATGCGCGGTCAGCAGCTCGGGCGAACTGCACGCCAGGCTGGTCATGTTGTGATGCTCAGAAACCCAGTAACGCCGATAGCCCGCCGCCTCCACGGCGCGGGCGATGCTCACCGCACCGGCTACGGATGCGGCAGCACTCTCGCCGAACTCGATCCCGACGAAATCCAGCACCGCAAGCGGCAGCGACTCCTGCACGACATCCATGCCTCAGTCAAAGCCGGCGCCACCCAGCCGCATTCCCGCCGCGCCCAAGCTGGCCCATCCGGTCCGGCTGGCGCTGATCATCCCGGTAGAGTCTTGCCGCTAGCGAGAACGCCTGTGGTGCGCAGGATCTGGGGGCTATCTGATGCCGGCCATACCGTTGATTTTCACCAGTGGGTGGGCTAGTGGCATCAACTCCTATGCCGTGGCGCTCATGCTCGGCCTCCTCGGCAGGTTCGACCACATGTCCGCCGTCCCGCCCACGCTGGAGCGATCGGACGTGCTAGCCGTGGCGGCGGTGCTGTTCGTGGGCCAGTTCGTAGTGGGAAAGATCCCGTACCTGGACTCAGCCTGGGATCTGGTGCACACCGCGGTGCGGCCCGTCGTGGGCGGCGCGATCGGGGCGCTGATGGCCCACCACGCTCACGGCTCGTTGCCGCAGGCTGTTACCGCAGCGGCAATCGGAGGCAGCACCGCCCTGGTCACCCACCTGGTTAAGACCGGGGTGCGGATGGGCGTCAATACCAGCCCTGAGCCGGTCAGCAACATCATCGCCAGCGTGCTTGAGGACCTGACGGTCGCGGGCATGGTCGTCCTCGCGCTGCTGCGCCCGGTACTTGCGGCGTCGCTTGCGGCGGTGCTGCTAGTGCTTGGCCTGCTTCTCGTCGTCTTGCTGGCCGGCCGCATCCGCCGTGCCTGGCGTCGGCGCCACGACCGCCGCCTGCAGCGACAGACCAGTGGCGGGCCAGCGACAGCCTGATCAGCGCGGCTGAGCCTGTGGCGTGGCCTGAGCCTGGTTCAACAGTGTCCGGGGCAAGGCAGCAGCCGCGAACGCCCCTCAGCTCCCAGCTAGCTCCTTTGGTGCCGGTGAGCCCGCTCCGATCTCGGCCTTGAGCGCGGCAAGCTCGTTGTCCACCTCAGCGGCCGACCCGGCTTCGTCAAGTTCCTTCTGGATGTCGTCGGTGTCTCCACCGACGTCTTCGAGCACTCCGGACTGGAGCAGCTCGTCAATGGCGCCAGCCCGCGCCTGCATCGTGGCGATCTTGTCCTGGGCCCGCTGCAGCTCCGCTCCTGAGTCGCCGAAGGTCTTGGAGATCCCCGCGACGCTCTCGTCCACGGAGCTTTCCGCCTTCGCCGCGGTGTACTGGGCCTTCATCACTTCCTTCTGGGTCCGGAAGTCGTTCACCCTCTTCTGCAGGGCACCGAGGGTGTGCTCGAGCTTCTCCTCCTGCTCGGTGAGCTGCTCGTGCTGCGGTTCCATCGCGTCGATCTGTGCCTGGGCGGCGGCCTTGCGGGAGAGCGCCTCCTTCGCCAGATCCTCTTTGCCCTGGGAGAGCGCCGCTCTTGCCTGGTCCTGGAGGTGATCTACCGTGTGTCGGATCTGCTGTTCCTGCAACTCGATCTGCTTACGCGACGCGGCGATATCCACGAGCGCCCGGCGGACCCCTGTGATCTGCTCGAGCATCTGCTCGTAGGACAGGTCGAGCATCTCGTCTGGCCGCTCGGCAGCGTCGAGCGCCTTGCTGGCCTTGGCCTGAACGATATCGTGCGCCCGCTGGAAGAGGCTCATGCAGATTTGCTCCTCGTCGATGGCGCGGAGCCCGCGCCGACTGCACCGCCGAGCCGACTCCGGGCCGATGCCGGCGTTCATGCCCTGGACGGGGATACCCCTCAGGCTACCGCCGAGCCCTCAGTCGCGGGTCGGTCAGCTGGCGCCCGCAACAGATACAACGGGCCATCGACTCGGCTGTACCGCTAGCCGGCGGCAGTCCGCCCGGCTAGGACAGCGGGAGATCGAGCACCACGTCCGCTTGATGGCGCCGATCGCTGGCTGCCGGGAAGTCAGAGTCGGTGATCGCTACGTGTATCGCCTCTTGCCCGGATCTGGCTAGCCGGTGCCAGCACATCTCCGCCAGCCGCAGACCCTGGAGTTGCTCGTTGCTGGAACGGCCGTCCGTGATGGCTCCGGTGATCGTGCCGACGTCGGCCAGGGACAGGTCGCCCTGCATCAGTCCGAGGACTAGTACCCGCATCACTGGGAAGCCGTTGTCGAAGAGCGTTCTGACCTCAGACGCCTCGAATTTCTCTCGCCGAGCGATCGCGGCGGATCGGTCAACCAGGAGGTCCTGGAGGTGGATCCGTGCCCCCTTGAAGTCATCGCCGCGCAGCTCTTCGTGGATGAACGCATAGGACTCAGCGAAACTGGCGAGCGTGGTGCGCTCAAGGATCTGGGCGGCCTTCGGTGCTCCCAGGGCGCTGACCTCGCGAGTAAAGCGGAGGTCTAGGCGGATCGCGCCTACCGAGACTCGATCAACCCGGTCGATGACAAACGGGCTCACCAGCAGCACCGCGCCCGCGATCACGATGAAGACGACGCCTGAATCACCGGCAGTTGCAATGATCTTGATCGCGCCAAGCGCGAGCAGTCCGAACCCCGTTATGCCAACGAGCCATTTCGCGGTGGGAAACCACTTCCGCGGAAAGATTTGCTTCAGCTTCGGTGCGGTCAAGGCCGGCCTCCTGCCACAGGGACCTACTGTCATGCCCGCCAGGGAAGGGGGTCTCCCGCCTCGTCAACCCGGTCCGGCCTAGGCGCTGGCGGCTTCCCGGCCTGGTGCTGCGGGACCGGCTCGGACTGACGTGGCTGGCACCGGATCAACGTACCGAACGCATCATGGCGCGGAGCATCCTTCTGGAAAGGAACGTGAATCGCGCCGCCACCACACGCTCCTCCTGCCGACCGCGCTGATGGCGTGCTCTGCCGTGTTAGAGCTGTGTTAGAGCCGTGCTAGCGCCATCGGTAACAGTACCGAGCGAGAGGAGTCCCGGCGCCTGGGCAGCTGCCCAGACAGGCCGGGTACCCAAAGCCCGAGCCGGAAGCGCCCGGGCAACCCGATCTGGAAGAGGTCAGGAGTGCTATGAACAAAATTCGCCTCATCACAGCGTTGGCAGCGCTTAGCTTGATCGGCGCCCCAGCGATCGCCGCAGCGCCCGCCGCCACCGCCGCCACCTCCGTCACCGTCACCGCCGCCCCTACCGTCGCCATGGCAGCCCACGCGGCCGCCATCACCGCATCGGTGGCGAGGGCGCATCACGCGAGGCCGGCGTTCACCACGACCTGCATTAGTCAAAACGTGCAGTTCGTGGTCAACGCAGACAATATCCACATCAGGAATGCCCCCAACGGCCTCGATATCTTTAACATCTCAAGGACCGCCTTCTTCGACAGCTTTCCTCTCTGCTACTCATCTAACGTCGCGGGCCAGCATTGGGTGTTTGGATTCTCCAATGCTCACACTAGCCATAGCGGCTGGGTCGGATGCGAGTACCTCACGGGGTGCGTAGCCCTTCTCGGGTCGTGATCGGCGCTCCTGCTGACCACGTGCCAGTGAATTGACGCTCTGGGCGGTGACGGTGGCGGTATCAACCGCTCACGGCACCGCCCACGAGGGGGCTGGCCACCGGCATACGCGAACCGCGCGACCTCGCCCCGCGGGAGACGTGCTCTGTAAAACATTCGTAACTTGCTAGTTACGTATCCACCTGGTTACGCTTAGCCCGGTGACCGAGACAGTGCTGAAGGCGATCGCGGAGCCGCGGCGGCAGCAGATCCTGCGGCTGGTCTGGCAGCACGAGCGTGCGGCGGGTGACATCGCGGCTCATTTCGAGATCAGCCGGCCGGCGATCTCGAAGCATCTGCGGGTGCTCAGGCAGGCGGGCCTGGTTGAGGAACGCCGGGACGGGACGCAGCGGCTCTATCGAGCGCGGCCCGAACGCTTGGCCGAAGCCCAGCGGGTGCTGGAGAGCTTCTGGGACGACGGCCTGGCCGCGATCAAGCGCTCCGCCGAGGACGATGCCCGCCATCGGGAGACATGATGCCGGCCCAGCCTGGTGAGATCATCCGCGAGATCCGCATCGCCGCCCGCCCCGAGGAGGTGTTCCCCCTATTTCACCGACCCGCAGAAGCTAGTCGTGTGGAAGGCAGCCATCGCGGAGCTGGACGCACGGCCGGGCGGCCGGTTCCAGATGGACGTGACAGGTCGCGGTGATGTCGCATCGGGAGAGTATCTGGACATCGACCCGCCGCACCGGATCAGGTTCAGCTGGCATTGGCATAACGGGTCGACCGGCAACCATCCGGCGGCAGAGGGTTTCAGCGTCAGCGAGGTCGAGGTCACCCTGACCCCGGATGGCAACGGGACGTTGCTGCGCCTGGTGCACCGCGGCATCGCCGGGCCGGATCGAGATGCCAGCGCGGCCGGCTGGGTGCATTACCTCACGCGGCTTCAGCTTGCCGCGGCCGGCTGTGACCCGGGACCCGACCCGTGGGCGGACTCGCGACCGGCCAGCCCTCCGACCGAGATCGGGGACCAGCCCTCCCGCCACCTGGAGTAGACCGAATCAGGAGATGATCATGGCAATCGTTGTGCTGTCCGAAACGCCGAACATGACAAGTGAGCAATATGACACAGTCGCCACCGAGCTGGGACTGAGCAATTCGCTGCCGGAGGGCTGCCTGGCGCACATTGCCGGCCTGGGGCCGGACGGCTCGACGTGGCGCGACATCAGCGTCTGGGAGAGCGGAGATCAGGCTAAGCGCTTCAGGCGCTGCGGCCGGCCATGGAACGAGCGGGTGCTACCCCCATCTGGGGGCCGCCGGCAAACTGGCAGGCGCACAAGCTGATCCTGTAGCTCACGCGGCCGAGCGTCAGCGGGAACGTGAATAGCGTGGTGACGGTGTGATGCCAAACTGGGAAGCAGTCACCAAAACGTTCGCGGAGAGGCAGGGATCTCATGACCGTGCCAGGGCGCCTGACGATTCCCACCGATCAGTACGACCTAGCCGTGGTGGGGGCCGGCATCGTCGGGCTCGCGGTGGCGCGCGAGGTGCTGCGCCGCCGGCCTGACTCCAAGATCATTGTCATCGACAAGACCGATGCGGTGGCCTCCCACCAGTCCAGCCACAACTCCGGTGTGATTCACAGCGGGATCTATTACCAGCCGGGCTCGCTCAAGGCCAGGCTGTGTGTCCGGGGCGCCCGCCTGATGCAGGAGTACTGCGACGCCCAGGCCATCGCCTACGATCGCTGCGGGAAGCTGATCGTGGCACTGCGCGACCACGAACTGCCACGGCTGGCGGAGCTTGAGGCGCGCGGCCGCGCCAACGGCGTCCTGGGACTTCGCCGGCTGACCGGCGGCGAGATCGCCGAGATCGAGCCCGAATGCCGCGGCATCGCCGCGCTGCACTCGCCGGCTACCGGCATAGTCGATTTCGGAGCGGTGGCTCGCGCCATGGAGCGGGAACTGCGCGGCCAGAACGTGACCTTCGCGCTCGGCTGCGCAGTCAGCGCCATCCGCCGCGAGCACGGGCAGACCGTCCTGCACCATGCCGGCGGGTCCTACCGCGCGGCGTGGGCGATCGGCTGCGCCGGACTGTGGTCAGATCGCCTGGCGGTCAACGCGGGCGCTCCTGCCGATCCCCGCATCGTGCCGTTCCGGGGCGCCTATCTCCGGCTGTCGGCCAGCCAGCCGCCGGTGGTGCGCGGCATGGTGTATCCGGTCCCTGATCCGCGGCTCCCGTTCCTTGGCGTTCATGTGACCCGGCACATTGACGGGCACGTCCTGCTGGGTCCGACCGCCATGCTGGTCGCGGCACGGGACGCCTATAACGCCCGGTCGGTGCGGCCGTCGGACGTGCTTAGCATGCTGACGTGGCCTGGCACCTGGATTGTGGCGAGGGATTTCTGGCGCACCGGGCTGGGCGAGCTGAGACTGGCCGCCAGTCGCAAGGCATTCGTCCGGGCCTGCTCGCAGTACGTTCCGGCGATCGGGTCGATGTCCATCGACCGGGACGTGATAAGCGGCGTCCGTGCCCAGGCGGTGGGCCGCGACGGTCGGCTGCTGGACGACTTTGTGATCTCTGCGACGCCCGGTGCCGCGCACGTCAGGAATGCTCCGTCCCCGGCAGCCACTTCATCGCTGGCCCTGGCCGGAGAACTCGTGGACCGTTTTGAGGCAAGCACGGCCTGAGCATGGATCGACGACAGCTCATGTCTTTCGGCTGGCGTTTTGCCGGCCGGCGTATGCTGACAGCGCACACTCAGTCTTCATTCGCTATGGTCAGCGAGCCCGGATTCCCAGTTCGTATCGCCATATTTCTTAGCCACGGTCAGATAATTACCGCAGCGGTAATAATCCTCCTCAGAATTCGCATCAGCGCAGTCGTGGTGCCGCAGTCGTGGGTGCCGCAGCCGCGATGCTGATTCCAGGCTCGGAGGTGAGGTAATGGTCAGCGCCGGGATGGCCGGTATCGTGGCCACGCTGTCCCGGAACAGCGCCCATGGCCTGGACTCGGTGCCCGCTGAGCGCTGCGCGGACGTGCTGGGAATGACCGGGGTCGCGGTGACTGTCCTCACCCCGGGCGCTGCTGGCGAGGTGATCTGGCGCAGCGACGGAGCCAGCGCTCGTCTGGACGACCTGCATGTCACCCTGGGGGAGGGACCCGCGGTCGATGCCGCGACCTCGGGCGAGCTAGTCCTGGAGTCCGATCTGGCCGCTGTGCCCTGGCAGCGATGGCCGGCCTTCACGCCGGCCGCCATCGAGCTCGGAGTGCGGGCGGTGTTCGCCATCCCGATGCAGATCGGCGCGATCCGGCTCGGCGTCCTGCTGGCGCACCGGAATGTGCCTGGTCCGATGGGCGACGGCTCCCTAGCTGACGCGCTCGCCTTCGTGAGCGCGGCCACCGGGGCGCTGCTCGGGCCCGCCACCACCCAGCTGGACGTGCCGCAGTGGTTCGCTGAGCAGCCGACCGGATACACGGCCCAGATCCACCAGGCCACCGGCATGATCAGTGTGCAGCTCGGAGTGAAACAGGCCGATGCGATGATCCGGATGCGCGCCCACGCGTTCGGCCAGTGCCGCGTCCTGGCCGACGTGGCCGCCGACGTGCTAGCGCGACGGCTCAGGTTCGACAAGGATGCCAAATGAGGACGACAGCAGGCCAGGTATTTGCATTACTGCATGGTGGGCAAGTTAGTAATCGATTAGGTGAGAGGTAATCGGGCAGTGGCTATCAATAGGGAAACAGCGGATCGCGGAGACATTCGTCGAACTGGCAGACACGCTGGTCGATGACTTTGACGTCATCGACTTCCTTCAGAAGGTGGCGGCCCGCTGCGTTGAGCTGCTTGAGGTCACGGCGACTGGCGTGGTACTTGCTGACCAGAACGGGACCCTGGTGGCTGTCGCCGCGTCTGACGAGCAGGCCCGGCTGCTTGAACTGCTCGAGGTGCAAAAACCCGCGAGCCTGCTAGCCAGCGAACCCTGACACCACACCATGATCGAACGACAGTCGACGGCCGCACGCCTGACCTGCTAGGCGGTCGGCCTCAGTGGCCGCGCGGCGTGACCACCCACCCGTTACCGGCGAGCTGGCAGGGCGGACGCGCCGTGAGATCGCCAGGACAGGACGGCCCGCCGGGACAGTCCGGAGAGTATCGACGTGATGCTCGCCACCGAGCCGATCGACAACACGGACGCGACGGATCCAACCGACCCGATCGATCCGAGCGACCCGGCTGAGCCGATCGACAAGATAGAGCCGGCCGATCCGATCGACAGGATGGAACCGGTCGATCCGATCGACAAGATCGACCCACTCGACCCGATGCTCAAGAATGAGCCCGACGCGCCGGACGCATTCGGAGTTCGGCATCCTCGGCTCGTCACTAGCCAGCCTCCACGTTAGTCGATATTGACATTTATATCGCAAACAAGGATATCACGACCAGCTCATAATCGACGTCCACGCGTGATGATCGGCGATTTTGGGGAACCGCCCATGATCAAGCAAAGCCCAGCGCCGGCCAGCCGAAAGTCGCTTCGCGTGACCGCTTCAGTTGCTTTGCAAGGACTCGGGCGGGGCTAAGTGCCCCCTGCGCGGGGTCGCGTTAGAGCAGGTCGGCCAGGATCAGCTCTAGCGCGGACTCTTCCTGGATCGCGAGGCCGAGTGCGCACATCGCTGGGGTGAGTTCCACGTCCCACGTGGCGTCGACGGGGATACCAGACAGCGGCTGCAGCGGCGTACCGCGATCGCGTGCGGCGGCTGCGTGCTCCTCATAGTCGGTCGCACTCATCCGCCAGGGACGGGCGCCATATCTGCTGAACATCCGGTTCGCCATGGCAACGCCTGGCCAGTCGAAGTCTCCTCGGTAGGCCAGCCGGGCTCCGGCGGCAACGAGTGCATCGAGCAGCACCAGCACGATGGTGGCTGGATTCCCCGCAGTGCACACCAGCGACCGCTGGCAGCCCGCGTCCGCGGCTGCCTCGATGACGCGGGGGTTCTCGCAGACGAACACCTCGGTGCCAGGCCGCAGTTGCCACCGAATCCGGCGCAGGTCGCGCATGGTCAGATGAGTCTCGGCCGCTGCCCGCGCTCGGTCGCGGAGCAGCCGCGCTGGCCAGTCGTCACCGAGCGGGGCAAGCCCGTACGTGAGAGCGGTACTCGACACGCCGTCGGTGGAAACGCCCGACGCTTCCCACAACTCACGGCGCTCGCGTGCGTTCTGCGGCGGACCGACGTCGCGCGCGCGGGCCAGCGCGCGGAGCACGACCTTCGCCAGCAACGTGTCGTCGTCAAGGCCATGGGCAGTTCCGGTCACCCGCTCAGCCAGCTCGCCACGCCCAGCCAGCTCGCCACGCCCAGCCAGCTCGCCGCGTTCGGCCGTCTCGCCGTGTTCCTCGCTGCTGGGCAGCAGCCTGGCCAGCACGTCCACGGCTTGCGTCATGAGCAGGGCTGTCCGATCCGGACCTAGCCGGCTGAGAGTGCCTGCTTTCCTGATCTCGGTGAGCCACGGTTCCGCCCAGGGTGCGTCGCCCAGGCCGGAATCCACGAGCGCGTCGCGAGCGGCGGTCCAGGTCTGCTGACTGGCGGACCGCCGTGCGTCCTGGGCAGCAGGGCGGTTCGTCAGCGGACCACGCAGCTCCGCGACGGCGGTGGTCAGCCCGCAGGCAGCGGCGCCGGACCGCAGCCGCTGGTCGAGATCGGCGAGTGCGACGGACACCGCGCCGCCGGAGTACGCGCGGTTCATGAGCAGGCCAAGCGCTTGCCGTTCGGCATAGCTCGGGTCGGAAATCACTAGGCGGCCGCGGACCGCGAGCCCGTTGCGCTCAAGCCGATCGCGCAGCTGGTCCCAGAGCCTGGCCAGCGCCGGCTGCGCGAGCCAGTCCCTGGCCTGCGGGGTCACAGGCCGACCAGGCGTTTCCGGTGCCCGTCCCAGGTGAAGTGGACGGCAGCCACCCCGCGCACATGCGGGTCCCGCAGGCACTCGTAGATGTGCAGCTGGGGCACGGTCGCGAAGCAGCCCCACAATCGCTCGCTGGTAATGATGAAGTCCAGATCGAGATCGACGAGCAGGCCGAGCAGCCGCGCATGGGTGGGCTCGTCGACCTTCGCGAACGCGTCGTCGAGCAGGATCAGCCGCGGCGCCATCGGTGCCGTGGCGGCGATGGAGGAGAAGTGCGCCGCCGCGGTCGCGAACAAGACCAGGTAGGACACCACCCGCTGCTCGCCCTGGCTCAGCGCGGTGCGATGGCTGAGGACCCGCTCGCGATCCGGGTTCGCGGCGTCGGTCACCTTCACCTTGAACGCGAACCAGGCCCGGTAGTCCAGTGCGGTGCGCAGGTGTGGTGCGTAGCCGGCCGACGGATCGGCGAGCCGGGCTTCCTCGATCCGGCGGCGCAGCGCATCCCGCAGCTGGGCCGACTGCTCCCGAGTGCGCAGCGCCGAGGGCTGGCGCAGCAGGCTGACAGCGGCCGTGATGTCGGCGTCGCTCTCCTTCGGCAGCTCCCACTGCAAGCGGGCACCGATGCCGTGGGATGAGCGCACCTCGTCGAGGGTCTCATTCATCGCAGCTACCAGATCCTGGGCGGCGAGCACCTGACGGGACAGATGATCGCCCAGCTCGCCCAGCAGATAGCGCTCGAAGACCTCCTGCTCGCGCGCCGAGAGCCGGCTACGTGCCTGCGCCGCGGCGGTGCGGATCCGCGCGCCCACGACTGCCACGTCATGCGCGCCGCTATCGTCGCGCAGGTCGAACCGCTTGATGCCGTCGATCTCATCGCTCTCGGCGTCGTAGCCGCCTGCCAGGCCATCGCGCAGTTCCTGGCCGCGCCGGTAGATCAGCGAGTCGCTGACGTCCGCGCTGGCCGGGCCGAGCCGGGATTCGATGTCGTCGACCAGCGTTCGCAGCGCGGCGATCCGGGCGCGGACATCGCCGTCCTGGGCGTCGTCGTACCGCTCCAGCGCAGCAGCTACGTCACCGAGC
>OCZU010002225.1_pt1 | contig 12446 bp, 13 predicted proteins | sample 1539001 | NCBI WGS metagenome assembly OCZU01 (sample SAMEA3539306, study PRJEB22396) | soil metagenome | biome: tundra; feature: field; material: soil | place: USA | collected 2010-05 | depth 0.15 m
AATCGCGCTCCGGCTTGGTTTCCGCCGCGGCGATGCTCGCCGCCATCCTGCTCGGCGCAACGGCCGGACGCGGTTCGCCCGGCGCGATGGAGGGTGCAGTGCTCGCCACCGAGGGCGCGGCAATCCAGCATCAGATCAACTACACGCGCACCCAGGAATTCGAGGCCGATCGCATCGGCGTGTACACCATGGCCGCCGCCGGCTTCGATCCATTGGGGATGCCGACGTTTTTCGAGACGCTGAACCGCAATTCGCCGAGCCCCGACCGCATCCGCCAAATTGAATTCTTGATCGACCACCCGGTGACCGCGGACCGCATCGCCGAATCGCGCAATCGAGCCGAGCAGATCGGGCGCATTCGCCACGAAGATTCCTTGAGTTATGGATTGATGCGCGAACGCGTGCGCTCGCTGGTCGGGGATCCCCACGTCGCCATCGACTATTACAACGGCATGATCAAGAATGGCGCTGGCAACACCATGGCGGAGCGTTACGGCCGAGCCGTGGCCTACATCAATGCCAAGGAGCCCGGACCGGCGATCAAGGAGCTGCAGGCGCTGCTGCACGAATATCCGAAGGTCACGCAGTTATACGGCGCGTTGGGTCAAGCCTATCTAATCAACGGCCAGATCAAGGAATCCACCGAAATTCTCGAAAAGGCCCTCGGCCTGTTCCCACGCAACGTGCCGGTCACGATTCGCCTCGCCGAAACGTATATGCATGCGGGCGATAACAAACGCGCGCACTTGTTGCTGCTCGATTTGTTCGATGTGGTGGAACCGACGCCCGACCAGGCGCGCCTGATCGCGAAGGCCGCCAATGCAGCCGGGGATATCGCCGATTCGTACTATTATCTGTCGGAGTTCTACATCATGAACGGCGAGCTGACCAAGTCGGTGACCCAGCTGCAGCTGGCTTTGGGACTGCCCGGCCTCAATCCGATTCAGCGCGCGCGCTTCAGTGCGCGTCTCGAGGAAGTTCGTTCGGTTTTGGCACGAGAAAAAAAGACCCAGGTTGCAGACGACAACAGTAATAGCGGCGGCAACGGCCGGCATTGACGGATCGGCGTCGCTAGAGGGGTCGAAGAATGATGAATCGCCTCGCTGCGCGTTTGCTGCTGTGCTCGTTGTTGCTGTGTTCAGTAAGTGCCTGCGTGACGCTTCCCCCGAATGCGCCGCGCTCGCCGCAAGACCCTTTTGAGCGCTGGAACAGAGGCGTCTATGGGTTCAACAGTGTGGTCGATCGTGGCATCGTCAAACCGGTGGCGCGCAGCTACGTTCGCATCTTGCCGCAGCCGATACGCACGGGCATCGGCAATTTCTTTGCGAATCTCAATATGACGACCGTCATGATCAACGATGCGCTGCAGGGGAAGCTGCGCGCCGCGGCCACCGATCTGGGTCGCTTTTTGCTCAATACGACCGTCGGTATCGGCGGCTTGCTCGATCCCGCGACGCAGACCGGCATGGCCCACAACAACGGGGATTTTGGCCAGACCCTGGGTAAATGGGGCTTGCATGCGGGTCCTTTCATCGAACTCCCGCTGCTCGGACCTTCGGACCTGCGCGATGCGCCCAGCCTAGTGGCGGATATCTATACGAATCCCGGCGAATATCTCATAAAGAACACCTACACGAAGTACGGCTTGTTCGTCGTGGCCTACGTCGACAAACGCGCGAGCCTCTTGTCGCTCGAACCCACCTTGGCAACCGCCTATGACCCCTATGTGTTCATTCGCGACGCGTATCTGCAGCGTCGTGCCTATTTGGTGTCTGGCGGCAGCCTCAAAAAACAGGAGGAGCCGCTGATCGACCCCGACGCGCCGGATCAGCCGGTCAAGCCCTAGCTCGAGAGCAGCAATTCCTCGACTTCGCTCAATCGCGCAAGTTGCTGCAGTTGCTGCGGTACATTCTCGAATCGCAATGCCCGTTTGGCGGCGCGCGCCACACTCATCCATTCGAGCAACAGCGCCAAACCAGCGCTATCGCTCTGCGTGACGCCCGCGAGATCGATGAACGTCGCACGACCCGCGGCTATCGCCGCCGTGCCGCCCGCGAGCAAGGCGCCGACCGTGCCGAAATCCAGCGCGCCCTTGACGGCGACGCGCTCGCCGTCCAGTTCGTCGAGCGTCGCGATATTCCCGGAGCGGTTGAATCGCGTCAACGGCCGGCGCCTCCGCCGGCCGCGCGCTTTTGTTGCTCGCGCTCGAGTCTGGTTATGACCTCATCGAGACCCTTGGCCTGCACTTCCGCTGCGATATCGGTGCGAAAGCTCTTGACGTAGGAGATGCTCTCGATGACCACGTCCCACGCCTTCCAGCCGGTATCGGTCTTGTGCAAGGTGAAATCCACGGGCACGTACTCGCCGCTGGCACGCTTGACCTCCGTGTGCACCGTCGCCTGCGTGTCGCCGGGCTCGCCGCGAAACGGCAAAATTTTGAACCGGTCGGCCGTGAAATCCACGAGCGCCGCACCATAATTGCGCAGCAGCGAATGATAGAACGCATCGACGAAACGTTTGCGCTGGTCTTCCGACGCCGATCGCCACGCTAAACCTAAGACGAGTTTCGCCGCATATTCACTGTCGAACTTGGGTAGCAGCACGTTCGCAACCAGCGAATCCAGCTTTGCGGGATCATTCTTGTACATCGCGCGATTCGCGTCCAATTCCACCAGCATGCGCTGCGCAGAATTTTGAACGATTTCCCTCGGCCCGAGGTCGGCCGTGTTCGATGCGGAAGGCGCCGGGCCAGCCTGCGCAGGTGTGTCCGCCGCCGCCGTTCCGGCCGCCGCGGCAGCCGATATGGCGCCGAGCAGCACCGCAAAAACCAGTCTCTTGCTCATTTTGTCTTCTCCGCGGATGCCGGCGCGTCCGCTTTGGCCTGACCCGAACCCGAGGCAGCGGTGCTCTTCACGACATTCGCGAGGAATTGCCCGATCAAATTCTCGAGAACGAACGCAGACTGCGTAAAGTCGATTCGACCGTTGTTCTTCAGATAAGTTTCCGCGCCGCCGGCCGTCAGGCCGATGAATTTACCGCCCAGCAGACCCTGCGTATAAATGCTCGCATCGCTGTCGGTCGGTATCTGGCTGTATTGCGAATTGATTCGCATCGTGACGACCGCCTTGTAGTCCTGCGAGTCGAAGCCGACGTGAACCACGCGGCCCATCTCCACGCCCGACATCGACACCGGCGCTCCGACCTTCAGATCACCGATGTTGTCGAACTTCGCGGTGATGTCGTAATGCGGTTTGCTGCCGAAGGAAAGCCCTCGACTCGTCGTCTGAGTCGTCAAAAACAGCAATGCCGCGAATCCCAGCAGCATGAATAATCCGGTTCCCAAACTCAAAGTACGCGAGTTGCGCATGAAGTCTTCCTTTTACAGAAACATCGCTGTAATCAAATAATCCAAGAACAGCGTCATGACGGCCGAGAGCACCACGGTTCGAGTCGTCGCGGTACCGACACCCTCGGCCGTCGGTACCGAGTAGTAGCCTTCGTAGACGGCGATCAGACTACAGGCGACACCGAAAATCAGACTCTTGACGATGCCTTCGGTAATGTCAACGAAATCGACCGAAGCGCGCATCTGCGACCAAAAGCTGCCCGAATCGACGCCCATCACTTGCACGCCGATCAATTGCGCGCCGAAGATTCCGATCATACTGAAAATCGCCGCCAGCAGCGGCATTGCAATCACGCCGCCCAAAAAGCGCGGCATGACGACGCGCTGAATCGGATCCACCGCCATCATCTCCATCGCCGACAATTGATCGGTCGCGCGCATCAGACCGATCTCCGAGGCGAGCGCCGTGCCCGCGCGTCCCGCAAACAACAGCGAGGTGATCACGGGGCCCAATTCCTTGACCAAGCCGATCGCCGTGGCGGTGCCGAGGGCTTCCTCGGAACCGAAGCGCTGCAGCAATTGGAACCCCTGCAGGCCGAGAACCATGCCGACGAACATTCCCGACAACATGATGATGACCAGCGACAAGGCGCCGGCATTGTAGATTTGCTCGACGACCAGGTCGAAGCGCAGCAGCGAGCGCGGCACATTGGCGATGAGACGCAGCAGGAAATGCACGATCTCACCAAGATTCACCAACGACTCGCTAAGGCTCTCCCATAGATCCTTGAACACGCTCACGTTGCCCCGCCACGATCCAGCAATTCGTGGAAATAATCTGGCGCCGGATAATGGAACGGCACCGGACCGTCGGCGAGGCCGCCGATGAATTGGCGCACGACTTCCGACGGGTAGGATTGCAATTGTTGCGGCGTGCCCTGCGCGACGACCTTTCCGCCCGACAATAGGAACACCAAGTCGGCCACTGTCGATATCTCGTGAACATCGTGCGACACGACGATACTGGTCAGTCCAAGCGCATCATTGAGGCGGCGGATCAGGCGCAATATGACGCCCATGGAGATCGGGTCAAGGCCCACGAACGGCTCGTCGTAGATCAAGATTTCAGGATCCATGACGATCGCGCGCGCCAACGCCACGCGCCGGCTCATGCCGCCCGACAGCTCCGCGGGCATCAGATCGATCGCACCGCGTAAACCCACCGCCTGCAGTTTCGTGAGCACCAATTGGCGTATGAGGCGTTCCGGCAGCTTGGTATGTTCGCGCAGCGGAAACGCGACGTTCTCGAACACGCTCAAGTCGGTCAATAACGCGCCGTTTTGAAACAGCATGCCCATGCGCTGGCGCAGGACATAGAGCTCGCTTCGCGAGAGCGTCTCCAGATGTTGGCCCTCGACCTGCACCGAACCGGAGTCGGGGCTGACCTGCCGCGTGATCAGCCGCAGCAAGGTCGTCTTGCCGGTGCCGCTCGGGCCCATGATGGCCGTCACGCGCCCGCGCGCAATGTCCATGTTCAATCCGGCAAAAACGGGCCGGCCGTTCACCGCGTAATTCAGATCGCGAATTTCGATGATGGTGGGAGACTGAGTCAAGTTTTTTTTTGAAAGTCCCGCGCCTCGAGGCGCGGGACCTTGCAGTTTTCGAGAGAACTTAGGCCGCAGCGCTTTCCAAAGCAGACGAATAGGCACCAACCGATGCCAAGCCGTTCAGTTTGGCGCGTTTGAACAAGGCCTGCTGACCCAGCGTGAAGGTCGTGGGGTGACCCGACCAGGCTGTGAGCGCATTGTCCTGCAACGCACGTCCGTAGCTGAACGTCACCGCCCACGGCAATGGCGGGCCGGAATTGATCAAGTGCAAGTGCTGCGTCGCCTCGACCGAGCTTTGACCGCCCGACAGAAACGCGATGCCGGGCACCGCCGAGGGCACGTGACGCTTGAGGACTCGCACGGTCGCCTCGGCCACCTGTTCGGGCGTGACTCTCTGGCCCGATTTCTTGCCCGGCACGACCATGTTCGGTTTCAACACTATGCCTTCGAGAAACACCCTGGCGGCGAACAGATGCCCGAACACGCGGTCGAGCACGATACCGGTGACTTCCTCGCAGCGCTCCACGGTATGGCTGCCGTCCATCAATACTTCCGGCTCGACGATCGGTACGATCCCGGCCTCTTGGCACAGCGCCGCGTAGCGCGCGAGCGCGGCCGCATTGGCCTCGATCGCATAGCTCGTCGGCACGCCCGCGCCTATGTCGATGACGGCGCGCCATTTGGCGAATCTCGCACCCAACTTATGATAGGCGGCAAGCCGCTCGCGCAGCCCGTCATGCCCTTCGGTAATCGTTTCACCAGGGAATCCGGCCAAAGGTTTTGCACCGGTGTCGACCTTGATCCCGGGAATGCAGCCAATCTGCGTCAGAAACGTTGGGAACGGGACCCCTTCCTTGGTTTTTTGGTGAATTGTCTCATCGTACATGATGACCCCGCTGATGTAGTCGCTGACCTTCGGTGTCGTAAACAGCAACTCGCGGTAGGTGCGTCGATTGTCTTCGGTGGAATCGAGTTTGATGCCGTTGAAGCGCTTGGCGATCGTGCTCGTGCTCTCGTCAGCGGCCAAAATACCCTTGTTCTTTACGACCATGGCACGCGCAATGGCGCTTAACTCGTGGTGGTTCATGACTTACGTCTCTTGCTTAGGTTTATGAAGGCTTAGGACGCGTAAGGATAGCAAAATTGCTGTGATCCCGCGCTGCGGTGGAAGTTCCCTTCAAATAGGACTAAAATCGTCCTAGATGAAATTTTGCATCCACAGCACCGATCTTCGGGCCCACATTGGGGAGCTGACATGCTACGCATGGGCAAACTGACTGACTACGCAACCGTGGTGCTTGCGAGCTTGGCGCAAGAGCCTCTGCAATTCTGCGCTGCCGCAGAGCTCGCCGAAAAAACGCACCTCAGTTTGCCGACGGTCAGCAAGGTACTCAAGGAATTGCAGCGCGCCGGCATGGTGATTTCCTCGCGCGGCGCGCTTGGGGGGTATCGCCTCGCGCGCGCACCGGAATTGATCACTGCCGCGCAAATCCTCGATGTTTTCGAAGGTCCGATCGCAATCACCGAATGCAGCACCGCGTCCAGTCAATGCGGCATCGAGAAACTGTGCCGCGTGGGCGCCGCATGGCAGCGCGTCAATGCGGCAATACGCCGCGCATTGGACGACGTGACGCTACATCAGCTCGCGGGTCTGGATTCGGTGGGTGTGCGGGTCGCACACCTAGCTGCGGAAATTCGATTTGATGCCAGGCCCCGCTAAAGCAATCCATCGAACGGAAACGATCGTGTCAAGCAAATCTCAGGACGTCGAAGCTCTCATCGCGCAGAAGTACCGGCATGGATTCGTCACCGACATCGAATCCGACAGTCTGCCGCCGGGCCTCGACGAGGGCGTCGTGGCGGCAATCTCCCGCAAGAAGCAGGAGCCTCAGTTTCTGCTGGATTGGCGCTTGAAGGCATTTCGGCACTGGCAAACGATGCGCGAACCCACATGGGCGCATGTGCATTACAAACCCATCGATTATCAGGATATTTCCTACTATTCCGCGCCGCGCGCGCCCGCCAACGCCCCGAAAAGTCTCGACGAAGTGGATCCGAAGCTGCTCGCCACCTACGCCAAACTCGGCATACCGCTGCATGAACGGGCCCGCCTTGCGGGCGTTGCGGTCGATGCGGTGTTCGACAGCGTCTCGGTCGCGACGACGTTCAAGGAGAAGCTCGCCAAGGCCGGCGTCATTTTTTGTTCGTTTTCCGACGCCGTGCACAATCACCCGGCGCTGATCGAGCAATACCTCGGCACGGTCGTGCCCGCCGGCGACAATTTCTTCGCTGCGCTCAATTCAGCCGTTTTCTCCGACGGCTCCTTCGTCTACGTGCCGGCGGGCGTGCGCTGCCCGATGGAACTGTCGACCTACTTCCGCATCAACGCCGCCAAGACCGGACAATTCGAGCGCACCTTGATCATCGCCGCGGAAGGCGCTGCGGTGAGCTATTTGGAAGGTTGCACTGCACCGATGCGCGACGAAAATCAACTGCATGCGGCCGTCGTGGAATTGGTGGCGCTCGACGATGCGCAGATCAAATATTCGACGGTGCAGAACTGGTATCCGGGCGACGAGAACGGCGTCGGCGGCATTTATAACTTCGTGACCAAGCGCGGCGAGTGCCGCGGCCGCAACTCCAAGATCTCCTGGACGCAGGTCGAGACCGGCTCGGCGATCACGTGGAAATATCCGAGTTGCGTGTTGAAGGGCGACAACTCGATCGGCGAGTTCTATTCCGTTGCGGTTGCGAATCACTATCAACAAGCCGACACCGGCACGAAGATGGTGCATATTGGACGCAACACCAAGAGCACGATCGTCTCAAAGGGCATTTCGGCCGGACACGCCTCGAACACTTATCGCGGCCTCGTCAAAATATTGCCGAGCGCCGAAGGTGCAAGAAACTTCACGCAATGCGACTCCTTGCTGATGGGAGGCCGTTGCGCGGCGCAGACCTTCCCCTACATGGAAGTCAAGAATCCGACGGCGACCGTTGAGCATGAGGCGAGCACGTCGAAAATCGGCGAAGACCAGCTGTTCTACTGTTTGCAGCGCGGCATTTCGGCGGAAGACGCCGTCAACATGATCGTGAGCGGATTTTGCAAAGTGGTGTTCAAGGAGCTGCCGATGGAATTCGCGGTGGAGGCCCAAAACCTGCTCAGCGTCAGTTTGGAAGGGGCGGTCGGCTGAACGGCCGCATGCGCCGGAAACTTTGAGCGATAGAACATCCTGAGGAAGGGCCTTGCTGAAAATCGTCAATTTGAGCGCTCGCGTTGCGGGCAAAAACATACTCAACGGCATCGATCTCACCGTCAATGCAGGCGAGGTCCATGCCATCATGGGACCGAACGGTTCCGGCAAGAGCACGCTCGCGCAAGTGCTCGCGGGCCGGCAGGACTATGAAGTCACCGGCGGCGAGGTGAGCTTTGAAAATCGGGACCTGCTGGCGCTGGTACCCGAAGAGCGCGCGCGCGCGGGCTTGTTCCTCGGGTTTCAATACCCCGTGGAGATTCCGGGCGTCAACAATGTCTATTTGTTAAAGGCCGCTCTCAATGCCAAACGCAAGGCCGCGGGCGAGCCCGAGGTGGACGCCTACGAGTTTCTCGCGCACATCAAGCAGAAGATGAAATTCATGGAAATGAGCGAATCCTTTCTGACGCGCGGCGTCAACGAAGGTTTTTCCGGCGGCGAGAAGAAGCGCAACGAAATTCTGCAGATGCTGGTCTTGGAACCCAAACTAGCGATCCTCGACGAGACCGACTCCGGGCTCGATATCGATGCGCTCAAAGTCGTCGCCAAGGGCATCAACAGCCTGCGCGATCCGAAGCGCGCGATCATTCTGGTCACTCACTATCAGCGTTTACTCGATTACATCACGCCCGATCGAGTGCACGTGCTATCGGGCGGCCGCATATTGAAATCCGGCGATAAATCCCTCGCGCTGGAGTTGGAGAGCCGCGGCTACGACTGGGTACAAGCGAGTCTCGTGGCATGAGCGCGGCGCTGCGTCCGGAAACCGACAGGCCGCGGTCGGCGGCCATGCGATCATTCGAAGCCCAATGGCTCGCACGCAGCGCCGACCCGCTGCACGAATGGCGCGAGCAGTCGATGGATCGCTTCCTGGCGCTGGGCTTGCCCTCGTCGCGCGAGGATAGCTGGGGATACACGAATTTGCGCGGTTTCGCGGCTCGAAGCTTCGCCGAGAATCCGGCCGTGGTCGCGACGCGGGGCGCGAAAGGCGCCCAGGCCGGCATCGAAGGCGTGCAGATCGCGAGCCTGCGGCAATTGACGCGGGAAAACCCCGGCTTGATTGTGCCTCACCTGGTGCACGCATCGGACGGCGACCTTCAGCGTTGGGCTCTGCTCAATACCGCGCTTTTCGTCGACGGCCTCTACATCAAGATCACCGCCCGCGTCACGACGCCCCTGGTGCTCGTGCATTCATCGACGGACTCGGCGGAAAACGGCATATCCCACCCGCGCGTCATCATCGAGGCGGCGCCGGGTTGCTCCGCCACGATCATCGAGCGGCACGAGAGCGGCCTCCCTCACGCAGCCTTGTGCAACTCCGTGACGCAGATCAGCCTCGCCGCCGACGCGCAAATCGAACACTACCGCGTCTTCAACACGCACGCCGACGCTTCCCATATCGACACGCTCGAAATTCGCCAGCAAAGAGCCAGCCGATGCAAGCAATTCACGGTCATCGAGGGCGGCGGCCTCGTGCGCACCAATCTCGAGGTGCATCTGCAGCAGCCCGGTGCCGAGTTCGAGGGCTACGCGCTGCTGGTCGGTCATGAGACGCGCCACGTGGATTGCGCGAATATCGTCAGGCACGATGCACCGAATACCCGCAGCGGCCAGACCGCACGCGCCATTGCCAGCGGCACGAGCCGTGTCGTGTTCAACAGTAATGTCATCGTCGCAAGCGGCGCGCCGTACGCGCAATCGCAGCAGTCGAGCCGCGGTTTGCTGCTCTCGCCCACCGCCGAGATCGACACCCGGCCGCAGCTCGAGATACATACCGACGAGGTCAAGTGCGCGCACGGGGCGACCACCGGGCGCCTCGATCCGAACATGCTGTTCTACTTGCTGTCGCGCGGCATCGATCGCGCCACCGCACAGAGCTTGCTGGTCTACGCGTTTCTCGCCGACGTGCTGACCGGCATGTCGTCGGGCGAGACACGCGCCGCGATCGAAGCGGACTTGATCGCGCAATTGCCCGATGGGGAAGTTTTGCGGGAGTTCCGATGACCAACACGGTTCCCGTACGCGAACATTCGCGCTTCGACGTGGCGGCCGTGCGCCGAGAGTTTCCGATATTGGCTCGCATCGTGAACGGCTCGCCCCTGGCGTATCTGGACAACGGCGCTTCGGCGCAGCGACCCAAAATGGTGATCGAGGCGGTCGACGACTACGAGCGCCTGCACCACGCCAACATTCATCGCGGCGTCCACACCTTGAGCCAGGAGGCGACCGCGCTCTACGAGGGCGCGCGCGATCGGCTGACCCGCTTCGTGAATGCGCGCTCGCGTCACGAGATCGTGTTCGTGCGCGGCACGACCGAAGCGATCAATCTGGTCGCGCAGAGCTATGCCCGTCCGATCCTCGGCCCGGGCGACGAAATTCTCATTACCCATCTCGAGCACCATGCCAACATCGTGCCGTGGCAAATCGTCTGCGAACAAACCGGGGCCAAACTGGTCGTGGCGCCGATGGATTTGCGCGGCGAGATCCACGCCGACGCGGTCGAGGCGCTCATGGGCCCGCGCACCAAACTCTTCGCCTGCGCCCACGTCTCCAATGCGCTCGGTACGGTATTGCCGGTGCGCCGGCTGATTGCGAGCGCCAAAGCGCGCGGCATCGCGACGCTCATCGATGGAGCGCAAGCCGTGCCGCACTTGCCCGTGGACGTGCAAGCGCTGGGCGCGGATTTTTACGCGTTTTCGGGACACAAGATGTTCGGCCCGACCGGGATCGGCGTCCTCTATGGTCGAGAAAGCGTGCTCGAGCGCATGCCGCCCTGGCAAGGCGGCGGCGATATGATTTTGACCGTGAGCTTTGCCAAGACTACCTACAATGGCCTTCCCTACAAATTCGAAGCGGGCACTCCGAACATATCGGGGGCGATCGGTCTCGGCGCCGCCGTCGATTTCTTATCGAAGCTCGATCGCGACGCCGCGCAGATCCATGAGGCCGAATTGCTCGGGTTTGCGACCGAAGTACTCGGCCGAATCGAAGGTCTGCGCCTGATCGGCACGGCGAGCCACAAGGCGAGCCTGGTTTCCTTCGTGGTCGCGGGCGTGCATCCGCACGATCTCGGAACCATCCTCGACCAAGACGGGATTGCGGTCAGAACCGGACATCATTGCGCCATGCCGGTCATGGATTTTTTCAATGTTCCCGCGACCGCACGCGCCTCATTCGCCTTCTACAACACGTTCGAGGAGATTGACCGGCTCGCCGCATCAATCGGCCGCGCGTATCGCTTGTTTGCCTAAAGAGTCGCACATGCAGCTTTCCGATCTTTATAGAGACGTCATACTCGATCACAATCGCCAGCCGCGTAATTTCGGCGACTTGAATTCCCCCGATGCGATGATCGAAGGGTACAACCCGCTGTGCGGCGATCGGCTCACGCTGCGCTTGAAGCTCGCCGGTGACCGCATTACGGATATTCGCTTCGAGGGCCAGGGCTGCGCGATTTCGACGGCTTCGGCGTCGCTGATGACCGAGGCGGTCAAGGGCAAGACCCGCAGCGAGGCGATGGCGCTGTTCGAGCGCATTCACCGCCTGCTGACCGACGACGCAGAACCGGTCGACGAGGAACTCGGCAAGCTTGCGGCATTGTCGGGCGTGCGCGAATTTCCGGCGCGCGTCAAATGCGCAAGCCTGTGCTGGCACACGCTTGCGTCGGCCTTGCGGTCGGCACAAGCACAATCCTTGCCCGCGGTTTCCACGGAATAGCGGCGAAGCAACATGCGCTCTTACGAAAACGAACCCATCGTCGTACAACGCGATCTCAAAGCGGTCGCGATTCCCGCCGGAATCGAGGTGACGCTCAAGATCGGCCAGGTGGGCTATATCACCCAGGCCTTGGGCGGCAGCTTCACGGTCTACGTGGACGGCAATCTGTTCCGCATTCCGGGCAACGAGGCCGACGGGATCGGTATGACCGTGGCGGCGGCCCCCGAAGTGCCGCCCGGTGCGTCGGAGGATGATATCAAGGACGTCATTTGGCAACAGCTCAAGACCTGCTACGACCCGGAGATTCCCGTCAACATCGTCGATCTCGGGTTGGTCTACGCCTGCGAAGTAACGAAGAATGAGGACGCCACACGCACCGTGGACATCAAGATGACCTTGACGGCGCCGGGCTGCGGCATGGGTGAGATCCTGGTGCAAGACGTGCGCAGCAAGGTGCAAATAGTGCCGACCGTCGCTCACGCCAACGTCGAACTGGTGTTCGATCCACCCTGGAATCATTCG
>OCZU010002226.1_pt1 | contig 12444 bp, 9 predicted proteins | sample 1539001 | NCBI WGS metagenome assembly OCZU01 (sample SAMEA3539306, study PRJEB22396) | soil metagenome | biome: tundra; feature: field; material: soil | place: USA | collected 2010-05 | depth 0.15 m
GCCTTCCCGCCGGCCGGTATCTGGCCGCTGGCGGCGGCCGGGCCGGCGCTGCTGGTGGTCGCGCTGTGGCGGAGGAGCCTGCGCGGGTCGTTCCTCATCGGGCTGGCCTTCGGGATCGCCTTCTTCCTGCCCCTGCTGTCGTGGCTGATCAATGTCGCCTGGTATGCCTGGGCGGCGCTGGCGGTGATCGAGGCACTGATCTTCGGTTTGCTGGCGGTGGGCCAGCGGCTGCTGCTGCGGCTGCGGGCCTGGCCGCTGGCCGTGGCGGGCTGGTGGGTCGCGGCCGAGGCGCTGCGCGGCACGTCGCCTTATGCCTTTCCGTGGGGAAGCCTGGCCATGAGCCAGGCCGGCGCGCCCACGGCGGGCTGGGCCGCGATCGGCGGTGCGCCGCTGCTGACGTTCCTGGTTGCGCTGGCCGGCGCCGCACTGGCCTGGCTGCTGATCGCGCCCTGGGGCGGCGGGTTTCGCAGCCTGGTCCGTCGCCGGGCCGTCCCGCTGCTCGCCGTCACCGGGGCCGCCGGGCTCGCCTTGGCCGGGGCCGTGCTGCCGGTCGACCAGCCGACCGCGGCGCCCCAGGCGACCGTCGCCGCCGTCCAAGGTAACGTCCCGCACGCGCGGACGCTGGCGAACGAGCTACGGGCGACCATGGTGACCGCCAACCACGCCGCCGCCACCGAAGGGCTGGCCGCCCAGGTCCGGTCAGGCCGCCGGCCCGCCCCCGACCTGGTGATCTGGCCGGAGAACTCGACCGACCTGGATCCGGCGCTTTACCCGTTCATCTACGCCACGATCGCCCGGGCCGTGACCGCCATTGACCGGCCCGTGCTCGTCGGCTCGGTGCTCGAGAACCCGCTGCGCAACGCCGGGCAGCTCTGGCTCCCCCGGCGGGGCCCGGTCGAGGTGTACGTCAAGCGCCAGCTCGTGCCGTTCGGGGAATTCATCCCGCTGCGCGGTCTGCTGCAGAAATTCACGTCGCTGCCCTCGCTGCAGCCGGTCAACTTCACACCCGGCCATCAGGCCGTCGTGTTCCACGTCGGGAAGGTCAGGCTCGGCGACGTGATCTGCTACGAGGTCGGCTTCGATCACCTGGTTTCCTCCGAGGTCGACGCGGGCGCGAACCTGCTGACAGTGCAGTCCAACGACGCTGATTTCGAGCTGGACGGCCAGACCAGCGAGTCTGCGCAAGAGCTGGCCATGGCGCGGATCCGCGCGGTCGAGTCCGATCGCGCGGTGGTATACGCGTCCACCACGGGCGAGAGCGCCATCATTGCGCCCGACGGGACGGTGATCGCTCGCAGCGGCATCTGGCGGCGTGCGGTGCTGGAGGCACGGGTACCGCTGCGCAGCCAGCGGACGCTCGCCGACCGCGCCGGGTCCTGGCCGGAGATCACGATCACCGCGCTCACCCTGGCCGCGCTCGCCTGGGCTGTGGCCGGGGCGGTCATCACGGCCCGGCGCTCCAGAGCCGGCACCGCCAGGCGGCCTGGGCCGGCCGGCTGACGGCTGACGGGACCGGACGGGTGACAGCTGAGGCTGACAGCTGAGGGGACCGGAGGGCTGACAGCTGGCCCGGATGCCAGTTCCGTCACCTTCGCGTTACGCAGCGCCCCAGCGGACCTGCCAGCGTGACGCCGACGCACAATGGGCTTTATGGCGCTGGGCTTTGTGACACTGTGGCGTGGTTTGGCCAAGCCCAGCCGGTATGCCGCCCTTCTCGCCGGCGGTCTGCCCGTCCTCGCCTTCCCCACCCTCAACCTGGAATTCCTCGGCTGGTGCGGTCTCGTGCCCGGGCTGCTCCTCATCCACCGCTCCCCCTCGCCGCGTGAGGCCGCGGTCCGCGGCTGGTGGTTCGGTGCCGGGTTCCTGCTGGCCGCGCTCTACTGGCTGGTGCCGAACATCGGACCGGCGCTGCTGCTCGTCGCGGTCGTGTTCGGGGCACTCTGGACCGGGTTCGCGGTGGCCGCCTGGGGACTCCTGCGCCCGCCGGTCAGCGCGGCGCGGGCGCTCGCCGCCATCGTCGTCGTGCCGAGCTTCTGGGTGCTGACGGAGTGGGCCCGGTCCTGGCAGGGGTTCGGCGGGCCATGGGCGGTGCTGGGGACGAGCCAGTGGCAGCACCCGGCCGTCCTCGGCCTCGCGGCGGTGGGCGGGGTATGGCTGGTCAGCTTCGCCCTGGTGGCCGCCAACACCAGCATCCTGGTCGCGGCGGTCGCGGGCCGGACCGCGATCCGCGCGCTGGGCGTGGCCGCGACCGTGGTCGCGGTGACCGCGGGGCCGGCCGCGTTCGCGTTCGGCACAGCGGCGCCAGCGCAGCGTTGGATATCGGTGGCGCTGGTCCAGCCGGGGACGGAGCGAAACGCCAGCGCCCGGGTGGGTGCCAGCCAGCGGCTGACGGCGGGCCTGGGCGCCGATCATCCCGACCTGATCGTGTGGGGCGAGAGCAGCGTCGGTTACAACCTCCAGCGGGATCACCCGCTGCTGAGCCAGATCGAGGCGCTGTCCGCGCGAGACGGCGCACAGATCCTGGTCAACCAGGATGCCTCGCGCGGGAATGGCGCCATTTCGAAGGTCGCGCTCCTGGTGGCGCCGGACGGGGTTGACGGCTCATACGTCAAGACGCGGCTGGTCCCGTTCGGCGAGTACATCCCGTTCCGAAGTGCGCTGGGCTGGATCTCCAAGATCAGCAGGGCCGCGTCCGCCAACCGGGTGCCCGGAACCGGCGCGCACCTCGTCCACGCCACCGGCCAGGCCGGCCGGCCGCTCCCGCTCGGTGTCCTGATCTGCTTCGAGTCGGCGTTCCCCGACATGTCCCGGGTCGACGCGGACTCCGGTGCCCAGCTGATCGTCTACCAGACCTCCGATTCCACGTTCCAGCGGAGCTGGCTGCCGGCCCAGCACGCATCGCTGGGCGCGCTGCGCGCCGCGGAGACCGGGCGTCCGGTCGTGCAGGCCGCGCTGACCGGGGACACGGTCGCCTACGACTCCCAGGGCAGGTTGGCGACCTCGATGACGTCGGGGCGCCGCGGCGTGCGGGTCGTCCGGCTCGACGTCCCCGCTGCCGCAGCACGCACGCCATATGACCAGATGGGCGACTATGTTCCCTGGACGGCGACCGCAATCGCCCTTCTCGCTGCGGCCTTTGCCCTGCTAAGGACTGGTCGTCCTTATCGCACCGTAGAGATACTGTTGGAAGGCAACCACCGACGTGCCCGATCCGTCTCAATAGTGGGAGCTTCGCCCGACTGTGGTCCCGCACCCGGAGACCCCGACTCAGGCGGGAACGCGGTCTCTTCTTCCTGAGCAGGCGGCAGGACCTTCTGGCGGGCGTGCAGGTGTTCCAGGAGCGGCCCGGTGAATTCACGGATCAGCAGGAGGACAAGAGTGCGGGACAGCGAGGGAGCGTATGCCGCCCCAGGGGGCCGGCTCGCGGCTCGGCGGCACAGGACTGGCCGCCGGGGTTGGCTCGCGATCACAGCGATCTCCGGTGCCGCGGGCATGTTCATCGCCGCGTGCGGCAGCGGCGGCCAGGCCGGCCAGGCCGCGGCGCACGCGAAAGCGTCGCCCGCCACACCCGCCGCCCAGATGTCGATCACGCCGGGGAACGGCAGCAAGAACGTCAACCCCAGCGACGGGGTCACGGTCACCGCGAAGACTGGCAAGATCAAGACCGTCACCGCGACCGCAGGAGGCGCGTCGGTGGCCGGCTCCCTCAACGCGGCGGGCACGGTGTGGCACAGCACGTGGGCACTGAACCCATCGGCCAGCTATACGGTGACCGCGAGGGGGACGAACGCGGCGGGAGCGGCCGGGACCACGACGAGTTCGTTCCGTACGCTGACCCCAGCCCAGACGCAGCAGACGATGATCTTCGAGGGTGGCAATCAGACGTACGGGGTCGGCATGCCGATCATCCTCAAGTTCGCCACGCCCGTCACCAACAAGACCGCCGTGGAGAGCGCCCTTCAGGTGACGACCTCAAAGCCGGTGGCGGGCGCCTGGTACTGGGACGACAACCAGACCCTGTATTTCCGGCCGGAGACCTACTGGCCTGCCAACACCCAGGTGAGCTTCGTGGGGCACCTGGCCGGGGTGGAGTCCTCCCCCGGCGTGTACGGCACGGCCGACCTGACCCAGACGTTCAACATCGGCGCTTCGCTGATCGCCATCGCGAACACGCAAACGCACTACATGCAGATCTACTACGGCGGAAAGCTGTACGGCAACTGGCCGATCAGCACCGGCCGGGCGGGCCTTGACACCACCAACGGCACTTTCCTGACCGTCGAGAAGGGCAACCCGGTCAGGATGGTGGGCAACGGCTACAACGAACTGGTGAACTTCGCGGTGCGGTTCACCTATAGCGGGGACTACATCCACGACGCGCCGTGGTCGGTGGCCCAGCAGGGCAACACGAACGTCAGCCATGGGTGCGTGAACGCCTCCCCCGCCAACTCCCAGGCGTACTACAACCTGGCCGTGCCGGGCGATCCGGTCACCGTCACCGGAAGCCCGAAGCCCGGGAAATGGGACGACGGGTGGACGGTCTGGTTCCTCACCTGGGATCAGTTGCTGCAGGGCAGCGCCTTGCATGAGGCCGTGCAGGCCGGCCCCTCGGGCAGTTCCTTCGTGAACCCGTCCACGCTGCCCGCGGCGGCCGCCGCGTCGTCGCTGGATTCATCGCTGCCGAACAACGCCGCTTCCCAGTGATCCGCGGGGCTAGACGCTCGTCCGGGCCACCGGCGCGCCCGGCTGGCCCGCGGCCTGGGGCGGGTCCTCGCTGTCGCGCAGTAACACGGATACGCGCTGACGACTCACGCCGAACACGGTGGCCAGCTGGGCCATGGTCAGTCCCTCGGCGTAGAGCGCCCGCGCCTCCAGGCGGCGGAACCGGCTGCCTTCGCGGACCAGGGCCTTGATCGCCGCCGAGATCTGCTCCATCGTCGCCAGCCGGTCCTCCAGCGGCATCATCTGGGCATACGACGACCCCGGTAAGTGCCGGCCTCTCGTGAAAACCAAGCGCTGGCTCAGCTCGCTGAGCTGGTGGTGCAGCTCACCCGACGCGGCAGCGAGGTCGGACAGGCACGCGAGCGCCTCGTCGTCAGGCCCGGGTGCGTCCAGCTCCACGCGCTCACTGTGACATGAGTCCGGATGACAAGCAACCCGCGTTGCCTATCAGCGGCCAGCTACCGCCGCCGCCGCCGGCGCCTGCCGGGCGATGGGCGGTTGGCGGGCGGCCAGCCGCCCGGCCACGCCCTGGACAACACCCGCGGCCCAGGCGGAGGGACGCGGCCGCGCGCCGTCCACCAGGCCGTTCCAGTACAGCGACCACGTGCCTGCCGCCAGGTGGCGTACCACGGGGGCGGTGAGCAGCCGGACGCCGGCCGAGGCGGCACGAGGGCGGCGGAGCAGGGCCCCCTGCAGGGCCGCAGCGCCGGGCATGTACCGGCCGAACGTGTCGCTCACCGCATCGGTATAGAGCCGACCAGCATGCGCCGGATCCGCCAGCACCGCCAGGGCAGCAAGCCGCGCGCTCAGCATGGCCGGTGCGATCCCCTCACCCTGCAACGGGTTCACCAGTCCGGCCGCGTCCCCGACGAGCAGCACATTTCCCGCGGCCGGCGGCGTGCCGGTGCCGCCCATCCGGAGCCAGCCGCCGATCACCGGCCCCGGCTGCGCATCGCCGGCGAGGTCACCCGCGGCGCGGAGCATCGAGCAGAAACGACTCAGCTCCTCCCGGAGTTGCGCCCGCTGGCGCTGATTGCCCAGCCCCACGCCGATGCCGACGTTCGCCTCCCCGTCGGCGCCGGGAAAGAGCCAGCCGTACCCAGGGAAGATCCGCCTGCGTTCGGCGTCGAGCAGAACGAGCAGCGGCAGCGGGACCTCGGCCGGAACGTAGGCCCGGATCGCGAAGCCCCAGAGCGCTGCGGTGGAATCGAGCATCCCGGCGAGCTGTGCGACGGGGCTCAGCGCGCCGTCGGCGCCGATGACCACGTCCGCGGCGAAGCGACGCCCGTCTCCGGCGATGAGCGCCCGCACCGTCCCATCCGGGTCCTGTTCCACCGCGCTGATCCGCGCCCTGACCGGTTGCGCGCCCGCCGCGATCGCGGCGCTGCGCAGCGCGTCATCGAATGCCAGCCGGGGCACGACGATCCCATGGCCCGCGTAGCTGCGCCCAGGGAAGGCCGGCAGCCGGGAGCGGTGCCCGGACGGGCCCACCACGAGCAGGTCCGCGCCGTGACCCGCATCGGGCACGCTGACACCGAGTTCCTCGAGAACCCGCACGCCCCGCGGGCCGACCAGGTCGCCGCACGCTTTGGCACGGGGAAAGACCGCCTTGTCGACCAGGGCGACACGAGCGCCCGCCCGGGCGAGCACGAGAGCGGCGATGCTGCCGCCTGGGCCGGCGCCCACCACGACCGCATCCCAGCGCTCTCCGGAACTCATCGGGACGGGGCTCATGCTGGCCGGTTCACCGGGCCGGTTCACCGGGCCAGCACGAGCGCGACGGCCAGCGTGGGAGTTGCCCACGCGAAGTAACGCAGGCCACGTTCGAGTGGCGTGAGCAGATCGGCCCGGCCCAGTTCCTGCTGGCCGCCATCGCGCCAGGTGACCTGGCCAGAAACCGAGGCGATGCGGCGGCGCAGCGCCCGGGCCGGCGTGCTCAGCGCCCGCTGGCCCATCGACAGGAAGAAGGCCGCGACCGCGGCCACCCCCGCTGGCACGGACAAGGTCCAGTGCTGCGCGTAAGCGCCGACAATCGCGGGGAACGCACCCCAGGCCAAGCCGAACCACAGGTCGCTGTGCAGCACGCCGCCGAACAGTTCCAGGTTGTACCCCCAGACCAGCGCCGCGCCGACGACGACGAATGGCAGCAGGCGCAGTCCGCCGTCCACGACGCCCATCGCCATCGCGCCCGCGATGCTGACTACGGCCGTCACCGCGAGGACACCGCTGCCGATGCCGGTGCCAAGCGGCCGCCCGTGCAGTTCATCGAGGGCGTGCGCGCCGATGCCCACGGCGAGGAAGAAGGCGACCAGCGTCCCGCCCAGGCGCCAGAGCACCAGGTTCGGCATGACCGCCGCCCCGATCGCGACGTAGGACAGGTGCCACAGGGTGTAGGGCGGGTGCAGGAGCGTCAGCCAGTCCCGGAATCCCCCGGTCCCGCGGCCCATCGCATAGAACGCCGTCCTGTTGGCTTGGTCTCTGTCGGCCCGGTCTCTGTCGGCCCCGTGTTTGTCGGCCCCGTGTTTGTCGGCCCCGTGTTTGTCGGCTCGGTCCTTATCGGCCCGGTCGGCCCGTGTGCTCACCGGCCGGGTCCCGGGGGAGAAGGCGCCTTGCGGCCCCACATGACCAGCCCGCCGCCGAGGCTCATCAGGCTGACCCCGACGTCGGTCAGGCCCGCCGCCTGCCAGGCCGCGACGTGCTCGTCGAGCGAGTGCTGCCGATAGTGCACGGAGATGCTCGGGCCGAGGAACCGGCCCACGTCATACCAGGCCCGGCCGCCGGTGAGGCCGCCGAGCAGCGGCAGGGCCAGGCGGGTGTAACACCACCACGACACACGCCACACAGGCTGCGGCGGCACGAAGAACTCCAGGCTGGCCAGCGTCCCACCGGGGCGCAGGCAGCGTGCCATCTCCACGATGGTCGCGGCCGGATCGTCCACATAGCGCAGCAGGTAGGAGAAGGTCACCGCGTCGAAGGTGCCGTCCGCGAACGGGAGGTCATCCGCGCGGGCGTTGGCGAGCCGGACCCGGCCCCGCAGGCCCGGCCGACGCACATTGGACAGGCCAGCCCGGAGCATCGGCTCGTTGAGGTCGATACCGACCACATCAGCGCCGGTCCTGGCCGCCACCGCCAGGGCGATGCCCGCCGGTCCGGTCGCGACGTCAAGGACGCGGCGCGGGCCAGCGGCCGCCGCGTGACCGACCACCGCGCGGCGCCAGCGGCGATCCTGACCGAACGACAGGAGGTAGGCGAGCCGGTCGTAGCGGGCCGGAAGACCGGCGAACACGCTACGCGCCACCGGGTCGCCGCGTAGGCGGTCATCCTGGGCGGGGGCGGCGGTCACCGGGCTGTCGACCAGTCCAACGGGTGGCTCCCCCCTGGTGCGGCGAGGTCATCCTGGTTCACGAACTGCGTGCCCTTCCGGTTCACTGATGCGGCCTCCGCCGAGGCGGCCCCCTTAAGGGATGGTCGCACGAGGCGTCCGCTCGGGCAAGGAAGCGGCCAACATGGACAGCCAGCGACCGACGCGGTCACCTTCCGGCAGCACGAGCCCACATCAGCTGTCCACCCTGTGATTCACTGCCATCCACCGCTGGCTCAGCCATCAAAATGGCTGCGGCGCACAATCCATTCGGCAATAGGCACAGAACGTTAACGGAGAGGTAGATGACCCAGCCCGCGAGCGGCCAAGACGAGCCGGATCTCTGGTTCACCCTGGAACATCGGCCGGGGCCCGCGTGGCGGTACGACCTACCGGAGTTCGAGCAGGACTACACCGAGCACTTCGCATTCATCGGCCTACTGCGGCAGCGCGGGCTACTGGTCGGCGGTGGCCCGCGCCCGGATCAGCCCGGGCACGGAATGATCATTATCCGCGGGGTGGACGCGGCCGAGGCGGAGTACCTCGCCACCAGGGTGGACATGAGCACCGTGCACGGACTGCTCGAAGTGACCGTGCGTCCCTGGCGGGTAGTCATCCAGTGAATGCCAGCCCCAGTCTTCACGCGTGCGACCACAATCGCGCATGCTTCGCCCGTTGTGGATGACCTAACGCGTGAAGAGCGGGGGCAGCAAGATCGGCTAGCCGGCCTGGCGGAGTTCGGGACGGGGCCGATCGGGCCGGCGGGTGCTCCGGACGCTGCCGCCGCGCGAGGCACCGTCGCGCGGGGTGCCCTCGTGCCTGACGCCGTCGCGCTGCGCACCGCCACGCGGGGGACCACCGCGCGAGGCACCACCGGCGCGCGAGGCACCACCGGCGCGCGAGGCACCACCGCCGCGCGAGGTACCACCGCCGCGGGAGTTGCCGCCACGGGAGCTGCGGCCACCTGAGGAGCGGGCGGCGCGGTCGGCCGCGGCTGGCCGGGTCTCCGCCGGCGGCGGCGGAGGCACCGGAATGCCCGACGTTGCGATCTCGCGGACGGCGTCGTGGCCGGACTGCACCCTATGGCTGGTGGGAGTGACCCCGGCGGCGTCGTGCATTCGCGCCACCTCACGGACCTGCCCCGGATCGACCAGCGCCAGCACCGTGCCTGATGCGCCCGCGCGGGCGGTCCGGCCGGAGCGGTGCAGGTAGTCCTTGTGATCGTTCGGCGGATCGAAGTGCACGACCAGGCCCACGTCGTCGATATGCAGGCCGCGCGCAGCGACGTCGGTTGCCACCAGGACCCGGGGATGGCCGATGGTGAAGGCGCCCAGGGCACGCTGCCGCTGGTTCTGGTTCAGGTTGCCGTGGATCGCGGCGGCCGGGACACCGGCCCGGGTCAGCTGCTTGGCGAGCCGGGCGGCGCCGTGCTTGGTGCGCACGAAGAACAGGGTCCGGTCGGGACGCGCGGCGATCTCGGCCGCGATGGTCACCTTGTCCTCGGCCGACATGATGAACACGCGGTGATCCGCTGCGACACCCTCTTCGGCGGTGGCGGCCACCGCGTGCAGCGCGGGGTCCTTCAGGTACCCGGTCACCAGGCGGTCCACGTCACGGTCCAGCGTGGCAGAGAACAGCATCCGCTGACCGTTGGACGGCGTCTCGTCGAGGATGCGGCTGACGGCGGGCAGGAAGCCGAGGTCGGCCATGTGGTCCGCCTCGTCAATCACGGTGATCTCGATCTGAGCCAGGGTGCAGGCATGACGGTCGAGCAGGTCGATCAGCCGGCCCGGCGTGGCGACCACGATGTCAACACCGCGGCGGAGCCTGTCGATCTGCCTGCCCAGCGGTGCGCCCCCGTAGACCGTGGTGACGGTCACGCCGATCGACTGGCCGAGCGGCGCCAGCACGTCGGCGACCTGCTGGGCGAGCTCCCGGGTGGGGACCAGCACGAGCCCGCGCGGGGCCTTCTCCCGCCTCGGGCCGCCGGCCCCGGCCAGCCGGGACAGCATGGGCAGGCCGAACGCGAGGGTCTTGCCGGATCCGGTCTGCGCGCGGCCGAGCACGTCCCGGCCAGCCAGCGCGTCCGGCAGCGCCCGGGCCTGGATGGCGAACGGCGCATCAATCCCGCGCTGGGCGAGCGCCTCGACCAAGGGGCCCGGGATGCCAAGCTCCCGGAAAGTAGTTTCGGCCGGGGCCGGTGCGCTGAGCGCGGCCGTCAGCGCCTGGTCCAGGGCGGAACGGACAACGGCCGGGCGGGCGGCGGAGCGCTTCGGGCTGCCGCGGCCGGCCTGGCTGCGGCGCCCGGGAGCGTTCCTCCGGCCAGCGCTGGGACCGCCGTATCCTCGGCGGGCCGGGTCGCGGCGGGTTGCGTTCTGCGGCAAGGGTGAACTCCATCCGTGCTTCGTGGGCCGCGTCGTGATGGGAGGCGTCGACGACAGCGGCGAACTGGAACTCACCGAGAAGCGGACTGCTCACACATGCGACCGCGCGGGCTTCTCGCCCGCGGGAGTGGCGGCAATGCTGCCAACCGTTGGCACCAACACTACCAGCGGCCCCCTTGTTCCGTTGCAGGTGAGTGTGCGGTGGTTACACGCTCATGCTGCCGTCGATTGCTCGGCGGCGGTGGCAGTCTGACCCGCGGGTGCGGTGCTGTCTTGACGGTTCTGCGAGGACCACCTGCCCGTGGGCATGGACTTGTCCTCTCCCCGTCCGGTAGCCAGATCGCTCTGGCTGGTTCCCGCCCCACTGGCGGTACCTGTCCTGGCTGCGAGAGCGGCCAGGTTGATGCTCGCGTTGTAGTCCCGGTCGATGACCAGGCCACACTGCTCGCAGTGGTAGGTGCGCTCGGCCAGGGGCAGTTTGGTTTTCACTGCCCCGCAGGCCGAGCAAGTCTTCGACGACGGATACCACCAGTCAGCGACCACCAGCGCGGACCCGTACCACTGGGTCTTGTAGGCCAGCTGGCGGCGCAGCTCACCGGGCGCGGCATCGAGCATCGCCCGGTTCAGCCCGGCCTTGCCCCGCTTAGCCCGGCCGGCGCCTTTGGCGGTCATCCCGGCCACGTTCAGGTCCTCGACCACGACCACCGCATGAGCCCGGGCGAGGCGGGTGGTGAGCTTGTGCAGGCCGTCCGAGCGAGCCTGGGCCACCTTGGCATGCGTCTTACCCAGGCGGGCCTTCGTGGCCTTCCACCGCGTTGACGGCGCCCTACCCCTGGCCGGTCCCCGGCGGCGAGCCAGCCCGGCCTGCAGGCGGGCCTGGCGGCGCTGCCATCTGAGCAGGTGCCTGGGGTTGGGGACCTGTTCCCCGGTCGAGAGGACCGCCAGGTGCTTCACGCCCACATCGACACCGACCGGCCGGCCAGCGGGGGCCTCAACCGTGGGCCGTTCGGCTTCGCATGTGAAGGACACGAACCACCGGCCCGTCCGCTGCGACACCGACGCAGACAGGACCCGCGCGGCGCCAGCCGCGAGCCGCCTGGACAGCTTGCCGGTTGGCTCCTTCGTGCGGATCACGCCGATCCTCGGAAGCCGGACATGACGGCCGTCGATGACCCCGAAGCTGCCCGTCGTCACCCGAAACGACCGGCGCCCGCCCCGCTTCTTGAACTTCGGCCAGCCCACCCGGCCACCCTTGCGCTTACCCGAACGCGCATCGAAGAAGCCCTTCAACGCCCGGGCGAGCGCGTCCAGGCCGGCGTTGTAGGCCTCCTTCGAGTTCGCCGCCCACCATGGCGCCACCTGATCCTTGGCCTGGTTCCACTCACGGCGCAACGCCGGCAAAGTCCAAGGGACCGGTCCCGCCAGCCCTGCCGCCCACACCGCAGCCCCGGCCGTGCTCGCACCCTGACGGACAGCCAGCGCCTCCAGTACCCGCCGGGCGTCCAGGCGATCCTTGATCAAGGCGAGTCCCCAGTTGAACGCGAACCTCGCCGCCCCCGCATGACTGGCGAGCGCCGAGCGAGCCTCATTGTTCGGGTCCAGCTCGAAACGGAACGCCTGAAGATACCTCACGACCCGGCCGTTACCGGGCCAACATCACGCTTGGCGCAACCGAGCGCCTTGACCGCCCGGCGATACGCCGTGAACTTCGACACCCCACCCGGTCCGCCCAATCCGACGAGTTCATACTTATATACTAGAACACACATTCGACAACCACAACCAACTCAACCGGTAAGAGCCGGATCCCCCGGTGTGACTGACAGCCGAGTCTGGCCGCTGTCGGCTGGATGTGGCCGGTGACAGCCTGGTGTGGCCGCCTGGCGACGATTGATTTGGTGGCGGCCAGTCGCGCCAGCGTGGGCCGGGCCAGTGGCCGGGTAGTGCTGTCGGCCTGGCAGGTGGAATCCGCGCGGG
>OCZU010002227.1_pt1 | contig 12444 bp, 11 predicted proteins | sample 1539001 | NCBI WGS metagenome assembly OCZU01 (sample SAMEA3539306, study PRJEB22396) | soil metagenome | biome: tundra; feature: field; material: soil | place: USA | collected 2010-05 | depth 0.15 m
CAGCAGCCCGGCCAGCACCGCCAGGTCACCGTCCCGGCCGGTGAACCCCGCAGCCGTCGGCGGGGCCTGCGCCAGCGCGGCAGGCGCGGCAGCCGGCGTGTCACCTAGCCGGGCCACCGCGTCCAGCAACTCGTCCGCTCGCCGGTCCACCACCCCCTCCAGCCGCCGGATCTGCAGATGAGTCACGTCATCGTTCAGCTGCGACGCCAGCGCAGACAGCGGCCCGCCGCCAGACCCCCGGACCACGATCTCGCGCAGCAGATGAGCAGTCAGCCGCTCCGCCAGCACCACGCCTGGCATACCAAGCACCTCCGCCGACGCCCCGTCCCCGTCAGGCCGGCATCGTCCAGCACCGCCAGCTCACCCGCGATCCCCGCCCGCAGCCCCTCCATCACGCTGTCATGCCTGGCCAGCCGCACGCCCGGCACCGGCGCCCGGAACACCTCGCCGACCACCAGCGCCACCTCCCCCAGCCCGCTCCTCGTCGCCTGAGTACAACTCGCCGGCGGTCAGCCTCAACGCGGCCGCGGCAGCCAGTCGCAGCGCCCGCTCCTGATCACTGCCCAGCACCAGTCCGGCCAGCCTCCGGCGGCCCGCATCAGCGAGCACGGCAACCAGCCACGCCCCGAGATCATCAGCCAAGAACGGCACACCAGCAGTCTCCCAGGCCGCAAGCCGCCCCGGCACTATCCCGCAAGCACATAATCGCCAAAAGGCAGAGAATGACGGCGGCCAGTCCAGCGACTGACCTTGGGAGCCTGTTCCGGGAGCTGGCATATCGAGTATGGTTTTCATTTCGGCGGCTTCGCTCGGAAGGACGCAGAACTCGGCGCGTTTATTGCGGATTTCCGCACTCGGCACGATCTTGCTCTTGACTGGGTGGCATATCGCTAAGATGATGCTCGGCGTTTATTCCCTGACTGAGCAGGGAGCCTGGCAGCCGTGTAGTTATCGTAATTACGGGACCGCTCAGCCCTGCCTGACTAAGCCGAGATGCGATGCTTTCAGTTCGTATTGCGGATCGCGCGTGGGCCGCTCAGTTCGACCAGCCTCGTAGCGGATTGCGGATGATCGCCTGCGGAAGATTCACGCCTATCCGGCGAGTACCCGCCGTGCTGCTTCGACGAGCGCTCCCGCCGCTCTTCCGGCGCGCTTGGCCTCCTCCGCGCTCGCTGGCGTGTGGCTGTAGCCGGCCTTAGTCTTCAAGCCCAGCAGAACCCGCAGGTGCTTGGCTGATGAGTTGTCCGCTTTACTCAGCAGAGCCACTGCCTCACTGTGGTCATCTCCTTGCGCGTGCTGTCCAAGGCGCGCGCAGCAGATGGCGTCCGAGGCAGCGATACCGGCGTGGACGCACAGCGTCACATACACATCGGCGATCTCAGCTTGCTCCTCTGCCTGATCTGCGATCAGGCTGGCGGCGTCGAGGAATTTGCCGGACTTGAGCAGGCGGCCGCGGCGGATCTCTGGGGTACAAGGACGGGTGCGCGCCATGTCAGTGGTTCTGGGTCCGCAGCTGCCGGTTCAGCCAGTCACGACTTCCTGCGACGGTAAGCCCTTCCGCCAGCACATCGCGCAGCACAGGCTCGGATCGGGCAGCATTTAGCTCGCTGACCGTGTACTCGAAGGGACGTGCATCGTTGCCGGTCCAGCTCGTGACCTCGCCTGCTAGAGCATGGACCTGCTCCTCCCAGACATCGAGCGGGGTGTCATCGGCTCGCACGAGCAGTATGTCCAGATCGCTGTCCGCCGTCATCGTGCCGTGCACAGCTGACCCGAACACGGCCGCGTAGACGGGCTGGTATTCCCCCCAGCTTTCGAGTCGCTTCTCAAGCTTGTCGAGCAGCGTGCGCAACAACTGAGCGAGGTCAATGATGGGACCAGCTGCGAGGTGATCTCGGTTGAGCCGGTAACTGAAAGCGTTGCCGACTCGCTCTGAGCGCACGATGCCTTGGCGGGTAAGGCGCATGAGCACCTTGCGGATACCTGCCTCCGAGTAACGTGCGAGGACGCGGTGCAGCTGACCCGTGGTGAAGCTCACCTCATGCTGCGCCAGCAGAGCGAGGACGTCCCCGTCTAGCGTGGGCGTGATCGTGGCCAGGGGATGGTTGAACTCCATGATGTCTCTTCAGCGCCCTCACGTCGGTTCAATGATATCAACTATAGTACATGTACACATACTATAGTTGTGGTGTTGAAGGAGCCCGTCCAGCCTGAACGAGGCGCGGCTGCGGAGGGAAATCGCGTTGCGGCGTAGGGTCGGCCTGTTGCCTAGTGGATGGATCCGACCGTGAGCGCGCGCCCGTATGTGCTGCTGAGCTGTGCGATGTCGGTGGACGGGTACATTGACGATGCAGCCGGGCAGCGGCTCATCCTGTCCGATGCCGAGGATCTTGACCGCGTGGACGAGGTACGGGCGTCCTGTGACGCCATCCTCATTGGCGCTGGCACAATTCGCCGCGACGACCCTCGGCTGCTGGTCAACTCTGCGGCCCGCCGCGCCCGCAGGACCGCCGAGGGACTGTCGGAATACCCGGTGAAAGTTACGATTACCGGCGCCGGGCTTAGCCGAGATTTCAAATTCTTCAACACCGGTGGCGAGAAAATCGTCTATTGTCCCGCCTCCGCTGCCGGCAAGATTCGTACTGAGCTTGGTAACGCCGCGACCGTGGCAGGGCTGCCGAGCCCGCTAGATTTCGGCGATATCCTGGACGACCTCGGGCAGCACGGAATTGGCCGGCTGATGGTCGAAGGCGGCAGCAGCATCCACACACAATTTCTCGCGCAGAACCTTGCCGACGAGATACAGCTCGCGGTAGCGCCGTTCTTGGTCGGTCAGCCGGAAGCTCCTCGGTTTGTCAGCAGTGGCTCGTTCCCGCAGGACAGCGGTCACCGGATGATCGTCGCGGAGGTGCGCCAGGTAGGGGACATGGTGCTAACCCGCTATCTGACATCGGCCAGGCCATTGGTATAGGCGATGACCACGAGCTGTGCCCTGTCCCGCGCGCCCAGCTTGATCATGGCCCGGCTCACGTGGGTCTTAGCGGTCAGCGGACTGACCACGAGCCGGCCTGCGATCTCGTCATTGGACAGGCCGGCCGCGACCAGGGTCACTACCTCGCGCTCTCGCGCGGTCAGCGCTGAGATCGCGGCAGCTGACTCGGCGTGGTTCGCCGGCGCGGGCGCCTTGCTCACCTTGGTGAACGCGCCAATCAGCGCCCTGGTAACGCTTGGCGCCAGCAAGGCGTCGCCGCGTGCCACGACTCGCACTGCCTGCAGCAGTTCTTCCGGCTCCAGATCCTTGATCAGGAAACCGCTGGCCCCGGCCCGGAGCGCGGCGAAGACGGTCTCGTCGTCATCGAACGTGGTCAGCACGACCACCTTCACCGACGCAAGCCGCGGATCGCTGGTGATCCGCCGGGTCGCGGTGAGCCCGTCCACTTCGGGCATCTTCAGGTCCATCAGCACGACATCAGGACTCAGCTCGCGCACGAGGGCCACCGCGAGCCCGCCATTCTGTGCCTCGCCGACCACGGTTATGTCGGGTGCTGACTCGAGCAGCATCCGGAAACCGGCCCGGAGCAGCGCCTGATCGTCAGCGAGCAGGACCCTGATCACCGCTGCCCGCCCGGTCCAGGGACTGGCAGAGTGGCACTGACCTCGAACCCGCCGCCAGGCAGCGGTCCCGCGGTGAGCTGCCCGCCAACCGCGGCAGCGCGCTCGTTCATCCCGATCAGTCCGTGCCCGCCACGGCCCAGGTCAATGTCGCTCAGCGCAGGATCGCCGCCAGGTGATGGCCAGCCCGCAGCGGTCGCCGGTTCGGCCGCCGTTGCCGGTCGGGCCGCTTTCCCCGGTCCTGTCGCTGTCGCCGGCGGCTCGCCAGCCCCGGCCGCGGACCCGTTGGACGACAGTCCGGCGCCATCGTCGGTCACCCGGATACTGAGTGCCTCGGGGGCGTAGCTCAGCCGCACGGTCACTGCGGCGTCCTGCCCGGCATGGCGCAGAACGTTGGTCAGCGACTCCTGCAGGATCCGGTAGGCCGCGTGATCAACGGTGGCCGGCAGGGGTGAACGGTCGCCCGAGATCACCAGGCTGACCGGGGCACCCGCCGCTCGGACCGCTTCGGTCAGCGCATCCAGCCGGTCCAGGCCCGCCAGGCGGGTCTCGGCGCCGTCAACGTCGGCGTCGCCAGCTCGCAGCGAGCCGAGCGTCACCCGCATGTCCGCAAGCGCGGTCTTGCTTGTGTCCCTGATCGCGGCGAGGGCGTCCTGGATCGAGGGGTCCGCCGATCCGGTGCCTCCGATCCGGTGCAGCGCGGAGCCGGCCTGGACGGTAATCGTCGCCATCGAATGGGCGACCGTGTCATGCAGCTCACGGGCGATCCGCAGCCGTTCCTCGGCTACCCGGCGGCCGGTCTCGGCCTCGCGTTCCTCCTCAGCGAGCCGGAGCCGGTCGGCGGTCTCCGCGGCGAGCGCCCGCCTGCCCCGCACGTTGTCGCCGAGCATGATGGCCAGGACGAGGAGCGCGAGGGACGGGATGAATTCCGACGCGAGCGCGATCAGCGTCAGGTGCAGCGCTGCCTTCACCAGGACCACGCCGATCGCCATGTAGACGGCCGGGATCACGATCGCCCAGGCCAGGTAGCCAGCCACGGCGGCGTCGTAGAGCGGGAACGCAAGCAGCGGCACCGGTGAGATGTTGCGTCGGTGCACCGAGTAGAAGAGGAGGAGAAGCACCGAGCAGCCGATCAGGACCTGGAACGGCCAGCGCCTGCGCAACAGGATCGGAAGTGCGACCGCGATCCCGAACGCGTAGCTCGCCACATCCAGCGGAACCTGGCCCTTGCCGCTTGCCACGGCCACGTTAAGCTCCACAGCGGCGGCCACGCCAGCCGTGATCCCGACGTCGACCAGCCGGATCCCGAGCCCGCGGTGCAGCTTAGCCACGACGTTAAGCTACGCGGTCAGCCCGGAGGATGGAATGGCGGGATCTGAGCCCGGTCGGCATATACCGCTGCCAGGAACGCTGAACTTCCGTGACGTGGGAGGGTATCCGACCGCGGCTGGCGGCACGATCAGATGGCGTCGTCTGCTGCGTTCCGACGCGCTGCACCGGCTCGACAGCGATGCCGCGGCCATGCTCGGCGAACTGGGCCTGCGCACCGTCATCGACCTTCGGACGCACTCGGAGACGGAGCTAGCGCCGAGCCCGCTGGATAGCTTTGCCGAGCGCGGGACCCGGGTCACGGGCCTGTCGCTGATCGGCGAGAACCTGACCGCGCTTCCGTCCGCGCTGGACGACATCTACCAGTTCATCGTTGATCAGCGAGGTCCGGCCATCGCCGCGGCCGTCCGGGTCCTTGCCGGGCCAGCGGCGCTGCCCGCGCTCGTGCATTGCGCGGCCGGCAAGGACCGGACCGGCATCGTGGTGGCGCTGGTGCTGGCGGCGGTCGGCGTCCCTGATCAGTTCATCGCCGCCGACTACGCGCTCAGCCGTATCTACCTCGACCCGGCGACGACCTCCGCGATCGGTCGCGTCCGGGATGCCAGCGGGATGGGCGACCGGCTGACCGAGGACCTGATGGCCAGCCCGCCCGAGCTGATCGCGGCGGTGCTGGACCGGGTCCGCGAGCAAGCCGGCACGGTGCAGGGTTACCTGACCCGCCACGGAGCAACGGCAGCGGAGCTGAGCGCACTGCGGGCAGCCCTGGTCGAGGGCACGGGGGGCCAGCAACGACGGGAGAGCGGATGACTGGCGTCGCTCACGATGAGCTTGACCGGCGGATCCTGCTGGCTCTGGTGCAGGATGCCAGGGCCAGTTACGCGGAGATCGGCGCGCTAGTCGGGCTGTCGGCGCCGGCGGTGAAGCGGCGAGTCGACCGGCTGCGGTCGAGCGGGGCGATTACCGGTTTCTCCGCCCGGCTGAGCCCGGCGGAGCTTGGCTGGACGACCGAGGCCTATGTCGAGCTATTCTGCCGCGGCCGGACATCACCGGCGGATATCGCCGTGGCGGCAGGCAAGCACCCCGAGGTCATCAGTGCCTGTACGGTGACCGGCGAAGCGGATGCGCTGCTGCACATCAGGACGGCGGATGTCCGGCATTTCGAGCGGGTGGTCGAGCGGATCAGCGCCGAGCCGTTCGTGGTCCGAACCCGGAGCGTAATCGTCCTGTCTCGGCTGGTTGACCGGCCTGACGCGCTGCCGGAACTCGGTTACGCCGGCGACGGAGGAACTGCGCCGACCAGGAGGTAGGAGTAGCTCGATTCGGCTACAGTCATGCCCATGTCCGAGCGTGACGACCGGAATGCCCGCCATGACCTGCCGAGTACCACGGCAGAGTTCCGTGCGGCCCCCGACATCTCTGCCAGCACAGCTGAGTTCAAGGCATTTGCCTCGGCACGCGACAGCGGATCAGCCCAGTCCTGGGAAGCTACGTCCTGGCCCGCTCAGCCGGCCCCGGGAGCGATGTCGCAGCCAGGCAACGGCCGTACCGTAGCGATCATCGTCGGCGTGGTTGTCGTCGTCGCCGCGGCAGTCACCGCCGTCGTGCTCGGGCTCGCCTAGAAACGACGCCAGCCTCGGTCCAGCCAGACCAGCTGCCTGCCGCATAGCTGGCGACCGCGATCCGCAGATTGTGATCCAGCACGGCTACTCCGGGTGCACCGGAGTAGTTGAGCCAGCCGGCCGGGCTGCCCAGCATCGCGCCGCCGGGAACCTGGCCGACGTCGGACCATCTGGTCCACAGATCTGAGCCGGATGTGCCCTGCTGGCTGATGTAGCCAGGCTGCCCGTCGGCGAGCTGGGCGTAGATCACGACTTCGCCGCCCGGCCAGGCTGCCACCGCCGGCGAGTTCTTGATCGTGGTTCCGGTGCCTGCCCCGGCCAGCGGGCTGCCCCAGGTCCAGGTGCCAGCCGCCCCGCTCTGCCAGGCGACAACCAGCCCACCGCCGACAGCGGCCGTGACTAGCTCGGTCTGCCCCGACCCATTGATGGCCACGGCAGGAACTCCGGTGAGCTTGGCTGGACTAACTGGCAGTACGGTCCAGCCACTCCACGAAGTGCCATTCCAGGTGTCGAAGGCCGCCCTGCCCGCTGCGGTGCGGCAGAATACATCCACCTTGTGACTCGCGTCGACCACAGGAACCGGCGAGCTCGCGCAACTGCCCTTGATCTTGGTCCAGGTGGTCCAGCTGGCGTTGCCGTTCGGCTGGATCTGGCGGATGACCGCGACCGCGCCGGACGCGGTGGTCTGGAAAACCCCGACATCGCCGCTGGGCAGCAGCACGGCCGCCGGGTCGGTCCCGTGCAGCACCTGCCCCGGCGGCGCGGGCAGTGGCTTGCCCCATTCCCAGTCGTTCGGGAATCCGGCCTGCTGCCAGGCATGCTGAACCAGGCCGGATACGTCGTCGGCGAAGACGGTCAGCACGCCGTTACTCTGCGCCGTGACCGACGGGTTGCTGGCTATTGACCTCGGCGAGTTGCCGACATTGTGGACAGCGGACCAGGTCAGGCTGCCGACCGGCTGCTGCCAGGAGTGCACGAGCGCGTTCGAGGCGCCGCGGGAGAACCACTCAGCCGTCGTGTTGGAGTTGATCGCCACCGAGATGCGGAAGCCAGCGTGGTTGATCGGCACCGGCTTCCCGCCCATGTTCACGTCGAGATAGTCGCTGTCGATGTTGAGGCTGACGCCACCGTAGCTGACCTGATTGTTGCCGAGGTACTGATGCACCCGCTGATGCTTGGTCCACAGGCTGGCCGGCATATAGGAACTCGTGGTCGTAGCCGCGGCGTCCCAGTCGGCGTAGTCGACGACGTCAGGCTCCGTCATCGAGCCGACGGCACCGACCAGCGCCCCGATGTTACTGAACGACTCGTAGACCCCGGCGGAGTAACCACGGACATGCAGTTCGCTGTCCCATGCGGACAAGAACGTGATCACCTGGGAGTCGCACGCCGGCAAGTACGCCTCCATGTCGTAGATCAGCGGCGTGCCAGGCGGGATGCCGAGGCTGTGCGCCTGAACCGCCGCATCGTCCGCCGCCGCGACGCCCTCGGCCGCGGCGTGCCCCGTGTCGATGGTCGCGTCGCCGGACGCCTGCACGCAGCTGGACTGGAGCCCGGGGTAGATCGGGAAGTAATGCCAGCCCTGGCTCTCGATGGTGGCGAGCCACGCCGACGTCAGGTTGGCCTGTGCGCAGGCCCGGTTCACGCCGCCGATGTACACGCCGACGGATCGGTACCTGGAGGCGAGCCAGCTCGTCATGGTCGACACGGACGGTGCCGCGCAGGCGTCAAACCCGAGGCCCTTGACCACTCCCTGCGGCGGGACCGCGGTGATCGCGGCTGGCCCGCGCAGCTCGGCCGGCCCTGCCGTGGAGCCGACCGTGATCGACGCCTGGATGGCCAGCGCCAGCGCGCGGTCGGCCCGATAGGAAATGCTGACCTGCGCACCGTGGCCCGGCAGGATGTCGGTGATGGTATGGGTTACCGCCCAGTCCGGGTTCCTGAGCATGAACTTCCCGGCGGTCCGGCTCTGGTCCATCGCCTCGTGGACGTCAGGACCGTTCCGATTGACCGGCTCGATCATGACGGCCTCGGTCTTGCCGAGCAGCCCTGCCGGGCAGATCGGGTCAGGCCCTGGCCGGCCGAGGTAGACGGCATGAACGTCCAGCCGCGGGCAGGCGGACGGGTGCCGGCGCAGGTTAATCACCGGCCACGAGGCCGGCACCCGCAGGCTGACCCCCTCGAAAGTTACTCTCTGCCACCGATCAGGTGACCCAGCTGCTGCCGTTCCCGGCGCGAAGGCGGCCACGAAACTGACTATTCCGGCCATGGCAGCGGCATAACTTCGAAACTTCATGTAATCATGTTTGCGCTCTGACCTGAAAAACAGCCTGCAGTTTCCGTTAACTGTACGTAGTTGATAGCAAATCTTTGATTAGCCGAAACGGTTCGCACGGCGTACTCCCGTCCGCACCGTCACTGTTGTCCGCGCGGACCGTCCGGGTTCGGCAACGCAGGCACGGTCAGTCCCGATCGGCATCTGGCTGAAACCGGTAGCCCATGCCTGGCTCGGTGAGCAGCCAGCGCGGTCGCGCCGGGTCTGGTTCCAGCTTGCGCCGCAGTTGCGCCATGTAGAGCCGCAGGTTGCCGGAAGCGTCCGCATAGCCAGGTCCCCAGACGTCCTGCAGCAGCTGCCGCTGGCTGATCAGCTTGCCCGGGTGACGCAGCAGGGCTTCGAGCAGGTGCCATTCGGTCGGCGTCAGCCGGATGTCGGCGGCTGCGCCGCTCCCCGGAGAGTTCCTGATCACGCGTTTGGCGGCTAGGTCGATGACCAGGTCGCCCAGCCGAACCTGCGGCTCGCTCGCCGCACTGGAGCTGCGCCTGGTAGCTGCCCGCATTCTGGCCAGCAGCTCGTCCATCCCGAACGGCTTGGTGACGTAGTCATCGGCGCCCGCATCGAGTGCCTCGACTTTGTCCGCGCTGTCGGTCCGGCCGGACAGCACGATGATCGGTGCGTCGGTCCAGCCGCGCAGCCCGGCGATCACCTCGACGCCGTGCAGGTCCGGCAGCCCGAGATCCAAGATGATCAGGTCCGGCGGATGGTGCGCGGCTTCGGCCAGCGCCTCGGTGCCGCTCTGCGCGGTGTACACCTCGTACTGCCGGGCCCGCAGGTTGATCCGCAGCGCGCGCAGGATCTGCGGCTCGTCGTCAATGACCAGCACCCTGGTCATCGGCGCACCTGGCCAGGCTCATCAGGTGCGGTCCCGTTATCGCCGCTGTCCTGCGGCACCTGCCCCGGCAGCGTCCGGGCCGGGCCGGGTGCGGCGGGCAGGGACAACGCCATCGTCAGGCCGCCACCGGGAGTCTCCTCGGGTTCCAGCGTGCCGCCCATCGCCTCGGTCAGGCCGCGGGAGAGCGCCAGGCCAAGGCCGGTGCCTGTGGTGTTATCGGTATCGCCGAACCGCTGGAACGGCACGAACATCCGGCTGGTCTGGGTGGCGGGAATCCCGGGTCCCCGGTCGATCACCCGCAGCTCGACCTGGCCGCCGAGCCAGCTCGCGATGAGCATCGGCGGGCTTCCCTGCGGGGAGTAGCGCAGCGCGTTGGCTACCAGGTTGGCGATCACGCGCTCAAGGATGCCCGGATCGACCGCGACCTCGGGCAGGTCGGCCGGAATATCCACGAGCACCGCTTTGCCGCCGGGGCCCAGGTCGTCCAGCGACCTGGCCACGATCTCGGCCAGGTCTGCGGGCCTGGGGAAGACGGCCACGGCGCCGGCCTGCAGCCTGCTCATGTCGAGCAGGTTCTCTACCAGCCTGGTTAGCTTGTCGAGCGATTCGTCGGCGGTGGCGAGCAGTTCGTCGTAGTCCTCGGCGGCCCACTGGACGTCATCTGATCGCAGGCTGGTCACCGCTGCCTTGGCCGAAGCCAGCGGTGTCCGCAGATCATGACTGACCGCGGCGAGCAGCGCCGTTCGCATCCGGTCTGCCTCAGCGATCGGCCTGGCCGCGGCGGCCGCGGCGGTCAGCCGCTGCTGCTCCAGCGCTGTGGCCGCATAAGCGGCGAAGGCGCCAAGCACCCTGCGGTCGGCGGCTGGCAAGGTGCGGCCGCGGGCAGCCAGGCAGAGCCCGTCGGTCACGGGCATCTCGACGTCCGCGTCCTCGGGTCTGCCCAGCGGGGTGCCGCCTGCTGTCGCGACGGACTGCCAGCCGTCGCCCGCACGCGGGCCGAGTTCTGGCACGGACTGGCGTTCCAGCAGCGTGACCGTCTCCATGCCGAAAGCCTCGCGGACCCGCTCGACTACCGCCTGCAGCGGCTGCTCGCCGCTCAGAACGCTGCCCGCGGTGGTCACCAGCAGGTCCGATTCGGCGCCGGCTCTGGCCGCCTGTTTAGTTCGCTTAGCCGCGTCGTTCACGACCGAGCTCACCGCTAGCGCCACGACAACGAAGACCGCCAGCGCCAGCGCGTTGTTGGCCTCGGCGATGGTGAATGTGTAAAGCGGCGGGGTGAAGTAGTAGTTGAGCAGCGCCGAGCCGAGCACGGCAGCGAGAACGGCCGGTATCAGGCCGCCTACCAGCGCTACCGAGATGACGGCGGCCAGGAAGACGAGCACGTCGCTGGTCAGGTTCAGCTGGTGCCGCAGGTTCGCCAGCACGACGGTCAGCAGCGGCGCGAGCAGCAGTGCCAGAACGTAGCCGTATACCCGCCGGTGCAGCGACAGGCCGCCACGCTCGGCCGGCAGCACGCGGCCACGGCCCATCTGGGCGTGCGTGACGATGTGCACGTCAATGTCGCCGGAGGCGCGAATCGTGCGCCAGCTCACTCCCGGCCCGGTCAGCAGTGTGGACAGCCAGCCTCGGCGGCTCGCACCGAGCACGAGCTGCGTCGCGTTCTCGGCCCTGGCGAAGGCGAGCAGCGCCTCGGGTACGTTGTCCCCGACGACCTGGTGGTAACTGCCGCCGAGCGACTCGGCCAGCCGACGCTGCGTGGCCAGGGCTGCCGGATCGGCGCCAGTCAGGCCGTCGGATCTGGTCACGTACACCGCGAGCAGGTCACCGCCGGCGGACCTGGCTGCGATCCGGGCAGCCCGCCTGATCAGGGTCTCGCCCTCAGGACCGCCGGTCAGCGCAACCACGACCCGCTCCCTGGCCTCCCAGGTGGTGTGAATGTCGTGTGCCTCGCGGTAGCGCTGCAGTCCCTCGTCGACCTTGTCGGCCAGCCAGAGCAGGGCCAGTTCACGCAGCGCGGCCAGGTTGCCGGCCCGGAAGTAATGGTGGAGTGCGGCGTCGACCTTCTCGGCCGGGTAGATGTTGCCGTGCGCCATCCGGCGGCGCAGCGCCTCGGGTGTCATGTCGACCAGTTCGACCTGGTCGGCGGCGCGGACCGCGGCGTCAGGCACGGTCTCCCGCTGCGGCACACCGGTGATCTTCATGACGACGTCATTCAGCGACTCCAGGTGCTGGATGTTGACCGTGCTGATCACATCGATGCCGGCCTGGAGCAGTTCCTCGACGTCCCGCCAGCGCTTGTCGTGCCGGGAGCCGGGGATGTTGGTGTGCGCGAGCTCGTCGACCAGCGCGATCTGCGGTCGGCGGCCCAGGATCGCGTCGAGGTCCATCTCGTCGAAGATCGTGTCCCGGTACTCGATCCTGGCGCGGGGGACGATCTCAAGGCCGAGCATCTGCTCGGCGGTGTGCCGCCTGCCGTGCGTCTCGACGAAGGCCACCACCACGTCTGCGCCGCGTTCTTTGCGGCGGTGGCCCTCGCCGAGCATGGCGAAGGTCTTGCCGACCCCCGCCGCCGCGCCCAGGTAGATCCTGAGCTCGCCGCGGCGTGCGGGGGCGGCAAGACCCTGGTGACCGGTTTCGCTCATCACTCACATCACGGTAGGGGGTATTTCTGATCAAGCGCGATGTTCAGCATCAGGACGTTTACCACCGGCTCA
>OCZU010002229.1_pt1 | contig 12434 bp, 11 predicted proteins | sample 1539001 | NCBI WGS metagenome assembly OCZU01 (sample SAMEA3539306, study PRJEB22396) | soil metagenome | biome: tundra; feature: field; material: soil | place: USA | collected 2010-05 | depth 0.15 m
CGTGGGGCGAAGAACGGACGAAGATCCTCCTGCTCGCCTGCTGCTACCAGGAGGGACTAAAGTTTAGCGCGACTACTTAGGGACATGGCCAACCAAGCCGCCCCCCCATTTAAACTGTACGACCCCGGAGAGTTTGAGTTTCTAGTGGGCGCTGGAAGCTGGCAAGCTATTACGAGAGTCACTATGGACCGACCGGTCCTGCGTTTGTACGTAGATCACGTGATATGCCGCTACAAAGAAAACCGCTTCGATCCCTCAGATAGTTTCGATCTCGGGACTGCCACGCTTGACCGCAGAACCGGTGCCCTAGGAAACTGTGACATGCAACTAAATCCTTCTGATGTTGTTACGCCAGGACAATATGAGGTGTTTGTTGCGAACAAAAAAGAGAGCGAAATACCACCAGTACCAAAAACGGAACCGACCCGTGACAGCACAAAGAAAGAACCCGCCCGTGACAGCACAAAGGAAGAACCCGCCCGTGACAGCACAAAGGAAGAATCTGCCAGTCCACAGGAACCCCAAGTGAACTCCCAATTAGTTGCAGCATTTACTTTTGGCGTGATTTTTGTGGTCACACTCATCGTGCTCGCCATTAAATTCCCCTGAAAATTCCCCAATCCGACGGCATTTCAGTACAACGTATTTCGTACCGTCCTTTCTTTGGCTGGTGCTGGCGTCGCTGCTGTGATACCAGGCTTTCTTAACATTCGTGTTGGGCCTACAACGCAGTTCCTAATTCGCGCCGGCGGAGCGTTGGCTGTCTTTGTAATTCTCTTTTTCAACAATCCCAAAGCCTTATACGGTCGCGACAAGCAATGACCACCCGACCCCGCATCCCGCAAAGCCCCGAATCGCTATGGGCGTTGCCCCCGTGCAAGACAACTGAAGCCACCGCACGGCGTCGTCCAAACCGAATAAATCACGAGCAGCTAAGGGCTTCGCCCCCGCGCGCGTCAAATTCGCGGCCCCGAAAACAACCCACCGGTTGAGCACGAAGACGACGCGAGCTTTCTTTCGTCCATCTCTCGCGGGCCGAGGCGGTAGCCCAGCCGTTCGGCGGTGGCCAATTCCGCGAGTGCGTCGCCGGGCAGCGATACTAGAAGGTCGAGTATAGGCTTCGCCGCCCGACTAGGCTCGAAGGTCTCCCGACGCCCTTCCGCCTAGCCTATACGCGGGGTTTTTGATCTTGATGAGGGCGGTAATCATGCACGCCGGCGGCTACCCCAGGTTGGAAGCCCGAGCCGGCCAGCGACATCGTGCACAAGGCGCAGGCGGTACATCTGGAAGTCCTGGGCAAGAACACCCGAACTGGTCGCCATGCACGCCGGGCTGGAGTACGGCGTGATTGGCAAAAAGCATCCCGGCATGCAGTCTGATCGTTCGGGCCGCATATCGTGGAAGTGCATATCCGAAGCTGCGCGCCGAGTATGGCAATGAGGTCACATATGCGGAGAATACGGCGGCGCATCTGAAGACCGAATTCGGTTTCGATGTGGCGCAGGTGGCGCTGGGCAACTATGCGGCGCAGGATTATCACGAATTCATCGGGTTCCAGGTCTCCAAGGATTTGTTGGAGCACGCCTTCCAGGACACATACGGCCTGGAGCTGAAAAGCCAGTTCGTCAGCCTGGACCTAGCGCTTGGGACCTACCGCAGGACCGTCGGCACGATTATCCCGGAGGCCAGCAAAATCGCGTGGTCGCTGAAGAAAAAGGAAATCGTTCAGGCGCAGCCGGGGATTACCAAGCGGAAGTTCCTCTACAACCTCAAGGGCTCCAGCTACGAAAAGGAGTGGGGGAAGGAATACCAGCGCCCCGGGGTGTTTGCGCGTTTTATGGCGTTCCTGTTCCGCATCGTCCCTAAGGTCGGGCCGTTCAAGTCCGTGGATTTCAAAGCGCCCACTGCGCAAACGGAGACGCTGTTCATGCAGAGTTTCAACGGAACGCTGGATCTCTATCGCACGCTGCTGGAGGAGTAACAGAACGGGCATTTGTCGATGGCCAATACCGATTTTGATACGGGACGGCCGACGCGGGAGGGCGAGTACTCGCTGGCGGATGAGACCTACGCGAAGCTCTTGCGGGACCTTGCCAAGAAGGGCTTTAGTGGAGTTACACCGGAGTTGCGCGCCAACCTGTTGTCCTTTTACAGGGATCCGAAGCCGCCCGTCACGGTGGCGAAGAAAGCCAAGAAAGCCGACCAGAAGGGCATGGCGGACTCGGCGCTGACCGATGCGCAGTGGATTGCGTATCGCTAGAGCCATGCCGTGCGGCCCGCGCACGTGCCCTCGGCTGCCTCAGGCGAAGAGCGGGCGAATATCCTCCTGCTCGCCTGCTGCACGCAGGAGGACGATGGCGGGAGGCAGTACCGTAGTTTGGAGTGACAGGTACAGACGCCGGCGCGCCCTTCGCGCCCCCTGCTTATACATCGTCATGGAGTTGGTGGATGGCAAGCCGCTGAACGAACTGATCCCGCGCAAAGGCATGCGGCTCACCGAAGCGCTGCGCATCGCCGCGCAAGTGGCCGACGCTCTCACCGCCGCGCACGCCGCCAGCATCGTGCACCGGGATCTGAAGCCCGCCAACATCATGGTGGATGCGCATGGCCGCACCAAGGTGCTGGACTTTGGCTCGGCGAAGCTGTCCGCGCCCGCCGCCGCCGCCGGCGCGGACGAAGCAACCCATAGCCTGGCTGTGGAACAACCGGTCAGTGAAGAAGGTGTCATCCTCGGCACCGTTCCCTACATGTCTCCGGAACAGGTTGAAGGCAAACCGGTGGATGCGCGCAGCGACATCTTCTCTTTCGGCGCGGTGCTTTACGAGATGATCACCGGGCAGCGCGCATTCCGTGGCGAGTCGAAGATTTCCACGCTGGCCGCCGTGGTGGAGAAGGACCCGCCGCCCGCCAGCGAAATCTCTTCCAGCACGCCGCCGGAAGTGGAGCGGCTGATCGCGCGGTGCCTGCGCAAGGACGTGAACCGGCGCAGCCAGAACATGGTGGATGTGAAGCTGGCGCTGGAGGAACTGCGGGACGAATCGGCATCCGGGAAGCTGGCGCGGCCCGCTGCGGCCCGCGACCCGGGATCGCGCCGCTGGCTGTGGCCGGCGGTTGTGAACCGCTCGCATCTGTCCCATTTCGGCGCTCGCCGCTGACGGTTACGGAATCGCTGTGCGTAACCACACAAATAGCCTTTTTTTCAGCAGCCTGCTATGATGGTTTTTAGCTCGTTCGCTTTCTCGTAGTTGGAAATCTCGATAGCTGCAAAGAAAACATCGACCCCTTCTCGGGGGCGAGTTAGCAGGGGCGTCGTCGCGGTAGGTTCCGTTGTGCTGAAGCGATGTAAGTATTTTGCGACTGATAACGCAAGGAGGGCAAGTGACCGCATACGCATTTCGGACCGCAGTCAACGGGGTGGCCCTGAACCCAGGGGACGACCTCACGTTCCGCTTGCCCACCATGTCGCAAGGCGTGCTGCACCTTGTTGTCGCGCCGGTCGAGGGAATCCAACCTACCGGCTTGGTGAAGTATCTTTACCACGGGCAGACGCTGGTGACTAGCAGCTTGAATTATGAGCCAATCCCTCCACAAGCTACTCTCCCCGAGGCTGATGATACCTGGCGGCTCCGCCTCACACTCGACAAGGCATCCGCCCCGCGGGTCTACACATTTACTCTGAATTATCCGAGCATGCTGCCCATCCTCACCCGGCGCATTCCACTCGATTTCTTCCAGCAGGGGTTCGACTCCAACTGGAACGGGCGCGATTACATCACGATCGAATTCGTGAACAACACCCTCGCAATACATTTTGACACCGAATTGGCGAACTACTACCACATCCCGGAGACGGATTATGTGCTGGCCCATTTTCCCACCGGGGATCCCCCCAACCTCGAAGTCAAAGACATTGTGCTGAGCGCCAACTCTTCCGCGGGCGGATTCGGGTCTTTGTCGGGCCCGTTGCCGCTATTTCAGTTGTATGTAACATTTACGGGAGTTGGTGGCAAGCCAATTTCCGGCTCTGTATTTGGGTTCAGCGTCAACAGCAATGATTTTGCGATTACGGCAAAATTCTTCCTGACGGCAGTCGGCGAACAAGTCCTCTTCGTATCGACGGACCCGCCTGATCCTTCAAGCGCAGACTCTCTGCGGAATCCGCATTTCGTGGGTTACCTGGCGCAGGTGACTTCCGATATCCGATCGAAACTGTTTAACACCAACTCCGTCATAGAGGATGAGCTCGCAGACTTTATCGACAAAGGGCTTGCCTTGGCACAGACCTTTCTCGACGGTTATTCCAGCCAGTTCGGAGCGGTTCTCACTCCATGGCTGTTGGGCGCAGCTTTCGACGTCTTGAGTGTTGCCTACGATCCCACCAACTCTCAGCCGGTTCCACCGACTCCGTCTCCCACCGGCCAATTCGTTCCTCAGGGAGATTTGGTCATCGAGTACGTGGGCGATTTCGAGAGCGCCTCCGGAGGCGGGGGCATTCAGATGGGCCCGGGCGTCCTCACGATCGCGACTCCTTTCCTTCCAAATGGAGTGATCGGGACAGCCTACACGCGGATGCTTGACGCGATGTCCGGTACCGCGCCCTACGCATGGACGGTCACGGGAACGCTGCCCCCAGGAATCGGTTTTACCGGAAACCAATTCAGCGGAACGCCCACCGCTGCTGGTGTCTATTCGATCCAGGTGACGCTCCGCGACGCGGCGGGGACACAGCTCGAACGCACTTATACTTTGGCGATGAACCCGAAGGGTCTGAGCATCACGACAGCAAATCCATTGCCAGATACCACAGCGATGCAGGCCTACGCCGCCGTGCTCACGGCGCTGGGTGGAACTGCTCCCTATACCTGGAGCGCGACCGGGCTGCCAGCCGGGCTGGCACTATCGGCATCGGGTGTGATTTCCGGAACGCTCGGCAGGGGCGGCGGTGCTTACACCGTCGTGGCGAAGGTAGTTGATCAGACGGGTCTAGCTGCCTGGAGTCCTTTGGCGCTCACTGTGCAGGAAGAACTGTTGTTCAACAGTGTGACCTATTCGCCCAGGGGCAACGGCAGTAAGGCATGGCAGCCTCCAGTTCCTCCCAGCCCGATAGGTCGAGGAATTCTTCCACCGGGCACCTCGGCAGGCGACCTCGCGAAGGTGGATCATATCGTCGTCGTGATGATGGAGAATCGCTCGTTTGACTGCATGCTAGGTTATTTAAGCAAGGAGGGAGGTCGCAGCGACGTCGAAGGCCTTAAATGGGAGAACGACAGCAACCGGACGCAGTTCAACTATTACCAAGGCAAATACTACTATCCCTACCGGCTCACCAACACGCTGGCGTTCACCTATGAGGACCAAGGGCCCGATCACAGCTATGAGAGCGTAAAGGCGCAAATGGCCGATAACATGGGCCACTTTGTCTCGGACTACGCAAAGAACAAGGTTGGCGATAACTCGGGATGGCTGCCACTGGTCATGGGATACTACACCGGGGAGGAGCTTCCGACCTACGACTTTCTTGCCCGTGAGTTCGCGATCTGCGATCACTGGTTTTGTTCGCACCCTGGGCCTACCTGGCCGAACCGGTTCGTGTACATGACCGGCGAATTGAATCGCGACAGTTACGGCGAGCCCGAGGTAAATACTCCGTCATGGAGCGATTTCACACCCTCCGAGACGACAACGCTGTTCGACCATCTCAGCGATCGCAAGGTCAGCTGGCAGTATTTTCAGCAGCGCGCCAGCATGATTAGAGCCTTCACCAAGTACTCCTTTGACATGGTCAACGTGGTGGAATTTGACGATCCGGTCAATGGCTTCGTTGCCGCGGCGAAGAACGGACTGAAAAGCGTGACCTTTATCGATCCGCTCTTTGGCGACCTGCCTGCGGGCCTTGACTCGCCGCAAGATAACGACGACGCGCCTCCTTCCGATTTGAAATTTGGCCAGCAATTCATCAGTGGAATCGTGAACATCCTGTTCACGCCGGCTTCCAATCCTGCATGGCAAAAGACAATGCTGATTATTGTCTATGACGAGCATGGTGGGTTCTACGATCACGTGCAGCCCCCGTTCAGCGCTGTGCCTCTCATGGCTCAAAGCGGCGGGAAACTTGGGCCCAGGGTTCCAGCCTTCGTCGTCTCCGCATGGACCCCGGCGGGGCTGGTTCTCAAGGATACCTTCGAGCATGGAAGCATCGCTGCGACGATCCTGCGGCGCTTTTGCTCGCCGGATCCACCGGTAATGAGTCCGCGCGTGTCCGCCGCCCCCGACCTCAGATCCGCGCTCTCGCTCGCATTACCACGCGGCCCATTCCTACTAGGTCCCCCACCGGCTCTTGTCCCACCCTTAAGAACGGATATCCGGCGCTTCGCGGTCCCGCAGGCTCTGGACTCCTACGGCGCTTTCCTCGGAGGCGTGGCGCTAGGCATTGGCTCCCTGCCGCGGCAGTCGCCGCAGCCCCCGACACCGCCAGCACTACCGCCAACATTTCTCGCGAGCATTCCGGCATCGATCAACTTCTCGCCGACATTAACTGGGGACGTCCAAAGTGAAACGCTTGCGATCACAAATACTGGAACGGGCGCAATCACTATCGCTATCGTGGGCTCTCCTGCCAGCCGTACATCTGTCTTCTCTTGGAGTAGTCAAAACCTGACCGTCAATCCGGGAAACTCAGTCAACGTGGTTCTGACCTTCTCGCCAAGGGCAGTCGGTGCGGCAGAAGTAATTCTCACGGTCAACAGCAATGCAGTGGGAAGTCCCTTCAAAGTCACCTTGACCGGCACGGGAAAGAAAGGCGAGGGCAGGTAGCTGGCGGCGGCTCCAGGCTGCGCTTCTCGGATCGGGATTGTGAATGTTTGCCAGAACGCGCCGGCGAGTCATAGCTCTACGTTTGACGGGGCAGTATGCCCAAGGGTGCAACGGTCGGATGAATCACTTCAAGCTGCGAGGAAACGATTGTGCGTCAAGCCAACGTGTATCTCTTTTCTAATTTGCTGTTAGTCGCTTGCGTGTTCTCGGGAGACGCGGACGGGCAGCAAGCAGCTTGTGCTAACATTCCCTCGCTGACTGGTGGGCATCAGTACCTTCTTCCGCGCCAGCAGATTGCGTTGGTTGCACCAGAACATTCCGTGTGCAGCTATGAGGGTAGCTCTCGATGTCTGGACACACCAGGAGTTGCGGGGTCTCCGATCTTCATCAATGATTGTGCGAAGTCGCACCTGATCGTCGTAGAAGAGCAGAATGATGGTAAGCATACCGTCATCTTGCATGCTGCCGACAAGGTGATCGGTATCAAGTCAAAGCTTGTCAATCGAATGAATAAAGCTTTCGCTTCCGATTCGGCAGAAGTCCCTCTTCTCCTCGAAGATTGGAGCGCCGTCATTGGTAGTGAGGTCAACGGGAACCACCTCTTCTCGCTCGACGGTGACAGCATCATTCTCGTCTCCGACAGAAGCATGGTAGCTAAGGTGCAAAACGGCCGCGGCGCGATTGGTTCGCCTGTCGTATTGGGGTCACGCCAGCTAGGTGACAATGAATTTTGGGATTTTTTAGCGACAGAACACTCCGCCATCGACCCCACAAGCGGCCTTGTGCGGATCGGATACAACGGAGATCCGTACTGCGCTGACCCGGCCACTCTGTCATTTCCTTGGCCTGCTTTGGAAACGCGTATCCCAAAATCACAGTCACCGCGAAGGCCCGTTTTCGGGAACAGGAACCGCTTGTCCGAGATGCCGACTATTCGTCCAAGTGGAGTGGGTTCCTTCGTTTCCATGAGTGCGTCGAACTGGTCGATGAGATTCGCTCATAGGACAGTAGATATGGCAATTGCATAAATCACGATCTTTAAGGAGCGTTAGCAAGCGTACCCGTTCGGAGCCGCTGAACGACGATCGGTTTAGATTGACAAGAAGAAAGGCTATCCTTCTACTACACATCGGGCTCACAAAAGCCTGACTGCCCGTGGGCATCTGGCAACCCGGAAGAGTGAGAGAGAAATGCAGGCGGTTTGATATGACCGGAATTCTGAATCATCGTCACGAAACTTTGTTTCGTCGTAGCTCGGCGTCGGCCCTGCTTCTTGTGGTTGTCATAGCCGGTCCGGGGCAGTCAGCGGGTCAACAGCCCGCGCCTCAGCCTCTGTTCCAAATCAAAAGTTTCGACGGAACGCGCAAGTGTTTGGATTACGGGCCTCAACTGCCGAATCCTTCCGACTCGGCCCCAGTCACTGCCTCAGCGCAATCAGCACCAACCGTCTTTTTGAATGATTGCGGAAGCGCTCACTCTGTTTGGGTGGAAGAGCTTGCCAACGGCAGGCACGAGGTCGTTCTTCACGCCGGCAATCAGATAATCGGCATCAGGCGAGTTTCGGTGATCTCCCCTCCACTCCCTACCCCACACCTCACCAGCTCTTCAGCGCTTCCACTGGAATTGTTCAACCCGAATCAATTAGGGATCGCGTCAGGTTCAGATCACGTCTTTGCTTTGGACGGCGATAGCATCATCCTCGCGAGCAGCCGCCCATGCGCGAGTACCGATCAGGTGCTCTGCGATGCGGCCCCGCCGCAGCTGGTCGTGCAGGTGCAGAACGGGCGAGGAGCGAACGGCACGCCGTTGGTGGTGGCGCCGCGCAATCTCGCCGACTCAGAATTCTGGGATTTCATTGCGCCGGATAACCCGGACCAGGACCCGACGAGCGGCTTTGTTCGGGTATCGACAGCGCCCCAGCTATGGAACGCAATCTGCCTAGATCCGGCAGCAGTCTCAAACGCCGATGGCAGCGAACAGGTTCCAACACTCCCTTGCAAGACTTTCAAAGCGGGATGGGGGAGTGTCATCAAGGTCAACCCTGGCGTAAGCGTAGATACCACCCTGGACTTCGGCGCCTATCCAGCTCTCATTCTGCCCGCAGGAGTGACTCTTCGTGGTGATCGGCGCGGCACAAACGTAGGGCCACAGCTAAACGCGACCTACAATTCGGCGCGATCCGGCCTCTCCCAGGCAATTCAGCACTCGCAATGTCCCTGGTGCTTGATTCAGGTGCACGGCGACTACGTTCGGGTTAGCGGATTGCGCCTCAGAGGGCAGAGTCGCTCAACCGCACTCGCCAAGGAGTACACAGTTGGAATCGAAGTAGATACTCCGGATGTATCGACTTCGAATGCGGCGTCGGCTACTTCCTATCTATTGATCGCCGATCACAACGACATCTCAGATTGGGAAGACGCCGCAATCGAGGTCAACGGGGGACACCCTGATACAGAGAGCTGCTTCAATATTGCAAACGATCAGGCAAGGCAAGCCAATGTTCTGATCGTGCACAATTTCATCCATGACAACACGCGGTATAACTACGGCTACGGATCGGTGATGTCGAAAGGAGGACGAGCCGTGATCATGGGCAACACATATGAGATGAACCGCCATTCGATCGCCGGGGACGGGCAGCCCTATGACCAGTACCGCGCGTTTTACAACCTTGTGCTATCGAGCGCGCCTCACTACAAAGTGTCCCATCAATACGAACAGGATTTTGACATGCATGGAACCGGGTCCGGCGGCTTTGGCGGGCTGGCCGGTGCGGTGGACATTGGTGGGAATACGTTTCTAGGCAGTAACCGGCCCAACTTCGAGTATCGCGGTAAGCCCTGCTATGCGCCGTTCTTCCATGACAATGTCACGGCTCAGGAATCAGGCTCCGCGATCAGTCTTCAGGGCGCGGAGTTCCTCAATATAGTCAACGAAGGTCCAGTTACTCTCTCATCGCCGGTTGCAGTCAGTCCTTATATCTCGGAAGGTCCCTATTGCCTCGTCGCAGTCACCACGTCAGATTGCAACCTTTATACCCAAGGTAACCGGTATAGCAATAGCTCCCCGCCATCTGTCAATCCCACCGACAGTTTCCGAGTCGGTGATTTCGACGGAGATGGCGTTCAGGATTTGTTCATTTCGACCGGCACGGCTTGGTATTACGCACCCGGAGGCACTGCTGAATGGAGGCTGCTCAGCGCAAAGACCGATCCCACCGCATCTCTCCTGTTTGGGGATTTTGACGGCGACGGCAGGACCGACGTCATCGGCAAGAATGGCGACAATCTAATGGTGTCCTGGGGCGGCATCTCTGATTGGGAACAGCTCAATCTCAATCCTGTCACCGCACCGCTCACAGATTTGGCCGTCGGGAATTTCACGGGAGATTTGCGGGACGACATCTTCTGGGCGGATGGAAAGACATGGTGGGTCTCCGACCATGGTGTCGGACCCTTCACGCATTCGCAGACATCCAGTTATCGCGTCAAGGATCTTCTCTTCGGTGATTTTACGGGCACGGGAAAGACAGATGTCTTCACCGTCGAGGATGGCAAGTGGCAGCTCAGCTACAGCGCGACCTCAAGCTGGACGCCCCTAAAAGAGTCATTGACAAACTCAATCAAAGGACTTGTGATCGCCGATTTCGACGGCGATGGAAAAGCTGATATAGCGACCTCCGAGGACCTCCAAATCCTGTGGTTTGGTTTCCACGTTTGGAAGTTCTCAAGTAACGGAGAAACGCGATGGAACCGTCATTTTATCTTTCCGAGGAACGGCTGCAGCGTCCCCGGGCCTTTAGCGGACTTGCCCGCCATCGGCTACTTCAGCAAAAAGACTCCCGAGCAAAAGTTCAGTTTTGCCGATGCTCTCCTCTGGAACGACAAAGAACTCTGCATTGTGCAAGCAACAAACTGGAGTCCACAGGCGTGGAGTCGCCAGACCATGAAATGAATTGCGCGGTCTAATTGTGTCGTCCGGCGTCTCCGGGATGGCTTCTGAGTAGCTCCTGTGGTCGTTCTCTGAGACAGCGTCGCCACTGAGTTTAGCTGGTGCGACACCTCGGCTCCTCGCGTGTAGCTTGGCAAGGTATCTGGCGTAGATCTTTGCACGCTATTTGGCGCGTGGACTCCTGATCGACTATCCGTGGCCGATCACCAAGCTGTCTCGTGCGGCCTCAACTACTTCTGACGAAATGAGCTGTAGATTGTTCACATTGAGGACCCGTTCGATCTGGGTAAGGAGCCGAGTGAGCAACCGGAAGTTGCCGCCGGTCATCCTGATCAGCCGAGCCATGACCTCTGGTGCGAACGGTTCCCCGGGTAGCGTCACGCCAACCGGGGTCCAGTGTTTCTGCATCTCGGATGGGCCGAGTGCGCGGAATTCGTGGACGAAGCCAATTCTCGAATAGAACTGAGGGAAGCGGGCAATATCCGGAACTGCTTCATAGGTCGCTCCCCCGGTGAGTGCGCGGATCGTCAGCATGGCCATGATCCTCCATATAGCGACAACCGTCGCGCTTGGGGCGGGTGGTACATCGGACTTACTCTTCCTTCTTTCTCTGCTCGGCCTTTTCAGCCAGCAGTTCCTGTAGCAACACAGAAGTCACGCGGAAGTTGGTTTGCCGCAGGCGGTCGAGGGCCGCTGCGAGGTCGATCCAACCTCGAGCGGAGGCTGCTCTTAGAACGCCGAGGGTCCCGGTCGATGCGATGTTGCGCGCAGCGGCGTGCTCGCATGCCGCTCGCTCGTCCAACAATAAAAGGACTGGTGATTCACTCCGGTACAAGTCGGCGAGCGCAATCGCCTCCTGCTCGCCCTTCCCCAGCGCTTCTAGATCCGGATCGATCGGTATGGGAGCCTCGCGCACTTCGATCCAGTCGGGCAACGCTTGTGCCCACTGCTTGACGGGAGCCGGGGCGTCGGCGTGCTGCAACTCCTGCCGGTTCTGTTGCAAATAGGCGGTTGAGGCGCGAAGTGATATAGCGGCCAATGGACTGATCAGGCAGTGAGTCCGAAGAGGAATAGGATGAAGCGGACTTGTTCGCTGATATCGCCCATTGCCAACCATCGAACCTGCCCTTTGCGGATCATGTGCATTGCTACCCGATGCTCGACGGCGGGCTGCTTGACGCGCACCTTCAACTCCGTCAACCCCTCACCGATCTCCTCTACCCAGATGTCCCCGCGCAGGATTCCCAGCGCCTGCGCCTCCGCCTCGCACAGCGACTCCGCGCGGACGGCCCCTGTTCGAGCCCGCGGAGTGGCTTGATCAACACGTCCGGCCAATAAAAAAAGCTCCACCGCAAGAGGTCCTGCGGTGGAGCTTTGCCCGGTGCGGTCGCCGGTTAGCGAACACTCAGGGCGGGTATGATCACGGCAGCCATCGGCTGGCCGCTGCCCTCTGAGGCGAGTTCACGACCGGTCGAGCGTGGAACCTCCTGCGTGCAGCAGGCGAGCAGGAGGAGTTTCGCCGTGTGTTCTCCTTTAGGTAGCCAGCGCAGGCTTGCCTCGTTCCCTTTTGGCCCCTCCAGCAAACCAGTCTCCGTCCCGCGCAAAGCCCATGAAAGCGGCCCTGGGCAGGGGTTCTAGAGAGCGCGTCTGTCCCAAAAGGGGGTGCGCGA
>OCZU010002231.1_pt1 | contig 12431 bp, 10 predicted proteins | sample 1539001 | NCBI WGS metagenome assembly OCZU01 (sample SAMEA3539306, study PRJEB22396) | soil metagenome | biome: tundra; feature: field; material: soil | place: USA | collected 2010-05 | depth 0.15 m
ACTGGAGTTCAGACGTGTGCTCTTCCGATCTGTAATGTTCCGGCCGTTTTGATCGGTAAAAGAAATGGGGCTTATGCGGTGAGTAATTTTTTCCTGCACCTCCTGAAGATTACTTAAAAATATAGGTGAAAAGTCAGGACTGTTGTAATAAGGCAGCCTGGCAGATTCCTGCTTTCCCTTGCACGCTGTCATAAGAATAACGGGCAACAGGACACTAATTCTTAAAAACACTGTCTGAAACATTGACGCAATTTTTAGTTCCGAGCAGTCCATATCTTCTTCCGTTTATCATAATATAATTTACCTTGACTTTACCATTATCATAAAACATTTTTTGAGAACCTTCTTCAAATCCTTTTTTGTAATTCATTTCCTTCACCAGGCCTCCTTCATAATTCCATTCCCGGCATGTACCCTCCTATTCGTCTTTATCAAAATAGTACTCCATTTTTTTGCGGCCATTTTCCCACCATGCCAGGTATGTACCCACTTTGTTTCCACTTTCAAATTCCCGTATTTCTTTTAGCTGCCCGTTTGGGTAGTATCTTTTCCTTATTCCATTTTCTTTGACATCCAAAAATCCTGCTATCTCAGCAGTGTCATTCTCGCCGGGAAGGGTGTAAACGATTCCAGTAAACAACCGGTTGTCCAGGTTAAGAATCCCATTTACCATTTGTAAGTTACTGGTGGCGCTGTTTATCATTAATGGTTTGCCCGGGCCTCCGGTGGAATTGCTGCATCCGATGATGAATAAAAGCGTAACCACCAATAAACTATTGCGAAACTGTACCTGGTGTGCCATAAAATCCGCTGCCATTTATATAAGGATCTGTACCGGTGATATGGTAATGATATATTCCATTTGGATATTCAGGTGTAGCTGTAGTGTGTCCATGATATTCATCCATCATGGCATTAGTAATGGTAACACCGTTTTCTTCAGGCCCGTAAACCGGAAAACCATCCAGCAAAAAACCAAGCAGAGATGACTTTGTTGCCTTAACTGTTGTAAGGTATAATGGTTCCACATGGTAGTGATACTGCCCCGTCTGTTGCGGATGTCCCCAATATTGGTCAAACCCGCCAGCTTCATTGGTAAGCGGAAGATTTGATCCTGCATATTGATTGTAGAAAGGAACACCATTTAGTGAAATTCCAATGGGGCCCAATGGTGTGGCCGAATGTGTAGTGGCTACCTGGGGATTCAAAGGTATTTTGAATGTCAATGTTTGTAATTCAATTTTGTTAGGATTTTTAGAAAAAGTATAGCCGTTAAAGGTAATTCCGCTGAAACTTTGATACATGGAATCGGTGGTCGGGTAATAAACGCTTTTATAATCCGGCAGGTGGTTGGATTTAATAGTTATATAGGTAACATCGGAAGTAATGCTTGTGGCGCCATATATTTTCGAATATACTGCAGGCACAGTGCTGCTGCCGGAACTTGTTACAGATTCGGTTTTTTTACAGCCACAGGAAATGATGCATAAAAATGCAAATCCAATGTTTACAAAAGAAAATGAGTTGAGCATATTTATGTTTTTATTTTTAGACCCACGATATAAAATAATCCTTCGGAGCATGAGAATCTAAATCCTTTTACCGAAGAATATTGTAATCAAAAGGTGAAATAATCACTTGGATACCTTCATTTTCTTTAAGTGTAATAGAACTGCAATAAATTCCGGCCTGCCTGCGAATCAGGTCAATGATACCGATCCCTGAACCGTAAAACAATAACTATATTTTATAATAATAATTTTTGAAGTGCTTTACCGTAATAATAGATTTGAATAATTATTTTCTACAAATGATCATTATGAAAAAATATTTCTTAATTATTGCCACGCTTTATTATTCAGGGCAATTATTTGCACAGGATGAAGTTGCGAAAGCCGCCCGGGTATCAACTCCTGTTAAGATAGATGGTAAGGCATCAGAATGGAGTCTTCCTTTGAGTTTATATGATTCAGATACGAAATTATTTTTTGGATTTGCGAATGATGATAAGAATATTTATCTGTGTTTTCAATCGGCGGACGAAATTAGCCAGGAGAAGATTATGCAGGCAGGCATGGAAGTTACCTTAAGTGCAAAAGGAAAACATAAAGTTTCAATAGATTTTCCGTTGGGAAGAAAGTCAGGAAGCGCTCCTATTGGAAGCGATTTGGATAATAATCAATACAGAGATCGCATTAACAGGCAGGATTCGTTCCTGCTTCATGACACGATGATGGAAGTAAATGGTTTTCCAACAAGAAGCGGCATGATTCCCATTCATGATAATTCCGGCATTAATGCAGCCATAAATTGGGATGAATCCAACAAGCTGACATATGAAATTGCTATCCCTTTCAAAGAGTTTTTTGGCAACGACTATTCACCGGATGATTTGGCAAAAGAAATATCATTGGATATAACGATAAATGAACTAAAGGGTCATAGAAAAGACGCCCGCAGCCACAGCAACAAAAGTGGAGGAAGCGGTATGACAGGAAGAGGAATGGCAGGAGGAATGCACCACCAAAGGGAATCAGGAGATGAGAATGAACAGACCGCCCAGCCGGGTGAAAATAATTTGAACCAGTTCCAAAAAGGTAATTTAAAGCAAAAATTTGTTTTAGCCGAAAGTAGCGAAAGCAAGTAAAAGCATCTTCGATGATGAGGCAGAAAATTTAGCAAGAAGGAAAAATAACTGTAAATATTATTCTGTTTAAAAGTTACTTTGACAATCCTTTTTAAGCGTTAACATATGCTTAATATAGAAACAAAAAAAAATCCCGGGAATTGACTTTATTCTAAATTACATTGGTTTTGTTGCAAAATGAATTCGTAGGAAATGCCAAAATTTTCATCGCTAAAAAATAACATTGATAGTTTAATTGCTGCATTTGCAGGTTTTTCCATTATATTCTTTTATACCAGGCATGGAGGCATTGGCCTTTGTCCTGATGGAGTCGTTTATACGACTGCAGCTGCGAATTTTGTGGATACCTCAAAATTAATCGACTTCAGGCATTATGCCTTGGTAGAATTTCCGGCTTTTTATCCACTCTTTCTCAGCGGGATGATGGTATTAACGGGGCTTAAGCCTTTAGTATACGGAGCCATTCTAAATGCGTTTATTTTTGCTTTAATCATTTATTTATCCGGTTATATAATCGAAAAATTTGCCTATCGGTCCAAATGGTATAAATGGGCCATCCTAAGTTGTATTCTATTAAGCCCGAGCCTTCTTGAAGTTTATTCAATGCTCTGGTCTGAAACTATTTTTATTTTACTGCTTTTACTTTTTTTTCTAACAATGCATCGCTATTTTCAATCTTATTCAATAAAAGTATTGATTGCTGCGTCTTTAATAGCTTCCCTGGCCGCAGTAACACGCTATGCAGGAATTACCACCATCGGAACTGGATTTATTTTTCTAATACTGGATATGAAACGGCCGATGCGGCAAAAGATACAGCATGTTGTCCTGTATTGTGTTGTAAGCCCCATCTTACTGATAATTAACCTGACAAGGAATTATTTCGTTGGAGGAACAATGACTGGTTATAGGGAGAAGGCAATTAAAACTTTGATAGAAAACATGCATGACACCGGTTCGGTATTTTATGACTGGCTTCCATTTCTTAATGGTCATTATAAAGGAGCAGCCTGGGTCACTTTTCTTATAGTTTGTATTCTTTTATTTATTTGTTACCGGCAATTCATTCGCAACAGGCGGCTGGTAACTTTTGAAAATATGGCCGCAGTTTTTGCGCTGCTTTATGTTTCATTTATGGTACTAGTCCCCAGTATTTCGCGGATGGAAACCCTGGACAGCCGGTTTCTTTCTCCTGCTTTTATTCCGTTATTATGGAGCTTGAGTAACAGAATAGTTCCTATAACTCAAAAGATAGATCTGCCGAATAAGAAATGGATCTTTATTTCAGGCATACTGATCTTTTCATGTTTCCAATATGGGCAACTAGCTGCTGATTATGAAACGTGGGACGGCGTAAAGGATGCCGGAATACCAGGCTATACGGAAGACGGATGGAGATATTCCCCAACGGTTTTGTTCATGGAGAAGGATTCCCTTCCATTTAAAAAAGGGTACACTATTTATTCCGATGCGTACGATGCTGTTTATTTTTTTACACGCTGGAAAGGGAAATTTTTACCGTCCAAAGAAAACGAATCCGAGGTCCGTGATTTTCTGAACGATCCTCACTGTTATGTTATATGGTTTGATGACGGAGAAAATCCTGATCTCGTGGGAAAGAATTTCATAAGCAATGTAAAAAAAATGAAACTTGCCCGGCAATTCGATGATGGGGCAATCTATGAATACAGCCAATAGGTTTTTTACCACCGTTATTGTAACACTTCCGATTTTCATAAATTTTCGTTCCCGCAAATATGGCGCTACCAGGTAACAATTATCAAAAAAGCAGGTGTGGAAAGAAATTAATGACCCTTGTTTATTAAAAAAGCATTGTACGTTTGTGAAAGAAATTTCAGCATTGGGAAACAGGAAAATATGAGGAGCGTGGGTCGGCATTCTGTACATTTTTTAAAAGTACATAACTAACAAGATAAAGTTCAGCATAATGAAAAAGTTTTTTTTCTTTTTTTTCCTTGCCATATGTGCAGGAAATTTATTTGGCAAAAACAGGGCCGAAAGTTTTCAGCTGATTTTACACGATGGCTGGAGAATGCAGTCATCAATTACTGATAGTGACGGTGGAGCTCAAATATCACAGAAAGATTATTCAGTAAAGAATTGGTATAAGATAACAATGCCCTCAACCATTATTGCCGGCTTGATTGCCAACCATGTATATGATTTCGATCCCTTCTATGCGAAAAATTTTGAAAAGCTTGCAGATCCAAAATTAGACCATACCTGGTGGTTTCGGAAAGTGTTTTCCTTACCGGCGTCCCAAAAAAATAAAACGGTTATACTCAAATTGCATGGTATTAATTACAAGGCTAATGTTTGGATGAATGGCATCTTGATAGCAGATTCATCTCATATAAAAGGTCCCTTCAGAATAATTGAACTTGATGTAACAAAGCATATAAAATATACTGGTGAAAACGTATTGGCGATCGAAATACTGCGCCCCTTTAATCCAAATAAGAGAGGAGGCGACCTTGCTATAGATTATGCCGACTGGATCCACTACCCTCCGGATTATAATGGAGGCATTGTAAATAATGTTGAGATAAAAACCTGTGACCAGGTGGAAATAAAATATCCGCTCGTTGCCACAAAATTTGATCTCCCTTCTCTTAAGATTGCCCATCTGCAGGTAGATGCTGAATTGGTTAATTATACAGAAAAGGAAAAGGATGTTGTGGTGAAGGGGAAAATCAATGATAATATTCGCTTTCAGCAAAAGGTTCACCTGATGCCAAATGAGAAAAAACAGGTAAGTTTTACTTCGGCCAAGTATCCTCAGCTCAATATAAAAAATCCGCGTCTATGGTGGCCCTGGGAATATGGTAACCCGGAATTGAACAAAATTGAAATTTCATTACTGAGAAATGGTAACAAAAGCAACCCAATCTCGGAAAATTTCGGTATCCGTGAAATCACATCAAAGCTTATAGACACCGCCTCGAGGGAATTTATCATTAATGGTAAACCTATTATGTTGCGAGGTGCAGCATGGTCGCCCGATTTATTTTATCGCCACTCAAAGAAAAGGCAGGAACAGGAATTAAAATTGGTTCGCGATATGAACATGAACATTGTTCGCTCTGAGGGTAAATTTGAAGATGATAATTTTTACGATTTATGCGATAATTATGGTCTCCTAGTTATGACAGGGTGGATGTGTTGCGGCGCATGGCAATATCCTGAGGTCTGGAGCAAGGCTGAAAGAGATGTGGCAATGGCGTCAGACAGCAGTATGATGTATTGGTTAAGGAACAAAGCATCCGTCATGGTATGGCTTAATGGAAGTGATATGCCGCCGAGTGATTCTACCGTAGAAAGAGATTACCTGACTATTGAAAATTATCTCAAATGGCCAAATCCTGTTATTGGAACCGCTGACAGGAGAAAATCCAAAGTTTCGGGTTATAGTGGTGTAAAGATGGACGGCCCTTACGATTGGGTGCCTCCTCTTTATTGGGAAACAGATTCGAATAAACATGGAGGTTCATGGAGCTTCGCAACAGAAATTTCTCCGGGCCCTTCCCTTCCTCCTTATGAAAGTCTTATTAAATTTATACCGAAGGATTCAATGTGGTACACAAATAGTGACTGGCTATATCATTGCGGCACTATGCAATTTGGCAATACAAAAATATTTGATACTGCATTGGATAACCGCTATGGAAAATCATCTTCTATACTTGAATACCTGGCAAAGGCGCAGGCGCAGAATTATGAAGGACACCGTGCCATGATGGAAGCTTATGGTTTACATAAATACAATACGGCCACAGGGGTTGTGCAGTGGATGCTCAGCAATCCCTGGCCGGGCCTGATCTGGCATACCTACGATTATTACTTGTATCCTGCCGGCTCATATTTCGGAATAAAGAAGTCCCAGGAACCCCTGCATGTTATGTATTCGTATAAATCAGATGAGGTGGACATAGTAAATTCATTACTTGAAAAATTTACAGGCCTTACCGTAAAAGCTGATGCATATAATATTGACGGATTATTAAAATACTCGAATACGATAACTACGGATGTAGAAAGGGATGGTATTACAAAATGTTTTGGTATCCCCAATATTCCGGGGTTATCCGAAGTTTATTTTCTTCGTCTCAGCCTGAAAGATGCAAATCATAGAACAAGAAGTATTAACTGGTATTGGTTGTCTCTAAAGCAGGATGAATTAAATTGGAAAGCATCTAAATGGTTCTATACACCCCAATCAGAATTTGCTGATTTCACTCCTTTGAATGATATGCCGGCCACCGCGCTCAAAGCAAAATATGCAACAGAGAAAAAAGAAGATAAGACAGTATATGCCATAACGGTTACCAATACTGGCAAAGCAGTTGCATTTTTCGTTCATGTACGGGTATTAAAAGAAAAAAATGGAGGGGATATTCTTCCGATTATATTTTCTGACAATTATGTTTCCCTTGCACCGCGAGAAAGCAGAACCATAAAATGCAGTTATGAAAATAACGATGCGGGCAGAGGCACTCCTTATATCCTGATTACCTCATGGAATCTTGATATTTCCGGCAGCAAAACAGCCGGGAATGCAGGATTTGAAAAATTAAGACTGCACTGATTTAATAGGGTGTTTTTTTTGCCGCATGCCATCCCGAATATATTGTTCATAAACTTTATGGTAATTTAAAACTAATGTATGATCTTTTCAATTTCTTGAATCAGTAAAATAAAATACAGAACACTGCTCAGCTTGAATAGAAATTGAAGAAGCGAAAGATTTCAGATTTTTCAAAACAGGTTATACCAAAGATCAAAGGCCCCAAGGCCGATCAGAATAATTCCAAAAATTTTTTCCAGCAAAGGATTTTGCATCCTCATGGCAACTCTTGCTCCCACGTAAGAAAATGGAATAGAACTTAAGGATAGAAATAAAACAACCTGCCAATCTATATGGCCGAGGTACCAATGGGCAATAGTTCCGGGTATGGCTAATCCTGCAGCAACAAGGAGGCTGCTTGCAAGTACCTCTTTGGTAGGTAATTTTAGATAGCGTATAAATAGCGGACCAAACAAAACACCGCCGCTGTTAGCAAGCAAGCCGGAAAGAAAACCTACTGAAACAGCTACCAGCGATATTTTCCAGGTTGAAACTCCGGTACTGCTTCTTGTTTCTCCGTCGTCATTAAATATTAAGAAGGAAATCCCGAGCCCCAATACAAAAAGGGCCGTTAAGATCATCAACGCTTTGCCACCAATCCAGTCACTGTAGTAAGAACCTGCAAGTGTAGCCGGGATACCAATAATAATGGAAATTAAGACCACCCGCTTATTAATTAAATGCTTGTTCCTGTAAGCAAAAGAGGCAGATAATGTGGTGGGCAATGTAGCAGGTAATGGTGATGCAAGCGCTGCAAAAGGATTAATACCCGCAAAAATCTGCAAAGCAGGGGTAGTAATTGCGCTTCCGCCTTTGCCAAGTAAGCCCGAGAGAAACCCAACTGCAGCGCCGATAAGTAGTATAATAGCTGTGGAGCTGTATTTCCCAAGCCAAAGAAATAATTCGGTATGAAGGGAAAAATGATATCTATACATTATTGTGGGAAGGCGGATACAAATGTAAAAAAATGAAGGGTATTAATTTTACCTTTAACGGACTTCAACTTTTGTTCATGTGATTCTTTTTAGGAACTATGAAAATTAAGAAGAACACAAGGGTAGATAATTAAATAAACCTGAAATAAATTTCCATATGAAAACAGCAATAGTAACCGGCGCATCCGGAAATATGGGCCACGCAGTTGTTAAAAAATTTATAAAAGAAGGGTATAATGTTGTGGGGACTATTATTCCAAATGACAAAACGGATTTGAGTTTTCCTCCCGGCAAATTTGAAAAAGTAGTAGTGGACCTGATGAATGAATCTGAAGGGACAAAATTTGTGGAAGGAGTTGCCGCAAAATATGAAAGCATTGATGCAGCAGTTCTAACGGTTGGTGGTTTTGCTATTGGTTCTGTAGCAGATACCAAAACAAGTGATATCGCCAATCAATACAAATTGAATTTTGAAACTGCCTATAATGTTGCCAGGCCTGTTTTCCTGCAAATGTTGAAACAAAACAATGGCCGGATTTTTATCATCGGTTCAAAGCCTGGGCTTTCTGCAAGAGATGGAAAAGGAATGATTGCCTACTCCCTGGCGAAATCCCTCATTTTTCGCCTGGCAGAATTAATGAACGAAGAAGCAAAAGGAAAAAATGTGGTTACATTTGTGGTGGTTCCCAGTACCATTGATACGGTACCAAACCGGAAGTCAATGCCCGATGCCAATTTCGAAAATTGGGTAAAGCCGGAAGCCATTGCTGATATTATTTACTGGCATTGTACTAAAGAAGCCTCTGTTTTAAGAGAACCCGTTTTGAAGGTTTACAACAATTCTTGAATTGAACGGATTGTCTAAAGTAATTTTTTTCCTGTTATCCTTTATAATATGACCACTTTCAGTAACCTGCTTTGGAAAAATAGCTTCTGGTGTTAATTTAACTTTTCAAGACGAGACAAAAGGAAAAATAAACCCCCTGTTTCACCAGGGGGCTTTTGGTTAGTAAAATCAAATTTATGATTTCAGTTATATAACGATACAGGATAGCATTTATTATCAATTTGGATCAATTTTTTCTATAATTTTTTTCTAAATGGAGAATTTATTCTTTCCTATTTGCTATTAATAACTACCTTGCTTTCTCCTGATTATTTAAACTACGATGTATGAAAAAGATTGCTTTTTTCTTCCTTGCCTTTATTGGCATTATTGCTTTAGCTAACACAGATTCAGTGATGCCAAAGATTGGTGCCACTTCTCGTTCAAGAGAGAAAATACCCAAAGATCAACCTGATGAAACAGCTAACTGGAAAATAGGAGTTCAGATGTGGACATTCAGGATGTTCACTTTTGCCCAGGCTCTTGATAAAGTAGATAGCTGCGGGGTAAAATATATTGAAGCTTTCTGGGGGCAAAAACTCGGCTATGGCATGGAAGGTAGTTTTGGAGCTTCTATGTCTGAAGAAAACAGAATCAAACTGAAAGAATTATTAAAGGAAAAAGGGATAAGTATAGTTGCCATGGGTGTAATTGTACCCAGAACCAGGGAGGAATGGGAAAAAGCATTTGACCTTGCCAAAGAATTCGGATTGAGCTATATAACTGCAGAGCCGCTCAAAAATCAATGGGATATGGTAGATAGTATGGCCGGTGCCTATGGTATAAAAGTGGCTATTCATGATCATCCAAAACCTAATGTTTACTGGAGTCCGGATTCTGTGCTTGCCGCCATCAAAGGGCACAAAAATATCGGCTCTTGTGCTGATGTAGGGCATTGGGCAAGAAATGGCGTCAACCCGGTTGAGGCGCTGAAAAAACTTGCTGGTCATATATATGGCGTTCATTTAAAAGACATCAAAAAATTTGGCGATACAAAGGCTGAAGACACTATCGTTGGAAAAGGTGTAATAGATTTTCCGCCAATATTCCGGGAACTGAAACGTCAGCATTTCAGCGGGATGTTTTCCATCGAGCATGAATCCAACTGGTATCATAGCGTACCGGATGTAATGGAAACTGTAAAGTTTTATGACGAGCAGGTGGCGAAGCTGAATCAATAAATTGTCTGTGAAAAAAAATAATATGCGTTACAGATTATTTATTACCGCGAAGTTTTTGAATATCATTCTAATTCTTATTTTTTTATTAAATGAATCTAGCGCTCAGGGCTTTTTAAAAGCTGAAGGAAAAAGAATTGTAAATGCAAAAGGAGAGAATGTTATTTTGAGAGGAGAGGGATTTGGAGGATGGATGTTGCAGGAAGGTTATATGCTCGGCATTTACAAAAATTCTGAACAGCATAATATTAAGAAGGGTATAGAAGCATTAATTGGCCCGGAAGAGACAGAGGGATTTTACGATGCCTGGTTGCATAATTTTATTCAGAAAATTGATATCGATTTAATGCATGCATGGGGCTTCAATTCTGTCCGGTTGCCGATGCATTATAATCTCTATACATTACCAGTTGACCAGGAACCAATAGCCGGGCAAAATACCTGGCTGGATAAAGGTTTCACTATGACCGACAGTTTATTGGCATGGTGCAGGGCAAATCACATCTATCTTATTTTGGATCTGCATGCGGCGCCGGGAGGTCAGGGTAATGATGTGAATATTTCTGACCGGGATGACAGTAATCCTTCGCTGTGGCAAAGCGAAGCTAACCAGGAAAAAACCATTTCGCTATGGAAAAAACTGGCTGAACGGTATAAAGATGAACCTTGGATTGGCGGTTATGATATTCTGAATGAACCAAACTGGGGATTTACAGATACCATAAATGACAGAAACGGTCTTAACGAAAAATGGAATGGTTCTTTAAAAAAGCTCATGCAGAAAATAACTGCAGCAATCCGGCAGGTTGATAAAAACCATATGATCATAATTGAAGGAAACGGATGGGGCAATAATTATAATGGCATTTTACCCACATGGGATAATAACATGGTCCTGAGTTTTCATAAATACTGGAATTATAACCGGAAGCAGCAGATTCAACAAATACTTGATACTAGAAATAATTATAACGTTCCGGTATGGCTGGGTGAAACCGGTGAAAATTCAAACGTTTGGTTCACGGAAGCCATAAAGCTACTGGAAGAAAACAATATAGGCTGGTCTATGTGGCCCTTAAAAAAAATGGGGGCCAACAATCCGTTGGAGATAAAATCAAATCCTAATTATGATTCGGTCAGAAATTTTTTGAACGGGCATGGACCTGTTCCATCTGCAAATTCCGCGGTTAAGGGCCTTATGGAACTGGCTAAAGATGTAAAACTGGAAAATAATATTTTTCACAAAGATGTAATTGATGCAATGTTCCGGCAGCCATTTTCTGAAACGGCAATCCCTTTTCATTTGTACAATCTCGAAGAAAACCTTACCATAAACGCAGTGGATTATGATTTGGGCAGAAATGGCGTTGCTTATTTTGACCTGGATACTGCCGATTACCATACATCCGGTAAACCCGGTGTGGGAAACCGCGGGCATGTTTATCGCAATGATGGAGTTGATATTTATAAAGATTCTTCTAAGAATAACACCTATTATGTTGGAGATATTGGAAATACGGAGTGGCTGCAATACACAATTCATGTGCAGAAAGATGGCAATTATAAAATGATCTTTTCATATATGCCTGGGAAGGATGAGGGCAAACTATCGGTAATATTTAACGGTAAATCTTTATTAAACGAAGTTACGGTTCCTGCTGCAACCGATAATGAGAATAAGTGGCAACAACTTGATTTAAAAAATATTCACCTTGATAGCGGTACCAACAGGGTCCGGATTTATGCCGTGAAAGGAGGGTTTAAATTGGAAAACATTCAATTTTTGAGATAATCATGACGACTTAATTTGCGTTTAAAATTTGTGATCCCCGAATATTTTCATAAATTCATTGACCCCCTGGAGCCATTATTTCTTCACACCCAAAAACTTGTAACTATGTTTATTGTAAGAGATATTTTCCATCTCAAATTCGGACACTTCAGAGAAGCGAAAGCTTTATTTGATGAAGCAAAAAAGAAAAATATGTTTATGAATCTGCCGGGACTGAGATTACTTTCGGATTTCACCGGTCCTTCATACCGCCTGATTATGGAGGAGAATTTTCCTACGCTCGCCGATTTTGAAAAGTCTTTAAGCAGTACGATGCATGCAGCAGAATGGCAGGCCTGGTATGAGAAA